>UMKB01046326.1_pt1 | contig 11617 bp, 7 predicted proteins | sample 1966171 | NCBI WGS metagenome assembly UMKB01 (sample SAMEA4836164, study PRJEB28245) | human gut metagenome | biome: gut microbiome; material: fecal sample | place: Denmark | collected 2008 | reverse complement strand
CTCTCAGACGCGACCTCCAGCTGAAGATTCATCTTCCTTGTCTTGTTCTGAACGATATCTACGGTTTTAACGACTGTTTCAACCTGAGATTTAAGTTTATTTAGGACTTCGCCGTACTTCGCAAATTCCGTCTGGACTGAAGACAAGATCTTTCTGATTTCCGAGCTCTTCTTTTCAATTGCGAGCGTCTGGAAACCGGCGCGATAAGCACAAAGGGCGCTCGCCAGCGTCGACGGGCCCATGATGTATACGCGGTAAGACGTGAAGAGTTCGTTGGTCAAACCTTCCAGCGCCAAAGCCTCTGCATAAAGTCCTTCCGACGGAATAAACATAATCGCAAAATCTGTGGTCTCCGGCACATTGATGTACTCGGCAATCGATTTGCCTTCATTTCTAAAACGCGCTCTTAATTTAGAACGAGCCTCCGCAACACCTTCTCGATCGCCTTCATCGGCTGCCTGCAGGAGTCTCTGGTAATCCTCTACCGGGAACTTCGCATCAATCGGCAAGAGACAAGTTCTGCCATTTAAGCCCGGCAGTTTGACGGCGAACTCAACCACCATCTTCGGTTTAGACGGAACCGGATGGGCATTTTTAACATACTGACTCTCGGTGAAGTATTCCTTCAGCAGTGCTTCAAGCTGAACTTCACCGAGCATGCCGCGGCTCTTAACGTTGACAAAAACGCGCTTCAACCCGCCCACTTCTTCGGCCAACTCTTTCATCTGCCCTAAACCTTCATAGACGCGGTTTAACTGCTGAGTCACCTGGGAGAAGCTTTCTCCGACTTTACTTGTCAGCGTGTTTTGGAGTTTCTCTTCTACGGTTTCTCGGATCTTTTCTAACTTGGCTTCATTGTCTTTATTTAGAACCTTCAAATCATCATCGACCTGTTTGCGCAGTTCGTTGAGCGAAGTGTTTAACGTCGACGACAAAGTCTCGAAACGCTGGTTCACGCCGCGAAGCTGTTCGTCATTGCGGGTGAGCGACTGATTCAGCGTATCTTGGACGGCTTTCAGATTGGAAAAAATTTCTCCGCGGAGCGTCTTCGAGAGTTCTTCAAAACGCTCATTCAGGCTCTTAATCTGCTCATCGTTTCGAATCAGCGATTGGTTCAATGTGCTTTGGACCACTTTTCCGCTTTCTGCAATCTCTTCTCGGATACTTCTGGATAACTCCTCAAAGCGCTTGTTTACCGAACTGATTTGCTCATCATTACGTGTAAGAGACTGGTTAAGCGTGTCCTGCACAGCCTTCAGGCTGGCAAAGGTTTCGCTTCGGATTCCGGCAGAAACATCTTGGAAAGAACGCTCCAGCGTCCGTTCTGTCTCAATAAAACTCGGTTTCATACGATCGGCAATCAGATCTTTACTTTGGGTAACCGCAGCACCCAAATCTTCCCGCCAAGCCATCCGAGCCTGGGCAACCGTCTGAAGCGTATTCGCACTGATGCTTTTTAGTCTGATAAGGCAGTAGATAAGGCCGATGACTAAGACAATCAGCAGAAAAAATGCAATGAAGCCAAGAATAAAGATTTCAGAGGGGATACCGCTGGCGGCAGAGACTCGAGTCAGCCAATCGTTCATTTTATTTTTAGAGAGTATTCAAAAAAAGACAGAATAAACCAATCTTTTTCTGAGCGGTTTTGCCTTTCGGGCTGAAATCCGTCAGCTGCAAAACACCTCCGAAAGTATTAAGTGACAACGAGTAAGCAGTAACACTTATAATGACGGCCTTAAGCGGCCTAACGGCCTCCTTTATTCATTTCAAAAGGTATTTTTATGACTCTAACCGCTTGGATTGCGATCGCTGTAATCCTGGTCACGGTTTACTGCCTGATTAAGCGTCTTGAAACACGCTTGGTGCTGTTTACCGCCGGCCTTTTCCTTTGCTGCATCGCCATGAAACCGATGGCAGCGCTCGATCAGTTTGCCAAAAGCATGGCAAACGCTTCGCTCATCATGGCGATCTGTTCCTCTATGGGCTTTGCCTATGTGGTAACGACCACAGGATGCGATAAAAATTTGGTTAAATTTTTAGCCGCTCCTTTAAATAAACTCGGCATTCTCTTGATTCCTGCCACAACGATCATCACGAGCTTTATTAACGTTGCCATTCCGTCTGCCTCGGGCTGCGCAGCCGCCGTCGGTGCTACATTCATTCCTGTGATGATCCGCGCAGGCATCCGACCGGCCGCAGCCGGCGCCGCTGTCCTGATGGGCACTTTCGGCTCCAACATTTCTCCGGGAACGAGCCACAACAGTGTTGTTGCCAAAATTGCCAATATGGACATGATGGACTTAATTAGCCTGCATACGCCCTATTCTTTAGCCATGGTGTTAATCGGTGCCGTAGGTCTCACGATTGTCTGCCTGATCCTCCGCGATAACAAGCCGAGTGCTAAAGAACTCGATGATTACTACACTTCGGCTGACCACAGCGGGGGCGTCGAACACATCAATCCGCTCAAAGCCATCGCTCCTTTGGTTCCCTTGGTCATTCTTCTGCTCGGCAACTCTTACGTTCCGGTCATTAAGATGGGTGTGGCTCAGGCCATGGTCATTGGTGCCATTTTCGCATTGATCGTTTCTTGGGTGAATCCTCAGCAGTTCACCAAAGATTTCTTCAAAGGCATGGGCGAAGGCTATGGCTCCGTCATGGGCATCATCATTACGGCCGGCGTTTTTGCCGCTGGCCTAAAAGCCACCGGTTTAATCGATGCTTTCGTGGAGGTTTTGAAGAGCTCCAACGAAATCGCCCGCTGGGGCGGCTCTTTCGGTCCGTTCATCATGGCTGCCATTACCGGTTCCGGCGACGCGGCGACTTTTGCCTTCAATGAAGCCGTCACTCCGCACGCCGCATCTTTCGGCATGTCGATTCCGAACCTCGGCGCCATGGCTCTTATCTCCGGACAGATGGGCCGCACGATGTCTCCGATCGCAGGCGTTGTGATTGTGCTCTCCGGCTTGGCCATGGTTCCTCCGATCCAACTGGTTAAACGCACTGCCATTCCTTTGATTGTCGGTGTTGTCGTTCTGGCGCTGACCATTGTCTAAGTTGCTTAGAAGCTTCCTATCACCTCGCAACTTGCGAGGTGATTTTTTGTCTGCAATCTATTCTTGTATGCAAACTATGTGACAAAGACCACAACTTTTCCTGATTAGATTCAATGATGGGAAATGTCCTCATGACAAAAAACGAATAGAGAATCTCTGCGGCGATGGTGCCTTAGACAAGTTTTGACACTCAAAACTGTTAACTTTCGATAATTCCGGAATTTGTGTTAACAGAGGCGGAGCCACAAGCACCTTCTTATAACTCACTCGAATAATCTCACTAGAAAAAAATTGGGCCTGCTCATTGAAATTGCTTCAACGACAGGCCCAGACGAGTTATTAAAAACCCGAGGTACTTTTATAACTTTGTTTCGTCTAATTACTACAAATACAACAAAAAAGAATTAAATGACATCGAGGATCAGAACTCTCTGGCGGTATTAACAAGAACGCCAGAGAACTCGCTAATTAAGTTAGAAATTCCAACGAATGTTGGCGTTGATCTGCCAGGAGTTTTTCAATCCCCCGCCGAATTGTTTTTCCAAATCAATATGAGCCCAGCTTTGTTTTCCTAGAGCAAATTGACCGCTTACACCCGCGTCGTACCACGTTCCTTTTGCTCCCCACTTACGGGATGCCGTTATGCCGTCAGCACTAAATTCTGCTTTTTGGCCATTTCCAAACTCATGGAGGACATCAGCTTTCACATAAGCGTTGTTCTTTCGATTCTTGCTGTCTATCCATTCTTTTCCGAGCTGCGTTCCTAAGCGCCCAATAAAAGAATTTCCTCTTTTGATCTTAGCTTGGATGTCATTGCTAGTTTTCCAAGATGCTTTACCTACTGAGGCCCATTGAATTTGTGCCTGAGGTTCTAAGAAGAAACCGCCTTCCTCATTGAGAATGATTCGTTTTCCGCCTTCTAATCCAAGAGAGAAGATGGATTGGCGGTAATTACTGCTCACCCGCTCCGTAATTGTCTTTACATGAGATTTATTGTGGAACTTCCCATAGCGAGCTGTAGCATCCAAATACCAGCCGTCCTCATGACGCCAGGTATCATATGCCATTAAATTAAATCCATGCAGATCGTTCTTGCCATCGACATGGTTAAAGTCAGCTTTACCATTGTCAAAAGCTAGCGCAACGCCGATACGATTTCTTTCAGTATTTTTATAATCCCCGCCAAATTGGACTCCGCCCCACTTCATGTCATAGGAACTTTTCCCCAATCTGCTGTATCTGCCGCGTATCCAAAGCCCTTCACTTCCTTCCTGATATTGGATCTCGCCCATACGTTTCGAAAGCCTATCCAAATATGTGGCATAGCCCCAGCCGGATTCACCTGAAGCATAGAGAGATTTGAGCTCGTTGCTTTCGCTTCTTACAAGGTTGGTAATGACCCAGTAGATGCCTTCTTCTTGGTTACCGTATAAACCTAGAGCATCGTGTTCATGGAATTCGCTTGTCTTCGGATCTAAAACTTTGTAGTTCGTATCATATTCAGCTAATTTATCTTTCATCTCCTCGTATGTACGAGTTTCGATCTTAGCGTAATAATCGTATAACTTATGGTTGTAAATATTCGGATGATCCTTAAATGTTATTTTGTCGGCTGCTGGCTTGGCAACATAAGCGAAAAGTAGAGGATTGTCGTCAGAGACATTCCCAAACGAATTTACAAGGTCCTCAGGATCTTCCGGATGGGCTTGAATATTGAACTCGCCCAAAGTTTTGTTATCGGTGTCTCCAACGAAGATTAAGTCAGTTTTCTTCTTATCGTAACTGTCAAAATCCATTCTGAAGATACCGTTGTTTCCATTTAATTTGTCCAATACAACGATTTGATGCTTAAAGGCTAATTGACCGTCTTTGATCACGGAGGGCCAAAAGTCTGCCAAACTTGCTTGTTCCGGCAATTTAAGATCAGTTTTTGGGTCTACTACTTTTTCTTGCCACAGCTTCAATACGTAATCGTCATACATATTGACAGCACCGCCATCCTCTAGCGTAATTTTTGTGAGTCTAGGATTTACCATGTAAATCCATTCAGCTCCATCTTTAAAAGTAAAGTTAAGGTCACCGCCATGCTGTCCATGCAGATTGTTGTCCGTGTAATTTACTTTTTCATCCCCAAACCAGAACGAATTATTTCCCTGGAAAGTTCCGCTGATTCGGGATTGTCTGGAATTTACCGTTGCGGCACCGTTGGAGCTGCTGGTGAAGAAATCAACTACGCCAATAACTTGAAGCATCTCAGGAGAGCCAAGGTCGACACGTCCGCCTTCTTTCGCACTGATAGCGTCAGCATAGTCGGCAACCGAAATAATCTGAACTTTCTTTCCTGCTTTTATGTTGATATCTGTTGAACCTCTAGCATAAACACCGTTGGCTCCAGCCATTGTATTGGCTTTGTCGTAGTTATCGGGATTTTTAAAATAAGCAGTAAAAAGACTGAAGGTACTGTTGGGATTCCCTAAATTAACAGTTTTCTTAGCTTCTTCAGAAGATGAGGCGTCTGCAGTAAAAGTAAATGCTTGTGTTGAAGAATTTGTTTCAGCGTCAGGTGCAACAGTGAGAACGGATATTTTTACATCGCCTGTAACGCTGAAACTAGATTGTCCTTTGGCAGAATAGGAATACGGGATGTATACCGAAGGAACTGTCTGGCCGTTTGTATTGAAAGTAGCGTTAAGCTCAAAATTTCCATCGATGTTAACGCTCATCCAAGGATTACCGTCACCTCCGAAAACTGCTGAAACAACGTCTGGAGTATCAGGGTTAAGTCCTTTTCTTGGTTCAAGATTGACATTTAAAACCAAATTCCCTTTCAGATTTACCCCCTCCCCCACTTGATCGTAGTTATTCGGGGCGCTGAATATTACCAAACCTAAAGTATTATCAGTGTTCACAGTAAGAGTGCCCGATCCGTCTCCAACTACATAAGCGTCCTTGCTTGGAGTGAAAAATACTGGTTTTGGAGATCCAGTTGTATCTTGAGTCACAACAACGTTATCTCCTTTCAAAATTTCGCTGTTGGGAGTTATCGAACGAATTGACTCTGCATTAACCGCGTTAGCCATTAAAAGCAATCCGCTGGTCAGAGCCAATGCCAAATGTTTATTTAACACTTTTGTTTTAAACATTGAAATGTCTCCGAGGAATTGAAACTACAGCGACACATTAACATAAAGAAACATTTTGATAGAACACAGATCTTCTTCTTAAGGATTTATCCCAATTAATACCCCTTTTTCCTGTGATAACCATCTTTTAACCCAAAATTTCCACCCAGAGTTAGACCTACTCCTTTTTCCATATTTTTAATTTGACTAATGCTCACGATAACCTTCTTTCCAACCAATACGGCCTCGATGAAAGGCTTCATCTTCTGAATAAACATCAAACAGTTTCCCTCAAAGACTTGTGAACTGCAAAAAAATGAAGAAGTTAGATAGTGGTCTCCCTTTTAATTCTTTTTATTGCTCATATTCATTCACATTTGTAAAGGAAAATATTTTTTCTCTCAAACTCGACTTGGCAGAGAAAATGACAAGATCAGCTGCTAAAAGTCTTAAACTGCGCGCCTGACTTTCATTAAAGATTTGCATGTATTCGGTTTACTTAATCATTGTGTTGGGGATGCTCTCGGCCTTCGGACCGTTTGTCATCGACATGTACCTTCCGGCCATGCCGGAGATGACAAGAGTGTTCTCTACTTCTGTTTCTTCCGTTCAATTAGGCCTGACATTTTGTATGGTCGGGTTGGCGGTCGGTCAGGTTATTTTCGGACCTTTGAGCGATAAGTACGGCCGCAAACCGGTTCTGTATTTTTCTCTTCTTCTTTACATCGCAGCCACGCTTTTTTGCTGCTTGTCCCAAGACATCGACACTTTCAACTTCGCGCGGCTTCTTCAAGGTTTGGGCGGCGCAGGCGCCCTGCTTGCCGTTCGCTTCTCTACGACGGCCAAAGCCACATACTTCGGAACCGCAGGCAGTCTGACCGCTTCAATCGCCGGTTTTATTTTCGCCTTAACGACAAAAGACTTGTATACCTATGAAGGCTGCCTGCTGCTGATGGTTTTCTGCCTAGGCTTTATCTTTACCGGCGCCACGGCAACCGCCATGAATTTAGGTCGAAAATACGCCGGCGCGGCTTCTGCCATCATCGGAAGCACCGGTTTCTTGCTCGGAGGCATCGTCTCTCCGATCGTGAGCTTAGGAAATATTCAGGCAACGTCTTTTGCCGTGTGCACGGTGGCGCTTGGATTAGGTTTGCTTTTGTTGCGGTTCTTCACCACAGAAATTCACGGCACACCTGCGAAGAGGACTCCTCAGTCCTGATGAAGCAAATGTTCGCGCCTGCTCGGCGTTTCCATCGCTGCCTTTCGACAAGCCTCTTCACTAAAAAGAGGCTTGACGTTTGTCTGAGTCACCCAAGAAGCACCTTGAGCTTCACGAACTCGAGTTATCTTCAGGCAAAGCGGTTTAAATCCGCTATTGAAGCCTTCGGTGTGCCTTTCAAATTCAGGATGGAACGGTTCAATCACCACAGAAGTCACGGAAACACTGTCGGGATAAGGTATCACGCCTTGAATTAAGTCGCCGTCTGTTGAGGCAAAACACAAACCGAATTCTCCGGCTAATACGGCAGCAACCAACAACGCTTTGATTTTCATGAAAATTCAGTTCCTTCCAACGGCCAAAAACTATAGAATGCGTGCACCAAAAGAATAACCGATTTGAGGCAGTTTTGTATTTCGTTCGGTTATCAATCGGGCATTATTTAGACATATATAAGAAGGCAATATGAACATTTCTGTTTTTGACATGTACCGTATCGGTATCGGTCCCTCTTCCTCCCACACTGTCGGGCCGATGCGTGCAGGCCGCAACTTTATTTCCCTTCTGAGAAATAAGCATCTCTTCCCCGAAGTCGAAGACATTAAAGTCAGACTAATGGGGTCTCTTGCCGCAACGGGTATCGGACATGCCACAGACAGCGCAGTGCTTCTCGGCTTAATGGGCAAGAGCCCGTCTGTTATCGATGTGGGCTCCATTCCAGGATGGATTCAGGACATCAAAGAAAAAGATCGCCTGCTGCTCGACAGCTGCAAGCCGATTCCCTTCCACTACAGTACCGACCTTACATTTGAGCCTTCTGTTCTCGATCCTTACCACACCAACACGCTGATCATTACAGCGTTCGACGATAAGGGCAAAGAACTCCTGACCAGAAAATACTATTCCGTCGGCGGCGGTTTTATCGAAACCGAAGAAGAAGCCAAGCTCAAGCAGGAACCTCGCGCCCTTCCCGCTACCGAAGAAGATAAAAAGGCGCTTCCCTATCCGTTCTCCACGGCCAATGAACTCATGGAGCAGTGCCGTAAACACGGACTGAGCATGGAAGCCGTGATCCGAGCCAATGAAGAGGTCATCCGCAGCCGCGAAGTGATCGACGATTCGCTGGATCACATTTGGTCCGTGATGAGCATGTGTATCGACCGCGGTCTGAACGCAAAGGGATGCTTGCCCGGCCCTCTAAAAGTCAAACGCCGCGCCAATGAACTTTACGAAAAGCTTCTTAATAGCCCTCTTAAAGTCGCAGACGATCCGCTGCAGGTCATTGACTGGATCAACGCTTACGCCTTTGCCGTCAGCGAAGAAAATGCCGCAGGCGGAAGAGTTGTTACTGCCCCGACCAACGGTGCAGCCGGTGTTATTCCCGCTGTCATTAACTATTACCGCCAGTTCATTCCACAGGCCAATAAAGAAGGCATCCGTACGTTCTTATTAGTCGCCGGCGCCATCGGTGCACTCTATAAAAAGAACGCTTCTATTTCCGGAGCAGAAGTCGGCTGCCAAGGCGAAGTAGGTGTCGCTTGCTCCATGGCTGCCGCCGGCTTAGCCGCAGCGCTCGGCGCCACCAACGAACAAATTGAAAACGCCGCCGAAATCGGTATGGAACACCACTTGGGTCTGACCTGCGACCCGGTCAGAGGCCAGGTACAAATTCCCTGCATTGAACGCAACGGTATTGCCGCCGTTAAAGCGGTCAACTCCGTGCGCTTAGCCATGATGGGAGACGGCTCCCATTATGTAAGTCTGGATCAGGTCATTGAAACTATGATGCAGACCGGCAAGGATATGGCGAATAAATACAAAGAAACAAGTCTCGGCGGCTTGGCCGTCTGCGTCGTCGAGTGCTAAAGGAAAAATTATGAGTCGTCAGATACCGGCATTTGTCACCAAACATGCATGTTTAGAAAGAATGTGGAATTTCGGTATGTTCGTGATGGAACGTATCGACAAGGCCTCTTTAAAACAAGTCGCCTCCTCCCTGACCCTGACGACCCTTCTTTCCATTGTTCCGGCCTTAGCGGTCATCATGGCGGCTTTTTCCGCTTTCCCGCTCTTTGCTCCCTACCGTGAAGCCTTCGAGCAGTTTATTTTCTCGACACTCCTTCCGGCTCAGTACAGTGAGCAAATATTGGGCTATATCAAACAGTTTGCTACGCAAGCCGCCGGCTTAACCGCCTTCGGTTTGATCGGCTTGGTCATTTCTGCCTTGCTTTGTATTGCGACCATCGACTCGGCTTTGAACGCCACTTACGAAGTGCTCAAGCTCAGAAGCTTATGGCAAAGAGTTCTGATGTATTGGGCGCTTCTTACGCTCGGGCCGGTTGCCATCGGCATCAGCCTTGCCGCTTCATCGTATTTAACCGGCATGGCGATGGCGGGCCACTTATCGGTATATGCGAAGTGGCTTATTCCCATCGGTCAGCTGATCTTCCAGTCGATCATTCTCGCGGCTCTCTATAAATACGTTCCTAACTGTCGAGTACTGTGGAGAGACGCCCTCGTCGGAGGCTCTCTGATTGCCTTGGTCTTTACCGTCTTCCGCTGGGGCTTCGGCATTTACGTAATGCGCGGCTCCTACACCACGATTTACGGTGCCTTTGCCGCCATCCCCGTTCTTCTGACCTGGATGTACATCAACTGGATGTTCGTTTTGGCCGGCGCTGCGATTACCGCCACGCTTCCGATGCTGCGCGCCAGACGCTATAAAGACTTTGATAAGAGCGGAGACGACCTGCTGTCCGCAGTTGCCCTCCTCCGGATCCTCATGCTGGCTAAAGAAGTCGGTAACCCTCAGATGACCAATGTCGAACTGGCCGATAAGATCGGAAGCTATCCGGAGGCCGTGGACGCACTTCTCAACAGATTAATTCCCACGAATTATGTCGTTCGAATCGGAGCCGACGCCAACAGCAGCTGGGCACTTCTCGCCGATGCACACAGCAAGACACTTGAGGAATGTTTCGAAGAGTTCTCCATGGATATGAGCAACTCTCTGCTCCAGGGAGACAATGCAGAAAGCCGCTGGGTCAAAGAAGGTCTGCGCGACCAGTGGCTGCAGACCCCAATGAAAGATGTCTTGAGTTAGCTTGACGGTGTTTTGGTGATATCGACCCATCCTGCGCTGCAGGAAGCTTTCTCTAATTCCGGAATAGTGAGCTCGACGCCGGTGTCGGATGTTCCGCAGGCAGGAAGAACAGAATCCATGCTTTTGAGCGATTCGTCTAAATAGACTTTCACGCCGTCATTGATACCGAACGGAAATACACCTCCCGGTTCATGTCCGATTATTTTTTCCCATTCTTCCGGCTTAATCATCTTTGCCTTTGCCGCGAAAGCGTGTTTGAACTTGGCATTGTCGATTCGTGCATCACCGACGGTTAGCACCAGGATCGGACCGCTCGGGAGCATGAACGACAAAGTCTTAGCAATCTTTTTTTCTTCACAGCCGAACGCTTTGGCGGCAAGCGCTACCGTAGCAGTCGATTCTTTTGCAACCCGAATTCGATCTTCAAGACCGAATTTCACCAGATGATTTTTTGCTTTTTCTAAAGACAATTTCAAACCTTGACTAATTTAGTGCAGACAGTTTCCTGCCTGCACCGTTGACTTCTCACATGTATTTGAAGAACGAAAGCGCCAAAACGACCAAGACTCCGCTCATCAGAGGAACCCAGGTACGTTTGACGAGAACCAGAGGATTGACCTTCACGGATGCCGAGACGATGATGATCACAGCGGCAACCGGAGACATGGAGCGGAACAGGTTGGACATACATTGCATCGGCAGCGCGACCATGATCGGATCAATGCCGGCTTTTTGCGCAATCTGCGGAATCAGTTCAATAAAGCTGTAGAACACAGCATTGCCGCAACCGCTGATGAAGGTAATCAAACCGGTAATGCCGGAGAACGCCAGCATTAAACCGACCTTAGCGTTTTCGAAATTGGAAATGGAATTCGAAATGGCGTCAATCAAGCCCATAACACGAAGTCCGAACACCATAGAAGAAGCGGCAACGATCAGGACGACAACTTTAGAGAAGCCGTCGCCCATACCCTTGAAGAAGATTCCGAGATCCTTCATACCGTCCTTAACATTGCGTTTTCTAAAGAGTTCGCAGACAAATGCCTGGACTAAGGAGAAAAGTGTGATTTCTACCAGACCGACTTTGGCTTTTCTGAAAAAGACCCAGAAGAAGATC
>UMKB01050349.1_pt1 | contig 11645 bp, 8 predicted proteins | sample 1966171 | NCBI WGS metagenome assembly UMKB01 (sample SAMEA4836164, study PRJEB28245) | human gut metagenome | biome: gut microbiome; material: fecal sample | place: Denmark | collected 2008 | reverse complement strand
TATTTATTCAGTCCAAGTTTCGGGGCGCAGTTCACAGGCACCTTTGTGGTGGTTTTTGTTTAAGCGCCGGCGATGAGGAGATTTGGGCGGGCGTTGTCGACGATCTCGGCGATTGAGGTGGCGACTGCGTGATCGGGGTCACGGTCCATCACGATGGCGTTGACGTCGATTAGCTCGGCAAAGCGGTACATGCCGCGTCCGTTGACCTTGCTGGCGTCCATGAGGGCAACGCCTTGACGGGCGGCGGAGATCATAGCTGTTTTGGTCTCGGCCATCTGCGGAAAGTCGGTCGTAAAGCCGCAGCCGGGAACAAAAGCGCCGGGGCACATGACGGCAAGGTCGGCATGGACCATTTGGAGCGCCTGCATGGTGAGCGGTCCGTACAGATAGCGATGACCTTTGCGCAGTGCCCCGCCCAGCATGACGACATCGACCGAGGGCATGCTCTCGTCGATGTAATCGGCAATGGTAATGTCGGCCGTGATGACGGTGATGCCATCGCGCTGGTCGAGGAGCCGGACAAACTCGAGCGCCGTGGTGCCCGAGTCGACGAGCAGCGTGTCGCCGTCATTGACGAGCTCGATGGCGCTTTGCGCGATGGCCTGCTTGGCGGCGACATTGACGTTGATACGGCGATCCTGGGTGGATACGGTCAGTCGCTTCTGGAGCGACACAGCGCCACCATGCGTGCGGCGCAGCTTGCCGGACTCGGCGAGCGCGTCTAGGTCGGCGCGGGCGGTAACGGAGGACACGCCAAAAGTCTGGGCGATTTCTGCCACTTGCACTGAGGCGTTATGTTCGAGCATTTCCATAATGGCGGCGCGACGCTCATCGGCGAAAGCTCGGGTTGTTGCATGGGCCATATCCGCTCCATCATCGTCTGAAATTTGCAGGAATTGTGTTGAGTCTATTTTCGTTCATTTTCTTTTTAAGTAAGAAAACGCCTTTCGATTACTTACTTTTTCTATAAAAGAAAGATGATCAAAGCTCAAAACTCAATTTCGAACACGCACGCTCGGGTTCGACCCCTTCCGTTTGCTTTTCAAAAATGAAGGTTGGACCTCGCGCGATGACAATATCTCGCACATGCATACCCGCTGAATTTCATACAATGAGCGCAGCAAAACGCAAGGTAAAACACCTTGTGAACAACTACGCCCGATGTCCAGATGCGGGCGAGGGAGAGGAGCAAACGCTCATGGCACTTGTTACCACCGAAAAGATGCTCAAGGACGCTCAGGCCGGCCACTACGCCGTCGGCGCGTTCAACGTCGAGAACCTCGAGTTCGTTATGGCCGTTCTGGCCGCTGCCGAGGAGACCAAGTCCCCCGTCATCATGCAGACCACCCCGGGCACCATCAAGACCGCTGGTCTGGACTACTTCTACGGCATGGTCAAGGCTGCCGCCGAGCGCGCTTCCGTGCCCGTTGCCCTGCACCTCGATCACGGCGATGGCTATGACCGCTGCATGCAGGCTTTCCGCACGGGCTACACCTCCGTCATGATCGACGGTTCGCACGAGTCTTTCGAGGACAACATCGCTCTGACCAAGTCCGTCGCCGACGCTGGCCGCGCCATGGGCGTGCCCGTCGAGGCCGAGCTTGGTAAGGTTGGCGGCAAGGAGGACGACGGTCCCGCGGTTGAGGGCGAGAGCCCCTACACCGATCCTGCCGAGGCCAAGGAGTTTGTTGAGCGCACCGGCTGCACCTCGCTGGCCATTGGCGTTGGCACCAGCCACGGCGTGTACACGAGCGATCCGCACATCGAGCAGTCCGTGGTCAAGGCCATCCGCGACGCCGTCGACGTGCCGCTGGTCCTGCATGGCACCTCCGGTGTGCCCGATGAGCAGGTTGCCGAGGCTGTGAAGAACGGCATCTGCAAGGTCAACTACGCCACCGAGCTGCGTCAGGCCTACACCAAGGGTTTCATGGCCTACATGGCCGAGAACCCCGCCTGCTTCGATCCCAAGAAGCCGGCCAAGGAGGGCATGCGTGAGATCACCGAGCTGGTTAAGATTCGCATGACCAACCTCAACTCTGTGGGCAAAGCAGAGTAACAGCAAGGGTACTCTGATCCCACCGGACGGCTTGGGCGGGTCCCCGTACTTAGTTTCCAAAACGTCCTCGCGCATGAAGGCCCCCGTTGCCTCGCTTCTATGAAGCGTTGGCAACGGGGGCCTTCGCGCTGCGGAATGATTTTGGAAACTAAGTACGGGGACCCGCCCAAGCCGTCCTGCTCAATCGCCCTTGTGGCGTTGGAGCGGAAAGGGCGGGGCGCGCTGGGCGCTTTGTTGATGAGGGGCTAGTATGCCCGGGCTTGGTTGGGGAAGGTTTTGTCTAGGGATGCTTGGAGCTTTTCGAAGGATGCTCGTAAGTTGAGGCTCTGATCGGCTGAGCGCTTGGTTTTTGTGTTGGGGGAGTCGAGGAGGCCGTCTCTCTGTGTCGGGGGGAAGGAGAAAAGGTCTGCATGTTTTAGGGATGGCTGCTGTGCTGCGTCATTGGAAGAATGCATGCTTATGCGGCCTCCTCGATGTCCACCAAAAGGTTGCGCACGGGGTGTGCTGCTAGGTCCCGTGCGTTGGCTGTATTATGCCGCGGCTGTCGCAAAGAAGCGCTAAAGAAAGGCTTAACCTGGTTTGGTGTTACGATGAAACTGCAGGTCAGAGGTATTGAGTAACACTCTTGAAAGGTTTTGGGCTTAAGGGCTTTCTAAAGTTTGTGACGTGGATGTGGCGTGGACGTGCGGAGCGTGTGAATGCTCGCTGTTAGCGCTGCGACTCTGCGGCCCGCACCTGCTCGATGACCTTTTCCATGGTGGCGTCGATACGGTCTTTTTTGAGCTCGCATTCCCAGATGGTTATGGGCGTCCAGCCCATTTCGGTAAGCGCTGCCACGGCGGCGCGGTCGCGCTCGACGTTGCGGCGGAACTTTGCCTCCCAAAACTCAACGTTGCGCTTGGGCTGGCTGGGCTTGCACTTGGGGCAGCGGTGCCAAAAGCAGCCGTTGACGAAGATGGCGATCTTGCGGCCGGGGAAGGCGATGTCGGGCTTGCCGGGAACCTTCCATTCCAAGCGATAACCCGTAAGGCCCGCTGCGCGCAGGTGCTGTCGTACGAGCAGCTCGGGCTTGGTGTTGGCGCGCTTGTTGCCCTTCATGGACTTTTTGATGGCGGCGCGACGGCGGACCAGTTCGCGCTCGTCAGCGGAGAGGTCCGAGGTGTCGATACCGTCCAACAGACCTGGTTTGGGGTGTTTTTTGCTGCGGCGTTTGGTTTTGCGCTTGGGTTTGGCGGCAGGCTCGTCAGCCCTTGCGGTCTCGGCGTCGTTGGTGCTGCCGTTGGCCTCAAGCCGGTCTTCCTTCAGCTCAATCAGGGCATCAATGAGCCCCTTGTCGGCGGGCATCCACTCAACGGTGGCAAGTGAGGTGCGCGGAATCCAGCGGATATCGAGTTGACGGTCATGCTTTTGCGGCTCGCCAGACTCTTTGGCGAGCGAGCAGTAGTAGCACTCCATGGAGAGATGGAAATCGGGGTAGTCGTACTCAACGGTGTAGAAATCGCGCAGGTTGGTGACTTTTACCTGCAGCTCTTCCATGAGCTCGCGGCGCACGGCGTCTTCGGGTGTCTCACCGCGCATGAGCTTGCCGCCCGGGAATTCCCAAAGTCCTTGCATGTCGCCGTAGCCGCGCTGCACGGCAAGCAGCTCATCGGATCCTTCTTTGCGAATGATCCCAGCGGCAACATGAACAGTCTTCAACAGGAGTCCTCTCTCAATATCATCACGTGGCAGGCTAGCTACCCCTACCTTACACAACGGTAAGGCAAGCGTAAGCCATATCGATGGTAGCCGACTCGTCTTCTTGCGACTATAGATGCCGTAGACTAATCGCAAGAAAGGACTCGGTATGCAAACCACGCACATGGCGACCCCGGTACTGGAGGTCGCGCATCTCGAAAAGGTATATGGAGCGCTGGGCAACGTGACCCGCGCGCTCAACGATGTCAGCTTTACCGTCAACCGCGGCGAATTCGTCGGCATCATGGGTGCTTCGGGCTCGGGCAAGTCGACGTTGCTCAACTGCGTGTCGACCATCGATAGCGCCACAAGTGGCACGATCCGCATCAACGGGCAGGACGTAACACGCATGAAGCAGGCTAAGCTTTCGCAGTTCCGCCGCGAAGAGCTCGGCTTTATCTTCCAGGACTCTAACCTGCTCGATACGCTCACGGCACGCGAGAACATCGCCCTGCCGCTCACCATCGCCCGCACAAACTCGGCAGAGATCTCGACCCGCGTGCAGGATGTGGCAGCGCGCCTGTCCATCAGTCAGGTGCTCGACAAGTATCCCTACCAGATGTCCGGCGGTCAGCAGCAGCGCGTTGCCGCGGCCCGCGCGCTTGTCACCGACCCCACCATGATCATGGCCGACGAGCCCACCGGCGCCCTCGATTCCAAGAGCGCCCGTCTGCTGCTCGAGAGCCTGGAGGCCCTTAACCGCCGCCTGCGCGCCACCGTGCTCATGGTCACGCACGACAGCTTTGCTGCCAGCTACACGAGTCGCGTGCTGTTTATCCGCGATGGCAAGATCTTCACCGAGCTGCGCCGCGGCGACACCGACCGCCGAGAGTTCTTCGACCGCATTATGGAGGTCGTTGCCATGATGGGCGGTGAGGGCTCCGATGCTCTGTAAACTCGCTTGGGGCAACGTCCGCCGCGCCGGCCGCGACTACCTCGTCTACCTTTTGACGCTCACCTTGGGCGTCACGGTCTTCTATGCCTTTAACACCATCTCGATGCAGGTCGACATCGCCGGAATCGATGAAGAGGGCTTGGCGCAGGTTATGGGCAGCATGCTCGGCGACCTGACGTACTTTTTGGCCGGTGTCATGGCCTTTTTGATGGTGTACGCCAATAACTTCATCATGAAACGCCGCAAAAAGGAGTTTGGCCTGTACCAGGTGCTCGGCATGGGGCGCGGGCGCGTCGCCACGATCATGGCGCTCGAGACGGTGATTGTCTCGGTGGTGGCCTTTGTCGCCGGCATTGTGCTGGGTGTGGGACTCTCCCAGCTCATGACATTCTTTACGGCCTCGCTCTTTAAGACGCAGATCGCCAATTTCCACTTCTTTTTCTCGGTGCATGCGTTCAACCTGACCCTTGTCTGCATGCTCGTAATGTTTGTGCTCACGCTACTGCTGAACCTTCGCGCCGTGCGTCGTACCAAACTCATCGAGCTTATGGGTGCCGAGCGTCGCAACGAGAGCATCAAGACACGCAACCCCTGGATCGCGATTGCCATCTTTGCCGTGGGCGTGGCGCTTGTGGGCGTGGCCTATTACCGTCTGCTACGTGATGGGTTCCCGCTAACCGCGACGGACAGCAAGCTGCAAGAGGCCATGAACCAGTTTGGTATTACGACCGCTATGGTTACCGTGGGCACCTTTGCCCTGTTCTGGGGACTCTCGGGCATGCTCATCAAGCTGCTGCAGAGCCTGCGCGGCGTGTATTGGCGCGGCCTCAACATGTTTACCGTGCGCCAGCTTGCGGCCAAAGTCAACACGGTGTGCTTTTCGATGGGCGTCATCGCGATGCTCCTGTTTTTGGCCATCACCTCGGTGACGTGCGGTATGTCGATTGCCAACGTGATGAACGAAAACCTGGAGCGCTATAACCCTGTTGATGTGTCTCAGACGTATGTCTATTACACGCCCGATACGCTCGACTACTACAAAGAATATGTCAATCCGTCTGAAGCCGACCGCATGGTGCTAGCCGATACAACGGTCGATTTGTACTCCGCATGGCACGGCAAGGGCAAGTCGGCGGACAACAACGACGAGACCGGCAAGAAGGTCAATATCGCCGATGTTGCCGGTGAGCATGTTCAGATCGATTCGTATCTGAGTTTCCCGTTTGGCGGTTCGAATCCTTCGGTGTCTGCGGGTGAGATGTGCAAGACCATGGGCGAAAAGCTCCCCAAGGCGCTCGGGGGTAGCAATGCCGATACGATGGGCCTGTTTGTGACGCCGGCGAGCCAGTACAACAAACTGCGCCAGATGATGGGCGAGGAGCCGGTGAGCATTGGCCGCGACCAGTACCTGCTTACGTGTGATATGGGCGGTGAGCTGGGCGACCTGTACACCAAGTACATGGCCGGCGGCCATACCCTCACCTTGGGCGGGCATGAGCTCAAGCCCGCAACCGATAAGTCGGACAAGGACACGGCGGCCATCGCCAACTCGGCGATGGGCAGTAACCCGGGTACCGTCGTCGTTGCCGACGAGCTGCTGTCCCAGCTTAATCTGCAGCCGTATTCCAGTAATCTGCTCGTTAATTACAAACAGGGTATGGATACGACCGAGGCAGACGAGAGCATTAAATACACCTTGCTCGATAATCTGCTCGTTGACGGCAAGGAGCCGGGGTCGTGGGGAGTCTTCATCACGCGTTCCGAGATGTACACGCAAGCAGCGCAGATGAACGGCATGATTAGCTATCTGGCCATCTACATTGGCTTTGTACTGGTCGTTGCGTGCGCGGCGATACTGTCGATCCAGCAGCTCTCCAATGTGGCCGACGGCAGCCGCAGCTATCGTGTGCTGGCACAGATCGGCTGCGACGACCGCCAGATTCGCCATTCGGTGATGGCGCAGCAAGCGGTATTCTTCCTGTTCCCGCTGACAGTGGGCCTGGCGCACTCGTTTATAGCGCTCAAGGTGATTATCGAGCTGGTGAGTACGTTTGGCGACATGAGCATCGGCGGCACGGTGGGTCTCACCTGCGCGATCTTCCTGGCAGCCTACGGCGGCTACTTCCTGGTGACCTACCTCATGAGCATTGGCATGGTACAAGCCGCCATCGCCACCCGCTACAGCGAATAACTCGTTCAGCTTGGAATTATCGTAGGTTGAGCATAGGTCAGCGAAAACGCCCCTAAGCGAGCAAGGTGACGTGAAAGAGGAGGGAAGCGTACTTCGGTACGCGACCGACGATTGAACGTCAGATTGCCGCCTAGGGGCGCTTGCAGCGTCGAGCCGTTACGCGGTTTGGTAAAACCGCGTAACCTACCTTTTCCAGAAGTGGAGGATGAGCGTGGTGCGATTTTGCTGCTCGGTTTTGACCAGGATGTTGTGGATGTGGGTCTTGACGGTGCCCACAGCAAGGAAGAGTTCGTCAGCGATCTCTTGGTTCGACTTGCCCAGTACGACCAGACGCATAACCTCGGTCTCGCGGTTGGAGAGCTTGTAGGCGTTGCGATAGAAGGGCATCTGCTCTTCGATGTGTCGATCAAGATCGCTGACGTTCTTTTCCTCGGGCGCCTCCTGCATGCGGATTGAAAGCACGTGGTAGGAGTAGATAATCAACAGAATCGCAAAGTAGCACGCAAAGAAGTTCTCGCTAAAGTTGCGCTCGGACAGATATAGCTGCAGCCAAGAGGGTGCCAGACTCATGGGGATGACCAGGATGTTGTAGAAATCCTCGGCAACGATGCAACCGACCAGAATAGCGCCGATAATCAGGTGCTTTCGCTGGTTGTTGACGCGTGCCTTCAGCTCAACCTTTGTACTCTTATGAGCCGTCCATAAGATATACAGTCCCACAAAGACAAGGAATGCCTGGCGTATCGTGTAGTAGATCCACTGACGCATGGGGCCGGAGGGGACTGCGACGATAGCCAGCGACTCGCACAGCAAAAACGTTAAGACGGGGATAGCGAACTGCTTTTTAGAATGCTTATCGAGCAAGTCCATGGCAATCAGCCAAATAAAAGCCTGTGAAGCGGTCGCCACAAGGGTCCGCAACACAGGCATGGTAATTGAGTAATAGTCGCTGGCCGGAAAACTCTCGTTTTGCAACGTGTATTCAAAAAAGAAGATCTCAGTCATTTCGATGGCGTAGCAAATAAAAACGCCACTGCCATAGATAAAGAAGCGTCGACGGGACGAGGCATAGGCGGCAAGCGAAAGCACTGCCGTCACAATACAGAGTACGAGTATCGCTTGGGTATAGAAGAACATGAGTGTGTCCATCTGTCACCGTCCTGTCTCATTTTGATCACTTATGGAGCCCGCTATATCCCCCGGGTATACATGCCTCCGCCGGTCGTTCCATTGCGGATTAAATGCCAAGATACAGCATAGCCGTATACCGTTCGCGGTTCCAGACGGTAAACCCCCTGTAAACTCTTGACCTGCGGGTTTATATTGGTTTAGAGGGGGTGTAACTCCGTGAACGGTCTTTAATCCCGAATAAACTAGGTAAAAATTGCATACGGGTGAATGATGGTCTTGTCAACACGAGGCGTGATGTTCGAGCGCCTCATAGTAATAGTCGGCAAGACCGGCGGAAAGGAAATCGACATGGCACTGCCTAAGGATTTCATCGACACCAACGACTTCACCAAAGAGCAGATCCTGGCTATCGAGGATCTTGGCCTGGCAATGAAGAAGGCCATCAAGGTTGACGGTTATTATCCGCACCTGCTCCGCAACAAGAGCCTTGGCATGATCTTCCAGCAGGTCTCCACCCGCACTCGTCTTTCCTTCGAGACCGCTATGACCGACCTCGGCGGCCATGCTCAGTTCTATGGCCCTGGCACCATCCAGCTCGGCGGTCACGAGTCCCTGGGCGACACCGCTCGCGTTATGGGCTCGCTGCTCGACATCATGATGGCTCGCGTTGACCGTCACAAGGACGTCGTCGGCCTCGCCGAGGGCTCTGCTGTGCCCGTCATCAACGGCATGTCCGAGTTCAACCACCCCACGCAGGAGATGGGCGACCTCATGACCATGCTCGAGAACCTCCCCGAGGGCAAGAATATCGAGGACTGCACCCTGGCCTTCATCGGCGACGCCACCCAGGTCTGCGTCTCCCTCATGTTCATCGCCTCCAAGGTCGGCATGAAGTTCGTCCAGTTTGGACCTAAGGGCCACCAGATCCCCGACGGCGGCCTGCACGTTGGCACCGTCGAGGAGCGCGCCGAGTTCGGCAAGCAGATGATGGCCATCGCCGAGGAGAACTGCAAGGTCTCCGGCGGCTCTGTCGTCATCTCCGACGACATCGAGTGCATCAAGGGCGCCGACTTCATCTACACCGACGTGTGGTATGGCCTGTACGACGAGGAGGTCTCGGGCGAGAACTACATGGACGTGTTCTATCCCAAGTATCAGGTCACCATGGACATGATGAACTTCGCCGGCCCCAACTCCAAGTTTATGCACTGCCTGCCGGCCACCCGCAACGAGGAGGTCGTCGACGAGGTCATGGACGATCCCGAGCGCTCCCTGTGCTGGGTTGAGGCCGAGAACCGCAAGCACTCCATCCGTGCTCTCCTTGCCGCCCTGGGCAAGCGCACCCCGCTCAACGACGAGGGTGTCGAGTACTCTGCCAAGGCTGAGCTCCACGCCGCTCTCGAGGCTCTCGAGCAGCTCTAAGCCTCAAGGCTTCTAAAAGCACGTTTGCGGGCGGCGGATGCTCGTCTCCTGTCGCCCGCTCACCGAGGCCCAAGCAATTGCCTTAATACCTTAGGGCCTCGGATCTGTCCAAGACTGAGCGAAGGAGCTCATCATGAGCGACGGAAAGAAAAAGCTTTCCTTCTTGACGGTCATTTCGACCATCATCTGCGTCGTCTTCGTTTGCGAGGCCGCCGCTCCTGCTGCTGCCATTGGCAACCAGCAGTTCTTCTGGTGGATCTTCCTGATCCTGACCTTCCTGCTTCCCTACGGCATGGTTGTCGCCGAGCTCGGTACCACCTATGACGGCGAGGGCGGCATTTACGACTGGGTACGCGATGGCCTGGGCGACAAATGGGGCGCCCGCATCTCGTACTACTACTGGGTCAACTACCCGCTGTGGATCGCCTCGCTGGCCACCATGTTCCCCGACATTTTGGGCATGGTCTTTGGCGTCGAGTTCAACTTGATCGCCAAGATGGGTATCGATCTTGCCTTTGTGTGGATCGTCTACCTCATGGGCCGCTCCAAGGCGGCCGACTCCGAGTGGGTCCTTAACGGTGGCGCCATCATCAAGGTCGCCGTCGCCGTTATCGTTGGCGCTTTGGGCATTTGGTATGCCATGGAGAACGGTTTTGCGAACGACATGTCCGCTGCCACCTTCCTGCCCGAGCTCACCAACACCAACGCTCTCGGCTACCTGTCGATCATCATCTTTAACTTCATGGGCTTCGAGGTCATCTGCACCATGACCGACGACATGGCCGATCCCGCTCGCGATATCCCCAAGGCTATCATCGTCGGTGGCCTGTCCATCGCCGTGATCTACCTGTTCGCTGGCTTTGGCATCGGCGCTGCTGTGCCGGCCGATTCCATCGACCCCGACTATGGCATGATTGTCGCAGTCCAGACCATGGTGGGCGACTCCATGATCTTCAAGGTCATCTGCATCGCCTTCCTGATCACCCTGTTCGCCAACATGGCCGCCTGGTCCTTCGGCGTCAACTCCGTCGCCCGCTACGCTGCCGAGCACGGCAACATGCCCAAGGTCTTCGCCTCGATGATCTCGGATGACGACATGCCCAACGGCGCCAACCTGGTCAACGCCATCGTTGCCTCCCTGGTGCTGTGCCTGCAGCTCGTGCCCATCGACGCCATCTCCAACGGTGTCTTCTGGATGCTCTTCGGCACCTCCGTCGTCTTCCTGCTGCTGACCTACATCCCGATGTTCCCGGCGTTCCTCAACCTTCGCAAGAACGACCCCGACCGCGAGCGCATCTTCACGTTCCCGTTTAAGGGTGCCATGATGAAGGTCATGCTGGCCATCCCTTGCATCGAGCTGATCCTGGCCATCGTTGCAACGCTGGTGCCGCTCTCTGCCGCCGAGATTGGCGACAAGCTCCCGATGATCGTTATCTTCATCGTACTTCTGCTCATCGGCGAGGTCGTCCGCGTCGTCAGCGCCAAGGGCCGCGAGACCGAGTACAAGGGCCTCACTCCCGAGCTGGCAGCTCAGCGTCTCGCTGAGGAGGCCGCCGAGGCCGAGGAGAACTAGAGCACCCGGTTCTGGGGCTCCAACCCTCCTCGCGTACCAACGTGCGCTTCGTCGGGCTTGTCGCTCCCGACTCCGGGCACTCTAGCCTCTTCGGAGACGTGCCCAAGCGACAGGTTTGCTAACCATTTCCCGGGGTGGGTGTGAGCGATAGCTCCGGTAACCACCGCCCACCCCCAATCTCTCTTCCGTATCCTTCGTGCGTTTTGTCTCCGCGCACTTGGTTACGTCGTCGCTTGCCGGTGCGACTCCGTGAAAACCGGCGCCGGGCGCCCCGACCTTTGCCGGGGAACGGGCGCCTACCATCTCTTGGTTTTAGGCTGCGGGTAACCCGCCCGCAGCAAGCGATCGTTCGATTTGGAGGAAATCTTATGCGTACGATCACCGAGTCCGAGTCCACCCCCAAGGCCGACGGCTTCTTTATGCCCGCTGAGTTCGCCCCGCAGGATCGCGTGTGGATGGGTTGGCCCCACCGCACCGACACCTGGGCCCACGGCGCCAAGCCGGCTCAGAAGCAGTATGCCGCCGTCGCCCGCGCCATCTCCGAGTTCACCCCGGTCTATATGTGCGCCAACCAGGTCGACTACGCCAACTGCAAGGCCGTCTTCGAGAACGACGAGAACGTCACCGTCATCGAGATGAC
>UMKB01045552.1_pt1 | contig 11690 bp, 26 predicted proteins | sample 1966171 | NCBI WGS metagenome assembly UMKB01 (sample SAMEA4836164, study PRJEB28245) | human gut metagenome | biome: gut microbiome; material: fecal sample | place: Denmark | collected 2008 | reverse complement strand
TCTCTGTATCCAGCATTTACAAGGACAACTTGTGTCGTGCAACAAACAGTATACATTCGATTCCTGGTATGATAACGACAGATATCCTGAACAGTGTGTTTATTTTTGTTACGGATACAGATATAATTTCGTAAAAGCAGAGATGCGTTGTTATTTTACAGGTACGAAACCAAGTGTGGTTATCCGAATCAGTCCTCAAAAGATAGCGGAACTTTTGGAGATATGCAACTGCAATAAAGAAGATCTGCCGGAAGAACTGCAACATTGGGGTATGGATAAGGAATATTATGGAAATCCAAGTCTGGAAAGAATCGACCCGCTGTTGTGGAATGTGAGAGATCCATGGAATGAACTTCGGTTTGAGGTTAATATTCTTTTGTCTAAAAAAGAGTATCTGAAATTGTGCGAGGAGGCTGGAGTAGAGAAGCGGGAATTTTGGAAAGAGATCCCTCCTACCTGTTTTCGAAAAAATGATGATGGATTCTGTTCTGGGGTTTACCGCTATGAATTCAGCTCACTCAGAAAAACGATAATGAAAAAATGTCAGAAATGCAAATATTGGAGAGAGAACTCATAAAAGAAAGAGGCGGGAAACCGTCTCTTTTTGTTTTCTACAGTTTTTTAAATCCTATAAGTATCAGGCAAATATTACGGAAGGAGAAACATAAAAACCGTCTGAAACACAATTACAAAAGGAGAAAAAAATTATGTGGATTAAAGATCAGAGAGGAAACCGTTACATCAACATGGATACAATTGCCGATTTCGGAACTGTCGTAAACTCAGGAATCGCAATCATTGAAGCAGAAACAAGTGTGGGAAGGAATTTTTCACTTGGTACATATGCTTCGGAAACCCGTTGCTTGGAAATTTTGAGTGAAATTGAAATGGTGTTACAAAACGAATGTTATACCACGGAAGTTTTTGATGAAAAATCAAAAGAAATGCTTCCGCATGTGGGAATGAAGTCATCCGTTTATATAATGCCACAGGAGTAAGGAGAATGCATATGGATATCAGAGAATACAAAGAAAAATATAACAGAGTAAAGGAAATTTATGACACTGCTGCAACCCCAACAAACGCAATACAGCAGATGATCCAAGATTTTGGAAGGTCCGATACTGAAAAGATCTTTGCCATTGCTGCCCAGGTTTTATTTCCTGATGGACTGATCATCGAAGAAGACAGACGTTATCTCAAACGGACTCCGGGATATTTGGGAAGTTGCTCGGAGTTGCTTCCGGTTGTAGCACAGATCCATCCGGTACATATCCATAACCTGATTCAGGCATTAGAAAGTATCCCAAGAGGAATACCTGAAAACTGGATCAAGACAGATGATCTTCAGTATGTAAAACGGACCGGGGAAAACACCTTTGATCTGGTGGAGGCAAGGTATCTAATGGACGATATTTACTGGATTTGTTATGGCTCCCAAAATGTATCAGATTATTTTAAGCATGGAAAAATCACAAAAGAAGGATTTGCCCTGCTTAGTTCCTATTATCAGGACTTAGACTTCTTTCAGGAAAGCTATCCAAAAGTAGAAGACCAGAAACAGGTCCTTGCAGAATGCCTGTTTGAGGATACGGTTCCTTCTGAACTGGAGGACTATTATCCGGAAAAGAAACGGTATGTAGAGGAACGCCTGGTGCAGTACATGATACATCGGCCGTAAGGAGAGTTGCTATGCTTAGAAAATCGGAATACAGGGATATGGAAAAGTTCAAGAGGACAAAGCGGGAACAGCAAAAACGTTACTACCGCAAGACACAGAATGCACCGAACAGAAATAAACGATGGACAGAGGAGGAAACAGCAATGATCATGAACGTCAGGGATATGACAGACACCGAACTCAGTCGAATATTAGGTCGTTCCGTGAAGTCAATATTAGCCAAACGGCACAAAACAAAATATGGAATATAGTCAATATTCCATCAGAAAAGGAGAATCAATTATGTTAAAAATCACTGATACCGTAAAGGTTATTGCAAAAACAAACTGTGGCGGAATTATGAAAGAACTGATTCCAGTTGGTACTATTTGTATCATTGTTTCAGAACACAAAGATAAAGATGGCAGTATCTATTACGGAGTCACACCATTCCACAATCGCAATGATTTGTTTTACTATCTGGAATCCGAACTGGAAAAAGGTTCTTTGCAGTGGGTTAAAGAAAGCGAATCTCCGTCTGGATCAGAAGAAAACGGACATGTCGTATGGGTAACTGCAAAACCTACTGCCTGCCAGAAACTTTTGGATGAAGCTGAGAAAATTGATCATTTTTCTGATAAATTCGGGGAAGTTTTCTTGGATGCTTTTATGGAAGCAGATAATGGCTGCTATGAAATGGCGAAAGGAATTTTGAACACTTTTTATGAATGCGAAACAGACCGTGATTTTCAAATCGCAAACCATATGTTAATGGGAATCTGTGGATATACAGCAGAAACTTTACTCGAACGGATCGAGAAACGGGAAAGCGAAGGATTTGTTTGGGAAAGCTGTTAGAAAAGAAGATAATCAGGAAGTAGGTGGCTTGTATTGTATGTCAAAAAAGAAGAAAAATTACAGATCATCCGATGGTATATCCGAAAATATGTGCGTCATGATAAGGATATATCTGCAATTACCAATCTAAAAGGTTTGGAGGATATCATTCGAACACATACGGATATTTTCGGGAATATTTGGGAATGTAATTGTTGTTTTTACAGTAATCGAGACTATTGTCCTATTTGCAAAAAATGTAGTGTCTGCCATAAAAACGATAAAGACGCAACGGATCGATATTCTTTTCCGTATGGATATTGGCGAAAATTTTATATATCTGAAAACTGATACATCGAAGAGGAGCCTATGGCTTCTCTTTTTTGTTTCTATGCTTTTTCTCCAAACTATAAATATCAGGTAAATATATTTAAGAAAGGAGGATCAAACATACCTGAAATACAATTTTGCAAAAGGAGAAGACTATGAATGAGCTATTAATTAAATCGAAGAGGTATCTGGAGCAATACATCACAGTATCGAATCCAATTCTTACCAAAATATGCCGTCATGCTAAACGCTATCAGATTTCCGCAGAGATTTGCGCCTGGTATGCTGACTGGGAAGATTTCTGTTCCGATTGGTGCAAAAACTTAGGGTATACCAGAACAGAAGCCAGAAAAATCCTTCATGGCGGTAACGGAGAGTTTATGAAATTACCGGAGGAAAAAGGAATTGTAAGATTTGCTTTCACACAGTAAAGGAGTTTATTATGCAGCGAAAAAAACAAGACATCATTGTCGGTGTTGTATTTACAATCGAAAAAGCCGGACGCAGAATGCGTTGGAAAGTGATCGAACATCCCTATTTTGATGGACTTACATTAGTTCGGGACTATTGTGGACTGTATGGGTCTATGCGATCCGGATATTGTAAAGAAGACGATGCACATGTCTGTGGATCAACAACATTAAGTACTGCGTACCAGGATGCGTATAATTTGAGTTAAGGAGAACATCATGAATAAAAATAGTAAAGAATTTGATCAAGAATTGTTGAACTCACTGATCGGTAAAAAAATTCCTATAAGCTCTTTTGAGGACGAACTTCAAAAGATCTTCAAAAAGAAAAACAGCCGTAAACTATGGTGGGATAACAAACCAACCAAAATCTGGGATGGTAAAGAGTATCACAATGTGAACTTCCGTTGCTGTCCCGAATCTTCCAGTACAAGATACATGTTTTGTATGGTGTTAGAGCATCGAGATGGATATGTTGAGATTACAGAAGGTTACTTGGAAGCTTTGTAGGAGGAAGGATCATGGGGAAAGAATTAGAAAAATTACAAAAAGCAGTAGAAAAAGATTGTTCTAAAGATGGTGGCACCTTACATCCAGAAGGCTGTGTTACCTGCGGAGCAAAATGTTTCCACAAATATTGCGACAAATACAAATGGGTTATCGACCGGGCGAAATCTTACGGCGAAGCTATGGGGCTTCACTGGGAGGATATCTTGGACGGTTGGGAAGAGAGCCGTAATTATTGGTATATGAACTATTACCAGGAATGCAATCAGCCCAAAATTACAGCAAAAAATGTCCGGGTGTTTGATACTAGGGATGCATATAGGAAAGCTTTGGACGGAAAGAAATTCCGTTGCCCTTCCTGTGGAAAGGAAAGTGCAGATCCTTATAACTGTAAAGCCTGTGGCTGGAAAGTGTATGGACTTTTGGGAGATCTCGGAAAAGGCGTTTTTGTATATGTAAAAGAAAAATTATATGGTGACAATATTTTTATGCCGATCGCATGGGAAGAGGCGGATTAATATGAGTACATATATGAATTTGATTGAAAAGAATGAAAGAATGAAAGAGCTAATTGAAATGCTTAATAAGTATAGAGATGCTTATTATAATCAGACAGAATCACTTGTATCAGACTACGAATACGATTGTTTGTTTGATGAATTACAAAGACTAGAAGAAAAAACAGGAACTATACTTTCCAATTCACCTACTCAAACTGTAGGATACGAAGTAAAGAGTGAATTAAGAAAAGTAGAACATAACCATCCAATGTTGTCGTTAAATACAACGAAAGCTGTGAGTGATTTAGTCAAGTTCCAGAATGACAAAGATATGGTCTTAATGTGTAAAATGGATGGGCTTACTATTTCTCTTAGATATTTGAATGGCGAATTGGTATCAGCAGAAACTAGAGGAAATGGTGAAATTGGAGAAGATGTTTTACACAATGTTAAAACATTTAAAAATGTTCCTTTGAAAATTAACACCAAACGGGAAGTAATTATTGATGGGGAAGCTATTATTACATATAAGGATTTCAATAAAATTAATGAATCACTTCCTGAAGGAGAGAAATATAAAAATCCAAGAAATTTAGCTGCAGATTCTGTTAAACAGCTTGACAGTTCAATCGTAGCTCAGAGAAATTTGAAATTTATTGCATGGAAATTTGTAAAAGGTTCAACCGAAAATGATTTTTACAATCGCCTTACGGAAATGCAGAAGCTTGGATTTGAGGTTGTTTTAAAAACCTTTGTTCCAGTATATTCAGACCCTATGTTTGGTATCGAAAATGATATTGAATTATTAAAGCAATCGGCAGAAAACCTAGACTATCCGATAGATGGAATGGTATTAGGGTATAAAGATATTGTATATGGTGATTCATTGGAAGCAACAGGACATCATTTGCGTAGCCAAATAGCTTTTAAGTTTTATGATGAAAAAGTAGATTGAAAGCGATTGAAGTATGGCGGGACTTCCGCCCTCAACCAGACAGTACCATCGGTCTTTGCAGCATTTCGTGTCATGACCGCTATGCGGTGGCGCTTTATCTCACGGACGACGGTCGTCGGCCAGGGTTTTTCGCGCTATTTCGATAATGGTTTTGTATTAGGCCGGGATTATTATGGTTTGTACGGACCTATACAGTTCGGATAGAGATTTAGGGAAAAGCGTTTTTGTATACGTCAAAGAAAAATTACGTGGCGACAATATCTTCATGCCGATCGCATGGAAAGAGGAGGATTAATATGAGTACATATGGAAATGATTGGATCATAACATTCAGTAATTCAGAAGATACGGATGTCTTCTTCTGGCGGTTTTTCGGAACTGAAGAGGAAGTAAAAGAAAAACTTGTAACATTGGCAAAAGAACATAGTACAGACACAGAAAGCGACCTTTTGCAGTGTCCGGATTCTGCAGGCGATGTAGAAGAGAACACAGAAACCTGCGCTTTGTTTTGTACGGTAGGATACGAAGACTACGACTATGTATTCACGGCCATGGATTTTCGAGCCATGAACCACATCTAATTTCAGGAAGATCAGGGACGATTACGGTCCCTGATTTTTATTTCCTTGATTGTTTATCAGACTATATATATCAGCCTATGGCAAACGAAAGGATTTTATTTATGAATTTTATATAATATTTCCCAGTTATCATTTATGCTATTTTTTTCTCATGGTAATTTAGTTGCTAAAATTTCCACCCTATATTTTTCATATTCAGTTGTTGTAAAGTATACACCACATGCTATACGTACTGAACCTCTTTGAGTAGCCGCTAATCTTTCAGAATTTATTCTTTCTTCATCAGATATATTAAACCTTTCCCCTTCATATGCATTTTTAATATATATATCTTTTTCTGGAAAAAGTTCAATGTATTCAGACTTTTCAAAATTTTTATGTTGTTTATAAAGGCATACTAAAAAAAAAGACACTATACCCATTCCTACTATTACAAAAATAGACATTACAATATTCATCAACATATTTCATTCCTCCGTTCTTTAGGGATATATTGACTCGCCAAAATATTGGCAAATGAAAAAAATCACACATATCAAAAACCACATAACACCTCTATACATATCTATTTTATCCATAAGTAAGTATACTCCAAAACTTAATGCTACACAAACCCAACAAATAGCACATAATGGTTTATGCCTTAGATATTTATATGATACAAATGCCGCTGAAGACACAATTGAAACAAGAGTTATCATTATATCTCTATCCGAAAAATGTATGCCATCCAGAGTTATTGATAAACGGATGGACTTCTGCGATACAAACACCTCAAGAATCAAAAGACGTACAAGTTACCTTCGCAAGTTATTATCCGCCTCATAATCCTTTAATTGTTGCTTTCGCATATTTCCACAATGGAAAATGGTATTGGTCTGACAATAACGGTCAGGTAGGAGTAAAAATCCTGGACTGGAAAATCAATGATAAGGTATATGATTCAGAAGCAGATCTGGAAAGAGAATATCAAGAGGGGCAAGAAATGATCGTTTATTGTTACTGGTGTCGATAGCTACATTTGCAGTGCAGAAAGATGGATTGACACCACTGCCCTCAATTACTGTATTTACTGGATTTTTTGAATCAATCGTGTTACCGTAATTTGAATCTTCGGTAAAATTTAATGACACTATTTCTTTGAAAAGCACATCCTCTTCACGTTGTTTAATCTGGTTGATATCCTGCTTTTTTTTTAATTATGTACAATACCCACATATTGTTCTTGCGTCCATTTGCTTATTGGTTCTGTATTTGTATATAAATGCTGTGTTTTAGATTCATTTGTTTTCATAAATAAGTACCTTCTTTCTTAAAATATTTGGTACTTAAAGTAATCCAATCGTAGAAGTCCTATAAATAGGACTTCTTTTTATTTCCCTGATTTTTTACCAAACTATACATATCAGACAAATACTTACGAAAGGAGAAAAAAATAAATCGTCTGAAATACAATAATATAGGAGAAAAAATCATGAAGAAAATTGGAAAATGGATTCCGGTATCTTCCGGAAGATTCCCAGAAAACAACACAGTAGTACAAGTTACCTACTTAGATCCGTTAGATCTGCATACGTTGCGATGTAACGCTTTTGCTTTTTATAAAGAAGGGATCTGGTATCAGTCTACTGATAATCGTGCCATGAAGGGAGAAGTCATCGCATGGAGGACAAATGAGGATGTGTATGATCCAGAACTACCAACTGATGGCTGGATCACAGCAACGCAGTTCCCGGAGGTAATGAAAGATGTACAGGTCACTCTTAAAAGCAACTTGCCACCATATCATACAATGAGTGCTGCCTTTGCCTATGTTTACGGTGGTGAGTGGTGCTGGGCTGACGATGGCAGTAAAGTATGCGTGAAAGTTCTGGCCTGGAAAGCCAATGATGACGTATACGATCCGGAAGCAGATCTGGAGGAGAAATATCAGAATGCGCTGGATATGGACGAGCTGGATTTTTACATGGATCTTTTGGATAAGGGATTTACTGTGGAGCGGGTCAGAAAGTATATGGGAGGAGATGTAGCAGACCATATGCAGGTTTTCTGTTTAAATCATGGTCTGCTCGACAAACATTCTACTGCCGAACTTTTTGACCAGATCTGTAAAAAATTACAGAAAAATACAGGAGAGAACCGGCACGGAATCTATAACGAAAGTGATGAGATCATCTGCCAAAAGAAAGAACAGGCAGATGCGATTGCAGACCTTTTTGAAGATATGGGCGTAGATGTCATGCATACCAGCCAGGAAGAGGATGGATGGCATGTGTATTTCGATTAATGGAGGAGCAAAATGAGAGAAGTAGATTTTTTTGGCGATAAGGAATACATCGTACACGTTACTGATTCTTTTACTGTTTTCCGATTCCAGGATGGCAGTAAAACAAGGCTTAAAACGTCTAAAGAGCAACTAATTCCTGTATTGGGATGGTACAGGACAGAAATGCAGTTCTACGACCGGATGCAGCGGGAACTGAATGCCCAGTATGAGAAACAGAAGGAAGTTTTCGATACTTCCAGCCATTACTATACGGAGGAAGAAATTGCTGATGCCTGCCAGAAAGACCGGTTCGCACTTTTTGATCTGCAGTATGCGAACAAAAAATACCTGCAGGAGTGGAATGCCATATCTGGAATCCAGCAGGGAGCATCTTTTGCAAGAGATCGATTCTGGCAGTTGTATAAGATTGCAACTCAGATACAAACAGTGGTAGGAGAAATTAAAAAATGATGAACAAACCTGAGTCTTTATACACAATTACCGTTGGACAAACAAGAGAAAAATATAAACAAAATATCAAATCGCTTGATAATATTATGTTGTTGGTAACAACCGGAAGTCTGGAAAAAATAAAAGAAATTGCGGGAGAATGGGCTGTAAACAGAGCTTTCACAGAACTGATAATCCAGCAGGAGTATATTAGAGAGCGTGAAAAAGTCAATTGGAAATAATTTTAAAGGAGATTTTTTAAGGATAACATACGAGCTATGTCGAATTTCAGAAAACAGTTTACGAACAAAGACCAGGGTCATCCCTGGTTTTTGTTTTACTAAAATTTCTGCACTCTATAAGTATCAGACAAATATCAGAGGAAAGGAGAAAAATAAAAACTGTCTGAAATACAATTAAAGGAGAAAAATATGTTTTACAAAAAATTAAGAGATATGACCTGGCAGTCAGAATGTGATATGCAGACACCATATCGAGTTATGACCGCGCAAATCGGATTCGCCCATGAAGAGTGTTCTTCAGATGAAGTGGAATTCTGTATTGTTGCATGGGATGCGAAAGAACTTGACAAACTATTTACAGTTTTCTGCAAAGAAAATCATTTTAAGAAAGTAGAAATTACAGGTATCAGCATCGTAAGGGTTGCAGAAACCATGGATGCGCTGATAGAAATGGAGGAAAACTTATGAGAATCAGTATGTGCTTAGATATTAACAACAGTCATTTAACGAAAGAAACATTCAACAGCCTGAATGCAGAACAGGAGCCATACGCTTACTGTTATCCGGAAGGACTGTTCCTTACAATCCCCGATAAAACAGATATTTCCGATTATCCATCTGATCTGAAGAAACTGATCCAGTATGCGTGGGATCATAAGATTTCTTTGATCCACATGGACCGGGATGCGGAATTGTTTTTGGAACTGCCGATTTATCAGTGGAACGACTAGGAGGAAATGTTATGGAGATGCCAATTTATGAATGTGCGAATGGAGAAAACGCTTCTTCCAGACAGAAATACCCTGTGTTTGTCCGGGATGTTGTATGGGTTCCGCGGGTCTGCGAAAAAGCCCCTAATGGGACCTTACAAGTTTACTTCCAAGAAGCCGGAAAAGAATCTTTTTCCATGACTACATTACTCCAGTGCTATACCGGAAAGAAAGGTCGTCGGTACACGATCTGGGGAAAACATAGGATTTACGAAGGATATTCTGGTCCGATTGTTTTACGAAATGTTCCGGATGGGGTAAAAGATATTATACAGGAAGATGCGGAAAAATATGGGACGATTATAGAATAATTACGGAGGAAAAGAATATGAGTTATGAACTGAGAGGCACAACGACACTGAAAGAAGATATGGAAATTAACAGATCAAAATATGTAGAAACAAATATTGGGAGGATCCCTCTGAAAGACTATCGAGAAATCAGAGCAATGCAGTGTGGCTTTGACAGCTATGAAGATATGCTCAAGGAAGGGTATTGTATCGGAGTAGAATAAGGAGAATACATATGGGAAAATACGGATACGAATTGTGGTACGATGCAAATTGTATCATGGAAGATCATGGATTTGACTCGGAAGAAGAAGCTATCGAAGAAGCTCGATCCGCAATAGAAGACCGGATGGATTTCTGGATTTCTGATGGAGCTGCATTCGATAAAGAAGAGGAACGGGAGATGTTCGATATTCGGATTGTAGAAGCATAGGAGGATAACTATGGAATTACATTACATTGCACGAAACGAATTACCAAAATACTGGGAAACAAGATCCATCTGTATCGAATTTGCAGATGGGTCCGATGCACTGGCGCAGGAGAATGGATATACCTTAGAAGAGTGTTTGCAGATGGAAGATGCAAAATTCTTTTTGGATTAGGAGGAAAGCAAATGCAATATGTAGTACAAATGGAAGAAGTTGATATTTCTGATGGCTGCGAAGCTGTCAATGTCTGGGATCTTGATTGTTCGGAATCCCTGGCAAGAGCAAGAAAACTGGCAAAAGGTATCATCCGGTCGATCAAGGAACATGCCCTGCCACAGCTTTCTGAGATTTCAGACCCGACAAACCCAGTTTCTGTCAGTATCGCACAATACCAGTCTTACAGAAACTCTGGAAAGATAAAACTTGGACGGATCCTGGATGTTTTGGATGTCGAAACGATTCCGTCAGAGATCTGGAAAGGAGAGTTATCATGAAGGATTGTTTTGTACTTTTTCGGTACTATTTGGAAGAATAATTCCGTTGACAAATGGATATACAATGTGTATACTAAAATCAAAGGTACGTATATCCATTGTATATACTATAGGAGGTTGAACACATGAACGGTGCAACATTTGCAAAAGAAAGCAACGCATTTTTTACGAAAGTAGCTGTAAGAAAGTGGGGAAACAGCCAGGGAATACGATTATCAAAAGAGATAATTAGTAGAATGGGATTAAAAGAAAATGATGAGGTCGAGATCAATGTAAATAATGGAAGGATGGTTATTGAAAAAGCCAAACCAACATACCAAAATTTACAAGAAAGATTGGAAGCGTTTTACAAAAAGCCACTCGATGAAATTTATGTAGAAAGTTCTGAAGAAATTGACACAGGAAGACCAACAGGAGAAGAACAATGGTAGAGTACAACCAGGGTGACATTATAACAATGGATTTTAATCCGCAAAAAGGACATGAACAGAGCGGTAGACGACCAGCTGTGATATTAAGTAACGATATTTTAAATCATCACAGTTCTATGGCTTTTGTGTGTCCAATCACGAATACAAATAAACATCATCCGTTCCACATTGAATTAGATGACAGAACGGAAACAACGGGTGTTATTTTGTGTGATCAAGCCAAAATGTTAGATATCGGTGCAAGAAACGGAAGATTTAAAGAAAAGTGTCCAGATGATATTTGGAGGGAAGCAATAGAACTCGTAAAGAGTTTCTTGTAGTGCAACTGATGATCCGGATTACAATGAACACAAATCTTACTGGTATCAGAAGGAACCGTTATTATCAAAAAATTAATCTGTAATTACAAATAAAAGTCAGGAGATATCTCCTGGCTTTTGTTTTTTTACAAATTTGCAATTCTATTAATATCAGAC
>UMKB01031320.1_pt1 | contig 11711 bp, 8 predicted proteins | sample 1966171 | NCBI WGS metagenome assembly UMKB01 (sample SAMEA4836164, study PRJEB28245) | human gut metagenome | biome: gut microbiome; material: fecal sample | place: Denmark | collected 2008 | reverse complement strand
ACAAAAATAAAATATAGATATAAAGAAAGTAATACCCCCATACTGTAAGCATGCAATAAAGCAATAGACAAATAACACAATACCTATATAGATATATAAGTCTATAATAATATAAGCATATAACACCATATAGATATAAGATATAACCACCATGGAAGTGTTGCTTCCCATGTATGTCTAGACCATTTGCAATTGTTAATTTCAAAGGTATATCGTGTTTATATATAAGGTGTAGATAAAAAGCCTTACTTTTGCACTCGCATTTCAGTATAAAATATAAACGAAACAAAGAACATTTATGAAAAAGAAAGGTTTATTTATGATGGCAGCAGCCTGTCTGCTTGCTGCCACATCTTGTAGCCAGGACGAGTTGGCTGGTAGCAGCCCATTGTCTGGTAACGAAATTGTTCCAACCGCCATAATAGGAGGTGATGTAAAAAAAGACGCTAGAGCAGTCGAAACCAAGATTACCAACCTCGGTAAGTTCACGGTGAACGCCTTCCAGGCAGGAGTGGAAAACTACATGAAAAATGTAGAGTATACCACCTCTGACAACGGTAGTAGCTGGACAACAGCAGCCGGCAAGTTCTTCTGGCCTGTAGAAGGTGACCTTTACCTCTACGGCTACGCACCAGCAGAGCCAGGAGCCAATGGCACCTTCAAGCTCGATAAGGACGCACAGACTCTGACAGACTTCGTGCCATTTGAAAACGCAGCCGCCCAGCAGGACTTCGTGTATGCTAAATCCACCGGTAATAACGCTACCAATGGCACCTCCGGCGTGGAGATGAACTTCCAACATGCCCTTACCGAGATCAGTGTAGCCGCCAAGAATAGCAATACAGCTTATATCGTGAAGGTGACAGGTGTGAAACTGGGCAATGTGAAGACTAAGGGAACCTTCACATTCCCATCGACAGCGAACAGTGCCACCAGCTGGACCCTCTCAGATGCAACAGCAGATGTTGGCAGCTACGAAACCACCTGGAGCAATGCTACTGTATTGACCAGTAGCGTGTCAACCCTCGACGAATCTAACGTAGCCTTCATGCTTCTCCCACAGCAGTTGGAGAAGTCAGAGAAAGCCTATGAAAAGGCATACCTTGCCTTGAAGGTGAATATCACGATGCAGGGCGGTAAAGTTATCCATGACGGCTGGGCATACATCGGTTTGAATACCAACTGGGAGATGGGCAAACACTATACCTACACATTGGACTTCTCCGATGGAGCCGGTCAGGACGAGGAAGGCAATCAGCTTATCAGCGGTAAGGAGATGGTGTTGAAAGTAAAGGTCACCCCTTGGGATGCTAAAGCAGTAGACCTTCCAGAGAAGGTCATCAGCGGAACCGTTAAGGGAGCATTTACCTATAAAGTGGGGGGATACTACGGCACTAAATATACAGTAAACCCTGACGCTAGTGGCAACTGGAGTATACCGGTAGCCAAATTTGATGGCATCAACAACATGAGCGAAATGTTCTCTAACGGCATCTCCCTCACCTCCTTGGACTTAAGCGGATTTAACACTAGCAGCGTCACCAGCATGAACGGCATGTTCTTCGGCTGCAGCTCCCTCACCTCCTTGGACTTAAGCGGATTTAACACGAGCAGCGTCACCGACATGATCGGCATGTTCTCCGATTGCACGAACCTCACGTTCTTGGACTTAAGCGGATTCAACACGAGCAGCGTCACCAACATGCCCCGCATGTTCAACGGCTGCCGCTCCCTCACCTCCTTGGACTTAAGCGGATTCAACACGAGCAACGTCACCGACATGTACCGCATGTTCTCCGATTGCACGAACCTCACGTTCTTGAACTTAAGTCACTTCGACATGAGCAAGGTCACCGACATGAACAACATGTTACAAATGTTCAACGGCTGCACAAACCTCAAAAAAATCAGAATGGTAGGATGCAGTGAGGAAACCATCAACAAGATTAAGGGAGTGATGCCATCTGGTTGCACCATCGTTACCGAGTAATCGGTTATAAATATAATGCTAATAGGGGTGGATGAAAATCCATCCCTATTTTATTTAACCTCTCTTGTATAATCCTGAGTCTCGTTTTTATCCTTGTTTTCAATACGAATCTGAACCAACGTCTTAGATGGTATCGTTTCTGGAATCCGAGACATCAATTCATTAATAATTTCATTTACATTATTATATCCAACATCTTCAACCTTAGCAAGAACCTTGCCTCTAAAATACAAAGTACCCTTAATGAGTTGCTTATATGAGAATCTGGTAAACTGCTTTGGATCCTTCTCATCATGATTATGTCGTGTAGTTTTATCTTCTGTAAAAAATATCTTATTTATCACCTTCTCGTTTAATTCCCAGGCAGGAGAAAAGTCTATCTTTACATAAGTACGTGTAACCCTATTTTTATCAGAGTGGTTCATCGCAAAACCAACATCAGATAAGGTAGCACCACACTCATTTTGAGCAACAGTTGCCCAAGTATGGCGAAATGTATAGACACAATAAGTCTTGCCATGAGCCAATCCTAGCGATTTCTCGCAAATCTGACGTATTCCTACATTAACATTAGCGTTGAAACTGTCACTTGTTGACATGCGCTGATGAAAATCAAAAAGATATGGAGAAGACGTTTTATCCATATACTTGTCAAATATCGGAAGTAATATACCAGGAACTCTCATTTCGATGTAAGCATTATCATTTCTAGCATTCTTTGTTTTTGCACGCTCATAAGCTATGATGCCATCCTTATAGTCTTCCTTTTTGAGCAGGTAGATATCTACCGTATTCATACCGGCAAGACACATGACCATCATGGCTACGTCTCGTCCCATCTCAGCCAAAGGTTTTTTCCTGTCACTCTCCGGGAGTGGGGCAGAGAAAAATTCCCTAGCTTTCTCCATGGTGATAGCCTTCTTCTCCGGAACATCTGCTTTCGGTATTTTAATCTTTATCCAGGGATTGGTTGTTATACGAATAACACCACTGTCATAGTCATTGAAGTCAATCAATGCTTGTTTGAATATCTGTCTTATGCAAACCGGGTACATTTCTTTAGCTCTGGCTGTCTTTTCCAGTGACTTGATCCATCCATTTATAAGATGAGAAGTGAGCTGTGAGAACATCAGTTTGTTGGTTCCGGTGTATCTTTCAAGATGCTGGTATGCCAGTTCATAGTTACGAGCATTTCGCTCGTGACCACTGTTATACATATCATCGTGATATTTTCTTGCATAGTCAGAGAAGCATACATCATCAGTACCCTTCTCCAGATACGCCACTACATCATGGACATCCCATTTCCTTATCTCCACCTTATTCAGCATTTCTACAAAATGGGCAATTTTATTAGAACAGGCTTGAAGAACAAAAGGATCTTTTACCTCTTTGTTCTTCTTGTTGATGCCTTTTGCGTCAACTATTTTATCTGTTCTCAAATACTTTACGCCACGGTTGTGCGTAACTCTTATATAAACGGCATAGAATCCGTCATTTCTCTGTTTCTGTACTACTACTTTAAATGTTGCCATATTCTTCTAAACACGTTCTAAACATCAATATAAATTTCTCAAAAACATTTCTAAACAAAGAGTATCATTTGTATCATTTTAGTGATACTATTGATATAAACGAATTAAGAGGAAAGCCCTTAAAATAAGGACTTTCCTCTTAACTTACTGATTTATAACTATCTGTTGTTATTCCTCTACAGCAGCCTGCGCCGCAGCAAGTCTGGCGATTGGCACGCGGAATGGTGAGCATGAAGCGTAGTTCATGCCAACCTTAGCACAGAACTTAACTGATGAAGGCTCACCACCATGCTCACCGCAGATACCTGTGCGGAGGTTAGGACGGGTAGCACGACCATTCTCTACAGCCATCTTGATGAGCTGACCAACACCCTCCTGGTCGAGAACCTGGAATGGGTCAACCTTCAAGATTTTCTTCTCCATGTAGGCAGGGAGGAAGGAAGCGATGTCATCACGAGAGTAACCGAAGGTCATCTGTGTCAAGTCGTTAGTACCGAATGAGAAGTACTGAGCCTCTTCTGCAATCTGACCTGCTGTAAGGGCAGCACGAGGAATCTCAATCATGGTACCAATCTCAAATTCTACCTCTACCCCATACTCAGCGAATACCTCCTTAGAAGTAGCGAGGATGATAGCCTTCTGCTGCTTGAGTTCCTGAACGGTACCGATGAGCGGAACCATGATTTCAGGACATGGGTTGTAACCTTCCTTCTTCAACTCGCAAGCTGCACCAAGGATGGCACGGGTCTGCATGGCTGTAATCTCTGGGAATGTGATACCGAGACGGCAACCGCGATGACCGAGCATAGGGTTGTTCTCTGCCAGAGAGTTTACACGCTTCTTGATTTCCTCTACGCTTACGCCCATCTCCTTAGCCATGGTCTGCTGACCAGCCAAATCGTGAGGTACGAACTCGTGGAGAGGTGGGTCGAGCAAGCGGATGTTCACGTGGCAGCCATCCATTGCCTTGAGAATGCCGTAGAAGTCAGCCTTCTGATATGGGAGGAGCTTGGCAAGTGCTTTCTCGCGACCCTCAACAGAGTCTGCCAGAATCATCTCACGCATAGCTACAATCTTCTGATCATCGAAGAACATGTGCTCTGTACGTGTCAGACCGATACCCTTGGCACCGAATGCACGGGCTACCTCAGCATCGTGTGGAGTATCTGCATTGGTACGGATTTCCATCTTTGTATATTTGTCGCAGAGATCCATCAGCTCCTTGAAGTCGCCTGAAAGTTCTGCAGCCTTTGTCTCAATCTGTCCTGCGTAAACCTGACCTGTAGTACCGTTCAGAGAGATGTAATCACCCTCCTTGTAAACAACGCCTTCAATCTCTACAGTCTTAGTCTTGTAGTCAACGTTGATAGAGCCAGCACCTGAAACGCAGCACTTACCCATACCACGGGCTACAACGGCAGCGTGAGAAGTCATACCACCACGAGCGGTAAGGATACCCTCAGCAGCTGACATACCAGCGAGGTCTTCTGGAGATGTTTCGATACGAACCATGATGACCTTCTTGCCGTCCTCATGCCACTCCTGAGCATCGTCAGCGTGGAATACAATCTGACCACAGGCAGCACCTGGAGATGCAGGGAGGCCCTGTGTGATGACCTTAGCCTTAGAGAGAGCCAGCTTATCGAATACCGGATGCAAAAGCTCATCGAGCTTCTGAGGCTCACAGCGCAGGATAGCAGTCTTCTCATCAATCATACCCTCGTGGAGGAGATCCATGGCAATCTTCACCATAGCAGTACCTGTACGCTTACCATTACGAGTCTGGAGGAACCAGAGTTTGCCTTCCTGTACGGTGAACTCCATATCCTGCATATCGTGATAGTGGTGCTCCAGCTTATCCTGCAGCGCGTCGAGTTCCTTATAGAGTTCAGGCATAGCCTCTTCCATAGAAGGATACTTGGCAGCACGCTCCTCTTCAGAGATACCCGCACGCTCAGCCCAGCGCTGAGAACCGATCTTTGTAATCTGCTGCGGAGTACGGATACCGGCTACCACGTCCTCACCCTGTGCGTTGATAAGATACTCACCATTGAAGAGATTCTCACCATTACCAGCGTCACGTGAGAAGCAAACACCTGTAGCAGATGTATCGCCCATGTTACCGAATACCATCGCCATGACAGATACGGCAGTACCCCACTCATCAGGAATACCTTCCATCTTGCGGTAGAGGATAGCACGCTCGTTCATCCAAGAACGGAACACAGCGCAGATAGCGCCCCAGAGCTGATCGATTGGGTTGGTAGGGAAATCCTGACCGGTCTGCTCCTTGATGGCAGCCTTGAAGAGTTCAACGAGCTTCTTGAGCGACTCTACAGAGAGGTCCTTGTCAAGTGTAACGCCCTGCTCTTCCTTCACCTTTTCGATGATAGCCTCAAATGGGTCGATATCTTCCTTGTTTACAGGCTTCAATCCCATAACGACGTCACCGTACATCTGTACGAAACGGCGATATGAATCGTATACGAAATGAGGGTTACCGGTCTTCTTGACCAATCCCTCAGCTACCTCGTCATTCAAACCGAGGTTGAGGATGGTATCCATCATACCAGGCATAGATGCGCGTGCACCTGAGCGTACTGATACGAGGAGTGGATTCTCTACAGAACCGAACTTGCTGTTCATCAATGCCTCAGTATGAGCCACAGCAGCCATCACTTCGTCCTGAAGAAGTTCTTTGATTTTTTCCTCACCCACTTCATAATATTCATTACAAGTGTCTGTTGTAATGGTGAAACCTGGAGGAACAGGTACCCCAATGAGGTTCATTTCGGCAAGGTTCGCGCCTTTACCACCAAGTACTTCTCGCATTTGGGCATTGCCTTCTGCTTTTCCGTTTCCGAATGTATAAACTCTTTTTTCGTTCATAATTGTTATAGGTATATATTTTATTTCGTTTTACGTTGCTAATTATTAATTGTAATGCAAAGATACGATTTTTATTTGATACTACCAAACTTTTATACGCTTTTTTGCTATCCCGAGATTACATTTTATACTGTTGACGCACACACGGGCAGAAAATTAACAATCCCGTATACGATAGAAAGATATTTGACGAATCTGAAAGTGTGTCTCTCGGGATTGCAGCCTGCATTCTAATGTTTTTTACCTCCCTGCCGATGCGCCCGAAACTGCGTCACGACGTAGCGATGGCTACGTCCCGACGCAGTGCCAGACACGTCGCGATGTAGCAACGGCTGCGTCGGGACGCAATTTAAAGGTAAAAGGATAAAAAGGTAAAAAAGGTTTTTAAAGGTAAAAGGATTGTGAGGCGATAGCAAAAGTAACAGGTGACCTTTGATATAAAAATGTGAATGTGAATGTGAATTTGAAATGTAAGCAAAGAAAAAAGAATGCATGTAATGACATTAATATCATTTAATTCATATATAATAAGGTACGCGCGTACGTATAATTAAAATATATACTATCAAAAATCATCAATAAACAGCCTTGACAAAAGAATACACATGACAGTCCGTTTTCTTCACTTACATTTCAAATTCACATTCACATTCACATTTCATCCCTTTACAACCACCGAATATTACCTGTTACTTTTGTTATCGCCTCACAATCTTTTTACTTTTTTACCTTTAATCGCCTTTTTAACTTTACTCGCAAATAATTTGGGACAACTCTTGCATTTCTCATAAAATTGCAGTATCTTTGCACCCATAAAAAATACAAAACATTATTATGGCAAGAAAACGTAAACCATTACCTCTGTTAGAGAACATCACCATCGAGGCAGTAGCAGCCGAGGGTAAGTGCATCACACGCGTAGATGAACAGGTCATCTTCGTACCTTTCTGTGTGCCAGGAGATGTTGTCGACTTGCAGGTAGTAAAGAAGAAACATAAGTATTGCGAAGCCAAGGTGGTTCGCTTCATCAAGAAGAGCGAGGTGCGACAGGAGCCTATGTGCGAGCACTTCGGCATCTGCGGCGGATGCAAATGGCAGAACCTGCCTTACGAAGAGCAGATCAAGGCAAAGCAGAAGCAGGTGGAAGACCAGCTCACCCGCATCGGAAAGATTGAACTACCTGAGTTCCGCCCTATCATGGGCAGCGTGAAGACTCAGGAGTACCGCAACAAGATAGAGTTCGGATGCAGCAACAAGCGATGGTTCACCGCCGAGGAACTGGCTCAGCTCCCTCAGAAAGAGGATGATATCGTAACATCGCTCAAGGAGCGCCACGCCCAGAACGCCATCGGTTTCCATATCACCGGAGCCTTCGACAAGATTTATCCTATCAGGAAGTGCTGGCTGATGGATGACCTCTGCAACGAGATCCGCAACTTCGTATTCGAATACGCTGATTCTCACGACTATACCTTCTACGACCTGCGTGAGCAGCACGGTTTGCTCCGCAACATGATGATCCGTAATTCGAACACCGGAGAGTGGATGCTCGTCTTCCAGTTCCACTACGATGAGGAGGGCGATGAGCAGAGAGCATTGGAGCTGATGCAGCAGGTGGCTGACAAGTTCCCTCAGATTACATCGCTCATGTATGTAGACAACCAGAAGGGAAACGATACCATCAACGACCTGGAACTCAGCCTCTTCAAGGGCAACGACCATATCTACGAGCTGATGGAAGACCTGAAGTTCAAGGTGGGTCCGAAGAGTTTCTACCAGACCAATACCGAGCAGGCTTACCACCTCTACTGCGTGGCTCGCGAGTTTGCCAACCTTACCGGAGATGAGCTGGTTTACGACCTCTATACCGGCACCGGAACCATCGCCAACTTCGTGGCTCACAAGGCAAAGAAGGTAATCGGTATCGAGTACGTGCCAGAGGCCATAGAGGATGCCAAGGTGAATTCTCAGGTAAACAACATCGAGAACACCCTCTTCTATGCAGGCGACATGAAGGATATCCTAACCAACGATTTCATCGCACAGCATGGTCGACCTGACGTCATCATCACCGACCCACCACGTGCCGGAATGCACCCAGACGTAATAAACGTCATTCTGAATGCAGCACCAAAGCGCATCGTATACGTAAGCTGCAACCCGGCTACCCAGGCACGCGACCTGCAGCTGATGGATGCGGAGTATAAGGTAGCTGCCGTACAGCCGGTGGACATGTTCCCTCATACCCCTCACGTAGAGAACGTGGTATTGCTCGAAAAGAGATAAACCTAGAAATCAAAATAGAAACAAGATGAAGAAAACCATCATCATGGCGCTCTTGGCTGCAGCTTCGGTCTCAGCCAGCGCCCAGCAGAAGCAGACCATCGAAATACCATCATGGTTGAGCAACGTGAAATTGTCGGGTTATGGAATGACCCAGTATCAGTACAGCGGACAGAAAGATGCTGAATCCAACTCATTCAACATCCGTATGGCGCGTATCTCTCTCGAAGGTCGCATAGCAGGCGACTTCTACTGGAAGACTCAGATTCAGTTCAACGGCAACACCTCTACCCTCGGTTCCAGTCCGAGAATGGTGGATCTGTTTGCTGAATGGCAGAAATATGAATACTTCAAGGTGAAAATCGGTCAGTTCAAGAACCCATTCACCTTTGAGAATCCGATGCACCCTATCGACCAGGGCTTCATGGGATATTCACAGAACGTGAGCAAGCTGGCTGGTTTCAGCGACCGTGCCGGTGAGCATGCATCCAACGGCCGTGACATCGGTCTTCAGTTCCAGGGCGATTTCCTCAAGAATGCCAACGGCAGAAACCTACTGCACTATCAGATTGGTGTGTTCAACGGACAGGGAACCAACACCAAGGACGTTGACCAACAGAAGAATGTGATTGGTGGTGTATGGGTAATGCCTGTAAGCGGCATGCGCATCGGTGCCTTCGGATGGACCGGTTCTTATGCAAGAAAGGGAACATGGAACGATGATGAACAGGGAAACATCATCTACGAAAAAGATGCTGCTGGAAATTCCGTTCTTGACAAGGATGGAAAACCTGTAAAAGAGACTTTCAGCGGTACCCGCAACCTGAACCAGAACCGCTATGCCTTCTCTTTCGAATATAAGAAAGACGGCTGGACCGTACGTTCTGAGTATATCCACTCTACCGGCAAGGCTTTTGACAAGAGCATCACCAACTTCAACGATGCCAACGCCAAGGACTGCAATCTGAATGCAAAGATTGGCGACAAGGCACAGGGTGTATATGGATTGGTTATCGCTCCATTGGCTCAGCTGCCAAAGAACAGCCGTATCGACGTGAAGGTGCGTTACGACATGTATCAGCCTAACGGCAAGAGCAACATGCAGAGAACCCAGTATGAGGCAGGTTTGAACTTCCACATCGGCAAGCGAATCTCTATCCTTACCGAGTATGCGCTCATCAACGACAAGACACTCGCGAAGCATAATTACTCCATGGCAGATGCCGAGGTTTGCTTCCGATTCTAACAGATACAACAAAGGCTCGCTCCTCAACAGGAACGAGCCTTTATTGTGTTTACTGCCAACACCTTATCCTAGAACGAATAAGAGAATCCTACTGACATGAATTCCTTAAACTGCCAGTAGCTCTGGTCATCCTTGCGCTTCACACCATCGTCGAAACGCGGATAGAGGAAGATGTTGGTAGAAATATAGCGGTTAAACTGAAAGGTAATGGTATTTTCCCACTCTATTTCAGCACGCTTGTAAGTGGTGTATCCCCAGAGACGGGTCTTCCACTTGATATTATCCGCTATTTGCCACGACAGGTCGAAGGTACACTCAGAACCATAATCGGTCATGCCATGCTTCCCCTCATCCAGTCCGTACCGCGTAGCCAGCGACGCTCTGCCCACATACTTCCAGTTGAAAGCCAGAGGAGCCAGATGGGCACTACCCTTCAGGCGGTGATTGAACCAGTCTACATTATAATCCATACCGACAGAGAGGTTCAGATTGAATGGCGAGAAGAAATCGGAATAAACCGTCTTGTCATTACTCTTGTAACCATGCGTAAACTGAGTCTGGCCAATCAGCTGGATGGTATAATACCACTTCCTGGAAGCCTGCAGACCGAGTTTTCCGGTGTATCGGATCATATCATCGCTCGTCTTCAGCGTATGAACCGTATCACCCTTCGAAGTCTGATACCCCAGGCGCATCTCCACCTTATTATCCCATTTTAGCTTCTGCTTGTTATTGTAATTGGCAAACATCGTCACTCTTCCGAGCACCGAATAATTGCTCTCACCACCCTTATACCAGTTGTCAGAAACATAGTTTTGCAGGAACTGCAGATAATAATCGCCACCTATGGTCCAGAAGTTAGGACGAGTGATGACGATATCCATCGGCGCCGCATCCACCTCAATCGCCTTCGGAGCCACCTGTTCTACGATGTCAGTATGATTCTTCTTCGGTTTGTTCTGCGCAGCCAGCGGTGCCCCCACCTCCTTAAGATGAGACTCAGTATTGCGCACCAGGTCGGGACGCTTGAGATATACCTCCATCAGCGTCCGGTCGAGCATCGTTCCGAGCGAATCCTTCGCCCCATCCTGAGGCTTGAGTCGCAACATGCGGGCTGCCGGCCCATGATAGAAGGTGAGCGGCGTAAAGAGCTGGGCATATCTGCTATCCCCGGAATCCATCTTCATGGAATCGATGCGCTGACGGCACATCAAGAGCGAGTCAGCATAGATTTCAGCCAACCTGTTCTTCGATGCCTCTCCGGGCGCCACCTTCTTCAATTTGCGCTGGGCAGAAACAGGCGTCAGAGCCGAAAGGAACGCAAGAACGAGTAATCCAAATTTTATTTTCATACCTTAATTTTATAAATTTTGGGCACAAAGGTAATAAATAATTCATAAATCTATGCCCTTTATTAGAAATATTTTTGCTCATTTCACAAAAATGTCGTAACTTTGCACCCAAATTATTCTAATTTAAATTATAAATATCGTGGCTGAAACAAAGTACATCTTCGTAACTGGTGGTGTGGTTTCTTCTTTGGGTAAAGGAATCATATCTTCATCCATCGGTAAACTTCTTCAAGCAAGAGGTTACAACATTACTATCCAAAAGTTTGACCCATACATCAACATCGACCCGGGTACGCTGAACCCGTATGAGCATGGTGAGTGCTACGTAACGGTAGATGGTATGGAGACCGACCTCGACCTCGGACACTACGAGCGATTCACCGGCATTCAAACTACAAAAGCGAATTCTCTCACCA
>UMKB01045023.1_pt1 | contig 11722 bp, 10 predicted proteins | sample 1966171 | NCBI WGS metagenome assembly UMKB01 (sample SAMEA4836164, study PRJEB28245) | human gut metagenome | biome: gut microbiome; material: fecal sample | place: Denmark | collected 2008 | reverse complement strand
TTCCGATCAACCTGGAATGTACCGAAAAACTTGGTGCCAAACGCGAAATCGCATCTTTCGTACTTCCGCTTGGAGCTACGATCAATATGGACGGTACAGCAATCTATCAGGGTATCTGTGCTATCTTTATCGCATCCTGTTACGGAATCCATCTGACACTTTCTCAGATGCTGACGATCGTACTTACTGCAACACTTGCTTCCATCGGAACCGCCGGTGTACCTGGAGCAGGTATGGTCATGCTGGCTATGGTTCTTACTTCTGTAGGACTTCCGGTAGATGGTATCGCACTTGTTGCCGGTGTTGACCGTATCTTTGATATGGGACGTACCACTGTAAACATCACTGGTGATGCTGCCTGCACAATGGTTGTTTCTAACCTGGAAGCTAAGAAAGAAGCCAGAAAGGCAAAGATAAAATAAATTTTTGTTTGACATTTTCTTTCCATTTGTTTACTATAATATCAATAAGAGGGAGTAGTTATCATCCTGCATACAGGATGAAACAATGATCGTCATCACGCCATACGGCCGGTTATTGTTGTAATCAACGAGACTTTTATCAATCAATTTTTTTGATGTGATAAAGGTCTCTTTTTTTATTCCATGCTTTTATCACAGGAAAGGAGCTTATATGGAATATCTGTTACTGATTATCGGCTTTGTATTATTAATTAAAGGTGCTGATTTTTTTGTGGAGGGAAGTTCTTCACTTGCCAGGTTTCTCAAGATTCCCAGCGTCATCATAGGTCTTACGATCGTTGCCATGGGAACCAGTGCCCCGGAAGCTTCTGTCAGCATCAATGCGGCACTTGCCGGCAACAATGATATTGCTGTCAGCAATATTATCGGTTCCAATATTTTTAATGGACTTATTGTTGTAGGTATCTGCGCATTTATGGCTGGTTTCAAAACAAACCGCGATATTCTGAAACGAGATATGCCGGTTAATATTCTGATCACTGCGATTCTCTGTGTTATGATCGCAGACGGCAGACTCAGCAGACTGGAAGGGATCCTGCTTCTTTCCGGAATGATTTTCTACATTGTAAATATGATTTTCTCTGCTTTAAAAACAAGAAGTAGCTGTCCGGATGAAAAGAGCATGCCTTTGTATAAATCTCTTATCTTTATCGCCGGTGGGCTTGTTGCCGTTATCTTCGGTGGTAATCTTGTAGTAAACAATGCAAGCCAGATTGCAGTATCATTTGGTGTGAGCCAGAACTTTATCGGTCTCACCATTGTTGCGATCGGTACCTCCCTGCCAGAGCTTGTGACTTCAATCGTAGCTACACGAAAAGGAGACAGCGGTCTGGCTCTTGGAAATGCAATCGGATCGAATATTTTCAATATTCTTTTTATCCTGGGTATGTCAGCTACGATTTCACCGCTTCATATCCTATCTGAATCTGTTATTGACTGTGCAATTCTGCTGGTAAGCGGAATCCTTCTGTTTGTTTTTGCATATACCAGGAAGTCTATGAATCGTACAGAAGGAGCTATCTGTGTACTGAGTTATATCGGATATACAGCATATCTGTTTATCAGATGATACATCTTGAAATTTTGAACAAAAATCCCTTATCGTGCCGGATATTTGTATATGAACAGTTCTGCAGAATTGCATTTTCTGACGTAAAATGGCATAATAATGGCATACAGAATTTCCTGTATGCCATTTCATTTACATATTAAGGAGGCTTAAATGTCATGGAATTTCAGAAAGTATTAGAAACAAGAAGAACTGTCCGCAAATACAGTGCCGGTGTCACCAGAGAACAGATGGAAGAACTGCTTCGTGCCGCACAGGAAGCTCCATCCTGGAAAAACTCCCAGACCGGCCGTTATTACTGTGTCCTGTCTGAAGAGATGGTAGATAAAATCCGCATGGAATGCCTGCCGGACGCCGGAAATGCCGGTAAATCAGAACATGCCGCACTGATCATCACAACCTTCGTTCATGACCGTGCCGGTTTTCAGAAAGACGGCAGTGCTGATAACGAACTCGGCAACGGATGGGGATGCTACGATCTTGGTCTGCAGAACGAAAATCTCATTCTGAAAGCCACAGATCTCGGTCTGTCCACTCTGATCATGGGACTCCGTGAAGCAGACAGACTCCGTGAGATTCTGCACATCCCAGAAACAGAGACTATTGTATCCGTTATCGCAGTCGGCAAAGCAGCCGAAGAACCAATCCGCCCACACCGTAAACCAATCGAAGAAATCGCGAAATTCTTCTAGATGAATAGCGTGAAATCAACTCCCTGTATGATAACTGGATCATGTAGGGAGTTTTTGTATATAAACAAGAGCACCGCTTCATATATTGAATGAACAGGTTATTTCCGGATGATTTTAGATTCTGGCAAAATCCACTGCTTACGATGACTCATTCTCGAAGGCACTCCTGAGAGAATGTCTAGTCATAGTTAGCAGTTAGTTCGCCAGATCGTTATCCGGTTACCTGTGAATCAATATATGAATCGGTGCTCTGTTATATATTAATATATTATGCTTTCATCAATTTACGTCCACAGCACTGTTTGTACTTCTTGCCGCTTCCGCACGGACACGGATCGTTCGGATAAACCTTGTCCTCTTTTCTCTGAACCGGTTTCTTAACAGATGTGTCATCTTTGTTTGTTCCGGTAACTTTCGCTACCTGCTCACGTTCAATCTTCTGTTCAACATGGACATGATACAGCATACGTACCGTATCTTCCTGAATAGAACTGATCATATTGTTGAACATCTCAAAAGCACTCATCTTGTATTCTACTACCGGGTCTCTCTGTCCATATCCTACAAGTCCAATACCCTGACGAAGGATCTCCATATCATCGATATGATCCATCCACTTGCTGTCGATGGATTTCAGAAGAACTACTCGTTCAAGTTCACGCAGCTGCTCTGCTTCAGGGAACTCAGATTCCTTCGTTTCGTAAAGCTTCACGGCTTCCTCTTTGATCAGATGTTTGATCTCATCTTTTCTCTTGCCTTTTACTTTCTCTGTAGTAAGCGGCTCGATCGGAATAATCGGAAGGAGTGTTGTATTAAACTCATTCAGATCCCAGTCAACCGCATCTACATCATCAGAGAAACACATGTCCACTGTACTGTCTACAATATCTGTGATCATCTTGTAGATCGTATCTCGCATGTTCTCACCATCCAGAACCTGACGACGTTCTTTGTAAATAATCTCACGCTGTTCATTGTTAACCTGGTCATAATCCAGAAGATTTTTACGGATACCGAAGTTATTGAACTCGATTTTCTCCTGTGCTTTCTGAATTGCATTGGAAAGCATTTTATGTTCGATCTGCTCGTTCTCAGCAACACCAAGTGAAGTAAAGATCTTCATCAGTCTCTCAGAACCAAACAGACGCATCAGATCATCTTCCAGAGAGATATAGAAACGGGATTCACCCGGATCTCCCTGACGTCCGGAACGTCCACGCAGCTGGTTATCAATACGTCTGGACTCATGACGTTCTGTACCAATGATCTTCAGACCACCGGCTTCTCTTGCCACATCGTCAAGCTTGATATCCGTACCACGACCTGCCATGTTGGTAGCAATTGTAACAGCTCCTGCCTGTCCGGCCTGTGCAACGATCTCAGCCTCCAGTTCATGGAACTTCGCATTCAGTACGTTATGCGCAATACCTTCACGACGGAGCATCTTGCTGAGAAGTTCGGATGTTTCAATGGTAATCGTACCAACCAGAACCGGCTGCTGTTTCTCATGAGCTTCTTTAACAGCCTCAACAACTGCATTGAATTTTTCTTTTTTTGTCATATATACCGCATCTTCGAGGTCTATACGCTGTACTGGTCTGTTGGTAGGGATCTCTACAACGTCCATTCCGTAGATATCACGGAATTCTTTTTCTTCTGTAAGTGCTGTACCGGTCATACCGCCCTTCTTGTCATATTTATTAAAGAAGTTCTGGAATGTGATCGTCGCAAGCGTTTTACTCTCTCTTTTGACCTTAACATGTTCTTTTGCTTCGATTGCCTGATGAAGTCCGTCAGAATAACGACGTCCCGGCATGATACGTCCGGTAAATTCATCAACGATCAGAATCTCGTCATCTTTTACAACATAATCCTGGTCTTTGTGCATCAGATTATGTGCACGAAGTGCCAGTGTGATGTTATGCTGGATTTCCAGGTTCTCCGGATCTGCCAGGTTTTCAATATTGAAGAATTTCTCAACCTTCTTCACACCCTGTTCAGTAAGATTGACGATCTTATCTTTTTCATTTACTACGAAGTCACCGGTCTCAACAACCTCTTCACCCATGATGGCTGCCATCTTTGTCATCTCATGGCTGGCTTCACCACGTTCCAGCTGCTGTGCAAGGATATCGCATACTTCATAAAGCTTGGTGGACTTACCGCTCTGTCCGGAAATGATAAGAGGTGTACGTGCCTCGTCAATCAGGACGGAGTCGATCTCATCGATGATACAGTAGTGCAGATCTCTCTGTACCAGTTGTTCTTTATAGATGACCATATTGTCACGAAGATAATCAAATCCCAGTTCGTTGTTTGTTACATATGTGATATCGCATCCGTATGCTGCACGGCGTTCTTCTGGTTTCATATCATTCAGGACAACACCTACTGTCAGTCCAAGGAACTCATGAACCTTACCCATCCACTCAGCATCTCGTTTTGCCAGGTAGTCGTTGACTGTTACGATATGAACGCCTTTACCCTCCAGTGCATTCAGATATGCCGGAAGTGTAGAAACAAGGGTTTTACCTTCACCGGTCTTCATCTCTGCGATACGGCCCTGATGAAGAATGATACCACCGATGATCTGTACACGGTAATGCTCCATACCAAGAACTCGTTTGGCTCCTTCACGTACGACTGCAAATGCCTCCGGAAGAAGGTCATCCAGTGTCTCGCCTTCACCCAGACGTTTCTTGAATTCTCTGGTCTTGTCTCTCAGTTGCTCATCTGTTAATTTCTGCATTTCCGGGCGAAGAGATTCTGTTTTCTCTACAAGCGGCATGATACGCTTTACCTCATGCTCACTTCTTGTCCCGAATACTTTTTGGAATAAATTCATAGCCTGCTCCTGTTTCTATATTTATTGATCACTTATATACGAAGTCATCGTATTTGTCCTATTTAAGAAATCCCTACTATTTTACCACTTTCCACCGGGGAAAACAATGAATATTTCTTAAATAAAGTATGTCCATGACGAATCCCCGTGCATTTGTTTGTTATTTCTAACTTGTGCTTGTCAATCAATCTTCGATATGCTATGATAATCTGCGTATCTGTAAGTTCAAAAGAAACCATAAACTCAACCTTCTACGCATCTTATGAACATACTTTTTTGACTGAGGTATTGAACTTGAAGAAAAAAGAACTGACTTTTATTATTGGCATCGTGGTGTTTGCCCTGCTCCTCTGGGGTGGCATGTATCTCACCCGCCGCGGGAATTACGGAAGTATTCGAATTACCGTAAACGGCGAGGAATACGGCACCTATTCCCTTGGGAAAGATCAGGTGATCAAAATAAACGGCACCAATGTATGCGAAATAAAAAACGGCGAGGTCAAAATGACCGAAGCCGACTGCCCGGACCACCTCTGTATGAAACAGAAAGCAGTTGACAGTACCGGTGGAACGATTGTCTGTCTGCCGAATAAAGTTGTGATTGAAGGCGAAAAAGGAGAATCCCACAATGAAGATTCCCCTGAATTCGATACTGCTGTCTGAAACTTTATCATCATTCCGGGAGAATTCTCCCTGAAAGGAACCTGCCATGAATCAGAAAAAACTTGCCAATCTCGGGCTTTTTGCCGCAGTAGCAATCATCTTTGGCTATGTGGAATCACTGATTCCCTTTTTTGCCGGAATTCCGGGAATGAAACTCGGGCTGGCCAATCTTGCAGTCCTGTTTATCCTTGAAAAATATACCTGGAAAGAAGCCGCCCTTGTTTCTGTCATCCGTATCTTTATCATCGGATTCATGTTCGGAAATCTTTTCAGTATTCTGTACAGTCTGGCCGGTGCAGCTTTAAGCCTCACCGTCATGACGGTTATGAAAAAAAAATCCGACTTCAGCATCCTCGGTATCAGTGTTGCCGGCGGTGTCTCCCATAATATTGGTCAGCTTTTGATTGCCTGTCTGATCACCATGACGTCCGGTCTGATCTACTATGCACCGGCACTGCTGATCTCCGGTGTCATTACCGGATTACTGATTGGAACACTGACTAATGAAGTTTTGAAACGTATCCATTTTTAGGAAATATTCTTTCTGGCAATAACAAAACCCTGCTTCAGTCTCGCAGATCTGCTTTTGCGAAACCACAGCAGGGTTTTCTGTGTTCTTTATTTCTATTCAGCATCCTTCACTGTATAGGTATTCTTCATCAATTCAAATCGATCTTTTAATCCATCAGTCAGATACACATTCTTGTCTTCATCAACAAAAGCAGCTTCTGCATTGTATTTTTCCAGAAGCTTCAGCGCATCTTCCCTTCCCAGAACAAAGCACGCGGTAGAAAGACCATCTGCAAGAAGGCCGCTGTCACAGATCACTGTGACGGAATCGAGGCCATTCCATACAGGATAACCTGTCTTCGGATCCAGAATGTGATGATATCTCTTTCCATCTTCCATGAAGTATTTCTCATAGTCACCGGAAGTCGAAAGAAATTCTCCGCCCTCCAGTGTGATCACCCCAAGGTAATCTCCTTCTGTGTCACGTGGATCTGTGACTGCTACTTTCCACGGAGAATCATCCGGTTTATGCCCGTACGCAAACACACTGCTGCCGCCAAGATTCAGGATCATCCCTTCTACTTCTTTCTGATCTTTGAGAAAATCTGAGATCACATCACAGCCGATTCCCTTGCCGACTGCACCCAGATCCAGAGTGGTATCTTCTGCTAGAGTTACTTTATTTCCATCCAGAGTCACCTTCTGATAGCCGACATCCTTAAGAAGTGCATCAAGCTCTGATGTTTCCGGCACATGCGGATCCTCGCCGTCGATGTCCCAGAGCCGTATCACCTTGCCGAGCGTCGGGTCAAATGCACCGTCGGAATCACTAGCAAGTTGCTCAATCCTTGCAAGATAACCGGCAAGTTCCTCCGAAACTTCGGTTGTCTCACCTGCAGATGCATTCAGCTTTGCAATCTGGGAATTCTCATCTGTCCAGGACAGATACTTTGTCTCTATCTCACGAATCTTGTTTCCAATCTCCGTATTGATATCTTCACCTGTTGTGTACAGTGTCTCAGACACAACCGTGTCCATCGCAAAATCAGTATTTGTATATTTTTGTGCCTCAGTATCCGCCAGTACCGGAGCTGCCGACCAGACTGTACAGCTGATTGTGACAGCTGTCAATACACTTGCTGCTTTTTTGTTAAAATTATATTTTATCACTGTTTAATTTCTCCCTTAACACCTTATAACCGAAATACGCACTCGCTGCATCAGACAACGAATGCGTATTTATCTTTCGGCTATATCTTACCACAGTTTGATTTTCACAGCAAGTTATATCTTGTTAACTTTCGAAATATTTTTTATCAGCCCTGACTTCTCTTCTGGATACTGTTTATGATAACTGCCATAAAGATTACAAGACCTTTAATAACGCTCTGCATATAAGCACTTACTCCGAGGAGTACCATCCCATTTGCAAGGATACCAACGAACAGAAGACCAATAATGGTTCCGCCAAGTTTACCTTCTCCACCATTCATATCGGTACCACCGATGATCGCACCAGCGATTGTATCCATTTCCCAGGCATTTGCACAGGTCGGGTCACCGGAACGAACCTTTGCCGTAAGAAGCACGCCGGCAATTCCGCAAAGAGCACCACTGATAACAAATACCATTGTTTTTACCATTTCGATGTTGATACCGGAAAGCCTTGCTGACTCCTGGTTACTTCCAACTGCATAAATAGAACGTCCAAATGCTGTATATTTCATCATATACATAAAGATTGCATACAGTACAATCATGTAGATTACAAGAAGCGGCACAGGTCCAATACTTGCAGATGCAATCTTACCAAATCCGCTTGGAAGTCCGGCTACCGGACGACCGTTTGTCATAGTCTGTGCCAGACCACGAAGTGCCGTCATAAGTGACAGGGTTACAAGGAATGAATGCAGTTTCAGTTTTGCAGTAACACCACCTGTTATAAATCCGACAAGTGCACCAATAATGACAGAAGCAATAACTGCAGCAATCATCGGAAGACCTTTATTCATAATCATCGCACCGGATACTGAACAGAGTGCTACAAGAGAACCAACACTCAAATCAATATTTCCACTGATGATGATCATTGTCATGCCAATTGCTACGATAGACTGGATTGATATCTGTTTGATAATAGTCATCAGGTTTGTTACTGTCAAAAACTTATCACTGGCTACTGCAAGCACAATACACATCAGTATCAGAAACAGATACATTACATATTTCATCAAAAATTGCTTTATATCAAAAGATTTAGTCTCCATCTTAATCATCCTCCATCAAACAGCCTTCTGACTGGTCGCATAATCCAGCAGAATATCCTGTGTCAAATCTTTATTTTCTAGTCTTCCTGTCACTTTTCCAGCAGCAAATACAACAATGTTGTTTGCTACCTGAAGAACCTCCGGCAGTTCTGATGAAATCATAATAATTCCAATCCCCTGTTTTGCCAGTTCATTGATCAGAGCATATATCTGGTTTTTAGAGCCGATATCTATGCCTCGCGTCGGCTCATCCATAATCAGTACCTTCGGTTTGGTTGCAAGCCATTTTGCAATAACAACTTTCTGCTGATTCCCACCGCTCAATGCTTTTGCTTTCTGATTACTGTCACGACACTTAATACTCAGGGATTTGATATATTCATCCATAAGAACACTTTCTCGTTTTAAGTCAAGACTAAAACCCTTTTTCAGCTGTTCCAAAATCGCCATACCAACATTTGTATGGAGATCCATATTCAAAATCAGACCTTCTTCTTTACGATCCTCTGTGATAAATCCAAGCCCTGCTTTTTTTGCATCTTTGGGTGATCTGATATGTACTTCTTTTCCCTCAATAAATACCTGTCCGGACTCCTTGGGATCCGCTCCAAACAGTGCACGTACAAACTCTGTTCTTCCAGCACCCGCAAGTCCTGCAATTCCCAGAATCTCACCTTTATGTAATGTGATATTAATATCCTGAAATTTCTTTCCTGAACTGAAATTCCGTGCTTCCAGAAGCACTTCATCTGTATAACATCTGACCTGTTCTGTTTGTGTCATATGTTTTCCAACCATGTTTTCAATAATCACCTGTTTTGGCGCATCTTCGATATTCAAAGTCTTGATATAATGACCATCTCTGTATACAGAAATACGGTCACAGATAATCGGTAATTCTTCTAATCTGTGAGAAACATATACAATGCTGATTCCTTTAGCTTTGAGTTCCTTTACAATCTTAAACATGTTGTCAATTTCATTATCTGAAAGAGAGGCAGTCGGCTCATCCATAATTAATACTTTCAGATCATTAGACAACGCTTTTGCAATCTCCACCATCTGTTTCTGGGCTACGCTCAGTTTTCCGACAATACTCTCTGGTTTAATATTTGTTACACCCAGACTGTCCAGAAGTTTCTGTGTTTCTTCATTCATTCTTTTCCAGTCAGCCCTCGGAATTGGACCCAGGTTGTTATAAAGCAGTTTTCCCATAAAAATATTTTCTGCCACCGAAACCGTGTTGATCAGTGAAAATTCCTGATATACCGCACTGATTCCTTGGGCTCTGGCATCAAAAGTAGATTTTATCTCTATCTTCTGTCCTTCCAGATAAATATCTCCCTCATCTTTTGGATAAGCTCCTGTAATGATTTTAATCAGCGTACTTTTACCTGCTCCATTTGCTCCTACAAGAGCGTGTACTTCCCCTTTATATAATTCCAGTTCCGCGTTCTCCAGGGCAGTAATTCCGCCGAACCTTTTTGTCACATGTTCTGCTCTCAATACTACATCCGGCATGTGTATTCCCTCCTTATATTCCATAAGTAAGGGTGTTCCAACGGAACACCCCCTAACACTTTTCACTCTCTGTTATCAGCCAACCAGATCCTGATGTTCGTCAATATATGTCTGAATTTCATCCTGATTTTCTTTTGTATATGTGTAAGTAGGAATCATGACTTCTTTTTCAACATCCTCACCTTTAACTGCTTTAACAGCATTTTCTACTGCCTGATATCCCATTTCATATGGCATCTGTGTTGTGATCGCCTGAAGTTTAATGGAGTCGCCCTGCATATCTTTTGCAAGCTCTACAGACATGTCCGTTCCCATAAGTACTATATCAGATCTCTGTGCATTTTCCAGGGCTGCTGCACATCCGAGAAGAGAAGTCTGGTTCCAGCACCAGATCATCTGAACATCCGGGTTTGCTGTAAGAATCTGCTCGGTGATGTCAATTCCCTCTTCCTGGAGCTCTGCATCCTGCTCATTTACGATCTCGACAGTTCCATCATCCGTCAGTTCCTTAATTGCATCTTTGAAACCATTACATCTCTCAATTCCGATTTCATAGTTGCTGTCTCCGATAATTGCAACTTTGCATCCGTCTTTAAAGTTTTCTTTGATGTAGTCAACCGCATATTTTCCTGTATTTCCACCAAGTTCTGCCGGGACAACACCGATATGGCTTGTTACATCAGTATCAACAGTTGTATTCCATGTTACTACCGGAATTCCCGCATCTACACTTGCACTTTCAACTGCTGCTACAGAAGCATCTGTTGCCAGAGGAGAAATAACCAGTGCATCTACCTGCTGTGCAAGGAATGTAGCTACATTATCAGATTCTTTGGAAATTTCATTGTCAGAAGATACGATAGAAAACTCTACTCCAAGATCTTTTGCCGCATCCTCCTGGCCCTTCATAACCTCCGCAAACCACTCGCCGGAATTATTCATAATTACAGAACCGATTGTAATATCTGCATTATCTTTGTCGGCTGCCATAACCGGTGCTGTCATGCCAAGCACCATTGCTGTACACATTAATACGCTTACTAATCTTCTTTTCATGTTTCTTTACCTCCGCTTTTAAAAGAATCTGTTCTTTATTTGATGATCCTATTGTAAAAAAAACCGATGAAAATATAAATTCAATTTTTTCATCGGTTTAGTCTTATTTTTCACATTTGTATTCTTTTTTCAGGTAATAAATTTTATATCTTATGACTTCTGATCCACATTTTCTTTTGTCATGATACTGGCCGGTGTTTTATACCAGAAACGTAAAGTAAATCCCTCTGCCGCTCTCTTCGCACAGCTCCATGCAAAACTTGCCTCAAATTCCGGTGACTGTGTGACAATTCCATATAACTTTCCGTCCCGTACGGCATCTATATAAATCTGCTCACTGCCAATTCCAATCACATGAATTTGTTTTTCCAGCCCTTTTTTCTTCAGCATTTCATATGCCCCCATCGCCATATTACTGTCATGACAATAGATCAGATCAATATCTTTGTCTTTTTTTATCAGATCCAGTACAGCAAGTGCTGCTTTTTGCCTGGACCAGTTTCCCTCCATGATTCCAACAATCTCAATATCCGGATAGGAATCAACATATTTCAGAAATGTCTGTGTACGGTAGATCTGTGGATCAGATCCCTGCAATCCCTCTATAATACCAATCT
>UMKB01044201.1_pt1 | contig 11735 bp, 9 predicted proteins | sample 1966171 | NCBI WGS metagenome assembly UMKB01 (sample SAMEA4836164, study PRJEB28245) | human gut metagenome | biome: gut microbiome; material: fecal sample | place: Denmark | collected 2008 | reverse complement strand
CTTCTGTATCATATAGGCGCGTAGTTGCGGATTTGAGGTATAATAGAATTGTCAAGGGAGGCAAGATAGATTCGTGTTGTGCTTTCAGAGTTGTGTCCCATTCCTTCGCTTATTACTCCAATCGGAATATTTTGGCTTTTAGCTATGCTGGCCCAGGAATGCCGGGCTACATACATTGTGATATGGGATGGCAGTTCCAGGATTTTTGAGATTTTTCTTAGTTTGTGATTAATCAGATGAAGCGCATTTCTATATTGCTTCAGTTCTTCTTTATGATGTTGTATAATAGGTAGCAAGTATTCCGTAGGAGTTGGACCATATTTGTCAACGATATCTTGCATGCATTTCTCCCATCGGATAAATAATTGCTGTCCGGTTTTTTTTCTTCTATAGATCAATACTTCATTATGTAGATCTTTTTTCTTCAGATAGGCCATATCTATAAATGACATGCCTCGGGTGTAGAAGCTGAAAAGAAACATGTCTCTGGCGAAATCGAGGGAGGTATCATATGACAAATCTTGTAATTTTAATTGTTTGATCGTTTTGAAAGGAACAGCGCGTTTGACGGTCTTTCCTATACCTGTGTAAACATGTCTGAAGGGATAGTGTTGGGTGGTCAGTTCTTTGTCTACGGCACGGTTGTAAGTTGCCCGGAGGATACGCATATAAAATGAAATAGTGTTCATTGAAATACCTTTTTGCTGTAAGTGAGCCTGGTAGCTTTGTATGAGGTCGGAGGTTATGTCATCGAACAAGATGTCATGTCCTTCTCTGAAGGTCATGAAGCTGTTGAGTGTTGTCTGATAGGTTTCGGCTGTACGTATTCTGTATAAGGATTTTAATTGTTTGATAATGTATTGCATAAAAGTGAACAGGGATTGTTCTTTGGCGTTTTGGTGAAATTGAAAGACAATTTCATCTGCTGTATATCCGCTAGGGCGCTTGTCAAGCGATGTAATGATTTTGATTAACCGTTCTTGATCCCATTTAATTTTTTCTCTGGTGTCTTGAAGAATTGAGAAACGATTTTGAGAGGAACGGGGATCAATAATGTATTCTTCTTGCTGATTCCATTCGGAAGAAAGTATTTTATAATTGGTACTGATCTGGCGTACCATGCGTCCATGAATCACTTGGTAGTATATAGATCCCATTTTTCCGGTAACAGTGGAAGGTCTGAATTTTACTTTTACTGATGTCATATTTTTCTGGTTTTATAATTAGTTAATAAGTTGTTTTCATAAACAGATGAAATCTTAAGTGGTTTAGATGCGTTGTCTGTATTTAAGGGAATGAAGATAGATATTCATTTTTTAGATATACCAGAATTCTCTATCTTTGCATAGGCATAAGTTTATCAGACAAACATTTCTTAAGAATTTTATATTTATGTATACCAATAAGGAAATATGGAATGTGACATATCCCATATTCTTGGGGCTTTTGGCACAAAATGTAATCAATGTTACGGATACGGCTTTTCTGGGGCATGTCGGTGAAGTGGCACTGGGAGCTGCAGCTATGGGAGGATTGCTTTATATTTGTGTCTATACAGTTGCTTTTGGTTTCAGTGTCGGATCGCAGATTTTGATAGCCCGCCGGAATGGAGAAGGAAACTTCCGGGCTGTGGGACCGATTATGTGGCAAGGTTCGGCCTTTAGTTTGGGGATGGCCGTTGCTTTGCTGATACTTATGTATGGGTTTGCTGAGCCTTTGATAAGGATGCTGATTACTTCGGATGCCATATTTACGGCAACTTATGAATTTTTTGTCTGGCGTATCTGGGGATTCCTTTTTGCATTTGTCAATGTCATGTTCCGGGGGCTTTATATCGGAATTACACGGACAAAGGTGTTGACAATGAATGCCATCGTGATGGCTCTGGTCAATGTGTTTCTGGATTATGTACTGGTCTTCGGTGAATTAGGTTTTCCGGAAATGGGAGTACGGGGGGCAGCTTTGGCTTCGGTAATAGCAGAGGCTTCCTCACTGGTGTTTTATCTGGTTTATACGTATTGGAAGGTTGATCTGAAGAAATACGGATTGAATCATTTTGGACGTTTCAATCCGGAAATGGTATTACGGATTTTGCGTATATCCTGTTTTACAATGGTACAGTATTTTTTGGCTATGGCCATTTGGTTCGTTTTCTTTATGGCTTTGGAGCGGCTGGGACAAAGACAGCTGGCGATTGCGAATATTGTGCGGAGCGTTTACGTTATTTTATTGATTCCCGTACAGGCTCTTTCTACCACCGCCAATACGCTGGTGAGTAATCTGATCGGTTCGGGAGGAGTATTGAAGGTTGTCGGACTGTTACATCGCATTGCCCGGATGTCTTTTCTGATTATGATTGTATGTGTGATCCTCTGTCTGCTTTTCCCTCAGGCTATTCTTTCTGTCTATACCAGTGAGGCTGCTCTGGTCATGGAGTCTGTTCCTGCATTGAATGTTGTGTGCGGTGCCATGCTGATTGCGGCTGTGGCTAATGTATATTTTAATGGAATCTCCGGAACAGGAAATACGCAGGCGGCCCTGGTGCTTGAGATTGGAGTGCAGGTCTTTTATGCTCTTTATGTGGTCGTTGTAGGAATGATACTTCGGGCTCCGGTGCACATTTGTTTTACAACGGAAGTGATTTATTATATGCTGATGTTAGGTCTCAGTTTGTTGTATCTGAAAAAGGCCCGATGGCAAAATAAGAAGATTTAAGGTATTGAGTGTTATATTGTAAAAATGGAAAAGATTTGTTGGAAGGGACATGCTTCGATGTTCGGAGCAAATGTTATGTGGGGACTGATGTCTCCGATTTCTAAGTTTATAATGGTTGGTGGAGCTGTAACTCCATTGGTTGTCACCGATCTGCGTATTGGAGGTGCAATGGTGTTGTTTTGGATTGCTTCCTTTTTTCAGAAGCCGGAACATGTGAATCATAAGGATCTGGCAAGTTTGTTCGTTGCTTCCCTTCTGGCCATTGTGTTTAATCAGGGGTGTTTTATCTTCGGAGTGAGCTTGAGCTCTCCGGGAGACGCTTCAATCATTACAACCAGCATGCCGCTCTGGGCCATGGTGCTGGCGGCTGTCATTTTAAAGGAACCGATCACGGGAAAGAAAGTGCTGGGAATTGCGGCTGGAGCCGGTGGAGCTTTGTTGCTGATTTTAGGAAGCGGACAAGGTGTTCAGTCGTCTGTTGGAAATGAGGATACAGCTATTTGGGGTGATTTGCTGGTTATGCTGGCTCAATGTTGTTATGCGCTGTACATTGTTCTGTATAAGGATTTTGTAAATAAGTATTCATTGGTAACCATTATGAAATGGATGTTTACTTATGCCTTTATTTGTACATTGCCTTTCTCTGCCAGTGATCTGATGAAAGTGAACTGGGCTGGTTTGCAATGGACGGAGATCGGAGGACTGGCTTTTATTGTGATCGGTGCCACTTTTATCAGTTATATGCTGGTTGTCGTCGGGCAGAAGAATCTTCGGCCGACCGTAGCCGGAATGTACAATTACATCCAGCCGCTTGTTGCTTGCATCGTAGCCATTTGCTGGGGAATGGATTCCTTTAATCTGGTGAAGGGGATTGCCGTTGTATTGATTTTCGGTGGAGTATATCTGGTGACTGCCAGTCGCAGCCGGAAGGAAATGGAAGCCTACGAAGCAGAGCGTCAGGCTTCCGGAAAATAAGGAGCTTTTCGGATAGAGATTGTCATTCTTCTGAAATTTATTCGATTATTCCAGTTATTTTCCGTATTTTTGCACCCCGTGCGATAAAATGCATTGTTACAAGTAAATAAATAATAAAGCAAAGATATATGTTCGATAATTTAAGTGAAAGACTTGAGCGGTCATTCAAGATATTGAAAGGTGAAGGAAAGATCACTGAAATCAATGTTGCAGAGACCCTGAAAGATGTACGTCGTGCTTTGTTGGATGCCGACGTGAACTATAAAGTGGCAAAGAACTTCACGGATACAGTGAAGGAAAAGGCTTTGGGACAAAATGTATTGACAGCCGTAAAGCCTAGCCAGTTGATGGTAAAGATTGTACATGATGAGCTGACCAAGCTGATGGGTGGTGATACGGTTGAAATCGAATTGAAGAATCGTCCGGCTGTTATCCTGATGTCAGGTCTGCAAGGTTCCGGTAAGACTACATTCTCCGGAAAGCTGGCTCGCATGCTGAAGATGAAAAAGAACCGTAAGCCTTTGCTGGTTGCTTGTGACGTTTATCGTCCGGCTGCAATCGAGCAGTTGAAGGTGTTGGGACAGCAGGTTGAAGTACCTGTGTATAGCGAACCGGAAAGCAAGAATCCTGTACAGATTGCATTGAATGCCATTCAGGAAGCAAAGGCAAAAGGATATGATCTGGTTATTGTCGATACAGCAGGTCGTCTGGCTATCGATGAACAGATGATGAATGAGATTGAAGCGATTAAGAATGCTATCAATCCGGATGAAACATTGTTTGTCGTTGATGCAATGACCGGACAGGATGCCGTGAATACGGCACGTGAATTCAATGAACGTCTGGACTTCAATGGTGTAGTACTGACGAAGTTGGATGGTGATACACGTGGTGGTGCGGCTTTGTCTATCCGTACGGTGGTAAACAAACCGATTAAGTTTGTCGGTACCGGTGAAAAACTGGATGCAGTAGATCAGTTCCATCCGGCCCGTATGGCTGACCGTATATTGGGAATGGGTGATATCGTATCCTTGGTAGAACGTGCTCAGGAACAATACGATGAAGAGGAAGCAAAGCGCTTGCAGAAGAAAATCCAGAAGAATCAGTTTGACTTCAATGACTTCCTGACTCAGATTCAGCAAATCAAGAAGATGGGTAACCTGAAGGAACTGGCTTCCATGATTCCGGGTGTAGGTAAAGCCATCAAGGATATTGATATTGATGATAATGCCTTCAAGAGCATCGAAGCAATTATTTATTCCATGACACCGCAGGAACGTACTCATCCTGAAATTCTGAACGGCAGCCGTCGTACACGTATCGCTAAAGGTAGCGGAACGAATATTCAGGAAGTAAACCGTTTGCTGAAACAGTTTGATCAGACCCGTAAAATGATGAAGATGGTTACTGGCAGCAAAATGGCTGGCATGATGCAGAAAATGCAGAAGATGAAAAAATAAATGTTCATTGGCTGAACTTATCAATCAGGCACGAAATGCGTAGGATCGCGTTTTCGTGCCTGATTTCTTTTATTATTCCTGATACAGCAGATATTTCTTTCGGATGTCTTTGTACTTTTCCAGGGCGGGTTGCCAGGACTGCCTGATTTCTTTTTCTGTTTTACCTTGCAGGATATCCCGTCGTACCTGATCTGTTCCCATCAATAAATCAAACCAGCGCGGACGGGTGAAAAATTCTTTTTCAGCATTAAAGGTTTTGTCTTTAGCGGCTTTGGCCCGATAAAGCCGGTAAAATTCCAGTATGTATTTGAGAGAGAATCCCTGAGGCAGGTCGCGTTCGGCTTCTTCAGGAAGGGTTCCGTTGGTTGTTGTTCGGGAAGTGTGAGCCCCAGATGCTGGCGTTGCTGTCTGATCCCGGAAATCAACTCCGTAACAGATGCGGTCCTTGTGGAGCGGGTTCTTGTCGAAACCCTCCAGAGAACGGGGGGTGAACTGGAAGCTGAAGGCATTGGTATATGGACTTCCTATCACCTGAAAAGGATATTCTGTTCCACGTCCGATACTGACGGATGTTCCTTCAAAAGGACAGAGAGACGGGTATAAGGCAATGGCACGGTCATTGGGCAGATTGGGAGACGGTTTGACAGGAAGTGAATAGGGCTGTCCGTGTTTCCAGCCTTTCACTGGGATAACGGTCAGCTGGCAGGACAGATTTTTTCCCAGCCATCCTTCTCCATTGATCATTTGGGCTAATTCGCCGACGGTACATCCATGAAGAACCGGAACGGGCAGCATTCCGACGAAACTTTTCCAGTTGGGGCGCAATACCGGTCCGTCTACGTAGTCACAGGGATTCGGACGGTCCAGGACTATGACTTCCTTTCCTTGTTCTGCACAGGCTTGCATGACATAGTAGAGTGTACTGATATAGGTGTAGAAACGGGCTCCTACATCTTGAATGTCGAATACCATTACATCCAGATCTTGCAATTGTTCCGGTAACGGCTTTTTGTTTTTACCATAAAGTGATATAATGGGAAGTCCGGTGCGGATATCTTTTCCGTCCCGGATGGTTTCTCCTGCGTCAGCGGTTCCCCGGAAGCCATGTTCCGGAGCAAAAATCCGAATGAGTTTTACCTGTGTATTCAAGGCATCCGGCAAGGGAGTTGTTCCGCATCGGGAAGTCTGATTGATCACTAAACCGGTCCGTTTGTTTTTTAATAAAGGGAGCAGAATGTCTAATTGGTCAGCTCCATTCCGAACCTGGGGATTCACAGCCAGGACGGGAGAGAGGAAGATTAACAGTTCGCAAAGGAATAATGTGATATATTTCATCATGTCTTAGATTATTTTTGTAGTTTTGTAGATTGCAAATATAAACATAAAAAATTATGAATCCTTTAGCTTTAATAGACAAATATTATCCGGAAGAGAATGAATTGAAACATATTTTGCTGACACATAGCCGTTCGGTAGCGGACAAGGCTCTGGCAATGGCCCGCAATCATCCGGAACTGAATCTGGATCTGGCTTTTGTAGAGGAAGCAGCCATGTTGCATGATATTGGAATTTTCAGGACGGATGCGGATGAAATTCATTGTTTTGGCACGTATCCTTATATTTGTCATGGATATCTGGGATCAGAACTTGTGGCTGCTGAAGGTTTTCCGAAACATGCTCTGGTGTGCGAACGTCATACGGGAGCCGGTCTTTCCCTGCAAAGTATTCTGGAACAGAATTTACCGGTTCCGCATCGTGAGATGGTGCCGCTCAGTCTGGAAGAACAGATTATTTGTTTTGCTGATAAGTTCTTTTCCAAAACGAAACTAGACCGGGAGAAGAGTGTGGAAAAAGCACGGAACAGTATTGCCAAGTATGGTGAAGAAGGATTGATCCGCTTTGATCATTGGTGTGAACTCTTTTTATAGTCTTAAAATTGCATTAAAAGTTAAGGCTTTCGCATGAATTTGCGACAGATTATTTACCTTTGCACCGCAATTGCGTAAAAAACAACTGAATGACGTCATTTAAAAGAACTACATATTCACTGATATTGCTGTTTGTGGTGGGCTTTTTCTGCTCATTTTATGCTGAGGCCCAGCGCGTAAGAGGGAAGCGGCAGCGGGGAAATCCGGAAACAGCCGAACGGATGGACTCTGTACAGGGAGACTCTCTGTATGCAGACAGCCTGGCTCTTGCCGATACAACCCGGAAAAAGAAGGAGCCTCTGGATGCTCCTGTCCAGTATGAGGCAGCAGATTCAATCGTCTTTACGCAGGGAGGTTATGCTCATTTGTTTGGTGATGGTAAGGTGAACTATCAGAATATAGAACTGACTTCCGCCTTGATTACCATGAACATGGACAGCAGTACGGTATATGCACGTGGTATTGCCGATACGACAGGTGTGGAATCAGGAACTCCGGTCTTTAAAGACGGTGAGACTCCTTATGAGTCAAAGGTGATGCGATATAACTTCAAGACGAAGAAGGGTTTTATCAACAGCATTGTAACTCAGCAGGGGGAAGGTTATGTAACCAGCCAGGATGCCAAGAAAAATGAAGATGATGTCATTTTCATGCGTAACGGAATGTACACGACATGCGACAATCATGAGCATCCGCATTTTTATCTGAGACTTTCACAGGCCAAAGTACGCCCGAAGAAGAATGTGGTCTTCGGACCGGCGCAGCTGGTGGTGGAAGATGTGCCTTTGCCTATTGCCGTGCCTTTTGGCTTTTTCCCGTTTAACAGCAGTTATTCGTCCGGATTCATTATGCCGACTTATGGAGACGAATTGAACCGTGGTTTCTACCTGCGAGACGGAGGATATTATTTTGCCATCAGTGACCGGATGGATTTGAAACTGCTGGGTGAAATCTTTACGAAAGGTTCGTGGGGAGTGTCGGCTGCTTCTAATTACAACAAGCGCTACAGGTTCAGCGGTAATTTCAATTTCAGTTATCTGGTGACAAAGACCGGTGAAAAGAATATGCCGGACTATTCGGTATCCAAGGACTTTAAGTTACAGTGGAGCCACCGGCAGGATGCCAAGGCTAATCCGAACAGTTCTTTCTCTGCCAGTGTAAACTTTGCGACCAGTAGTTATGACCGCTCGAATCTTTCCAGCTTGTATGATCCGAACCAGTATTCTCAGAATACGAAAGCTTCCAGTGTCAGTTATTCACGCAGTTTTCCTTCTATTGGTTTGAATATCTCGAGTACATTCAATGTAACGCAAAATACCCGTGACTCATCCATGACGATGACATTGCCTGATTTGAATATTTCGTTAAACCGTATTTATCCGTTCAAGCGTAAAAAGTCAGTCGGAGACCAGCGCTGGTATGAAAAGATTTCTTTCCAGTATACCGGTAGTTTGACCAATTCAATCAGTACGAAGGATAATTTGCTGTTTAAAACTCCGCTGAACCAATGGGATAACGGTATGCAGCATAAGATTCCGGTAACGGCAACTTTCTCTTTATTCAAGTATATTAATATTGTACCTTCGTTCAATTATACCGAACGCTGGTATTTGCGGAAAGTAAAACAGAGTTATGATCCTGCTTCAACGGCAAGCGGACATGTGCGAAGAGATACCATCAACGGCTTTAATCGTGTCTATGATTACAATATGTCCGTGCAGATGAATACGAAACTGTATGGTATGTACAAGCCGTTGTTTATGAAGAGCAAGGAGCTGCAGATCCGTCATGTGTTCACTCCGACGGTAAGTTATACTTATACTCCTAACTTCGGTGCTTCACGCTACGGCTATTATGATACCTATACCTATACGGATGAATATGGTGAAGTCCGTACGGTACAGTATTCCCTGTATGAAGGAGCGGCCTATGGAACTCCGGGTAAGGCGATGTCGCAGAATATCAGTTTCTCGATTGACAACAATGTGGAAATGAAGATGCGTTCAGACAAGGATAGTACTGGATATAAGAAAGTGAGTCTGATAGACCAGCTGGGAGCTAACTTGTCGTATGATATGGCCAATAAGAAATGGAGTGACTTGCAGATGAATTTGCGTCTGAAGTTCCCCAACAACTATACTTTCAACATGAATGCTTCGTTTGCCACTTATGCCTATCAGTTCGACAAGAGTGGAAATATCGTGGTCGGTGACCGGACGGAATGGTCTTACGGCCGGTTCGGACGTTTCCAGGGATATAGCGGATCATTCTCTTATACGTTGAACAATGATACTTTCAAGAAGTTGTTTGGCAAGAAAGAAGATAAAGAAGATAAGAATAAGGAAAATCCGGAAGAAGGTGAAGAGAATGAAGACGGCACAACGGATCAGCAGAAGACCAATTCCAACATGCGTAAAACGGAAGCTGCTTCGATGGATTCGGACGGATATCTGGCCTTTAAGTTTCCATGGAGTTTAAGTTTGAGCTATAGCTACAGTATCCGTGAGAATCAGGATAAGGAAAAGTTCAATATCAAGAAGATGCGTTATCCGTATAAACTGACTCATTCGTTGAATATTTCCGGAAACTTCAAGATCGGAAGCCGGTGGAATATGAGTTACTCAAGCGGTTACGACTTCACTTCGAAAGAAATGTCTATGACGACGTTGAATATTACCCGTGACTTGCACTGCTTTAATATGAGTTGTGGTTTGGTTTTCGGGCCGTTTACTTCATATAATTTCTCTATCCGGGCAAATTCCAGTATGCTGCGCGATGCTTTGAAGTGGGATCAGCGAAGCAATACGGGTAGTTCCGTTACCTGGTATTAAATGTAGAGACAGACTGAAACAAATTGCCTCCGTCCTGTTGGGTTATCAGATCAGGACGGAGGCGATTTGTTTTGGGAAGACCGGTGTTACCATACGATGGGTGTTTCCCCATGCTGTATCAGGTATTCGTTGGCACGGCTGAAATGCCGGTTGCCGAAGAAGCCGTTGTAAGCTGAAAGAGGAGAGGGGTGGACAGATGTCAGTACCAGATGTTTGTTCCGGTCAATGAAAGCACCTTTCTTTTGTGCATATGATCCCCACAGGATGAAGACCAGGTGTTCCCGCTTTTCTGCAAGTGCCCGGATGGCTGCATCCGTGAATTCTTCCCATCCCTTGCGCTGATGTGAGCCGGCCTGATGAGCTCTTACTGTCAGTGTAGCATTGAGCATCAGGACTCCCTGTTCGGCCCATCGGGTCAGGTTTCCGGTAGCCGGAATAGGGGTTCCCAGGTCATCGTGGATTTCTTTGAAGATGTTTTGCAGGGAGGGCGGAAAAGGAACACCGTCATTCACGGAGAAACAGAGACCATGAGCCTGTCCCGGACCGTGATAAGGATCCTGTCCGATGATAACGACTTTTACTTTATTGTAAGGGCAAAGATTAAAAGCGTTGAATATCAGTTTGCCTGGAGGATATACCGTGGTTGTCTGGTATTCCTGTCTTACGAAATCAGTCAACCGGATAAAATAATCCTTTTCGAATTCGGGGGCAAGTACTTCTTTCCAGGTTTCTTCTATTTGTACATTCATAATTGATCGGCTTACAGGAGTTAAATTAAAGGCATATTCAGGCGGCTGCATTCCTGCCGCATGTCTTCCGGCCAGATGCTGGCTTGTATTTCTCCGATATGTGCTTTTTTCAGGTAGAGCATACACAGTCTGGACTGCCCGATACCGCCGCCAATGCTCAGCGGAAGAGAACCTTCCAGCAGACGACGATGGAAGTACAGTTTTTCGCGTTCTTCTTTTCCTGTCAGTTCCAGCTGTTTCAGCATGGCTTCCTTGTTGACACGGATACCCATGGATGAGAGTTCCATGGCACGGTCGAGCACGTCATTCCATACCAGCAAGTCCCCGTTGAGACCGGCCAGTCCGGTTTTCGGATCAATGGTCGACCAGTCATCATAGTCCGGTGCGCGCAAATCATGAGGTTGTCCGTTACTCAGTTTGCCACCAATTCCGATGATGAAGACTGCCCCGTAATGTTGGGTGATCAGGTTTTCCCGTTCTTTGGGAGTTTTGTCGGGATACATTTGGAGTAACTCTTCGGCGTGGATAAAATGGATGTCATTGGCCAGGAAAGGAGTGATCTGCGGATACATTTCGCAAACCATGTATTCCGTGCGTTGCATTGCCGCATAGATACGTGTAACGATGTTTTTCAGGAAATCCATGTTCCGTTGTTCGGGAGTGATGACCCGTTCCCAATCCCATTGATCCACGTAAAGTGAATGCAGGTTGCCCAGTTCTTCATCAGCCCGGATCGCATTCATGTCGGTGTAGATTCCGTATCCGGGTTCAATGTTATAATCAGCTAAAGTAACTCTTTTCCATTTGGCGAGTGAGTGCACGACTTCAGCACGCTGGTCGCCCAGATCCTTGATGGGAAAGGAAACGGCACGTTCCACACCATTCAGGTCGTCGTTGATACCCATACCTGTCAGGACAAATAAAGGTGCCGTGACACGGCGCAAACGGAGTTCGGAGGACAGATTTTGCTGGAAGAACTCTTTGATCTGCTTAATACCCAGCTCAGTCTGTTTCATGTCGAGCAGTTGCTGATAGTGTGTAGGTTTTATAAGGTAACTCATAGTTTTTTAATATTAA
>UMKB01026636.1_pt1 | contig 11750 bp, 8 predicted proteins | sample 1966171 | NCBI WGS metagenome assembly UMKB01 (sample SAMEA4836164, study PRJEB28245) | human gut metagenome | biome: gut microbiome; material: fecal sample | place: Denmark | collected 2008 | reverse complement strand
GAACAGTAAAGACAGGCAGGGAGGTTCCTCCATGGGGAATAACGAGGTGTTTTCTGACATTTTTCACTAATTTAATGGAAAAATTCGGACAGGAAAAATATTTCAGATTTCTTTCAGAAATGTTTTTTTAACAATCCACCAATAAACACCCCAGATTTCCTTAAAATAAGCTGAAAAGGTTAATACTTATAAAAACTGTTAAAAATAACGTTGACTTTTAGTTTATATATACAAAAAGATTGACGTTAGAAGAAAAACAAAGATATAATAAACGTACCGATCCAGAGAAAATTTGTTGTGCACAGAAGTTTGCTTCACAGGGGATGACCCAGATCACAAAGCACAAAATTTCTCCTGGAATGCTTCGGAGGGAAAGAAAAGGAGGTCTCAACATGAACGTCTCTGGTAAACGGACATCAAAATGGATCAGTATGCTCCTTGCGCTTGCTATGCTGTTCAGCCTGCTGACAGTAGGCGTATCGGCTCAGATTGTGGCGGATGGAACAGCAGAGAATATGGTTGTTCTGGCTGCCGAGGAGAAGGGAAATGTAACCTTTACATATCCCAAAGACATTGATCCCGAAAAGACTGAACTAGAATTTTATGCTGGCTTCCCCACCTCTTCCAGCCGCACCTTGGAGGAAATGATCTCCCGGGGTGAGCTGAAAGAAATCAAAGCGAATGCTGATGGAAGCTACACGGCTGCAGAGCCGGGCGTGTATAGCTATCACATCTCCGGCAATGGATATTATAACATCCTGAAGATCGTCAACATCCCCCAGAACGATGTGGACAAGGGCATCACGATTGAAGTGGTCGGCGGTCCCTTGGGTGAAAATGATGATGAGTTCGGCGACGGCTATCAGCCCACGGTAAAGCCTTCTCAGGCTCCTGACTCCTATGTGATGGACGCCCGGGATGCCATGCTGTGCATCTGGCCCGACGAGATCCTGGAGCACTTCACCACCGAGAATACCACCCACGACAAGGAATATAACACGCCCGCCTTTGACGGAACGGACGCGGCCCATGAGTTCACCACTCAGGACGAGATGGTAGAGTTCATGCAGGATCGAGATAAAAAGTGCGACTATATGTACCTCTATTCCGCCGGCGAAACTCCCAACTACCACTTTGATATTCCTCTGGCCATCTTCACCAACACCAAGATCCCTGCCAATGCCACTCTGGAAGAGGCTGCTAAGCTGGTGAAGGAGAATGGAAAGACCACCGTTTGGTATCAGACTCAGATCCATCCCAATGAGCCCGCCTCCGGCGAGGGTGCTCTGGTCGTCGTGGACAACTTTGTCAATGACCCTGAGGCCAAAGCTCTGCTGGATGATATCAACGTCGTGATCGTTCCCCGTATCAATCCGGACGGTTCTTATCTCTTCAGCCGCGCAACTTATGACGGCTTTGACATGAACCGGGATCATATGGCCCTGAAGGCTGCGGAGCTGGCTCAGCTGCATACGGCATACCGCCTGTTTATGGCTGAGGTCGTTCTGGACGGCCACGAGTTTACTTTCTATGGAGCCAGCTCCGGAGAAGAGACCGGCAAGGCTTACATGAGCAATGCCTATGACCTGGAGACTACTCCTGCTACCAGCCTGAACAACGATCCGGAAGTGACCGAGATCGCGCTGGAAATGTGCGGCGAGGCCTTCGAGGACGCCAGAGATGCCGGCCTGCGGGTATACCACTACGGTACCACCGTCAATAATCCCATCGGCCGCGCCTACTTTGGCCTGTATGACTGCGTCTCCTTCCTGATCGAGACCCGCGGCATCGGTGCCGGCAAGACCAATTTTGAGCGCCGGGTATTCTCTCAGGAGACTGCCATCATGTCCTACATTGAGCAGACTGCTGAGCGGGCTGACGAGATCAAGAAGGCGGTAGCCGACGCCCGTGCCGAGACCATTGAGAATGGTAAGACTTACGACGAAGATGATCTGCTGTATCTGTATCAGACTTCTTCCGGCAACACCAAGACCGAGTATTATGCTCTGAATACCCAGTACTATTTCGACGGCACCCTGAAGCGTGAGGAGAAGGTCTATCTGGACCTGAACGACACCGGTGCACGTACCCGTGTGCGTCCCACTGCTTATGTGATCCCTGCGGATGTGGAAAACATCGATAAGATTCTCTACATCATGGATAACCAGGGCGCGGAGTATTACAAGGTAGGCAAGGGCACCGAAATCGAGCTGCAGCAGTATTACTTTGTGGAAGAGGACGGCAGCAACAGCTGCATTGCCGATCTGCGAGAGGCGGAAAAGGTCTCCTTCCCCAACGGTGCGTATGTGTTCCCCATGGACCAGGTGGCCGCTGACGTGATCGCCATGCTGGTGGAGCCCGATGTCACCGACTCCAAGGGCTATGACGGCACACTGTATCAGTACGGTGTGGTGGACTATGACAAGGAAACCCTGAACTTCCCCCTGTACCGCTATATTGGCGACAACCCCAGAAATCTCTCTTCCTTCCCCTTCACCGACGTGAGCGATAGCGCCTGGTACTATGAGGCGGTGAGCTATGCCTATCAGAACAACCTGTTCAACGGCACCAGCGCCACTACCTTCGGCCCCGACGTTACCATGAACCGCGCCATGCTGGTCACCGTGCTGTACAGCATGGAGGGCAATCCCGCTGTGTCCGGCGAGCTGACCTTCAAGGATGTTTCCAAGGACGCTTGGTACTACAACGCAGTTCTGTGGGCGACCCAGAAGGGAATCATCAGCGGATACTCCGCGGATAAGTTTGGCTCCAACGACACTCTGACCCGGGAGCAGATGGCCCTGATCCTCAACGGCTATGCCAAGAATAAGGGGTATGACGTGAGTGCCAAGGGCGATGTGAGCGGCTTTACAGATGTGAAGTCCATCTCCGATTGGGCGCTGTCCTCTGTGGAGTGGGCCGTGGGCGAGACTCTGCTGTCCGGTAAGGACGGCGGCAAGCTGGCTCCTACCAGCGGCGCCACCCGCGCAGAAGTGGCTCAGATCCTGATGCGTTTTTGTGAGAATGTTGCCAAATAAATATTCTTAGAGCAGAAAACCGCGCGGCCAATTGGCCGCGCGGTTTTTTGTTGGGATCAGAGGCGCTGAAGGATATATCGGTCACTGCGGCGGTTTTCCAGCGTGAAGATCTGCTGGCGCACCGTCTGGACATAATCCAAATCGATCTCTGCCGTAATAAAGCAGGGTTTATCAGAGGCACAGGCAATCACATTGCCCCAGGGGTCAATGACCATGGAATGGCCATAGGCCTGGAACGGGGTTTTCTGCCGATCTGGCCCGGTGCGATCACATAGCATCCGTTTTCAATGGCACGGGCCTTGAGCAGAGGTAGCCAGTGATCTTTGCCGGTGTTCAGGGTAAAGTTGGCCGGGCACAGGAGAATATTGGCTCCCTCCAGAGCCATGATGCGAAACAGTTCACCAAAGCGCATGTCATAGCAGATGGACAGACCCAGATGACCAACTTCTTTGGTGTCCACTGTAACGATGTTCTGGCCGGGGCAGATCCGGTCAGATTCCCGGACTGTGGGACCGCCGTTGCCGATGGACACGTCAAAGGGATGGAGCTTTTCATAGTGGGCAGCCAGCTCTCCCTGGGGGGTGATGACCATGGTGCAGTTGTAGGGGCGTTCCTCGCCGCTCTGGGCGTAGATGCTGCCGCAGTGCAGCCACACATTCAGTTCTTTGGCCAGCGCGGAGAAGCGCTGGAAGGTAGGTCCCCCGGGAACAGCTTCTGCAATGTCCCGGATTCCGGGTCCCACATAATTGACGCTCTCAGGCATACAGATGAGCTTAGCGCCTTGGGCGGCAGCCCCGCGGATCAGTTCTTCCGCAGCGGCCAGATTGGCCTGCACATCGTCCTGGGAATCCAGCTGGATCACGCCGGCAAGAAATTTGTTCATAAGCGCTCGTCCTTTCTCTGAAATACAAAGTCCTGGGGCGCGGCCCCGTTTTCCTTATTGTAGCATATCCTCAGCCGAATGGAAGAAAAAAGTTTTCAAAAAAAGAGAAAATAACAAAGATTACCACAGGAAATATATATTTTTTAAGAGAAAAGCAGGATAAATTTATGGAAAAACCGGAAGAAAGCGATTATAATATGTTCCATTGGAGAAGCTGCTCGGGAAACTGCCTGATATGATGCTTGCTCCACCGCTCCAGAGGCATTATAATAGGAGTGTTAAGCTAAAATACCCGCCGAGCCAAGTGCGCGGGATCTTACATAGAGGAGTACAAACACATGGAAGAAAAGCTTCAGCAGGTTTGTCAGGCCTTCTGTATTGAGGGGGCCTTTCAGTCCTACGAGGAGATCAAGGTGGGGAATGTAAACCGCACCTATAAGGTCAATTATCTGCGGCCGGATGGACGGCCCAAGTCCTATATCATCCAGGCGGTGAATACCTTTGTATTCAAAAAGCCGGTAGAGGTTATGGAGAACATCGATAAGGTGACCGAGTACATCCACGCCAAGCAGCCCCAGCGTACCGTTCTGCACTTTCACCATACGCCGGACCGGAAGATCTATCTCTTTGATGACAACGGGTTCTGGCGCCTGTTCAACTACATTCCATCCAGCACTTATAATACCTGCTCTGACCTGGAGGTAGTGCGCAGTGCCGGCGAGGCCTTTGGCGAGTTCCAAATGCTGCTGGCCGACTTTGATGCCCAGCAGCTCTACGTGACCATTCCCGATTTCCACGACACCCGCAAGCGCTATCAGAAGCTGCTTGCCGATATGGCGGAGGATCCTATGGGCATGGCTGCCCAGGTGGCCGAGGAGGTGGAGTGGCTCAAGTCTGTGCAGGAGCAGGCCTGTCGTCTTACCGACCTCTATGAGGCGGGACAGCTGCCTCTGCGGGTGACCCATAACGACACCAAGATCAACAATGTCCTCTTTCAGCCCAACGGAAACCAGGCCATCGTAGTTATTGACCTGGATACCGTAATGCCTGGCCTGGTGGGCCACGACTTTGGCGATGCCATCCGCTTTGCGGCCAACTACGTGGAGGAGGATTCCCCCGAGGCGGAGAAGGCTGGGGTGGATATGGAAGTGTTCCGGGCCTTCACCCAGGGCTTCCTGAAGCACACTGCTGCCACCCTCACCCAGCAAGAGGTAGATACCCTGGCCCTGAGCTGTTTTGCTCTGACCTGTGAGTTGGCTACCCGCTTCCTGGATGATTATATTCTGGGCAGCCCCTACTTTAAGATCCAGTATCCGGAGCACAATCTGGTGCGTGCGCGCTGTCAGATTGCTCTGGCGAAGGATATGCTCCAAAAATTGGACGAGATGGACGCAGTGGTACACCAGTGCATGGAGCAGTACCGCTGACGCCTCAAGCTGCATTTGACAAGGAGGCAATGAACCATGAATTTGGAAATCAGTAATCTTCTGGACCTTTGCCATACTTTGGCGGGGGACTATCTCAAGCAGTTCCAGTACCCTTGGCAGGCTTTGGACGGCATCAAGGAGCTGATCCTTACCCTGGGAGCAGGATTGTCCCCCGAGGAATATGACCAGCCCCAGCCCAACGTCTGGGTCCATAAGACCGCCACCGTGGCCCCCACTGCGTTCCTGGGTGCGCCCTGCATCATCGGTCCGGAGACCGAGGTGCGGCACTGCGCCTTTATCCGGGGCTCTGCCCTGGTGGGAGCTCACTGCGTGGTGGGCAACTCGGTGGAACTGAAAAACGTCATCCTCTTTGACAACGTCCAGACCCCCCACTATAACTACGTGGGCGACTCCATCCTGGGCTATAAGAGCCACATGGGTGCCGGTTCCATTACCTCCAATGTAAAGTCGGATAAGACCCTGGTGGTGGTCAAGAACGGCGAGGAGAAGATCGAGACCGGCCGCAAGAAGATGGGCGCCATCCTGGGCGACTTTGTGGAAGTGGGCTGCAACTCGGTGCTCAACCCCGGTACCATCCTGGGCCGTCGCAGCAGCGTCTATCCCACCTCCTGTGTCCGGGGTGTGGTGGAGGCAGACCACATCTATAAGGATAAGGACCATATCATCCCCCGCACCTGAACCGCATCCTTCCATCCGGTCTTTTCACCGGTGTAATTAGCTACATTTAGTATAGAAAGCGAGTGTGAATACATATGGGAAAGTATTTTGGCACGGACGGGTTCCGTGGTAAGGCCGGCGAGGGCCTGACTGCTGACCACGCCTATCAGATCGGCCGCTTCCTGGGCTGGTACTTCGGCCGCACCCACCGAGCTCAGATCGTGGTGGGCAAGGATACCCGCCGCTCCAGCTATATGCTGGAGTACGCCATCAGCGCGGGTATGGCCGCCTCCGGCGCCGACGTCCACCTGCTCCATGTCACCACCACCCCCTCTGTCTCCTATGTGGCCCGTACCGACGGCTTTGACTGCGGCGTGATGATCAGCGCCTCCCACAACCCCTTCTATGATAACGGCATCAAGCTCATCAACGGCGAAGGAGAGAAGATGGAGGAGAGCGTTATCTCTCTGGTAGAGGACTATCTGGACGGCAAGCTGGAGCTGGACGGACAGCCCTGGAAGGAGCTGCCCATGGCCACCGAGGCCCAGGTGGGCAGCATCGTGGACGACACTGCCGGCCGTAACCGCTACATGGGTTACCTCATCTCCCTGGCCGTGTATTCCTTCAAGGGCAAGCGGGTGGCTCTGGACTGTGCCAACGGCAGCGCCTGGCACATTGCCCCCCGGATCTTTGAGGCTCTGGGCGCCCAGGTATTCACCATCAACACCAACCCCGACGGCACCAACATCAACCTCAACGCCGGTTCCACCCACATCGAGGGCCTTCAGCGCTACGTAGTGGAGAACAAGATGGACGTGGGCTTTGCCTATGACGGCGATGCTGACCGCTGCCTGGCCGTGGACGAGAACGGCAAGCTGGTGGATGGCGATCAGATCATGTACCTGTATGCCTGCTACATGAAGGAGCGGGGCAAGCTGGTCACAAATAAGGTGGTTACCACCGTCATGTCCAACTTCGGCCTGTACAAGGCTCTGGAGAAGGCGGGTATCGGTTACGAGAAGACCGCCGTGGGCGACAAGTATGTCTATGAGAACATGGTGCAGAACGGCCACCGCATCGGCGGCGAGCAGTCCGGCCACATCATCTTCACCAAGTACGCCCGTACCGGCGACGGTATCCTCACCTCCCTGAAGATCATGGAGGCCATGCTGGCCAAGAAACTGCCTCTGAGCAAGCTGGCTGAGCCGGTGACCATCTATCCCCAGGTGCTCATCAATGTGCGGGTAAAGGATAAGAAGGCTGCCCAGGCTGACGCCGATGTTCAAGCCGCTGTGGAGGCGGTGGCTGCCGAGCTTGGCAACACCGGCCGCATCCTGGTCCGCGAGTCCGGCACCGAGCCCCTCGTCCGCGTGATGGTGGAGGCTCCCGATCAGGAGCTGTGTCAGGCCCTGGCCCAGCGCGTGGTGGATATGATCAAGCAGAAGGGTCACGCAATCTAATCAGAATACAAAAATTCCCCGGCCTGGGCCGGGGAATTTTTTTGCCTAAACCACCCGCAGCAGAGGCTGCAGCTGCCGGCCCTCCAGGGCGGCCTGAGCCGCGTCGGCCACCAGAGAAAAATCGGCCACCAGGGAGGTGGGCTTTTTTACCGGGTCGTCCTGTCCGAAGGGGACGAAATAGATGTATTTACGGCTGAGCAGAGCGCCCAGATTGGGAGCGGAGGCAGTCAGACCGTCGTTGGTAGAGGGGGCAATGAGAAGGGGACGCTGGTTGCGCAGATGGGCTTTGGCGGCCATGGTGACCGCTGTGTCCGTAATACCGCAGGCCAGCTTGCCCAGCGTGTTTCCGGTACAGGGAGCAATGATGAGCAGATCCAGCAACTTCTTGGGGCCGATGGGTTCTGCCTCCCGGATGGAGGAGATGACCCGCCGGTCGCAGATCCGCTCCATCTCCCGCATCAGCTCATGGGCAGGGCCAAAGCGGGTGTCGGTGGCGGCGGTACATTCCGAGACAATGGGAATTACCGTGGAGAAGCGGGCTTTTACCTGCTCCAGGGCCTCCATGGCCTTGGCGTGGGTGCAGAAGGAGCCGCACACGGCAAAGCCGACCGTTTGGTCGATCATGTAGCATCTTCCTTTCCTGGCTGCTCCAGTTCCTGGAGCATATGATATATGGTGGTTTGAAGGATGGCTGCTGCAGTTACAGGGGCCACCTTGCCCGGCAGGGAGAGGGCATGGATGACGGGCAGACCCAGTTCTTGGGCGGCGGTGCGGTCCACGCCGCCTGGTTTGCTGGCCAGATCCAGAATAAGGAAGCCGGCAGGCAGAGCTTTCAGGACCTCCCGTCCCAGGACCAGGGCGGGGACGGTGTTGACCACCAGCTGGAAGGGGCAGGGGCTTTCCGTAAGCTGGGACAGAAGGACGCCCTTACAGCCTACGGCTTTCGCCCAGGCAAGGGCTTCCCAGCGACGGGCGGCTACCGTCACCTCAGCGCCTAGAGCGGCCAGACGCAGAGCGGTAGCCTGCCCGATCCGCCCAAAGCCCAACACCAGCACCTGGGCGCCGTGGAGGGTGATGGGCAGCTGCTCCATGGCGATCTGGATCGCTCCCTCGGCTGTGGGTACTGCGTTGGCCACAGCCAGTTCCTCCCGGGCAAAGTAGTCCAGCAGGCATACCCCGTGTTCCTGAGCCAATGCTTTCAAGCCTGGATCTGCCATCCCCGCCAGCACCAGCTGGCCGGGCGCCAGGGCGTCGAAGACCTGCCGCAGACTGGGGTGGAACTGGGACAGGGGACTATGTAGTGCCGTCCCATCTGCTGCCGGCAGCGGCAGGATCACGCAGTCTGCCTGAGAAAGGCCGTCGGGAGGCTGGCGGGCGCAGCCTGGTTCCTCGGCGGGTAATCCTTCCTCCAAAGCCCAGGTGTGGACTGTATGCCCGTCCATAGCCAGCAGCCGGGCCAGCTCTGCCTGCCGCCGGTCTCCTCCCAAAAGCCAAATTGTTTTTGCACATGCCATAGTTGATCTCCTCCCTCTCCGTGCTGTTCCAGCCTATGCGCGGCAGAGAAGGGCGGTCACAGAAGAAAAAGGGAAAGAATGCGTTGTATTTATTGACAAAAACAATGCGCTATATTATATTATTCTTAGAAGTAATGCTTAAAATAATCTGAAAAAGCATTGCGAATGGATGGGCTCTCTGCCGTTCCGTTACTTTGAGGGGAGCATGGGAAAGGCAGCATCCCATAGCGGCAAAAAGAAAGGAGTTCAAGAAATGAAGAAGGGGATCTTTCGTAAATTCTTGTCCTTGTGTACGGCTGGTGCCCTGACTGCGGGACTGGTAGTAACAGCCTCCGCAGCACCAGACACCATGACCAGAGGAGAAATGGCGGCACTGCTGGTAGAAAGTGCCGGCCTGTCCGGTCAGTTGGCAGAGTACCAGGCGAAACCCAGCGCGTTTTCTGATGTGGCTGAGAACAGCACCTATGAGGGGGCCATCAACCTGGTTTATGCAAAGGGCCTGATGAGCGGTACGAGTGGTGATACCTTCTCTCCCAATGCGGCAGCGACCCAGGTAGAGGCGGCGGCGATCCTGCTGCGGTATGCGGATGTTCCCAATGGCGTCCTGACTGCCTGGCCTGCCAGCTATAACACTGCGGCATCCAGCACTGGCTTAACTCAGGGAGTGGAGTACAGCCCGAACAGCGCAGTGAACAAGACTGTGTTCGTTCAGATGATGTCCAATGCTAAGGCCATGGAAGGCAAGCCTTTTATCGGTATCAGCTGGAAGAGCAATACGCAGGATTATGCTGCATTTGCCACCGTAATCCGTGCAGCGGGCGGTGTGGCGGTGGAGCTGCCCCAGATCACTTCCTCTGCTGTGGAGTATGACAGCAGCAACAAGGTGACCGGCGCCTATCTGGAGGAGAGTGGCATGCTTAAGCAGGCCTACGCGGACCAGATCAAGGCAAAGAACTTTGCCAATACCAATGTAGCTCAGGTCATGGCTGAGGTGGATGGCGTGTTCTTTACCGGCGGCGAGGATATCAGCCCCTCGCTCTTTGCAGAGCCTCAGAAGGAAGCCAATCACGGGGAAGAGATCAACGCGACCCGGGATATTTCCGACTATACGCTGATGGCTTACTGCATCCAGCAGGACATCCCCTCCTTTGCAGCCTGCCGTGGTATGCAGATGATGAGCATCGTCTCCGGCGCCGACTTTATCCAGGACATTCCCGACTACTTCGCCGCCCAGGGCGCGGAGTACAATGACCTGCACCGGATGCCCGCCGATGCTCCCAATCGGGACTATGCCCGCCACGATGTGGATATTATCGATAAGGACTCCCTGCTGTACGACGTGGTAAACGCCGATGTGCTGCAGAACGTCTCCTCCTGGCACCACCAGGCGGTAAAGAGCGTGGAGGGTACTGGCCTGACCGTCACCGCCAAGACCACGCTGAATGGTGTTGATATCATTGAAGCTGTGGAAAATAAGGATAAGACCTTCTGCGTAGGTGTGCAGTTCCATCCGGAGAATGACTGCAGCTTGGTGCTCTATCAGGGCAAGGAAGCTCCCTGTGACTTTGATACCTGCCTGACCTTCTTTGAGAATCTGGTGGCCTATGCCTCTGAGAAGCCGGTCATCGGCATCTCCTGGGGCGGTGATCCGGTGGACTATACCGACATTCAGGATATTATCCGTGAGGCGGGCGGCGTAGTGACCCATCTGCCTCAGATCACCCGCTATGAGCAGGCAGTCTCCGCGCTGAAGAGCGTGGACGGCATCGTAGTTACCGGCGGCGAGGATATCAACCCCGACCTGTACGGCGATGAGCACAGCCCCCTGCTGGAGGACAACACTGAGTACCGGGACATCCGGGATACCTCGGACTACAATCTGATCCAGGCAGCGGTCCAGACCGACGAACCTATGCTGGCGATTTGCCGCGGAATGCAGATGCTGAATGTGGTGTGCGGCGGCGGTCTGATCCAGGATCTGCCCACCTATCTGGGCAAGGACGACAGCTATCGCGTCCACCGCAATAAGCCCGATTGGGCCCGTCACGACATTACCGTTACCGATACCGACTCTCTGCTGTACTCCATCGTAGGCGGCACGAGCTTGGCTAACGTAGCATCCTGGCACCACCAGGTGGCCAATCCCCAGCGTGTGGGGCAGGGCCTGACCGTGGTAGCTTACGGACCGGACGAGGTGATTGAGGCTCTGGAGTACCAGGCTAACGACTTCACCTTGGGCGTGCAGTTCCATCCTGAGGCCGACGCCCTGGACCATGATGCATACATGGACTTCTTTGAGGCGCTCCTGGCCCATGCGGCATAACTTCTATCCATAGAAAAAGGGAGGTCCCGAGTATTCGGGACCTCCCTTTTTGTCAATAAAAACGCCCCGCTTCTCCAAGAAGCGGGGCGTAGAACGTTTACTCTTACTGAGCAGCCTTAGCAGCCTTGATAGCCTCGATCAGCATGGGGGTAACCTTGAACAGGTCGCCGCAGATGCCGTAGTCAGCGATCTCAAAGATGGGGGCGTTCTCGTTCTTGTTCACAGCGATGATGCACTCGGAATCCTGCATGCCAGCCTTGTGCTGGATGGCGCCGGAGATGCCCAGAGCAACATAGATCTTGGGGTGAACGGTCTTGCCGGTCTGACCAACCTGGTGGTCAGCGGACAGCCAGCCGGAGTCGATGGTGGCACGGGAGCCGCCCACGACGCCGCCGAGAACCTCAGCCAGCTCCTCAGCCAGCTTGAT
>UMKB01015774.1_pt1 | contig 11773 bp, 8 predicted proteins | sample 1966171 | NCBI WGS metagenome assembly UMKB01 (sample SAMEA4836164, study PRJEB28245) | human gut metagenome | biome: gut microbiome; material: fecal sample | place: Denmark | collected 2008 | reverse complement strand
AGGAGATGTAGCAGTCAGTGGAGAGACAGCGGATGCATTTGCAGCGAATTACAAAAGCTTTGTTGAGCAGGTGAAAGCAGCATTGCCGGATACGAAAGTTTATGTATGCAGTATCCCGGCATACCTGTCACTGACAAGTACAGGTGATGCGACAGGTTCAGCCGATTCAGATACTGATTCCGATTCAGATGCTAAAGATACAACTGACAACTCGGATTTTAAGAGCAGTACAGATTCTAAGAGCAGCACAGATTCTAAGAGCAATAGTGATAGTGATACATCATCAGATGATAGTAGTTCGTCCAAGATGAGTACCGCCCTGGATGTAACTTCATACAATGAAGCTTTGAAGGCTCTTTGTAAGGAAGAAAAAGTGAAATATGTAGACACAACAGATCTTACGGACGCTTCTTATTATGGGGAGGACGGAAGTACAATGACAAAAGCCTATTATGAGGCTTGTATTAATAAAATTCTGGAGGCAGCGTTTAGAAATTATGTTATTCAATAGTATCGCATTTATATGTGTATTTTTACCAGTTATTTTCATATTGTATTATCTGCTTCCGGGAAAGATAAAAGACATTGCCCTGGTTGCAGGGGGAGCAGTTTTTTTTGCATGGGGAGCCCCGGTCAATCTGGTCGTTCTGGCATTTTTTATATTGTTTAATTATGCTGTGGGAATTCAGATGGAAGGCTACATGCGAAGAAGAAGGAGTACGGAGCAGTTATTTGCTGGAAGCATACTGATCAATATTATAGTATATGTGTTCTTTGCATTTATCGGACGACGCGTGGGCTTTATTTCGGAAGTGCCGGTCGGAATAGGAATCTGCATCTTACAGGTGCTTTCTTATCTGATTGAGATTCACCGGGGAAATGTAAAGGCTCAGAAAAGTATTCTGGATTTTGCAGTTTACATAGCAATGTTTCCGTTGTTCCTGGCAGGACCGGTCGTAAAATATCCGCAGATCCGAAAGGAATTAAAGACTCGCAAATTGTCCTGGGCAAAGGCTGGCGAAGGAATTGTTTTATTTGTATGTGGTTTTGCAAAGAAAGTTATCATTGCAGATTACCTGGCAGATTCATTCACCAAGATCATGTCTTTGAAGGCAGGCGAGTTGTCTGTGTTTGGTGCATGGCTGGGATGTGCAACCTTCATGTTCCAGATTTACTTTGCGTTCAGTGGATATTGTGATATGGCAGTGGGACTTTGCAGAATGCTTGGATTTGATGTGAAGAAAAATTTCCGCTATCCATATGTAGCACGTAACATAACAACATTTGTACGACGTTTTAACAGCTCTGTTTTTGCATGGTTCTGGGATTACATCTGTGAACCACTCTGGGGCGGCTGGCTTGGAACACTTGTATCCGGAATTCTGATGGGACTTTGGTATGCAGGTATGTGGAAGAATGCACCGTGGCAGGTAACGGTCACAGGTGGATTGCTCTGGGGTATCTACCTTGCATTCTGGCAGATCGTGGAGCGTTATGCACTGCCATTTTTAAAGAGATTACCACCTGTGCTTGGACAGATTTATACATGGTTTTTTACAGCACTTGGCTGGGTATTTTTCTTCGGTAAAACACCGGCAGCGTCATTTGGTTATCTGAAAGTGATGTTTGGATTTGGCGGAGGCGATGTGGTTGGTATCATGGGAAGATATCTTTTCCTTGGAAATGTGTTCGTTCTTGTAGTGGCATTTCTTGCAAGTACACCACTTCAGAATCTTATCTGGAAGAAGATTCTGGTATTTGGAAAGAAAGATAAAAAAGAAAAGAATAAAAAACGTCTGGAGAGAGGCAGAAGTACAGTATTTGTATTCGCAGCCGTGATCATGATCCTGTGTCTTGTGAATGTGACAGGAGCAGGAAGGACATTTTTCAAAGAGACGGTGAAAGATACCCAGGCGAAACTGGATACAGTTCTTGGAAGACGGGACGTGAACGGTGTGTACCGAGGAAAGAACCAGTATCTTCTGGCGGATATTAACAAGCTGGACGAAAAGAAGGTTCAGGCAAATGTGGACGCGATTACAGCGCTTGCCGAGGATTATTCCGATGTGCCGATGTATATGGCACTGATTCCGGACGCTGCAAATGTATGGGCAGATAAGCTTCCTTCTTATGCTCCGGTGGAAGATCAGACAGTGCAGATTGCACAGATTCAGAGTATGATTGGAGACAGTGTGAACTGGATTGATGCACAAGGTGTTCTAAATGCGAATAAAGATAAGGAAATTTATTACCACACAGATTCCCGCTGGACAACGCTTGGAGCTAGTCTTGTATGGCAGCAGATTGCTTCAGATCTGGGGCTTGACACTTCGAAAACACCGGCTTTAAAACCTTATGTAGTGACCGGTGATTTCAGTGGAAATCTTTCCCGAACAAGTGGATTTGAAAGCGGATACCGTGAACCGATATACGCATATTTAACGGAAAATGCTTCCGATAACACGCAGATGGTGGCAAGCTATGAGTCTGAGGGCATAAAGACAGCAGAGCTTTATGACCGTACAAAACTGGACGAACCTGATGCGTATGAAGTATTTCTCGGTGGAGATTATGATAAAATAGATATCCGCACGACAGCAGACAGCACGGACCGGCTGCTTCTGGTGAAGGATTCCTTTGCAGACTGTATGATTCCATTTTTAATTCCATATTACAGGGAGATCATCGTGGTAGATGCAGATTATTATCAGAAGCATGTGTCGGATCTGTTAGATAAGAATAAAATTACAAGTGTGCTGTTTTTGTACGATTGCAATAATTTTGTACAGGATGACAAGCTGAGTAGTATTTTGACAACGGATAAGGCAGAATGGGAACCGCAAAGTAATTGGAGTGTTAGTAAATGATAAGATTAAATAAATACCTCAGTGAGGCAGGTGTCTGCTCCAGAAGAGAGGCAGACCGTCTCATAGAGGCGGGACGTGTGACGGTGGATGGCGTGCAGGCTGTACCTGGCATGAAAGTGTCAGAGGAGCAGAAAATCTGTGTCGGGAAAAAAGTGATCCAGGGTGCAGAACAGAAGGTTGTTCTGGCAGTCAACAAACCGGCAGGTATCGTGTGTACCGGGGATATGAAAGTGAAAAATAATATCATACGTTTCCTGCATTATCCGGTGCGGGTGACCTATGCAGGAAGACTAGATAAAGATTCGGAAGGCCTTCTTATTATGACAAATGACGGAGAACTGATCAACAGTATGATGCGGGCGAGATATCATCATGAAAAGGAATATCATGTCCGCGTGGATAAAGAAATCACTTCAGAATTTGTGCGGCAGATGTCAGAGGGTGTGCATATACAGGACGTGGAAAAGAATCTGGATGCGGTAACAAGACCGTGTGAGGTAAAGCAGATTGGAAAGTACACATTTTCCATTATTCTGACACAGGGGCTGAACCGTCAGATCCGGAGAATGTGCGAAGCACTTGGATATAAAGTGACAAAGCTTGTAAGAATAAGAATTATGAATGTAGAACTGGGAAACTTAAAGAGTGGAGCAGTGCGAAAAATAGAAGGACAGGAGTTAAAGAAGCTATATGAACAGGCAGGAACGCATGAAGGAACTGGTGGAGCTTTTGAATAAAGCATCAAAAGCATATTATCAAGACGCAGAAGAAATCATGAGCAACTATGAGTACGACAAGCTTTATGATGAACTTCAGGAACTGGAGCGTGAGCTTGGGATTACACTTTCCAACAGTCCGACGGTGCGAGTCGGATATGAAGTGGTCAGTGAACTCCCAAAAGAACGGCATGAAAGCCCAATGCTTTCTTTGGACAAGACGAAAGATGTAGAGGAATTAAAGAATTTTGTGGGAGATCAGAAGGCACTGATGTCCTGGAAAATGGACGGACTTACCATTGTTCTGACTTACCGGGACGGACATCTTTTTAAGGCAGTCACCCGTGGAAATGGAGAAGTAGGCGAGGTCATCACAAACAATGCAAAAGTCTTTAAAAATGTACCGCTTCAGATCAGCTATCAAGGTGAGCTGGTACTGCGCGGCGAAGCAGTGATCGGCTATAAAGATTTTGAGAAGATTAATGAGCAGATCCAGGAAACAGAAGCAAAATATAAAAATCCGCGTAATCTCTGCAGTGGTTCTGTACGCCAGCTGAACAGTGAGATTACAGCAAAAAGAAATGTAAAATTCTATGCATTTACACTGGTCAGTGCAAAAGATGTGGATTTCCACAATTCCAGAGCCTGTCAGATGGAATGGCTGAAAGAGCAGGGATTTGAAGTAGTAGAATACCACGAAGTAATAAAAGACACAGTAGAGGCGGAAGTTATTAAATTTTCAGAAAAAATTACCGAGAACGATTTCCCGTCCGACGGACTTGTGTTAGTATATGATGATATAGCGTATGGAAGATCACTGGGGCGGACGTCTAAGTTTCCACGAGATTCATTTGCATTTAAATGGGCTGATGAGATCCGCCAGACAAAGCTTCTGGAGATTGAGTGGAGTCCATCTAGAACAGGACTCATCAATCCGGTCGCTATCTTTGAACCGGTGGAGCTGGAGGGAACGACAGTGAGCCGTGCTAGTGTCCACAACATCAGTATTATGGAAGAACTGGAACTTGGTGTGGGGGATGAGATTGAAGTTTATAAGGCCAATATGATCATTCCGCAGATTGCACAGAATCTGACAAGAAGTGGTGTGAAAGATATTCCAAAAGTCTGTCCGGTCTGTGGGGGCAAGACAGAGATTCGCCAGGTCAGCAATGCAAAAGCACTGTATTGTACCAATCCGGAATGTCAGGCAAAGCATGTCAAAGCATTTGCACTCTTTGTGAGCCGTGATGCTTTGAATATTGAGGGATTGTCAGAGGCAACGCTGGAGAAGTTCATTGACCGTGGATTTATAAAGGAATTCACAGACATTTTCCATTTGGATAAATGGCAGGAAGAGATTCAGACGATGGAAGGTTTTGGAGAAAAATCCTACAAGAACCTGATTGCAAATGTGGAGAAAGCAAAAGTGACGACACTTCCGAAAGTTATCTATGCACTTGGAATTCCGGGAATTGGTCTTGCAAATGCGAAGGTCATCTGCAGAGAATTTTCCGGTGATGTGGATCGTATGATTCATGCTACTGCAGAAGAACTTGCAGAGATTCAGGGAGTAGGCGAAGTACTTGCCGGCGCATTTGTAACTTATTTTCAGGATGAGAAGCATGTAGAAAGCTTAAAGCGACTGATTGCAGAGCTTGAGATTCCAAAGGAAGAAGAATCAGAGAGTCAACAGATCTTTGCCGGAGTGAACTTTGTTATTACCGGGAGTGTGGAACATTTTGCAAACAGAGGAGAGGTCAAGGAACTGATTGAGAGCCTGGGAGGAAAAGTTACGGGATCTGTCACTTCCAAAACAAATTACCTAATCAATAATGATGTGACATCGACTTCATCAAAGAATAAAAAAGCAAACGAACTGGGAGTTCCGATTATTTCGGAGGAGCAGTTTATTAAGATGGTAGAGGAACAAAAGTAGGAAAGAAGGGAAAGAACCATGTCTGAACAGGATTATGTAGATACAATTGATAACAACGATAATAATAGCAATGACAATCATAACGATGATGAATATGAGAAAGTCTGCTTTGTCTGCCACAGACCAGAGAGTGTGGCTGGAAAGATGATCAATCTTCCGAACAATATGTGTGTGTGCAATGACTGTATGCAAAAGAGTTTTGATGCTATGAATAATATGAACTTCGGTGGTGCGATTGATTATAGCCAGCTTATGAATATGCCGGGAGTTCAGTTCTTAAATATTGATGATATGAGCCAGCAGATTCCAAAGCAGCAGCGCGTGAAGAAGAAAAAAGAAGGCGAGGAGGCAACGCCGCTCGTTGACATTCATAACCTTCCGGCACCGCATAAGATCAAGGCGAGCCTGGACGAGTATGTAGTCGGACAGGAATATGCCAAGAAAGTGATGTCTGTTGCTGTATACAACCATTACAAGCGTGTGGCAACGGATTCCATGGACGACATTGAGATTGAGAAATCTAACATGCTGATGATTGGACCAACAGGTTCCGGTAAGACCTATCTTGTCAAGACGCTGGCAAGAATTCTGGATGTGCCGCTTGCGATTACAGATGCTACATCTCTGACGGAAGCAGGTTATATTGGAGATGATATCGAAAGCGTTGTATCCAAGCTTCTGGCAGCAGCGGATAACGATGTGGAAAAAGCAGAACAGGGAATCATTTTTATTGATGAGATTGATAAGATTGCAAAAAAGAAAAATGCGAGTCAGCGTGATGTCAGTGGAGAGTCCGTACAGCAGGGAATGCTGAAGCTTTTAGAAGGAAGCGAAGTGGAGGTTCCGGTTGGAGCTAACAGTAAAAATGCGATGGTTCCGCTCACAACAGTCAATACAAAGAACATTTTATTTATCTGTGGAGGAGCATTTCCGGATCTGGACGGCATCATCAAAGAGAGACTTACAAAGCAGTCTGCAATTGGATTTGGCGCAGATCTGAAAGATAAATATGATCATGATAAGAAGATTCTTGAGAAGGTAACAACAGAAGATCTTAGAAACTTTGGCATGATTCCGGAGTTCCTGGGACGACTTCCGGTAGTCTTTACATTACAGGGACTGACAGAAGATATGTATGTGAAGATCTTGGAGGAACCAAAGAATGCAATTCTGAAGCAGTATCAGAAACTTCTTGCACTGGATGAAGTGAAGCTCGATTTCACAGAAGGTGCATTACGTGCAATTGCGAAAAAGGCGATGGAGAAGGATACAGGAGCGAGAGCCCTTCGTGCGATTATCGAAGAATTTATGCTGGATATCATGTATGAAATCCCGAAAGATGACAGCATCGGTCAAGTGACGATTACACAGGAGTACATAGAAAATACTGGTGGTCCGATTATCACGCTGAGAGGGCAGGAAGTACCGAGATTAGAAAGTCAGGCATAGATAGTAAGGCAGTTATAAAAATATAGAAGATAATGCCCAATAATAAAATAAGAAAACATCTCATATACATATGAAAAGTATACGAGGTGTTTTCTTTTTTATGAATGATAGTTATGGAGAAATAAATACATTGTTAAAGACACGAAAAAATACAAAAAGCAATGTTTTGAAGGAGAGAGTGATAGCAACACAGCAGAAGGAGGAAGAGAAAGGAGATACTTCATGCCGTGAAAAAATCCTCTCTCAGGATTTTCGGGATTTTATTATCCCGAATTACCGGTTAGATCAGGAACTGGTCTATCCCAAGAGCCAGATTTGTGTGCAGAGCCTTGGCTTTGGCTATCGTGTAGCATATGTGGATCAAAGTCTAGGGGAAGAACTAAGCATTGCGGCTTATGGTTACAACAGCATTCCAAATTGCTATGCACTGTTGGATATGGAAGCTATGAATGAGACAGGAATCAGTGTGCTTCAGAATTACCCGGGTCTTAATCTTCGAGGAAAAGGAATTATGATTGGATTTTTGGATACAGGAATAGACTATGAAAATGAAATCTTTCGAAACATAGATGGAAGCAGTCGAATCACGGCGATATGGGATCAGACTGACCAGAACGGTCAGCCACCGGATACATTTACATATGGAAGTGAGTATACGAATAATCAGATTAATCAGGCACTGAAAAGTGACAATCCAAAGGAAATTGTGCCAGTAAGCGATGAAAATGGACATGGTACATTTTTAGCAAGTGTGGCAGCAGGTGGAGAAAATATCCAGGAAGGATTTTCCGGGGCGGCATCAGAGGCTGAAATTGCAGTAGTGAAGTTAAAAGAAGCGAAAGATTATCTGCGAAAATTTTATGGAATACGACAGAAGGCAGTGTGTTATCAGGAGACAGATATTGTGCAGGGACTTCGGTATCTGCATCTTCTGGCACTGAAAAAACAGATGCCCCTTGTTATGTGTGTGGCTCTTGGAACGAATCTTGGCGGACATAATGGAATGTCCAGTTTGTCGCGGATTCTCGGAAGCTATTCCAGACTGGTAGATCGGTGCGTGGTTATCGGAGGAGGAAATGAGGCAAATGAACGACATCATTTTCAGGGAAAACTGAATCAGGTAGGAGAGGTTCAGGAAGTGGAAATGCGTGTCGAAAGTGGAAATACGGGATTTGTAGCAGAATTATGGGGGACCATTCCCAATATTGTGACAGCGTATCTTATATCTCCGTCTGGGGAGAGAAGTCCGGTGATTTCCATTCGGCAGGGAAGTCGCTATCAGCTTACATTTCCCTTTGAGCAGACGGTTGTGGATGTGGAATACCAGTTGTTTTTGCGGGATGGAAGATCCCAGCTTTTGTTTTTGAAATTCGATCGTCCGGCACAGGGTATCTGGAAGATAGGAGTACAGTCGCTGGGGCGTGCAGATGGAGAGTTTCACATCTGGCTTCCGGTGCGGGAATTTCTTGATGGAAATGTATATTTTCTGGAGGCAAGTCCGGACGTGACATTGACAGAGCCTGCGAATACCGATGATCCAATCACGGTTGCTTATTACAGGGGAGCAGATAAGAGTGTTGATATTAATTCTGGCAGAGGTTATACTAGAGACAAGAGAATAAAACCTGATTTTGCAGTTCCAGGAGTCCAGGTTTTGGGAGCAGGGGTAAATGGAACATTTGTAAGGCGAAGCGGTTCCAGTGTGGCAACGGGAATCACAGCCGGAGCCTGTGCGATGATCATGGAATGGATTTTGAATCAGCCGATTCCGACAAGAGTTACCACAAGTCAGGTGGCAAATATTATCATATTAGGAGCACAGCAGAACACATTTTCAGAATTCCCGAACCGACAGTGGGGCTATGGAACGATGGACCTGTATCAATCGCTGGACAGATTGAGAAGATTATAACAGATGGGAGAGGTACAATATGGCAGACTTTTTTGAGCAGTTAGGAAAGAAAATTTCAGATGTAGCAGAGGACTTTGGAAAGAAGACGGAAGATACCCTGGAAGTGCAACGTATCAAAAGCCAGATTCGTTCTCTGGATCGTGCCAATGAAAGGAATTACATCGAAATCGGAAAGAAGATTTATGAAAAATTCAAAGCAGGAGAAGTGGCGGACTTAGAGTACATTGCCCTGTGCGAATCAATCGAAAAGAGAGAGGAAGAAGCAGTACAGTGCCAGGAGGAGATACGCAAGATTCAGGAGGTATAGCAGATGTTATTGATGGCAGCAGGAGGACTTCTCGTTGTGCTGGTGTGCGTGGACATGGGCATTAAGCAGTACATTGAGGAGAATTTTGAAGAAGAGGAAGAACGGGAGACAATTCTGGACAAAGTTGTGCTCCGGAAGGTTTATAATAAAGGCTTCTGTTTTAATACACTGGATAAGAAGCCGGAGCTGGTGAGAAAGACATCTGGTATCTTGTGTGCCGGGCTTGCAATTTATGATGCATGGCTCTTTCTCAAAAAAGGAAAATGGCTCAGAAAATTCGGCATGGTATTTCTGACAGCCGGTGCAATCAGCAATACCTATGACAGACTGATTCGTGGAAAAGTCATTGATTATATCGGAATCCAGTGGAAAAACAGCAGACTTCGAAGACTCACCGCGAACCTGGCAGATGTGTATGTAGTAATCGGGGCAGCAGTGACAGGCGTAGCGAAGATATTCCGAAGATAGAAAAGCATTCTTAAATAAAAAAATAGTGTGTAGGTCATTACAAAGATAATCTACACACTATTTTTTGATTATTTTAATTATGGTTTCAAGAATTATTTCTTATTGCTCTTTACTTCCTGAAGCTTCATAGCGCGAACCTTAAGCGGCAGACCGAACAGATTGATAAATCCGTCAGCGTCGTGGTGGTCATAAAGGTCACCAGTTGTGAAGCTTGCAAGAGACTCATTGTAAAGTGAGTACGGTGAAGTTGTTCCGGCTTTGATGATGTTACCTTTGTAAAGTTTGAATTTCACTTCTCCTGTTACATACTCCTGAGTTGACTCAACAAATGCCTGGATTGCCTCGCGAAGTGGTGTAAACCATTTTCCTTCATAAACAACCTGAGAAAGTTTATTTCCCATATCTTTCTTAACTTCAGTTGTAGCGCGGTCAAGAACCAACTCCTCTAACTGCTGATGTGCCTCGTAAAGGATTGTTCCGCCAGGTGTCTCATATACTCCACGAGATTTCATACCTACAACACGGTTCTCTACGATGTCGCAGATACCGATTCCGTGCTTAGCACCGAGCTCATTAAGCTTCATGATAATCTCAGATACCTTCATTTGCTGTCCGTTTATACTTGTTGGTACACCTTTTTCAAATGTCATGGTTACATATTCACCTGCATCTGGAGCTTTTTCTGGTGTAACACCAAGTACGAGCAGATGCTCATAGTTTGGCTCGCAGGAAGGATCCTCAAGCTCAAGACCTTCATGGCTGATGTGCCATAAGTTACGGTCACGGCTGTAGCTGTGGCTGGCATCAAATGGAAGGTCGATACCATGTGCTTTACAGTAAGCAATCTCATCCTCACGGGATTCCATCTTCCAGAGATCTGTCATTCTCCAAGGAGCAATGATCTTGATGTCTGGAGCAAGTGCTGTGATACCAAGCTCGAAACGAATCTGGTCATTTCCTTTACCAGTAGCACCGTGGCAGATTGCTACAGCACCTTCTTTTCTTGCAATTTCAACTAATTTCTTAGCAATTGCCGGACGAGCCATAGCTGTTCCGAGTAAATATTTATTCTCATATACTGCATGAGCCTTTACACAAGGCATGATGTAGTTGTCGCAGAAATCATCAATGATATCCTCGATGTATAATTTGGAAGCACCAGCCATCTTTGCTCTTTCTTCCAGACCATCTAACTCCTCGCCCTGTCCACAGTTAATGCAGCAGCAGATTACATCATAGCCAAATGTCTCTTTTAACCACGGAATAACAGCAGTTGTGTCCAGTCCGCCTGAATATGCTAATACGACTTTTTCTTTCATTTTCGAAATCCTCCTAATGTATCATTTACTTTCTATTCTAATAAGAAAATATCTTATTTGCAATCGCAAATCATACTATACACCTAAATTCATAAATATGCAAGAAAAAAATGGAAAAATCTTTTTAATATGCAAAATATGCATTGGAAATGTATAAAAACAGAGAGTTGTATAAATGAAGAAACAGGAAGAAAATAGTAAATACAAGAAAAATAAAGAAAATACAGAAAAAATATAAGCACTAATCCTATTAATATGATATGTAATATGTATAAACATTAACAATAAATATAAGGGATTTAATGCATTTATCAATTGGACGTGTCGAAAAAAAGAAACTAAAATAGAAGTTGTAATCTAAAGACGAGAGTTATGTTATTGGAGGAGGAAAAAATATGAATTTAACAGGCTCAAAGAAAACACTTGCGTTGGCAGGTGTGATATGCGGACTTGTAGCAGCATGTCTTGCATATTTTGGTAACCCGGCAAATATGGCATTCTGTATCGCATGTTTTATCCGTGATACAGCTGGTGCAATGGGGATGCATCAGGCTGAAGCAGTAATGTATGCAAGACCAGAGATTATCGGTCTGGTTCTTGGCGCATTTATTATTTCAATTGCGACAAAAGAATTCCGCTCTACAGGTGGATCTTCACCGATGATTCGTTTTGTACTTGGTGTGATCATTATGATCGGAGCACTCGTATTCCTGGGATGCCCACTTCGTATGGTACTTCGTATGTCAGCTGGTGATTTAAATGCATGGGTAGCACTTATCGGATTTATTCTTGGAGTAGC
>UMKB01014080.1_pt1 | contig 11791 bp, 9 predicted proteins | sample 1966171 | NCBI WGS metagenome assembly UMKB01 (sample SAMEA4836164, study PRJEB28245) | human gut metagenome | biome: gut microbiome; material: fecal sample | place: Denmark | collected 2008 | reverse complement strand
ATGACGATGCCGCTGAACAGGTTGCTGGCGCTTTCCTGCGCGGCCAGCGAGATGGTCAGGCCCACAAGACCGGCACCGGCTACGATGCTGCCGATGGGGAAGCCGACGATCTGCGCGCAGGTAGCAATGCCCAGAATGATGACCAGCACTTTGTAGGTGGTGTCCAGCAGGGAGCGCAGGGTCTTGTTGCTCCGGATCTCCGGGCTGCAGGAGGCCAGCAGCAGGTCGGCTACCTCAGAAGCGTTGTACAGGCCCTGGCAGAACAGGAGGGTCGTTGCGATCTTATAGGCCGTGAACAGAAACTTTGTCAGGCCCGGAATGGCCCACGGCAGGCTGGTCAGGGCCAGGTACAGGCCGCTGTAAAAGGCCATCCGCGCCAAAGGCCCTTGTAAGCTGCGCAGGAGGATGGGCGTGGCGGCAAAGTGCCAGCTGCGGGCCTGCAGAGCGGGAAAGATCTTCCGGCGCAGCAGCCAGCCGACCAGAAGTCCCGCAAAAACGATGACAGCGGCGCAGACAGCCCGGGCAGCCAGCGCCCACCAGCCCTCCAGCAAAAAAGGCCCGATCTCGAACCCGAGGTCACGAACGGTAAAAATCATGGCAAAAAGCTCCTTGTATCAAAAATTGTAACATCCTGTCCCACAGTATACCATATCCGGCCCGTGCAGGGCAAATAAAAAAGGGGTTGACAAGGCGGAGCAGCCGCGTTATACTCTTGGCCAGAAAGTTCGTTTCAGGGCGGGGTGAGATTCCCCACTGGCGGTACAGCCCGCGACCACCCGCAAGGGTGCTGACCCGGTGAGACTCCGGGGCCAACGGTATAGTCCGGATGCAAGAAACGGCAGGCAATACGATTTGTCTACGCGCCCTGTTGTAGTGTTTGCTGCGGCAGGGCGCGTTTTTGATTGTCTTCCCGGTTCCGAACCACGCGAAAGGGGCTTTCCAATCTTTGATTTGGGGCCAGAACGCCCCGGGAGGAATATTACCATGAAGAAAAACACGACCCGCAACCTGACCGTTGCCGCCATGCTCAGCGCGGTGGCCTTTATCCTGATGTTCATCGAGTTCCCGCTCCCGATGCTCATCCCGTCCTTCGTCAAGATGGACTTCTCCGACCTGCCCGCTCTGCTGGGTGCCTTTGCCCTTGGCCCGGTGTACGGCGTGATCATCAGCTTTATGAAGAACCTGCTCCATGTGGTCATCAAGGGCACCTCTACCGCACTGGTGGGTGAGCTGTGCAACTTCATGCTGGGTGCGGTGTTCTCCGCACTGGCCGGTTACCTCTACAAGCACCACAAGAGCCGCAAGAACGCCATCATCGGCGCCGTGGCCGGTGCCGTGGCCATGGCCCTGTTCAGTGTGCCGTCCAACTACTTCATCACCTACCCGGCCTACGTCAAGTTCTACCACATGCCGCTGGAAGCCATCCTGGGCATGTATCAGGCTATCCTGCCCTCTGCCAACAGCCTTATCAAGTGCCTGGTCATCTTCAATATGCCCTTCACTCTGGTCAAGGGCCTGCTGGATGCCCTGATCTGCATGTTGATTTATAAGCCGCTCTCTCCCATCCTGCATGGCCGGAAGTGAGTGACAAAACAAAAAAAGAAAGGACGCGAAAGCGTCCTTTCTTTTTTGCTTTTATCGATTTGATTTAAGACAGCGCGCCCTTTTCCAGCCACTTGCCCCGGGCAAGGCGGATGAGGAACAGCAGGCCCCGGATGCTCAGTTCGCAGCACATGGCACCCCAAACGCCCATCAGGCCCAGCCGGGGAGCCAGCAGGAACGCCAGCGTCAGCCGGATGCACCACATGCTGAATATGTTCAGCACAAAACAGGCGGTGCTGTCGCCCGCACCCTGCATGGCACCGCTGGCCACGATGGAGGCACCAAACATGGGCTCGGCCCAGGCTTCGATGCGCAGCACCCGCGCGCCCAGCGCGATGACAGCCGCATCGGTGGTGAAAAGGCTCATCAGGGTGGGGGCAAAGATCCACAGGCCAACGCCGGAAAGGGCCATGACTCCCATGCCAAGACCGGTGCACAGCCAGGCAAACCGTTTGGCCATATCCTTCCGGTTGGCACCCACGGCCTGGCCGATGAGGGTGACGGCTGCGCTCTGGATGCCGTAGCCTGCCATGTAGCAGAGGCCCTCGGCGTTGACAGCCAGGCTGTTGGCGGCAATGGCCACAGTACCCAGGCCGGCCACGATGCGCACCACCACCACCTGCGCCAGAGAGATGGCGGCACGTTCTCCCGCCAGAGGACCGCCGACCCACAGCAGGTTCCGCAGGCAGGAGCGGGTGATCTTCCAGGGGGCAGGCTTCCGGATGCAGAGGGGGCTTTCCCGCAGCAGCAGGATGGCCAAAGCCAGCAGGCCGCCCACCACAGTGGCCAGGGCGGTGCCCAGGGCTGCGCCGGGCACGCCCAGCCCAGCACCCCAGACGGTGATGCCCCACAGCGTCCGGGTGGGATTGATGAGGAAGAAGTTGAAGATGGCATCCAGCACGCAGACCAGCACGCTGATGAGGCTGGCGGTCAGGGCGTTGCCTGCTGCCCGGAGGATGGAGGCGTACATGCCCATGGCCATGGTGAAGGGCAGAGCCGCTGACCAGATGGCAAAGTAGGCTGTGGCGTTTGCCCGCAGGGCGGGGTCAGCTCCCAGCCACCCCGGCAGAAAGGGGCTGATGCCCAGGCCGAAGAGGGCGGCACCCACGCCCAGGATCACATTGAAAAGCATGGCCTGTCGCAGCACGCTGCGGGCATCATCCTGCCGGTCGGCCCCCAGATACTGGGCGATCTGGATGGAGAGGGCAGTGTACAGGCCCACCAGAACACCGTGGAGCAGCCAGGTGCTGGAGCTGACGATGCCGATGGAAGCAGTAGCTTCTGCACCGATGTGGCCCACCATGGCAGCATCGATGTATCCCATGGCAGTGACCACCAGCTGCTCCAGAATGGAGGGGATGCTCAGCGCCAGAGCCACCTGGGCCGTCTGGCGGGAGGGGATAGTCTCACCCTGCCGCATCCGGGCCGAAAGCTGTTCAAGTGAAAGTTTCATGTCTTCTCCTTTTTCTCCGATTTTCCTGTGAGACAAAAAAATACCCTCGAAAGGGCGTTTGTCCTCCCATTATAGACAGGGGGGCGAAAAATGTCAACCCATCTCCCCCCGGGGTAGCCATTGCCCCAGAGATTGATTTTTTGGCCCGGCCGTGATACACTTCATTTGTATCCAGCAGTGAAAGAACAGGAACGGCCTCTGCCGCTCCGGGAAAGAGGAAAAAAACTATGCTTCAACTGCTTTCTGGCAACCCGCGCACCGTGGATGCGCTGGGCTTTCTGCTTGCATTTGCGCTGACCGCGCTGATGGACTCGGTGTTCCACGATAAGCTCCCCCACGACCATGGCCGCGCGTTTGCCGTGAACGGCGAACTCTCCAAGGGCAAGGCCCGGGGTTCCGGCCTCATTTTTGTACTCTGCATCGCACTGGTCACGCTGGCCGTGGTGCCTTTTAAGGCAGAGTACGTCATCTACACCGTCCTGCTCATTGCGTCCATGCTCTCCGGCTATTTTGACGATGCCGCCGAGACCGCCTGGAACGAGTACAAAAAGGGCCTGATCGATTTGGTCATCGCCGTTGTGGCGGGCGTGACCTACCTGAACTTCAACGGCACGGAGGTCAACTTCCTGAGCTGGAGCTTCAGCCTGCCCTATGCCGTCTACCTCATCCTGATCATCGTCCTGATCTGGGCCAGCATCAATGTGGTCAACTGCACCGATGGCGTGGACGGCCTTTCCGCCAGCCTTGCCGTGGTCAGCATCGGCACCTTCCTGCTGGCCTACTGGGAGGAGCTGGGCGATTACGCCACCGCAGGCATCGTGTTCATTGGTGCCCTGCTGGCTTACCTGTGGCAGAACGCCAAGCCTTCCACCCTGCTGATGGGTGACGCGGGCAGCCGCGCCATGGGCTTCTTCCTGGCCGTCCTGGCCCTCAAGAGCAGCCATCCCTTCGCCTTCCTGCTGGCCGCGCTGGTGTTCATTGTGGACGGCAGCCTGGGCATCTTGAAGATCAGCTTCAAGCGGTTTTTGCACATCTCCATCCTCAAGAACACCCTGACCCCGCTGCACGACCATGTGCGCAAGCGTCTGGGCTGGAGCGATGAGCAGGTCGTGGCCCGCTGGCTTATCCTGCAGGCTGTGGCATCCGCCTGGCTGCTGCTGTTGGTGCGGTAAAACACAAAAGGAAATGCAGCGCCCGCACAGGAAAACTCCTGCGCGGGCGTTTTGCTGTTCTGGTCCGGGAGGAAAGTTCCAGCTTCCGGTACAGCGTTTCCAGACAGGCTGGGTCACGAATTTCCTGCATGAGTTCACCTCATTTCTTTTATTTCATTGTGCCATGTGTCACAAACAAATGCAAGCAAAACCTTTATAATAGGGACGAAAGTGGAGGAAAAACCAATGGATTCTATTTTTGATCTCGATCATCTGTACCGCACCTATTTCAAGATGGCGCTGCCCTCGGTGTTCGGCCTGATGGTGAGCGTGGTGTATAACCTTGCCGATACCTTTTTTATTGCGCAGTCCAACGATACGGCGCTGATTGCGGGTGTTTCGCTCTGTGCGCCGGTGTTCACAGCCCTCATGGCCTTTGGCAACATCTACGGCCAGGGCGGCAGCTCACTTATTTCCCGCCTGCTGGGACAGGACGACCGTGAGGGCACCGGCCGGGTCAGCTCGTTCTGCTTCTATGTGGCCCTGACCACGGGCGTGGTGTTGGCAGCCCTGATGATGCTGTTCCGCGTCCCGCTGCTGGGCATTCTGGGTGCAACTGCTGAGACGATGCCGCACGCACAGGCCTATTACACCGTGCTGGCCATTGGTGCCCCTGCCACGGTGCTGAACTTTATCCATTCCAACCTCGTCCGCTGTGAGGGCATGGCAACCCAGTCCATGATCGGCAGCATCGGCGGCACGGTTATCAACATCATCCTCGATCCCGTCCTCATCACCACAGTGGGCTGGGGCGCAGGGGGCGCGGCCATTGCCACCATTGTGGGCTACTTGTGCAGCGACCTGTACTTCCTGTGGCTGCTCCACAAAAAGAGCCGCTGCCTGTCTGTCAAGCTGTCCCAGTGCCACGTCACGGGCAGGGAGCTGCAGCAGATTTTGGGCGTGGGTGTTACTGCCGCGCTGAGCAACCTGATGCAGAGCCTGACTGTCATTGTGATGAACCAGTTCCTCTTGCCCTACGGCAACGACAAAATTGCCGCCATGGGCATTGCCAGCAAGGTGAGCATGATCGCCCAGCTGGTGCTGGTGGGCTTCTCGTTCGGCGGCATCCCACTGTTCGGTTACCTGTACGGCGCAAAAAAGCGGGACGTGATGCGCAAGCTCATCCGCTTCTGTCTGACCTTCCTCGTCTCCATTGCCGTGGTGCTGTCCCTCATCCTCTGCCTGAATTCCGGGGCGCTGATGCAGCTCTTCGTGCAGGATGCCGGGATGATCGCCACTGGTGCGCAGATGCTCCGCTGGCAGGTCTACACCGCAGCCTTTGGCGGCGTGGTGCTCCTGCTCACGGTGCTGTTCCAGGCAACTGGTAAAATCATACCGTCCTTCCTGCTCTCCATCAGCCGTCAGGGCGTGGTGTTTCTGTTGGCACTGGTGGTCTGCGTACATCTGTTCCAGTATCAGGGCGTGCTGATGGCTCAAGCTGTGGCCGACATCCTGAGCGCTGTGCTGGCCCTTGGCCTGTTGGCGGCCAGCCGCGATATCATCGCAAAACAGTAAACACAAAAACGCCCGGAGGGCCGCTGAAAGCTGCGGTTCTCCGGGCGTTTTTAGTATTCGATGCCTTTGCGCGCCTTGATGCCCTTCTGGTAGGGGTGGCGGCGGCATTTCATCTCAGTGGAGTAGTCGGCGGCATCCAGCATCCACTGCGGGGCCTTGTGGGCGGTCAGCACGCATTCCTGCGCGGCGGGACGCTCCAGAACGGCCCGCCGGAGTAGATCTTTGTCCACCATGTCCAGCTCCCAGGCCGAACCGGCTTCATCTAAAATAAGTAGGTCGGCAGGCTCGGCCAGTGCGGCGGTCAGGTTTTCGTTCTGCACGGCCCGGGCAGCGGCCTTTTCCGCTTCGTTCATCTGGAACACGAACTTCTGCCCGCCCTTGCCCCGGAAAATTTTTGCCCCCAGCTGGGCCAGCAGAGGGATCTCGCCGCTCTGCCCGCCCTTGAGGAACTGCACGATGACAACCCGTTTGCCGCTGCCCAGTGCGCGGAGGGCAAGGCCCATGGCGGCGGTGGTCTTCCCCTTGCCGTCGCCCCAGTAAAGATGCAGCAGGCCCTGTTCCATCATCCGTTCTCCTTTGTGTACTGCACGGTCTCCACCAGGTGCAGGATATGCTGCTCCGGCCAGTCCCGGGCATCCAGCACATAGCCGCCCGCGTTGGGGCCGCACCAATCGTGAAAGCTGCGGTGGGGCACGCCAAACCGCTCCAGTGCGGCCATCTGGGTGCCGCCATGGGCCACGATGACCAGCCGCTCCTGCCCTTCGGCAAGGGCTTTGTCAATGAGGTCAGCCAGCGTTTTGCACACCCTGTTGCAGAAATCGCTCCTGCGCTCCCCATCCGGGTGGGCGGCGTGCTCGTTTTCCTGCACCCATGCCAGATATTCCGGGTCCTGCTCCACCTGTACGAAGGTCTGGCCCTCGAACCGGCCGAAGTTCATCTCCTTCAGCCCGTCCACCGGAATGAGCTTTGCCCCGGGAAAGAACACCCGCGCCGTCTGGGCGGTGCGCTGCAGCGGGGTGACATAGACCACCTCCGGTGCAAAATCTGCCTGCCGCAGCTGGGCGATGCCTGCGGTGGAAAGGGGGATGTCCCGCTGGCCCTGATATCGTTTTTGCGCGTTGTACTCCGTCTGGCCGTGACGCAGCAGATAAATGAGCATAATCGTTCTCCTTTTTGGTTTGTTCTGCACCATTATAGCCTATTTTGCGGTTATTTTCCAGCCATGCTCTTGCAATTCTTCCGCATTTCAGATATATTGAGTGGGTATGAAATTTCAGGGGAGAGAAGTGTCAATGGAGATCCGGGACCGGAAAGCAGCGCAGCGCCGGGCGGGCATCATGGCCCGCAGGGGTCTGCCGCAGGCAGAGAGAGCGGCGGCCAATGCAGCCATCTGTGCCCGCCTTCTGGCCATGCCTTGCTTCCAAAAGGCAGAGAATCTGCTGCTCTACGCCGCTTTTGGCGGGGAGGTGGATCTTGCTGGGCTGGCAGAGCAGGCGGCCCGGCTGGGCAAAACGGTGGCCTATCCGGTCTGTGGGGAAAACTTTGCCCTGACCGCCGCCGTACCGGGGCCGGACGGCTGGGAAGTGGGGGCTTACGGCATCCGCACACCGGTTCTGGAACGGGCGGCGCTCGTCCGGCCGGAGGCGCTTGATCTGGTGCTGGTGCCCTGCACCGCCTTTGATGCGGCCTGCCGCAGGGTGGGCATGGGCAAGGGCTACTATGACCGCTATCTGCCCGGATGCCGGAACGCCGTGGCGCTGGGCGTGGCCTTTGAGGCCCAGCGGGTGCCGGAAGCGGCTGCAGATGAACAGGACTGGCGGCTGGATGGATTTGTAACAGAGAGGAAAGTATATCGTGGAACTGATGAATTTGAGCTGTGAAGGTTTTCTGGAGGAGCTGGCCAGCAAGGCGGCGGCTCCGGGCGGCGGCGGCGCTTCGGCGCTGGTGGGCGCGGCCGGTGTGGCGCTGGGCAGCATGGTGGGCAGCCTGACCGTGGGTAAAAAGAAATATGCTGCCGTGGAAGCGGACATCGCTGCCCTGAATGTCCGGGCCGAGGCCCTGCGCAAGCGGCTGGAAGCGCTGGTGCAGGCCGACGCGGAGGCATTTCTGCCCGTGGCGGCGGCCTACAAACTGCCGAAAGAGACCCCGGAACAGCAGGCCCACAAGGCCGCGGTGCTGGAAAAGGCACTGGACAGAGCCTGCGCCGTGCCGCTGGAGGTGATGACTGCCTGCGGTGAGGGCATCGCACTGGCCGCAGAGTACGCCGAAAAGGGCAGCGTGCTGGCCCGTTCCGATGCCGGATGCGCGGCGCTGTTCTGCAAGGCAGCCATGCAGGCGGCGGGGCTGAACGTGAAGGTCAACACCCGCCTGATGGCAGATAAGGCCCGTGCGGATGCGCTGGAGGCCAGAGCGGAACAGCTGCTGGCCGAGTTTGTGCCGCAGGCTGACAGGGTCTATCAGACTGTATCAAATGAGTGAGGGGAGAAGAAAATGGCTCAGATCTTGAAGGGTGCGCCCGTGGTGGCCGCCATGAACGAAGCAAACGCCGCGCGCTGTGCCGCGCTGAAGGAAAAGGGCATCGTGCCCACGCTGGCTGTGGTGCGGGTCGGCGCGCGGGAGGATGACATTTCTTATGAAAAGGGAATCGTCACCCGGTGCGGTAAGGTTGGCGTGGAGGTGCGGCAGTTCCATCTGGCGGAAGATGTTACGCAGGAGGAACTGCTGGATGTGATCCGGCAGATCAATGGGGATGCATCGGTTCACGGGTGCCTGATCTTCCGGCCCCTGCCAAAGCGGTTCGATGACCGCAGGGTCCAGGAGGCGCTTGCCCCGGAAAAGGACGTGGACGGCATCACGGACGGCTCGATGGCCGGTGTGTTTACCAACATGCCCATCGGTTATCCGCCCTGCACGGCGCAGGCCTGCCTTGAAATCCTGAAATACTACAACGTGCCGCTGTCCGGCAAACGGGCCGTGGTCGTGGGCCGCAGCCTGGTGGTGGGCAAGCCCGCCGCCATGATGCTGGACCGGGAAAACGCCACTGTGACCCTCTGCAATTCCCGCACCCGGGACCTGCCCGCCCTCTGCCGGGAGGCCGATGTGCTGGTGGTCGCCATGGGCAGGCGGGGAGCCATCGGGGCCGATTGCCTGCGGGAAGGTCAGGTCGTGGTGGATGTGGGCATCCACGTCAACGAAGAGGGCAAGCTCTGCGGCGATGTGCGCTTTGATGAGGCAGAACCCATCGTGGAGGCTGTCACCCCGGTGCCCGGCGGTGTGGGCACAGTGACCACCTCTGTGCTGGTGGGCCATGTGGTGGATGCCGCATCCGCACAGTAAAACAGAAAACAACAGGCGGTGCCGGAAATTTTCGGCACCGCCTGTTGTTCTCATACGGTTGCAAGCACGGCAAGGATGCTCTGCCAGCGGGGGTTCTGCACCTGCTGCGCGGCGCGGCGGGGCGCGGAAGGCGAAACCGTGCGGGCAGGGCGCGGGACGCAGTCAGCCGGCTGTGCAAAGGGGGAGGCGAGTTCGGCCTGCCAGCAGGCGGCCAGTGCCATGGCCTCAGGGCTGGATTGCAGGGTGCGCCGCTCCGTTCCGGCCAGAAAATCGCCCAGCCAGCAGAGAATGGCCGCAATGGGCAGGCAGTCGGCGGCACGGGTGGACCAGTAGTTCCACTCGCCGCCCCGGCCCACAAAGCTCTCCACGGTGATCATGGCACCTTCCCGGGCAGATTGAGGCAGGCAGGAGCGGGAGGTGCCTGCCGCGCGGCGCAGCTCCCGCAGAATGATTTCAGTACGGTCCGCGTCCAGGGTGTCATCCCGGATGCAGGCGGAAAAGTCCGCGCTGTCCAGCAGGTTTTCGGCCCGGGTGGGGAATTGCCCTGTCATCTCGCCGGATGCGTTGTGGCAGAGCTGCCAGCCCTTGCGGAACAGCTGGAAGTTCAGGTTGCGGCGGCCCATGGTGGAGTAAAACACCCGGGCGCGGCCATTGGGAGACTGCCGCAGCTCCAGATAGGCATCAGCGCCGCCCAGGTCCTGTACCTTGACGGTCAGGAGCAGGGAAGAATTGTTTTTCTGTGCGGACATGGCACGGTGCATCTCTTCAAAATAGCGGCTGGCATCCATAGCGGGTCTCCTCTCTGGTTTTGGATGATGTGTCGGAAACCATCCATCGGTTGTTCTCTGTCTGCATTATAGCATAGATGACAACAAAATACAACTATAAGTTTGACAAAAACCAAAATATTTTGGAAATTCGGGGATGCTGACAAACGGATTGGTTGTAAATGAAAAAGGCTTCTCCCGTCGGAGAAGCCTTTTGTGGTGGCAGGATTCAATCGCCCAGCTCCCGGATCTCATTCTGGATGAGCCGCCCAGCGGCGCGTGCCAACTGATCCATGCCCCGGATGCGGGCGAGATTTTTGCCGTAGATGCGTTCTGCATCGTGGCTGGAGCTGTCCTCGCCCATGAACACGGAAGAAACACGCAGACCCTTGCGCTGCAGGGTGCGAACCTCAGCGGCGGCATCGTCCACGCCGTAGGAGCCGCCGTAATCACAACCCAGCGGTTGTTCCGGGCTGGGTGGTACGCGGCGGCTGTCGTTGGGGGAAGCATCCGTCAGCAGGATGAGCAGATGCCGGGGTGCGGGGCCGGGGTCAAAGCTGACCAGATCGCCTGCCGCCCGCAGGGCAAGGCCGTCGCGGTTCCAGCCCGATGCAAAATACTGGTCGATCCCCTGCAGGCTTTTGTCCGCAAAGCCCTTGAGCACCCGCAGAACCGTATAGCCCCGCAGGCTGCAGAAGCTGCTGACCCGCACCGGGATGCCGCAGGCGGCAAGGCTCTGGGCCAGGATCGTGCCCTGCGCCGCAATGACCTCCTGACAGTGGAGCCGGGAAGCCGAAGCGTCCAGCAGCAGGTCCACGGTGAAGGAGGGCTGATTCTCCTCCTCGGCACAGCGGAACACCCGGCTGTCGTTCAGAAGGGGAGCGCGCCAGACCCGCTCCGGGTCCAGAGCACCGCTGCGGGCGATCCGGGCATTGGGCTGCTGGTGGACCAGAATGCAGTTGCGGATCTGCTCGGTGAGCCGGAGCACCACGCTGCGGTGAAGCGCCCGGTTTTTGGCGTAGTAGGCGCGGTTGCGGTCGGCCTGCAGCTGAGCCTGCTCGGCCAGGTGCTTTGCCTCCGGTGTGGGGGCCTGTTCCGGGCTGGGCACGCCGGAGGCAAACCAGAGGCGGCACCCGAGGTGCGCCCCGGTGCAGAGCGCCTGCTCGGCCTTGCGCAGACGCTCGGGCGGATAGAGGGAACGGCCAAAGCAGCTTTCAATGTAGGCGCGGTCCTCGGCGGCATTCTGCCGCAGGGTGATGTGGGCCAGCCGCTTGTCTGCCGTGGGGCCGGAGCCGCCCGCCTCCACGGAACCGGAGTGCTCCACGGTCAGACGGTCGGTCTTGATCATCTGGGTGGGCAGCGTTTTGGTGGCAAGAGAGGCCAGCAGCCCCTCCAGATGCAGATGAAGCCCCACTTTGTGCCGGATCTTGCCGTCAAACAGGGCAAACCTTGCAAACAGGCCCAGCAGCTCACCCTTGAGCTGGCCGGGCTGGGGCGGTTGGGAGGGAGAAAGTGCCTCTGCCAGCCGGCTCTCGTAGGGGGTCATCACAGGCGGATGCCTGCCCTGTACGGTGCGCCAGCGGTCAGCCTGCATGGTGTAGACCAGCTGATTTTTTGCCATCCACTCCTGCCGCGAAAGCTTGTACTGGATGCCGAAGAAATAGTCCGCGTGGGCCCGGCGCAGCTCGGAAAGGACCGGGCGGCGGGGCAGTTCCAGCAGATAGACCGCGCTTTCGAGGTAGAGCCATGTCAGATCGTCCAGCTGGCTCTCCCGGAGATCGCCGTCCCATGTGGCAAAAAGGTCGCGGAGCAGGTCGTCGCCATAGTATTTGTGCACCAGCCCCACGACACAGTTCATATAAAAATCGATCGTGCCGTCGGTGTTGCGGGCCAGGAAAAGCGGCTCA
>UMKB01012192.1_pt1 | contig 11798 bp, 10 predicted proteins | sample 1966171 | NCBI WGS metagenome assembly UMKB01 (sample SAMEA4836164, study PRJEB28245) | human gut metagenome | biome: gut microbiome; material: fecal sample | place: Denmark | collected 2008 | reverse complement strand
CGCAATGGCGAACACATCGACTGGCGCATCTTGGCGTCCATTACAGCGGCTTTCATCGGCATCCTCGTGATGTTTCATCCTTCGGAGCGCTCTTTTCCGGCCGTCTACGTCCCGATCGGATTATTGTGCGGGTTGTTTACGGCCGCCGCCATTCTGATGCTCAAGAAACTGGGAAGCGTCAATGAACCGGTCCCCCGCACCGTTTTTTACTTTCATCTGCACGGTGCCGTCGTGTTGGGAGTCTTGGAGTTGTTCTGCGGACAACTTACCGTCTCCCAATTGCAGCAAACGCCTCTGGCTTTGATGCTGATCTTTCTCACATGCGCACAATTTGCCCGGGCGCTGGGCTGGGGCAAAGGCAACACATTCCTCGGTGCCGTTTTCACGTTTTCCGGTGTGGTTTTTGCCGCATTTATTGACAGCGCCTTTTTCGGCGTCACACCGAGTCTGCGTTCCCTTTTCGGCATGCTCATCATTGTTGCTGCTGCAGCCACCTGCCTTGGTCTGATTGCCAAAGCTGAAAAAAACGGTAAGTTCGTCCCTACACTTCGATCACAGCCTTCGGATTGAAGTTGAGTTCCTTTCCGGGGCGAACAGTGCCAAGCTGGTTGGACACAATGCGGGTTCTACCGTACTGAACATTTCCCGAAACATGAGAGTGTCCGTGAATCCAAAATGCCGGCTGATACGCGTCAATCAAATCACAGCAATCGGCAATGAAAGCCTCTCGAACGGGCGAATTGACGTAGCGCTCGGGCGTAGCCTGCGGCACAGGGACATAGTGCGTGACCACCACCGTTTTGTTCGGATTGCACATCTGAAGCGTCCGATCCAAAAACGCTCTGCTTTCCGAATGCAAACGATTGACAATTTCCGTTGAAATTGTTTTGCCATCAAAATATATCTGACGATAGTCAACGACTTCTTCTTCGATTTCCGTCTTTTGCAGAGTAATTGCGGACCAAAGCGTTGTCAGTACCAACGAAACTTCTTCGACGTGAACGCATGTGTTGTTGGCGTAGGTCACGTTCGGCCGCACAGGAACCTGAAGCGACGCAAGGCCAAGCAGATTTAATCGATCGGCGTGGTAGTCGTGGTTGCCGGGCACAATCCACGTGTGCTGAAAGCTCCGAGCGCACCAATCCCAGAATGCATCGGCTTTGTGCCAGTCGCTCAAAAAGGAAATATCGCCGGCAAGGAGCAGGTAATCAGCCGCAGGCTCAAGCGCGCCCGCCAGCACGAAGTCCCGATTGGCCGGTATCTCCAAATGCAAATCGGAAGCGTATTGCAACCGCATGACAAAGCTCCGTAGTTCCGTTCGAAACAACATACCCGAGAAGCAGTAGTGCCGCAACTTTGCGCCTCCTGTTGCTTTTGCTTACAGCATCTGATCGCCGTTTCGGGCAATCCCTAACGAAAGAGCAGGCGCCATACAGGTATGCTCGAAAAAGCCCCGAGCTCAAGTTCTTCTCAAACCGCCCATAGCGACTTGCAAAAGGACAGCACCATGATCGAATCCCGCCGCCTCTTTTTAGCCGCTCTTATAACTGCCGCTCTCGGCCTCGGCACCGCACCGCTTTCCGCTCTTGCAGGTGACGATGATGACGATGATGACGATCGTCGCTTCGGTTCTCGTCGCCACCGTCGAGACGATGACGACGACGATGATGATGATGACGACTGGGACGATCGCGACGATGACGATGACGACGACAGACGGCGTCGCCCCGGCTCAAGAAGGCGTCGACGTGACGATGATGACGATTAACTCAAATTTTCTTTCTCAGTTGTGAAATCGTTTGCATCGTCAAGCATGCGGTGCGTCTGCTTGCTCTTGCCTTGTGTAAATCAGCCCGCAGATGGCGGAAGCCCGCTGCACACCGGAACGTGCAGCGGGTTTCCTGTCCCCAAGGAGAAAGGAGAGAAATTTGTATCGGCAGTCTTTCGTTGGACTGCCGAACTTGTGGTTGATTACGGCATCGTGAGAGTCACAACGCGGTTATGGTCCACCACTTCGAAGGTGTTGCCCTTCTTAACCAAACCGCGGATATCGGTCAGGTCGGACGGCAGCCCCCAAGCTTCAACAACAGCTTCCTTGGCGATGTCAATCACCACGAGTACGTTGTGGTTCTTGGAAACGGCATAGAGCTTGCCGTCTTCGTACACCATACCCGTGACATAGAGTTCACCGAGCGTGCGCTTGGCCTTGAGGTCGGCAGCAGGTTCGAACTCAGCCGAGAGAGTCCAGTCGGCCATCATGGCCTTGGAAACGACAAACTTCGACTTGTTCTTGTTGTCGGGCACCGTGGCAAGGTAAACGTACTTGCCGTCGGTTGCAGACGAGTGCACGTAGCTGAACTTGGCGCGTTCGGTGCCGATACGGGCGCGGCCGAGACCGCCGACGTGTTCAACCTTGTCGCCGCCCACCATGAAGTTCGCCCAGCCCTTGACGTCGTCGGCGTTGGGGTTCCAGCGAGCACGCAGCAGCGACTTGTTCGAACCCATCAGGACAAAGGCGTCTTCCTTAAACGGCGTGATGCTGACGATGTCGAGCACATTGGCGCTGTACCACGGATCCATCTGAGCATGCACGACAGGCTTGAGATTGCTGTCCAGCTTCCAGAAGTCGTACTTGCTAGCCACGAAGTATTCGCCGCGAATCTGAGCCAGAGTGTTGACCGGCTGCTTGATGCCTTCGATGACACGGATCTCTTCTAGCTTGAGCATACCGTTAATGGCAACAGGAGCGTCAGCAGCATCGTGCTTAAAGGTGATACCCAGCTTCTTGTCGTTGGCCTTGTAAGCGAAGTCCGGATCCTTCACATCGCGCTTACCGAGGAAGCTGATGCCGTCCCACATACCGTGCCAACTCGCATCAGACCAAATAACGTACTTCGGATTGAAGGAGAAACGGACCGGATCACCCTGCCCCCAGTTGGGCGGCAGACCGGTAGACCACAGCGCCTGGAAGGTGTTGGAAGCCAAAATGAAAGCCACGATGCTGAAGGCGATCTTGTTAAAGCGCGACAGCGGACGGAAGGGTTTGCCCTTCATTTCGGCGATGAGTGCATCAAAGCGCGGTGCCAGGAACACAGCCAGACCGAAGAGCATCACCACGCACCAGAACACGATTTCGGCCCACATCTGAGTGTGAATGCCGAAGACGTCAAGACCGAAACCCTGACCCACATCGCGCATGGCGTGATTGCCCAAGTGGCGGAACGACATGTAAAGGCCGAAGGCAGCCATCACAAGCAGCATGCCCAAGTACTTGGGCTTGAAGCCGTAGCGAACCATCATCAGCGCAATGACACCGATATAGGCCATCTGCTGACGTTGCGCCCAGCACAGCGTGCAGGGAGAGTCACCGAGCAGATAACCCAGAATCAAGTTGGCGATGCCGACGGGCAGCAAAACGATGAGAAGACCTCCCCAGCAGACGATGTCGTAGAACGTCTTGGCACGGTTGAGATCGTTGGAATTGATCGGAGCGGAGTAATCAGTCATTTTCTTCATCCTCCCCGATTACAGATTAAGTACGCCAAGAATGCCGGTCGAAACATGACCGACGTACATGAAAGCAACGACCGCCCAGCCGGCAACCGTCAGCCACCACGCCCATTTTTCCTTCTCGGGCTTGAAGATGATGAGCAGCACCGCAATGGTGAGCATCAACAGTTCAACGAATTCCATTGAAAGGGACTCCTTATTTGCTTGATCAGCCCGATTCGCCCGAGGCAGACCATCCCCAAAGCAAACCGGCGCGTTCGGGCGATGGTAGGTAAAAACAGCGTTAAGTATCGGATAAGGGTTTTCACCTATAAAGAAAATGTACAGTTATGACTGACAATTCCGTGCTCACAAGAATGGTTCTCAATTCGCCACTAAGTATCTTCGGCACTTCAATCGCCCCATAAACTCGAACTTGATGAAATTCGCGACTTTGTGTCTCTTGCTGCTCCCGGCCTTCCACGCATGGGCCGCGCCTCTGCCGTCGGCTACGGAAGATTCCGAGGAATGCGAACCGCCGGCCGCCGTTATACGCTCCCCCGAAAGCGTCATTCGCGTGGGATACACCCCGTTCGGCCTGATGATTGATGAGCGGCTCATGCTCAATTCGCTCAAGTCCACGCTCACACCAGAAAAACTTGGCCACCCGGTCACCTTTCGTCAGTACTCGGCACACGACTTGGCCAAAGCTGTTCGGGCTGGAGAAGTTGACATCGTTTTTTCCGAGTCGCCCTTTTATCAAGCCTTGATTTCGGAGGGACTGAGAAGCGTCACAACCTTCGTGTGCGATGTACAACCCGATCCCAATCGCAACGATGGAACCGCCGTCATTGTTCGAAGCGATTCGCTGGCAAAAACGTTTGAAGATCTCCGCGGAAAAAAGTTAACGGCCGTGTCCCGCGACACCTTCAGCGGGTATCTTTACGCCATTCGCGAACTAGTGCAACGCAAACTCGGCGACCCCGATCACTTCTTTTCAAAGCAAACCTTCGTCGCTGATCGCACGCAAAGCGATGTCAACGAACATGTCTTCAACGATGTCGTGGGCGGCAATTCCGATGTGGGCTTTCTTCCCCTTTGCGCGCTTGAGGAAATGTCCCGACGAGATCCGTCGATTCTCTCGAAAGTTCGCGTCGTTGAGGAGCGTCTCACAGACACCGTCACCGACTGCCGTCACTCCACGCCTCTGTATCCGGCGCTGACACTCTCAGTCACGCCCCGCATCAGCGCCTCAATGAGCAAAGCCATCACAATGGATCTGCTGATGCTCCCAAAGGGCGAGAGCGGCTTTATGTGGTCAGTGGCAAGCGACTTTCAAAGTGCCAACAACGTACTCAAAGACCTACAACTCGGTCCCTACGAATATTTGCGCCAAACTGGACTCAAACGCATCTGGCAGGAATATCGGTCGGCCATCATCACGGCTCTCTTGTTGATACTGGCTTTGATCGCACACGGTGCACGCAGCCAGTGGCTCGTGAAAAAACGAGAAACCGAACTCAAAGCGTCAATCGGTTTGCAGCTTGCTCAGCGGGAGAAAATGGAACGTCTGCAGAAAGCGGGAGCCGTCGGGCAAATTTCCGGTCTCGTTGCACATGAACTGCGGCAACCGCTGTCCGCCATCAGCCTTTACGCCGAAGGTCTCGAAGAGATGGTGCGCAACGACGCCATCGGCAAAAAAGAGATGCTCGACATCCTGCACAGCATGACGACAGATGCAGCACGCGCAAGCGACATCGTTGAGCGCGTGCGTCAGTACGCCAAGCAAAAGGCTGAGCTCAAACCGATTTCCGTTCGAGAAGCTTTTGACAAAGCTGACGAAATGGTGACGCATTTCGGCATCGGCAACGTTCCGACGCATGTCAGTGCCTTTGAAGACTCCACCGTTCTCGTAAATCCTCTGGACCTGCAACTGGTGTTCGGCAATCTCATCAAAAACGCCAAGGAAGCCGCTGCGCAACAAACTGATGAATCCCCCCAACTTCTGGTCAAAGCTCAAGTGATGGAGGGCTTCATCTGTATCGAACTCGAAGACAACGGCCCTCCCCTTTCTGATCGTGAACTAGCCGGCCTCAACGAAGTGGTCACAAGCGCCAAACCCGACGGCCTGGGCTTGGGGCTTTCGATTTCGCGCAATATCGTCGAAGGCATCGGCGGAAATATCGTCTTTAAACGTCGTTTCCGGAACACCGGCTTACGGACGTGTGTAAAACTTCCCGTCTCAGCCGGAACAGTCAAACCTCTTGGAGACTAACTTTTATGCGACGCGTTTATGTTGTCGATGACGACGAGAGTCTGCGAAAAGCGCTCTCCTTCGTGTTAAAGGGATTGGATTGCGACCCCGTTCCATATCCGAGCGCCGAACATTTCCTGACTTACGTTCCTCACAACGAGCCCGGCATCGTGCTTCTGGATGTGCGCATGGGGCAAATGACCGGACTCGAGTTGCAGCAGCGTCTGATTGACACCGGCATCGATTGGCCCGTTATCTTTCTTTCTGGTCACGGTGACCTTGAGATGGCGGTAGAAACGATGATGAAAGGGGCTGTTTGCTTTTTGCAAAAACCCGTACGTCGAGAAAAACTCAAGGAAGCTTTGGATCGCGCAACAGCTCTGTCCGAAACTAAAGCCAACCAGCGGCAAACCGCTTTCGACGCACTTTCATCTCGAGAAAAACAGTTGGTCAAACTGGCCTCTCAAGGCGTTGCCATGCGAGCCGCTGCCGAGCGCCTCGGAATCGCGCAACGCACCGCCGAATTTCACAAGGCAAGCGCCATGCGCAAACTTGGTGTGCACACCGTAACAGAATTGGTCGAGGCTCTCAAAGGAGTAAAAGTCTGACAAAAATCGCTGTTAAGCGATGATCACATGTGATCTTGTCTGGAAAAGGTGAACAGTTTTTTCATTGAACGGCATAGATAGGAAACAACGGTCACCAATTGGTCAAAAAAGCATCATAAGCATGCAATACACGCTTCATAAACTGCCCTCCGAATGCGCCCGGCAGGGAGTTTTCCTACAAGCGCTCCTCATTTCATCTCGTTAACGGAAAAGTATTGACATGCATTCCAAATTTGCCCTCACAGCGATTGCTGCCGCAATGGTATTCGCAAGCAGTTTCGTCCAATCTGCCGAAATTTACCCAGTCGATAAAGCTCGCTTCATGACCAACGCTCGCTTCGACTTCAAAGTCGAGCTCGACACTGTTGTTGACCGCAACGACATTAAGATTGAAATCAACGGTGCCGACTACCGCAAGGTTTTAACGGGAGACGAAATCTTTGTCGGTGAAGAAATTGATGCCAAGGCCTCCGCCGTTTTGATGCGCGATGTCGAAATCAAGAAACCAGGCACCTACAAGGTAACCGTCTCGGGTAAGGGCGGCAACAAGACTGTCGTTTGGAACACCTACGACACCCCTAAAAAACGTCAGGCAAAGAACGTGATTCTGCTGTTGGCCGATGGTCTGAGCGTTGGTCATCGCACGGCCGCACGAATCATGAGCAAAGGTGTGGTCAATGGCATGTACAACGCGCCGCTCGCCATGGACGACATGCCCAACATGGCTCTTCTCGGCACAAGTTCGGTCGATACAATCGCTGCCGACAGTGCCAATACAGCCTCGGCCTATATGACCGGCCACAAGTCTTCGGTCAACGCTCTCGGAGTCTATGTTGATCGCACCAAAGCCACACAGGACGATCCCCGACAGGAAACCATCGCTGAGCTTATTCGCCGCAAGACCAGCATGGCTGTCGGCGTCGTCAGCGACGCTGAACTCGAAGACGCTACTCCCGCTTCAGTCGTTTCACACACCCGCCGCAGAGCGGACAAAGCCGATATCGTGGGCATGTTCTACGACGTCAAGCCCGAAGTCATGCTCGGAGGCGGCTCTGCCTATTTCCTTCCAAAGTCCACTGCCGGCTCCAAGCGCAAAGACAATATCAACTACATTGATCTCTTTCAGAAGGCCGGCTATGAGCTCGTAACCGACCGTGATACCATGCTTAAGGCTGCCGAGAAATCCGATCGCCTGCTCGGTCTTTTCCACACAGGCAACATGGACGGTTGGCTTGATCGTCACCAGTTCAAGGGGAACACGGTCAAAAAATTTCCCAATCAGCCCGATCTGACCGACAGTTTTCATGCAGCAATCAAAGTACTCGAAAAAAACAAGGAAGGCTTCTTCCTGATGCTCGAGGCCGGTCTTGTCGACAAGTTCTCGCATCCTCTTGACTGGACTCGTTCTGTAGCTGAAACAATCGCTTTCGACAAAGTCGTTGAAGCCGCTCAGAAATACTGCGACGAGCACCCCGACACATTGTTGATCGTTACCGGCGATCACACGCACTCGATTGCGGTTGCAGGTACGATCGACGATAAAAAAGAAGGTCGCGATCTGCGCGAAAAGGTTGGCGTTTACGCCAAGGCAGGCTACCCGCACTACGAGGACAAGGATAAGGACGGCTTCCCGGACAATTTCTATCCCGACAAGCGTCTGGCCGTATTCTTCGGTGCCCATCCCGATTACTACGAAACCTATCGTCCTTTCCAGGACAAGACCTTTACGCCCGCCGTTAAGAATGAAAAAGGCGAGTACGTGGCAAACGCCGAATACAAGAACATCCCGGGGGCTCATTTCGTTGAAGGCAACCTACCTCGCAACGAGCCTCAGGGCGTACACACAGTTGACGACCTTGTCGTCACAGCACGTGGCCCCAACTCCGATCAGATCAAGGGTTTCATGAACTCGACGGAAATTTTCCGCGTAATGGCAGAAGCTCTGGCTCTGGGCAAGTAATTGCCTCGCAGCAGCATGCAGAAGGACTTTGCCGCTCGGTTTCTATTTCTTGTAGAGAAGCCCTGTTGCGAAGTCCCAGCATGCTTTTTTCGTTTTTTTCATTTTTCAGACAATGCAGCGCAGAACATTGCTTGGCACAGCTGCGGCCGTTTTCGCAGGCTTTGTGATGCCTGCAAAGGCTGCAGACCCGGTTTTGCTCGGTTTTGACGAAATGTACGGCCCTGCTTCCGTGCTTGGCATTACGTTCTCGGACAAACTCAAATCACTCAACGGCAAACTCACTTCGGTTCGCGGATTTATGGCTCCACCGCTTAAGGCTGATGCCAAATTCCTCGTGCTGACCCGCTCACCCGTCAACCTCTGTCCTTTCTGCAACAGCGACGAAGACTGGCCCGACTCAATCATCGTGGTCTACCTTAAAAACCCCGGAGACTTCGTTCAGGCCAATAAAGCCATTGAAGTGACGGGCACACTTGAATTGGGTTCAGCAACCGATGAGGAAACCGGCTTTGTGAGTCTGGTTCGACTCGTGGACGCAAGCTTCTCCATCATCGACATCTAGGGGCCATCGTTGTGCAAGAGCATTTTGACCTTGAAGCATGCGGCATCGTTTACAAGGCGGCTGACGGTCTGAGCATCCGTACCATTCTTTCAATTGAACAGCTCAAGATAGCTCAAGGCAGCCGGGTCGCGCTCCAGGGATCGTCCGGAGCCGGCAAAACCACCTTGCTCAAGGTGTTGAGCGGCATCATTCGTGCAGACACGGGAACGGTGCGCTGGGGAGAAACCATCGTTTCAGATCTCAGCGAAAGTCGCCGCGACTTGTGGCGAGGGCAACACTGCGGCTTTCTCTTTCAGGATTTTGGTCTGCTTGAGGGGCTTACGGCTATCGAAAACGCACTGTTACCTGAAACTTTTACTGGAAAAATCACCCCTTCTGCACGGCAACGTGCACGAGATCTTCTGGATCGTTTCGGCATTCGTGCCAACACACCTGCCGGACACCTTTCCCGAGGCGAGATGCAGCGCACGGCTTTGGCCCGAATGCTGATGGGAAAACCCAAGGTCATTTTCGCCGACGAGCCTACGGCAAGTCTCGATGAAGCCAATGCCCGTCTCGTCATGCAGGCGCTTGTGGAAAGCAGCAAGGAACTCCGCGCCACCCTTTTTGTCATCACGCACGACAGCGATCTTGCCCAAACCTTTCCTCTTCGCGCACACATGTACCAGGGACGCTGGAAGTGGATTGAGAGCGAGCCTTCTTCGAGAAATCTGCCATGAATGTTTTTTTATTTTTGAAAGGCGAGCTGCGCCAAAGCAAAGGAGTCTTCTTTGGTTTGACCGTGCTGCTTGCCCTGGCTCTTGCCGTGGCAGTTTCCGTCATTCAAACCGAACGCATGGTCAAGAGTTCGACGATTCGAGCTGCCGATCAGTTTGACATTCTGGTCGGCACGAAGGGAAGCCGTTCAGCGCTGCTTTTGGGAACTGTCTATTTGCGCGACGAAATGCTGAGTTTGGTTCCAATGCCGGTGCTCAACAATCTTTCTCCCAAGAGTTCCGACATCAGTTGGGCCGCGCCGCTTGCCTTCGGCGACAGAGCCGGCAAAGCTTTTCTAGTGGGTACCACTCGAGTATTCGTTGATCAGGCCGGAAAAAGAACTCTTCTTGCAGGCCGCAATTTTGAAAAGCCTTATGAAGCCGTCGCAGGCAGCAATGCCGGCTTTTCCATCAATGATGAATTTCATCCCGGCCATGGCATGAGCGCTGCCTTGGGACACGAACACAAAGAAAGCTTCAGAATCGTGGGCATTCTCCCGGAAACCGGAACCCCCTGGGATCGGGCAGTGCTGGTTCCAATCGAAACTCTATGGTCTATGCACGGTCAAAATCCGACTTCGACTCATGATGTTCACGGCGATCACATACACGAAGAAATTGAAGCCTGGCTCAACAAGGATATGTCGAAACTGCCCGGGGCATCTGCGCTTGTCGTTAAGCCAACCAACATGGCAGGCGCTTATCGCATCAGACAGCATCTGCTGAAATCATCGGCAATTGCGCCTGACAGTAGTGTCGTCAATCTGATGGCCGTCTTTACCGGCGAAGCTTTAATTGAACTTTTCGCTGTTTTTGCTGCGGCGGCTTCAGCACTCAAGGCCTTTGCCGCAAGCTCTGTGGCAACTTCACTTGCCGCGGCATTGCTTACGGGCTTTGTCCTTGCCAAGCTCAGAGAAAAAGACCTGAGACTTTTGCGCACAATGGGCGCACCCAGACGATTTATCCTCGCTTCCGTTTGGGCATCCATCGAAGCGGCCATCGTACTTGCCAGCCTTGGTGCACTGATTTTGGGCACTGCTTTATCGGTTGCAGCCGGCATGGTCATTGCTTCTCAAACTGGTATCTCAATGATGCCGTCTCTCGAACTCGATGAAATTGCAATGCTTGCCGTCGTGATTGCCGCAGGCGCTGTCTTTGCAGTGATACCGGCCTGCGCTGTCGGCAACAGCAGGCTTGCCTGAAATACGAAAATTTTCAAAGTCAAAAAGTGCCGGCTGAACTACGCATTCAGACCGGCACATTTCATTGTGCTGTCACAAAAACCAGGATTGGCAGAAACATTCAATCGCCAGAATAGCGTCGCGAATCAAAGATTGGATTCGCCAAACAACGTAAAGATAAGAGGACCCCATGTCTGAAATTTCACGCCGCGATTTTCTATCCAGCTCTGCCCTTCTTGCCATCGGAGGCGGACTGTGTGCAAGCACGTTCAACATTGAAGCGCTTGCGGCTGCTCCCAAAACGCAGCGCCCCGTAGCCGATATTCTTCACATGAGCGATGTTCAAATCGCCAAGGAGAGCGTTGTTGTTCAGTCTGCCCACCGCGTCATAGTCGAAGCTGCCAAACAAATCCGCGACAACACTCTGCGCAGTACGGTCCTGGCAATTCTGGAAAATCCGGCTCCCACCATTGCGAAGAACAATGAAAAGGACATTCTTTCTCGTCTGCAGAAAGAAAATCTCATTGATACGGCGCGAAAAGAAGTTTTTCCGCCTGTCAAGAATCCCGAACAGAGTCCTCAGCCCTTCTGGTCCGCCCCTGGCTCGGGATATGCCTCTCATCATGCCTATCCGGGCGGCCTCGTCACGCATACTGCTCTAAATGTCGTCTCGGCCCAGGCTCTTGTTAAGAATTACATGGATGTCAACGGTTTGACGCTTGACTACGATGCTGCTGTCGGCGGCGAAATTCTCCATGATTTGCACAAACCCTGGGTCTTTGCCTGGCAAGATGACCACTCCTGCCGCAAAGAACAACTACTTGCTGCTACCGGAGAACATCACGTGCTGTCGATCGCTGAATCCATTGCGCGCAAAGTTCCGGCCCAAGTCGTTGTCGCCCAAGCGTGTGCGCACGAACATCCTGCAACACCTGCAGGCGAAAAACTTGTGGTTGGCTGGATCAAGGCAGCGAGCATCATCGCCGGCG
>UMKB01038139.1_pt1 | contig 11879 bp, 8 predicted proteins | sample 1966171 | NCBI WGS metagenome assembly UMKB01 (sample SAMEA4836164, study PRJEB28245) | human gut metagenome | biome: gut microbiome; material: fecal sample | place: Denmark | collected 2008 | reverse complement strand
TATTGTAAACCTTGCATCCTCGAAAAATCCAGAAAACTCGCCCCACTAAAGCTGCGGAAGTAATTTTTTATTCTGCACAAAATGCCGACAGGAGAAGCAAATCTGCTTCTCCTGTTTCATGCCCTACTGCCCCGTCTCTTTATAGCTCATCACCAGCCCAATCTTCGCCCTCCGCGTCATATGCTTAATCGCATACTCCCGCCGCATCGCCTCTTCTTTTGTCTCAAACTGCTCCAGATACACCAGCTCCACTGGTCTCCTGGATCTGGTGTATTTTGCGCCTTTCCCGGCATTATGCGCTTCCAGACGCTTTTCAATATCATTCGTCCACCCGGTATATAATGTTTCATCCTTGCATTTTAAAATATATGTATAATTCATCGCTTCAAAGAGGGACCAAAAAGCCCCTCTTCCTTTCTTCTGCTCTTATTCTTCAGCCAGATAGTCCATCGGATTGACCGGCTGACCATCTTTTAACATCTCGAAATACAGATTGCAGCCCTCCAGACTGTAATACTTGGTCGGAATCTCCAGATATCCGATCACATTGCCCGCTTCCAGATAATCACCGACTTTCACCTGCACTTCCTTGAGCTGTCCATACATGCACTCGTAGCCATTCCCCATATCCAGTGTCACCGTGATTCCCGTCTGCGCAAAGTTATCAATGGATTTTACAAGACCCGGTGCTGCTGCGATCACGTTATCGTTCACCGCACCGGATATGATCATCGCCGGATTATATCTGTACTGATCCAATGTAGAAAAATATACGGTTTTATCCATACTGTAGCTCATCAGCACATTGCCGTCCACCGGCCACAGAAGCTGGCTGTCCTCCCCGAAATTCAGGTTCATTGCCGTTCCTGCGGTCTGCGTGCTGTCCGTTTCCCAAGTATCCATCCGGTTCTCTGTACTTCCATCTGCTGCCGTATTTGCAGCCTGGCTGTCCTCTTTTGTCACAGGCTCTTCATCTTCCAGCGCTTTCTTTGCAATACTGCTTGTCTCTTCCGCATTTCTTTTGATTTCTTCCTCTTTCGCCTGCTGTTCTTCCTCGATCTTTGCCTGCTCATCCTTCACATTTGCCCGGTAATTTCTCCATGTATAGGCTCCTGTAAGCACAATAGCAGCGGCAAAGCAGACCGCAAGACCGATCGACGCTCTTTTTCTCCTCTTATTAGAGGACTGCTGCTTTTTATTCATATTCTATCACCTCTGACAATATTTTTGCCAGAAAATGACCAACTTATTCTCCCTTTTCGTTTTTTTCGATCACAATATCCGTGACCTCTTCCAGACTGACATCAGTGAAAAAATATTGCAGGATTTCTTCACAGGTTTTCCCTTCCTCTGCCATCTTCTCTGCCGTGTACTGGCTCATCCCAAGACCGTGCCCGATTCCCTTCGCCGTAACCCTTGTCTGCCCGTCATAATCCTGAAGCGTAAAGCATGACGAGGCAAGATGGTAGGTTCTCCGGAATTCTTCACCATTTACTGTTTCACTGCCACAACGGACTGCTGTCACATACCCGGCACTGTCAGTTCCTGTCACTTCCATGTCGCTTCCCTGGATCATGGACACGGTCATCTCCTCTTTTGCCTCCACATCTTCGGGACATTCCCTGCTCTGAAGATACGGATACTCTTCCGAACCAAACACTTCATTTCCAGACCTTGTTTTTCCGTTGCTTAACCGGTGATACGGGGTCAGAATCAGCTTTCCGTCATACATCAGAACCTGTCCCCTCGTCTCATCCCACGCAGCTTTCATCTTCTCATAATATTCTCCATAATGATCTGCTCCCCAGTTGCTCTCCATCTGCTGCCTGGTCCAGTATTCCTTCGTCAGGACAGTGTTGGTGCCCTCATCCTGGATGCTTTTGTAAATGCTGGTCGGATCAACACTGCCTGTGCCTTTAACGCTTCCTCCTCCGCATCTCCCTCAATTTCTTTAGCCAGAATCCCGATCCCATATTCATCCAGTGAAATTTTTCTGTTCTTTTCGTCACTTTTTACGGTCACATACGGGCTCGTCCCATTGTCCTGCGCCAAACTGCTTCTGCCATTCAGCAGAATCGTAACCACATACGGAAGTAATATAAGAATGGCAGCAAAATAGCCTGCCTGTCTGAAGTATTTTCGCATAATAAAACCTCCCATACCACTGTATGAGAGGTTTTGACTGATTATGCTTCTGGTTTAACTGTAACATAATCCAGTTTCCAGATATTATCAACATATTCCTGAATGGTTCTGTCTGAAGTAAATTTACCACAGCTTGCTGTATTCAGAAGTGCCATCTTAGCCCAACGATCCGGATCTTTGTAAGCTTCTTCCACTTTCTTCTGTGCTTCTGCATAAGAGCGGAAGTCTTTCAGGATAAAGTATCTGTCCGGTCTGTCTCCACCCTGTGTATTCAGAAGTGAATTATACAGGTCGCGGAACATCTCATGGTCACCATGTGAATAAGTTCCATCCATCAACTGGTCAACGACTCTCTTAATATCCCAGTCATTGAAGTAGATCTCCTGCGGGTTATATCCGCCATTATTCTCATAGTTGATAACTTCGTCAGAACTGAGGCCGAAAATAAATGCATTTTCAATTCCAACTTCTTCTACGATCTCTACATTGGCTCCATCCATAGTTCCAAGTGTCGGTGCACCGTTCAGCATGAACTTCATGTTACCTGTTCCGGAAGCTTCTTTGGAAGCGGTAGAAATCTGTTCGCTGACATCTGCTGCCGCGAAGATCCATTCTGCGTTGGATACGCGGTAATCTTCGATAAATACGACTTTCAGCTTTCCATTGATGATCAGGTCATTATTTACCACATCTGCTACAGAGTTGATCAGTTTGATGATCTCTTTTGCACGGACATATCCTGCGGAAGCTTTTGCACCAAAGATAAATGTTCTCGGATAGAAGGACATCTCCGGATGTTCTTTGATCTGGTTGTACAGATACATTACATGCAGAATGTTAAGAAGCTGTCTCTTATATTCATGAAGACGCTTAACCTGTACATCATAAATAGATCTCGGATCGATCTCTACTCCATTGTGTTCCAGAATATATTTTGCAAGACGTTCTTTGTTCTTGTATTTGATATCCATAAATTCTGCTCTTGCCTTCGGATCATCCGCAAGCGGTTTTAATTTTGACATCTGGGACAGATCTGTGATCCAGCCGTCTCCGATGTGGTCTGTTACCCAGTCTGCAAGCAGCGGGTTTCCATGAAGAAGGAATCTTCTCTGTGTGATACCATTGGTCTTGTTGTTGAATTTCTCCGGCATCATTTCGTAGAAATCTTTTAATTCCTGATGTTTCAGAATCTCTGTATGAAGTCTTGCAACACCATTTACGGAGTAGCCTGCAATAATAGCCATATGTGCCATTCTTACCTGACCGTCCATCAGGATAGCCATCTTACGGACTTTATCTTCATTGCCCGGATACATACGGCGAACCTGTTCTACAAAACGGCGGTTAATTTCCTGTACAATCTGGTATACACGCGGAAGCAGTCTTGAGAACAGGTCGATCGGCCATTTTTCAAGTGCTTCTGACATGATCGTATGGTTGGTGTAAGCAACCGTCTTTGTTGTTACTTCCCATGCTTCATCCCATCCAAGACCTTCCTGGTCAATGAGCAGACGCATCAACTCTGCAACTGCTACAGTCGGGTGAGTATCGTTCATCTGGATCGTAACTTTTTCATACAGTTTGCGCACATCTTTGTGTTTCTTTTTATATTTATCAAGCATAACCTGAAGACTGGCAGATACAAAGAAATACTGCTGTTTCAGACGAAGCTCTTTTCCTGCATAGTGATTGTCATTTGGATAAAGAACCTCGACGATCGTTTTTGCAAGGTTTTCCTGCTCGATCGCTTTATGGTATTCTCCTCTGTCAAATGCATCCAGTTTAAAGTCTGTGATTGCCTGTGCATCCCAGATACGCAGTGTATTGACTACGTGGTTGCCATATCCTACGATCGGCATATCATATGGAATAGCAAGTACGGATTCATAATTTTCCTGGATGAAATCTTCTTTCTTGGTCTGTTCATTATACTGTACACGAATGGTACCACCAAAACGGACTTCCTTTGCATACTCGTCACGGCGGATTTCAAACGGATTGCCATCTTTGAGCCAGTTATCCGGCACTTCTACCTGATAGCCATCTTTGATCTTCTGTTTGAACATACCGTAGCGGTAACGGATTCCACAGCCGTAAGCTGCGTATCCAAGAGATGCAAGTGAATCCAGGAAGCAAGCTGCAAGACGTCCAAGACCACCATTACCAAGTGCCGCATCCGGTTCCTGATCTTCTACCACATTCAGATCAATGCCCATCTCATCAAGGGCTTCTTTTACTTCTTTATATGCAGTCATGTTGATCAGGTTGTTGCCAAGTGCACGTCCCATAAGAAATTCCATTGACATATAATATACGGTCTTTGGATCTTCTTTTTCGTATGTTTTCTGTGTCGCAAGCCAGTCATCTACAATTGCTTCTTTTACTGCATAAGATACTGCCTGGAAAATCTGCTGCGGAGTTGCTTCTTCAATCTCTTTACGATACAGTGTCCGCACATTTTCTTTCACATCATTTTTAAAAGTTTCTTTTTCAAATCTTTTACTGTACATGCCTATATTCCCTTCTCATTTTTGCGCAGCGGCAGGGATTATTCTCCCTGCTTTTCTACGCCCATATTTACAGCTTCACCGTTGATCTTCCAGTCTTTCACATAGCCTGCAGGTTCAGCCTTTTCAACTGCTACCGCAAGTGTCTCCTGTCCGATCTGCTCTGCATACTCTGCAAATACTTTTTCTGCCTTTTCGCTTCCGTCGTAAGTTACCTTGATCTTATCCATAACTTCAAATCCGGCTTCCTTACGCATAGTCTGGATCTTGCTGATGATCTCACGTACAAATCCTTCTGTCAGAAGTTCTTCTGTCAGGTTTGTATCCAGTACAACGGTGATACCATAGTCACTCTCAGATACATATCCTTCCATCTGTGCCATGTCGATCAGAAGGTCTTCTTTTGCAAGTTCAATTTCCTGTCCATTTACCTGAAGCTTCAGAACACCTGTCGCATTCAGTTCGTCCATAGCAGCATTTCCGTCCAGATTGCTGAGTTCATTCTTGATTCCACCTAACAATTTACCATATTTTGGTCCAACTGTCTTTAATTGTGGTTTAAATGTATAAGAAGTAAATGCACGAACATCATCTGTAAGTTCGATTTCTTTTACATTCAGCTCATCTGTCACGATATCCTGATAGAACTCCGGCAGATCGGAAGCACCTTTTACGAACATCTTTCCGATTGGCTGACGGTTCTTGATGTTGGCTGTATTACGGCATGCACGTCCCATTACAACGATCTTCAGGACTTCATCCATGTTCTCTTCCAGAGTCTTATCGATATAAGCTTCATTTGCAACCGGATAATCACAAAGGTGGATACTTTCCGGAGCGCTTTCATCTACGCTTCTTACCAGGTTCTGATAAATTTCTTCGGTCATGAACGGGATCATCGGTGCTGCAACCTTTGATACAGTAACGAGTGCTGTATAAAGAGTCATGTAAGCATTGATCTTATCCTGTTCCATTCCTTTTGCCCAGAAACGTTCGCGGCTTCGTCTTACATACCAGTTACTCATATCATCTACGAAGTCCTGAAGTGCTCTTGCAGCTTCCGGAATCCGGTAATTTGCAAGATGATTATCTACTGTCTTGATCAGTGTATTCAGTTTTGATAAGAGCCATTTATCCATTACAGATAATTTGTCATATTCAAGTGCATATTTTGTTGCATCAAAATCATCAATATTGGCATACAATACGAAGAATGCATAGGTGTTCCAGAGTGTTCCCATGAACTTTCTCTGTCCTTCCATAACCGCTTTTCCATGAAAACGGTTCGGCAGCCACGGTGCACTGTTTACATAGAAATACCAGCGGATCGCATCTGCACCGTATGTCTCCAAAGCATCAAACGGATCAACCGCATTTCCTTTGGATTTACTCATCTTCTGACCATTTTCATCCTGTACATGTCCGAGAACGATTACGTTCTGGTATGGTGCTTTGTTGAAGATCAGGGTTGAAATTGCCAGCAGAGAATAGAACCATCCTCTTGTCTGGTCGACGGCTTCAGAAATGAACTGAGCCGGGAACTGCTGTTCAAATACTTCTTTATTTTCAAATGGATAGTGATGCTGTGCAAACGGCATGGATCCGCTGTCGAACCAGCAGTCGATAACTTCCGGTACACGGTGCATCTGTTTTCCACACTTCGGACACTTGATTGTTACATCGTCAATATATGGACGGTGAAGCTCGATATCATCCGGGCAGTTGTCTGACATGGATTTCAGTTCTTCAATGCTTCCGATCGAGTGCTGGCATCCGCATTCGCATTCCCAGATATTCAGTGGAGTTCCCCAGTAACGGTTACGGCTGATACCCCAGTCCTGAACATTTTCAAGCCAGTCACCAAAACGTCCTTTACCAATGCTTTCCGGGATCCAGTTGATAGTATTGTTATTTGCGATCAGGTCATCTTTAACTTCTGTCATCTTGATGAACCATGATTCTCTTGCATAGTAGATCAGTGGAGTATCACATCTCCAGCAGTGTGGATAACTGTGTTCAAACTTCGGAGCATCGAAGAGCAGTCCACGAGCATCCAGATCTTTAAGTACTTCCGGATCTGCTTTCTTTACGAAAAGTCCTGCAAATGGAGTTGTCTCGCCCATATCCCCTTTCTCGTCAACGAGCTGTACGAATGGAAGGTCATATTTGCGTCCTACTTTCGCATCATCTTCACCAAATGCTGGTGCCAGATGAACAACACCAGTACCATCTGTCAGAGTTACATAATCATCACAGGTAACAAAGAATGCTTTCTTTTTCTGTTTTGCTGCGCAGTCATATGCACACTGGTAAAGCGGTTCATATTCTTTGTATTCCAGATCTTTTCCTTTGTAAGTTTCCAGAACTTCGTATGCCGGTTTGTCTTCTTCTGCAAATTTCCCAAGAATGGTGTCAAGCAGAGCGCATGCCATATAATAAGTATATCCGTCTGCACATTTTACTTTGGCGTAATCTTCTTCCGGGTTTACGCAGAGTGCGATATTAGACGGAAGAGTCCAAGGTGTGGTTGTCCATGCAAGGATGTATGCATCTTCGTCTTTCACTTTGAAACGAACGATAGCAGAACGTTCTTTGACGTCCTTATATCCCTGTGCAACTTCCTGTGCTGAAAGTGGTGTTCCACAACGTGGACAATACGGAACGATCTTAAATCCTTTGTAAAGGAGTCCCTTATCCCAGATTTTCTTCAGAGCCCACCATTCAGACTCGATAAAGTTATTATCATAAGTAACATATGGATTTTCCATATCTGCCCAGAAACCTACTGTAGAAGAGAAATCTTCCCACATTCCTTTGTATTTCCAGACACTTTCTTTACATTTATTGATAAATGGTTCTACACCATATTTTTCAATCTGATCTTTTCCATCAAGGCCGAGCAGCTTTTCTACTTCCAGCTCTACCGGCAGTCCGTGAGTATCCCATCCTGCCTTACGCGGAACCATGTAGCCCTTCATTGTACGGTATCTCGGGATCATATCTTTGATTACACGGGTAAGAACGTGTCCGATATGCGGTTTTCCATTTGCTGTCGGAGGTCCATCGTAGAAAGTATAAGTTTCTCCTTCTTTACGGTTCTCCATACTTTTCTTGAAAATATCTTCTTCATTCCAGAATTTTTCAACTTCTTTTTCTCTGTCTACAAACTTCAGGTCTGTATCCACTTTTTTGTACTTAGCCATGATAAGCTCCTTTCTGAATCAATGACTTTGTATGCATTTTTGGGTATATAGAAAAATGTGCCCCGGCACGTAGTGCCCTTAATTTTGCAAGAAGTATTTGGAATTTCCTGCAAAATTAAAAAAGACTTTCACCCGTAAAAGGACGAAAGTCTGTACATCGTTAACCACCTGTTACTGCATACCAGCATATGAGTTTCCTGTAACGGGGGAAATAACCGTCAGAACTTACTCGCCAGATTGCTTTCAGTTACTGCAACTCGGAAGTGATGTTCAGATCTACCCTACTTGCACCGGTCTTCCACCATCTCCGGTTCGCTTTACCTTTCAAATAAATCTTACTGTCTTCGTCAATGTCTTTTGATCTTTTTTCACCATTTCTAGGTTATTATAATAAAGAACCCCTTGCTTCGTCAAGGGGTTCTGCGGGATTTCGTGATTCTTTCCTTATATTTGACTGACCAGACGTTAATCTTTGTCAACTTCTCTTCTGCGCTTTCTGTTTGTTTCCACTTTCTTCTTTCTCAAATGTTTCAGAACAGCCCTCCATACAATAATAAGAATGAGTACTGCTGCAATCACACAGATTACAAGGATTACCTCTCGTGGTATTGTACTCTGAGCCTGCTTTTGTGTTTCACTGTCTGACTTATCGCCGGACACCTGTGCTTCATTTTCTGTGTTATCCTTCTGCAGATATTCATCACTTAATGTCACAGCTGCTTTTCCGACCGGGTTGCCCTGATAAGTATAAGTTACTGTTCCGGTGCTGCTGTTCGTGTCATCCTGCGTAATTTCGTAATCCAGGCTTTGGAAATTTACATTTTCCGGAAGTACAACATATGCATTCGGATCAATTTCTTTAAAATCTGCGGAGTCTTCATAATCCGCAATCGTATATTTTGCGAAATTATTAAATCCATACTCCAGTAAATTGATGGAGTCTGGGTATACATTTTTCCCATGTGTCTTCAAGACAACACTGATCAGCTCCAGATTATCATCTGCTGCACAGGATACCAACGTGTTGAGTGCTTCATCTGTATAACCGGTTTTTCCGGCTATTGTCTTTGGATAATAATAGTCGTTTCCCTCGTAAAACATCAGATCACTCTGCTGAAAGGTTCTCGCCTGATTTACCAGATTGGTTGCACCGATCGTATACTGCTGTGTCTGGGCAATCGTCTTGAATTCTTCATGATTTTCAAGCAGTTCCTGTGTAATAAGTGCCATATCACGTGCCGTCGTATAATGGTTCTGCGCATTCAGCCCATTCGGATTTTCAAAATCAGAATTTACTGCTCCCAGCTCTTTTGCGCGTTCATTCATCTTTGCAATAAAGCCATCATATCCTAAACCACCCACATTTTCAGCAATCGCATAAGCAACTTCATTTGCAGATGCCATCAGAAGTGCGTGAAGCGCATCATTTAAAGAAATTTCCTCCCCCGCGATCATTCCTATATAAGCATCCCCCTCTGCTACACAATCCACACTATTCTGTGTAATCGTGATCTTGTCATCAAGATTGCCGTTTTCCAATGCGACAAGTGCCGTTAAAATCTTTGTAATACTGGCAGGATAAGCCTTTCCGTCAATGTTTTTCGCATAAAGGATCGCACCGCTTTTTGCCTCCATGACAATCCCAGCCTCTCCGTAAGTAGCCGGTCCTTCCGGCCAGTTCTCCAGCTCATTGCTGGCAATCTTCATATCATATGCCTGCTGTGTTACTTCATCAATTTTCTGCTGCTGCAGGGCTTTAATTTCTTCTTGATTTTTTCCGGAAGTTTCTTCCTCTGTCAGATTATAATTGCTGACCGTTGTATCAATTGGTTCATTTGCTGACGTATCTTCTGCAAATGCGGTCATTCCAAGACTTCCAACCATCACTGCCACCAGCGATGCACTTAAAATTTTCTTCCATCTCCTCACGGATCTTCTCCTCCAAATTCTTTAATCTTATACGATAAATCCCCGATATCTGTTCAGGCATGCGTAAATATCCTGTTTACGGATCTGTGCCATCGCTACAGAAACATAACTTCCTTTGCAAAGGGATGCCAGACCCTGCTTCTTAATCTGACTCCAAAGCTTTTCCACGCAAAGATCAACATCCTGTTCCTTCCGTTCCATTTCTTCCAACAGATTCTTCAGGCAGTACGCTAATGCCGTTGTCTGTTCTGCATCCAGGATTTGTTCTACATATTTCAGATCCACATTTTCTCTTCCAATAGAAAATGAATCTTTACCAAACTGTTTTATCTTCACCTGATCTCTCTTCTTTTCCATTTTTCCGGCCTTTAAGCTTCTGTGATGATCTTTATCAAATAAGACATCTACATCAACCGGAACCTTTTTCTCTCCGGTCTCACTTTTTTCACCAATCACCGTTTTCACTTTTTCTGTGATATCGTACGTTCGGTAATTATCCATCTGCAGCACATGATCAGCAATGTAAAAATAAGATCCAGAACTTCCGGCCACCAGAATAATAGAAATTCCCTGCTTTTGATACAGGTTACCTGCCTGAAGAGTAAATGGTGTAATCGGTTCCTGTTCACCGGATACGACAGCCTGCATCAGCTCATCTCTGACCATAAAGTTCGTCGCACAGGTGTCTTCATCGATCAAAAGACATTTTGCACCTGACTGTACCGCTTCTACCACATTTGCAGCCTGCGAAGTCGAACCACTGGCATCCTCTGTAGAAAAATTTACTGTATCTTTCTTATTCGGCAGATCATTGATAAACGGTGAAATATTGATATGGGATACACATCTTCCATCCTCGGCCCGGATCTTCATCGCAGTATCCGAAGTAATCACGTATTCTCTTCCATCTCCGGCGACGTGATTGTAAATTCCCTGCTCGAGTGCCTTCAGAAGTGTTGATTTTCCATGATATCCTCCACCCACGATCAAAGTAATTCCTTCCGGGATTCCCATTCCTTTTATTTTACCCCGGTGTGGAAGTTCCATCTCTACTTCCATACTTTCCGGTGCTTCAAAAGCAATTGCACCTTTCATAGGCTTCTGTGATACACCGCTTTCTCTTGGCAATATAGAACCATTTGCCACAAATGCAATAAGTCTCCGCTTTGTCAGTTCTCTTCTTATATAATGTTGATCTTCCGCAAGTTCTATACACTTTTTCACTTCCTGCTGATTCAGGTTCTTATAATATAAAGATCTGTCAGCTATTTCCGGAATATACTCAAACAAAATCTTCCTCAGTTCAAATGCATTGATCGTCCGTCCATTTGCCGGAAATCCAACTTCAAACCGTACCAGAAGATCTCCATCCTTAATTTCAAATGCAGTCCTGTCCAGAACCTCCTGTCCACAGCGGCTTATCCCAATCAATCCACTTTTTCCGGAACCCTTTGCCTGGAAAATAAATTTGGAAACAGCTTTTCCGAATTGTCTTGTCAGATAATCCTGAAGCGCAATTCTTCTGTGTTCTTCTTTATAATATTCTTCTGGAAATCTCGCCTGGATTTTCTTCACCTGAATACTCAGCTTTGACGGAGAAGCAAATGGATCTCCTTGTACATGATCAATATTGAGCTGGTATCCCTGAAACTGATAGCTTCCTCTCAAATCTTTGTAAGCTGGATAGCTTCTTCGATTGATACTCATCAAATTTTTTTCTAATTCTGCTGCTGATTTCATATCCTGCTCCCTCTTATCAAATTCTATGATGTTGGGGTCAAGAGGTCAAAAATCCCCTTGCAGGCAAGCTTGCATCGGCTTTCTGACCTTTTGACCCTGGTATCATTCTATTTTACTAGCAAAAATTTACTTGGTGCATATTAAATTTTCTATAAAACGAAAAAAGATGTAAACCCAATTTATACAGGATTTACATCTTCTAAATCATGAAGCATCGGGGATTCGAACCCCGGACAACTTGATTAAAAGTCAAGTGCTCTACCACCTGAGCTAATGCTCCATCTGTTATACAGCTTGCCTTCTTTCGAAGACAGTGCCCAGAACCGGAATCGAACCAGTGACACGAGGATTTTCA
>UMKB01038466.1_pt1 | contig 11952 bp, 6 predicted proteins | sample 1966171 | NCBI WGS metagenome assembly UMKB01 (sample SAMEA4836164, study PRJEB28245) | human gut metagenome | biome: gut microbiome; material: fecal sample | place: Denmark | collected 2008 | reverse complement strand
ATCAGCTGCAAACGGTTTCTCAGCAAGCCAACATCGATTTCTTCCCGAGCACCCCTAACGAAAAACCGCTCGACATTGCCCGCAAGGCCCTCGAATACGCAAAGCTTCATTACTACGACGTACTCATCGTCGATACGGCCGGTCGCTTAGCGATCGACGAACAGATGATGAATGAGGTCAGCGATCTGGAAAAATTCTTGAATCCGATCGAGACCTTCTTCGTGGTCGACGCCATGGTCGGTCAGGACGCGGTCAACACTGCCAAAGCCTTCGGCGAGAAACTCCCGCTCACCGGCGTGATTCTCACCAAGGTCGACGGCGACTCCCGAGGCGGTGCGGCGCTTTCCGTCCGCATGGTCACCGGCAAGCCCATCAAATTCATGGGTGTGGGCGAAAAACTCAACGGCTTCCAGCGCTTTGATCCGCAGGCCATGGCCGGCCGAATCCTCGGCATGGGCGACATCGTTTCTCTTGTCGATGAAGTCCGCAAGAACGTGGATATCGAAAAGGCCCAGAAGTTCGCTGAAAAAATGCGCAGGGGCGACGATTTCACGCTCGAAGACTTCAAGGATCAGCTTGCTCAAGTCAAGAACATGGGCAGTTTCTCCTCCTTAATTGAGAAACTCCCGGCACAGTTCGCCCAGGCCGCCGGTCAGGTTGACGACGAACAGGCTAAAAAACAGCTCGCCCGTACTGAAGCCATCATCAATTCGATGACACCGCATGAGCGCAGAAAACCCGAAATCATCAAAGCAAGCCGCAAGCGCAGAATCGCTGCCGGCGCCGGCACCACCGTTCAGGAAGTCAACCGTCTGCTCAAACAGTTTGAGCAGAGCCGCGAAATGATGAAGATGATGAAAAAAGGCGGCATGGGCAAAATGATGCGCGCCTTCAGAAGCCTTAGCGGCCGCTTCCCGGGTATGGGCGGAGGCTTCTAGTGAGCCAAAAGGCTGTTCGTATTCTCGGAATTGACCCGGGTCTGAATCACACCGGCTACGGTTTTGTGGATTTTGTGCCCGGTCATTTCACCTATGTCGCCTCCGGCGTATTGAATGTACCGGCAGGCGAGCTTTCTGACCGGCTTGGATTCATTTTTAAGTCCTTGTCGGCTTTGATCGAGGAGCATCATCCGAATGTCGCTTCGATTGAAAAAACTTTCTTGAATACGAACGCTCAGTCCAGCATGCTGCTGTCGCACGCAAGAGGCGCTGCGATGTGTGCTGTCGCATGTCACTCTATCCTATGCAAAGAAATCAGCACTCGCGAGATAAAAAAGTCCGTGACCGGCTACGGCGCCGCTGACAAAGATCAAGTGCTGCAAATGGTTCTAAGGCATCTGAAGCTTGAGGACACGCGCTTCAGTCCGGACGAGTCGGATGCCCTGGCAACCGCAATCTGCTACGGCAGCTCCAGTATCCTGCTCGGCCTCGTACCGACACTCGGAACCAAGGCCGGCAGCAGCGGAACCGGTGTGTCCCGCAGAGGCTCAAGTGCTCGCCGCTCAAGAAACGAGTGGACGAAACGTTATGAAGGAAAGGTTTAAATAATGATTGCAACTATTCGAGGAAAGATTCTTCAAAAAAATCCTCCGCAAGTTGTTGTTGAATGCGGCGGACTGGGCTACGAGATCGATGTCCCGATGTCCACTTTCTACAATCTTCCGAACATCGGCGAAGAGGTGTTTCTGGAAACCGTCATGATCGTCCGCGAGGACGCTCAGCTTCTTTACGGCTTTTTGACTGCTCAGGAAAAATCGGTTTTCCGCCAGCTTCTGAAAGTCAGCGGCATCGGTCCGAGAATTTCGCTGGCCATGCTCTCCTCTATGTCCGCAGAAGACATCGGCAACGCTATTGCCAATAATGAAGTCGGACTTTTGACGATGGTTCCCGGCATCGGTAAGAAAACGGCCGAACGTCTCGTTCTTGAGCTGAAGGACAAGATGGTCGTCACTTCTGTGCCCACGGTTTCTTCCGTTCAGACAGAAGTCATTCAGGCTTTGGTTGCGTTGGGTTTCAGCGAACGCGAAGCTCGCGGCGCTGCGAAAAACGTCCCTGCCGATGCCGACGCCTCCGAAGGCATTCGTCTCTGCCTGCGTCAACTTGCTCAGAAAGGTTAATCCATGGCGGACAGCAATTCGATTCTTTCCTCTGAAAGAAAAGAAAAAGAAGAAGTTATCGACAAGGCCCTTCGTCCGACACGTCTCAAAGACTATGCCGGCCAAGACGGGATTCGTGAGCAGCTCGATCTCTTCATTACGGCTGCGCGCAACCGCGGCGAGGCCCTGGACCATGTTTTGCTCTTCGGGCCTCCGGGCTTAGGTAAAACAACTCTGGCAAACATCATCGCCAACGAACTCGGCGTCAAACTTCGTCAAACCTCCGGCCCTGTCCTTGAAAAGGCAGGTGACCTGGCTGCAATGCTCACGAGCTTGGAGCCTCATGACGTCCTCTTCATTGACGAAATCCATCGTCTCTCCCCGGTTGTAGAGGAAATTCTTTATCCGGCCCTCGAAGACTTCAAACTCGACATCATGATCGGCGAAGGCCCTGCTGCCCGTTCGATCAAAATTGATCTACCGCATTTCACGCTTGTCGGTGCGACTACGCGAGCCGGCTCATTGACCAAGCCGCTGCAGGATCGTTTCGGCATTCGAGCTCAGCTTCAGTATTACTCGCCTGAGGATCTGACCACCATCGTGCTGCGCTCCATGCACCTGCTGAACATGCCCGCAGACAAAGGCGCAGCCGGTGAGATCGCAAGACGCTCCCGCGGTACGCCTCGAATCGCAAACAGATTGCTTCGACGTATTCGTGACTTTTCTGAAGTCCGTCATCAAGGCCAATTGTCCGAGCAGATCGCAAAAGACGCTCTTACGATGCTGGAAGTTGACCCAATCGGCTTAGACAGTCTCGACTGCCAGTTCCTGCTCGCGATCATTGAGAAGTTCCAAGGCGGTCCCGTCGGTATCGAAAACCTGGCTTCCGCTGTCGGCGAAGAGTCTGATACGCTTCAAGACATGGTCGAGCCTTATCTGATCAAAGAAGGCTTTGTTCAGAGAACACCAAGGGGACGCGTGGCTACACCACGCGCATACAGCCATTTCGGGCTCGATAGAAAACATAAAGATTTGGGGTTTTTATTCGATGACGACCAATATTAGTGCTTACAACCTGTCTGAGCGTCAGACGCAGCTGGACTTGTCCGTTCTTCCCTACGATTTTGAAGACAACGTCAAAGTATTGAGTGAACAGGCGCGTCAGACCTGGAACGACGTCCAAGATCTTGAAGCTTCTGCATGCCCTGACAATAAAGCTCAAATCACCATCACAATGCACCCGTCTTTTGCTTCTCAGATTTATTTCCCTGAGGAGTTTCTGCTTGTCATGGGATTAGAGTGCGTCGGTGTCCGCCAGGTGCAGTGCTTCCCGCGCGACACTTCAAGCTGCGACACGGAAGACGGAGAAATTACCGTTGCGCTCGTCTGCGTCGGAAAGAGACAGGACATCCAGGCCATTCCCGGCAAACTGGAAAAGGTTGTTTCCGACACACTCGTCGGAAAACAGATTCGAACCATTGAGAGCATTGAAGCCGTCTCGATCTACGACCGTTTGGACATTCCCAACGATTACTTCGATGATCATTTCTTAGTCGGTGTTTATCAAACTCCGGGTAAGACTGTCGAAGAATCCAAAGAAGACTTTAAAAACTATGCCCAGAAAAACGATCTTGAAGTACACCCCAACTTCTTAGTTGATAAGGAAGGTGTCTTCTACGTGCTTCTGCGCGGTGCCCGCTACAAACTCGATGCCATCGGCGACTACGCCTATACCTTCTGTGTGCGCGTGCCGCCGCTGAAAAAAGCCTGACTCAGCAACTCACAACAAATTTAAATCGTCGGCTTTCCCTTTTTGGAGGGTCCTCTCTTGATTTCTACTTTTTATTCGAACTCGTTCGAAGTTCTTCGGACGGTTCTTGCCACAAAAATCGGTTTTAATCTGGAGGACCTGCGAAACAGGAATGCCTCCTTTTTTGAGCAAATCGAAGTTATCGTCCCGACGACGATGGTCGAGGACAACCTCAACCGCTTCTTAGCCGATCACTTCGGCGCAACGCCGGGAATTAAATTCTCCAACGTCGCCAGCTGGATGTTCAAAGTTCTCGGGCAGTCTCTTTCTAACACTGAGACTTCCCAGGTCATGGACTGGACTTTTTACGAGATCCTGAGGCAAAAGCAAACCGAAAAGACCTTTCCTAAAGAAGAAAAGCGTCTTTATGAATACATTCAGACGTTGGACCCCGTGGGTGTGTTGGAGTTTGCCCGCCATCTGAACACGGTCTTCATTACCTACGGCTCTTATCGTTTTGATTGGCTGCAGCAGTGGGCGTTAGAAAAGTTTGAACTTAACAACCCGCTCCCGGCGCCGAATGCAAAGATCGAAGAAGCGAGGCTGAAGGAAAACTCTGACTTTTTATGGCAAAAACGTCTTTGGCAAGAATTAATCGAACAAACCGGCGCTGACAACAGGGGAAAAATCTTCGGTTGGCTTGAAAATACCATTACACGAATCCGCAAGAACAAGCCGGTTGAAGACAGCCTGCCGATTCATCTTTTCCTGCCGTTCTCGATTCCGCCAAACTTACTGCCTCTGATTCGAGCCTATGAAGATTCCCCGGCAGAACTTAATCTGTACATTCTTAATCCATGTGCCGAATACTGGTTTGAGTCCGTACCGAAAGCGCAGTTCGATTGGTCAGAAAATTTCAAAGTCGACAACAGCTGCCTGAACTACCTACTGACAAATGCAGCAAGTACGAGAGCCGCCATTGACAGATTGGACAGCTTCCTTTTCTCTGAGGAGGAAGCTTCAGCGATCGAAACAGATATTTCAGAGGAGGCAAAAAAGAAACGTCAGAATGCGTCCGTCAAACAACCCGGATCTCGGAATTTCTTAAGCACAGAAAAAACTTTTGAAAACCCCGAAGAAGAACTTAAAACCAAGGTTAGTGCTGAATCAGCTTCTGCGTATTTAGAGTACCCCTCCAAGTCATTCCTGCATAGCTTCCAAAACTCCATTCTTAGAATGGACAGCACACTTCTGCCCAATGAGCCTGATGAGAACGACGTCAGTCTTCGTATCCTTAAAGCGCCCTCTTTCGTCCGAGAAGTCGAAGCGACCATCGATATTCTCCAGAACTGGTTCACGGATAAAAAGCGCGTCCTTAAACCATCCGATGTTTTGGTCGTGGTCCCAGACATCGAAAAGGCAGCTCCCGTCATCGAAGGCGTCATGGCATCACTGCCGAAGGATCTTTTCATTCCTTGGAAGATCATCGGTCTCAGCGAAGAAAAGCAGAACGCGCTCGCGGATGCGTTTGTGGGCTTGGGCAAGCTCTTGATGTCTGATTTTTCCGCCAGAGAGTTCTTTGCTTGGCTAGAAAAACTCCCCGTTCAGCAGCAGTGGGGCTTCTCTTTGGACGATATCTCTGTCATCCAAACTTGGCTTTATTCCGCCGGGTACTCTGTCGGAATCGATCACCAGCAGCTTGCAGCGCTTAATTTCACAGATGAAGACACGTCTCTTCAAGACGCCATGGAACGGCTTTCGCTCGGATTCTTCCTTGATGAGGCCTCTCCCCTGCCATTTAAGAAGGTGCTTCCTATCCGCGGCGACGAAGAAGCCGGCTTTGACACTGTTTCCGACGACTCGGGTCGTTTAATCCAGGCGCTTTCTCAGCTTTACCTGAACCTTGCCGATCAGCGCCGCGAACTGCTCGCCAGCGATTTTGCACTTCCGGCAGAGGGCTGGAGAGAATCGCTTCTGGACATGAAAAACCGTTTCTTCGGCAGCAGCTGCGATCCTGAGGAATCCTATAACTTCACAGAAATCATTGAAACAGTCTGCAAAGGTCTGACCGCCGCTTTTGACGGCACAGAAAAACCGGTCAGCTTCGATGTTGTATTAAGCGAGCTGAGAAGCGAACTCTCCAAAACAAAACGCGAGGTGACAAGCTCCGGGACCATGACATTCACATCCATTTCGCTGGCAAGAGGTATTCCCTACAAGGTCATTTGCTGCTTGGGTTTTGATGAGAAAAGCGGGTTCCCGGGAACACCGAAATTTGAAGAATTTGACTTAACCAAGGACCACCGGCGCCGCGGTGACCGAGACGCGAGAAAAGACAATAACGCTGTCTTCCTTGACACGCTTCTCAGCGCTCGGGAAAACCTTTTGATTTCCTACACAATCGGAACGAAGCCGCAAAGCGAAAATAATCCGTCGCTTGTCATTGATAACTTCAAAAATTACTTCCTTTCTCATGCCATGAGCGTGGGAATGGAGGACGGCACTGCTCAGGAAAAGGCTGACGAACTATGGAAGAGCATCGTTACAAAGGTTCCTTTAAATCGCTTTTCCATGAGAAATTTCTTAGAGGAACCGAAATCCCTAGAAAAACGGGAAAACAACCTTTTCTGGAAGAGCCCGCGGAAAGACGTTCTCGAATCAATCGAGCACGCCTACAGGAACCCCGATGCGAAGGAATCCATGTTCGCCAACACAGGGATTCCCGATGAGAAACTTCCCAAAACGATGCAGAACTCCAAGCTTCGGGAACTGCAGGTTAATTTCCTCATAAAGTTTCTGACATCCTACGATGAGTGGACAGCTAACTTGCTCAAACTTGAATCATCAGACTTCGAAGCCGACGAAAGAATGATCGTCCCTGCCAAAGATGACAAGCTCATGCACTCAACCGTCAGCCGAAAATTTCTTTCTTTGCTTGAGAACAACTTCTCCGACAAAGAGGCGCTCGACCTTCTGGCCCTTAATCCTAAGTACGGCATCGAAAGCGTCCGGCGTGCAGTTCTCAGCTTTGAAGCCTCAGAAGTTACCGAGGCATATGCCGCAAGAAAACAATTTATGGAGACTGAAACTCTAACAACTGTCTCTGCGACGCTTGACTATCAAGTTCCGCCTGAAATATCGACATACGTCCGTCGCCTCACGGACAAAACAGATCTCTTCCTTTGGAAAACGGAAGGCGAGACCTTGCGCGTCAAGCTCGGCGTTTTTTGCTCTGGATCAGAACAAAATCGTGAACTATTGCGTCAAATTATTTGGACGGAGGCAGGAGAGCCATACGATTTGCTTGTCTTTAACGATAGTTCAGACACAGATCATTTCAGTATTTCTTACTCTTCGATTATTCAGAACCACGGCGGCGAACCGCTTAAAGCTTTCTTGAAGTTATTTGAGTGTCACTGCAGGCACGCACTGGGAATGAATGCCTCGGATGATGCCCTGCTTTGGCAAGGTGTTTCAGAGGAAAACGTACGGAAAGCGGCTGATTTATCCACAGCTCTCAAAGAAGAACTCAGCGATTACTACAAACTCCTCAAAGGAGATGGCAAAAAGAAAGACATCTACCTTTCCGAAGCAATCAAAGCGCTAATTGATTTCGTTGAGAAACTTAAACCTTAATCGGAGTATTTATGCTTTTTAAAGAATTTGATGCAGCCACAACGCCGATTGAGGGGCACATGCTTTTGGAAGCCAGCGCCGGCACCGGAAAAACGTATTCCTTGATGCGGGTGCTGCTCAGGCTTTTAGTCGAGAAAGGGATTGAGCTGGATCGGATTTTGGTTGTGACATTCACGAATGCGGCCACCGATGAACTGTCATCTCGTTTGCGCAGCAACCTGACGGAACTCATTGAACAAATCAGACTGAAGAAGAACGGCAGCTTCAACGATCTGCTGGGTAGCTGGGAAGAAAAGAAATATTGTTCGGCAGAAATTCTTGAAAAACTGCAAACGGCGCTCAATAAGATTGACGACGCTGCCATTTTTACTATTCACGGATTTTGCCAGCGAATCCTGCAAGACTTTGTCTTTTCTTCAAAAGGGAACTACGACTTTGAGATCGGCGATGATTCAGATGCGAAAGATAAAGCGTTAACTACTTTTCTTCGTACAAATCTTCCCAAGGCTTATCCAACCTGCCCTACGGAACAACTATCTCTAGCTCGCGACATTCCATGGGCAGACATCCTATCGACTGCTGCCGGCCTGAGCAGAACTAAGCCCCTCACTCAGCAAATGAAGCTGATGAAAGACTCCGAGCATGAGCCTGAAGAAGAAACCAATCAGTTTTTTAATACTTTTATTGATCAGGCAACAACTCTCTACGAAAAAAACAAGAAAGATGAGCGTCTATTTACGTTCGATGACCTGCTGATTGAAGCAGAAGAACGCATTGTTAAAGATCCGGAATTCACCAAAGCCATTCAAAATCTTTATGGCGCTGCATTAATTGACGAATTTCAGGATACGGACCCGATTCAATACTCTATTTTCAAACATCTGTTCTTAGATGATCCGGAAGGCTCTAAACCCGTCATCTTTGTCGGCGACCCGAAACAGTCTATTTATCGCTTCAGGAATGCCAGTCTCGAAACGTATCTGTTAGCCAAAAATGAAATCAACAACCTTTACCAGTTAGTGAAGAATTATCGTTCAACGCCGGGAATCATCGCCGGAGTTAATGAATACTTCAATCCGGAAGGAAAAGGGCCCGACGGCGGCTTTTTGAATCAGGCTCTGACCTATTCGCCGGTGCAGTTTAATAAGAAAAAACTACCGCTCCTCCTAGAGAAAAACGGTAAACTCGAACCCCTCCCCTCTTTCGCTTTCTGGTCTAACGCCGACACTAAGGCCTTGTCCAATGCAGAGGCTCTTCGCGATATGGAGGCTATTGCCATCGCAGAGGAAATCGAATCCTTACTAAAGGAAAACGTTCTCTATGAAGGCCGGAGACTGAGGCCCAGTGACATCGCCATATTGGTCGCAAAGCGCTTCCATGCTGACAAAGTTATTGAGCAGTTGCGCAAGCGAGGCATTCGAACTCTTCGCTCCTCGAATGAAAACGTCTTATGTTCTAAAGAAGCGCACGAACTCAAGAGCGTTCTGGAGGCTATGTACGATCCGAGAGATACGCGTCTTGTGGCAGCGGCTCAGGCAACCCGAATTTTCGGCGACTCGTTGAATGACTTACTAAACAACGATGCGGCCTCTGCCCAGGCACGCTTGCTATTGGAGAATTCAGCGAAAATCTACGAAAAGAGAGGAATCATCGCTGCAGTCTCTAACCTTTTCGCCGGCGCCAAAACCGAAGAGCGTTTACTGCAATACGGCGGAGAACGCGCCCTCACGAACTATCAGCACATCTTGGAGCTTCTGCATCAGCAGCACAACACCATAGATAATCTGCAGGGGCTGCTTCGCTGGTTAAAACAAGAACAAAAAAAGAACAACGACAGCTATACCCTGAGACGTGAAACCGATTCCGATGTGGTTCGGGTAGAGACCATTCACAGCAGTAAAGGACTTCAATACCCGGTTGTTTACTACCTTGATCGGCCAATAAGCTTTTCCAAGAGTCAAGAATTTAGAGACGATGCAACAGGTGTCATTACCTTCTATGAAACCGAACAAAAGGCTCCCGACGACTTTGTTGAGAAATCTTATGAAGAGTCAATGAGATTGTTATATGTCGCTATGACGCGGGCAACAGCAAGAGTGGTCCTGCCTTATTTCTTTAAGAAGACTAAATCAGGGGCGCCGCACGGAAGCGTCGGCGGAAAATATCCGCTTGCGCAGGCTATCAGCGGAGAAACGTCAGGAGGAATGGCCATAATTAACGGGCTGAACCGGCTGCGGGAAGCTTTGAGCCCGAAGGAAGCGTCGGCAAGAGAAGTGAGAAAAGCCCTGCTTGAAGGAATATCCGAGCACAACAAAAACAACGCACATCCTCTCATGCTCTCTGAAAAAGCCTTGAATGCTTACTCTCCTTTTGATATTCGTTTTGACTTCGAACCCGGCAAATTTAGTGACTTCGAAGTCTCCATTAGAGAACAGATCGAACATCTTGATCTCAGAGCCGGTCGCGGTGACAGACAAAATCGTTCCTGGATTTCCTCTAGTTTCACAAGCCTATTGAGAACCATGGAGGCACAGGATTCTGCCGTCATCACTGATGAAACAGAAGCTTCAGAATCAGAGGAACCAGTCGCAGCATCGAAAGAAGAGGATATTTTGGAGGTTCTCAAAGGTTCTCAGAGCGCTGCCGAATTCGGCACGAAAGTCCATGAATTATTGGAAAAGATCTTCGACAAAAATTTTCATAATTGGAAGCTCAGAGTCTACAAATTTTTAGATGATCGTTTTAAGGGGTATGTCGCTCCGGAAACAGAAGAACGAAAGGCCGAAATCGAGACCAAAACGGAAGAGTTCTTCGAAAATTTATTCGAAGCAAAGATTCTGCCCTCCACGCCGGGCTTCCACCTCGCTCAGCTTTTTAAAAATCTTAAAGATTGCCGTCCGGAATTGAAATTCATGCTTTCCGTCGGAGCTCCGATAAAGGGCAGAGAACGTCTGACGGCGAGTCTTTTGGCTGAAACACTAACAGCCTTTGATTCTCGTTATAAAGACTTCCATTTATCGGAACTCGATATGCGCGGATACCTCACGGGCTCCATCGACTTAGCATTTGCCGCAGACGGCAAATATTGGGTCATCGACTGGAAGACGAACAAAATTGATTACCGCAATAATGCTCCCGAGCTGTACACGCCAGAAGCCGTAGACGCCTTGATGAAAAACAATCACTATGAGCTCCAGTTGACGCTTTACCTGGTTGCGCTCAAACGAATGCTCGAGGTTCGTTTAAATCTGCCTGAAGGTGAGGGTTATAAAGTCATCGGAGGCGCGATTTACTGCTTTTTACGCGGTATCAACAAAGAAGGGCGCGGAACATACTTTGAGCGTCCCAAAGATGGCCTTATCGAATGTTTAGACGACTTCCTGAAAAACGGATTTAGTCGTGAACTCCTGGAATCTCGTGCTAAAGGAGCTGCGTGAAATGATTTCGCAAAACCAAAATTCATTTGAAAACCTCGGCACCATTCTGCTTGATCTTTTAGCTCGTCGAGGAAAAACTGTGACGGCAGAGCAGCGAAATGCGCTGGCGTTTTTCATGCTGCATCTCGGACAAGCAGAACACCTCGGTGGTTTATGTGTCGAGCTTGATGCAACGCCGCAAAATAAAGGATACGTGGAGCTGCTTAGGGAAGCAGAGCTGCTAACAGACGGCAGCAGCAAAATTGCTGATGAACCCAACAACCTTTCTGTCGCTCCGACGCCCTTTATTCTTGACGTAAGCGAACCGAAAAAGCTGAGAATTTATTCCCGCCGCAACTTTTGCTCTGAAAGCCGTTTGGCTGCGGGAATTCACGGTATGTGCTCTGCAAGCGCCAGCGAAGTCAACGAGGTAAAAGAGGCCTTGGGACAGCTAGAACAGACGTTAAAGAATGCACGAGAAAAGGGCGACAAGAAAGCCTACTCTTTAAATCCCCTACAGCTGAAAGCAGCCGAACTTGCGGTTTCGGAAAAATTCTCCGTCATTTGCGGCGGTCCCGGTACCGGCAAAACAACTACCGTTGTGAAGTTCATCGAAGCCTTTTTGGAGATTCATCCGAAGGGCATCATTCAAATGTGCGCACCAACCGGGAAAGCCACAAGCCGCCTCCTTGAATCCGTAAAAAATCAGGCGGATGCCGGTCCAACCTCTGCTCCTTACTATCCCGAGGTTCGCAAAGCTCTTGCCGAAGACAGGCTGACCTCTTTAACGATCCATAAATTACTGGTTACGGATTTATCCAACGGAAAACGGCCGTCTGCGGATAATCCGATTGAAGCAGATTTGCTAATCGTGGATGAGAGTTCAATGATTGACTCGGCCTTGGCTTTGAAGCTTGTCAGAGCAATTGACCCGGCCAGAACTCAAACAGTGTTCTTAGGCGACAAGCATCAGCTGGCAGCCGTCGGGCCGGGTTCGGTATTTGCGGATATCTCTGATAATTCAGGAGTTTTAAAAGGGCACATCGTTGAATTAA
>UMKB01006096.1_pt1 | contig 12024 bp, 9 predicted proteins | sample 1966171 | NCBI WGS metagenome assembly UMKB01 (sample SAMEA4836164, study PRJEB28245) | human gut metagenome | biome: gut microbiome; material: fecal sample | place: Denmark | collected 2008 | reverse complement strand
TTACTCAAATTTGCTATTCCGTTAGGTGTTTATTTTATATTTGCGCCGCTTAAAAGGAAAACAAATATATGTAGAACAAAAAACTACTTTTTATGGCAAACTTATCAAAAGAAGGCAATATTCAACATAAACTTGGATTTGCCGGGTTACTCATCACATTGGGTATTGTTTTTGGTGACATTGGAACATCGCCACTCTATGTTATGAAAGCCATCATTCATACTGGAGAAGCTCTTGATGAAAATTATGTTTTAGGCGCATTGTCTTGTATCATATGGACGCTTACTCTTCAGACTACGGTGAAATATGTGCTGGTGGCTCTCCGTGCCGACAATAACGGGGAGGGTGGCATACTTGCGCTTTATGCCCTTTTACGCCGCCACAGAAGAAGGTGGATTTACATCATTGCCATTATCGGTGCGAGCACTTTGCTTGCTGATGGTATTATCACTCCAGCCATTACGGTCACAACTGCCATAGAAGGACTTGAAAGTATCAGTCCGCATCTGCCTGTGATTCCTATTACACTGACCATTATTACCATTATATTTTTCGTTCAGCGTTTTGGTACAGAAAATATAGGACGGTCATTTGGCATATTTATGCTACTTTGGTTCCTGCTTCTTGGAATCGCCGGAGCTATCAGTCTGACTTCCTATCCTCAAGTATTCAAGGCATTCAATCCTTACTATGCCATACGGTTATTAGTGGAATCCCCCCACTGGTTTCTGATATTGGGTGCCGTTTTCTTGTGTACCACTGGTGCAGAAGCCTTATACTCTGATTTAGGGCACTGTGGCAGACGAAATATTACGGTCAGTTGGATATTTGTAAAGGTGATGCTTATTCTAAATTATTTGGGGCAAGGAGCGTGGGTATTGCATCATCCGGAAAGTGCAGAAGGTACAGTGAACCCATTTTATTCAATCATGCCACAAGAAATACTGTTGTTTTCCATAGCAATGGCTACCGGGGCAGCTATTGTTGCGAGCCAAGCTCTAATAAGCGGTTCATTTTCCATATTGAGTGAAGCTATGAACTTGAATTTCTGGCCTCGTATGCGTATTAAGCACCCTACCAACGTAAAAGGTCAGTCATTTATTCCAATGGTAAACCTTGTAATGTATATTGGAGTAATATTTACTATATTGTTGTTTCGAGATTCCACCCACATGGAAGCCGCTTATGGACTTGCCATAACTATTACAATGTTGATGACAACATTGTTGTTGGGATTCTATTTGCATATGCATAACATTCCACGCATTCTATCAATACTGTTTGTCGGCGGATATTGTGTTATTGAAGGTATTTTCCTTGCTGCAAACCTGTCCAAATTTATGGTCGGAGGTTGGTTTACGCTGTTAATAGGTGGATTATTATGTTTTATCATGTTTGTATGGGTAAGTGCCAACAAAATTCGTCGAAAACATATGTCTTCCAAACGGTTAAGTGAATACTACAACATTATTTCTGATATTAAGGCGGACGAAAGCATATCCAAATATGCTTCTAATCTTGTCTATGTGAATCATGCAGACAAAGAAGGTTATGTGGACGATAAATTGTTGTATTCCATAATTAATAAGCAGCCTAAACGGGCAGATCATTATTGGCTTATTAACCTTGAATTTGTGGATACACCAGACACACTTGAATATAATTGTTCCACATTAATAAAAGGGACATTGTTTAGTATAACCATGCGTATAGGTTTTCGTATAGAACCGCGCGTGAGCCTTTATTTACGACAAGTAGTTGATGACCTTGTTGCGGATGGTGAAGTAGAACTAACAAGCTCTTATCCTTCATTGCATAAGAATGGCATACCGGGTGATTTTCGCTTTATTATTATCCACCGGAGATATTATCCTGAAGATTCCCGTAACCGCCGACAAAATTTGCTGATGAGCCTTTATGCCTTAATTAGAAAGATAGGCATTGGAGAACCGAGTGCGTTGGGGCTTGACACATCGGTTGTTGTTGTCGAGCGTGTACCGTTAATTATAGCTAATAGGGCAAAACATATTCGTCGTATAGAGCGGATTAAGCCTGAAAAATGCGATAATGATGCTAATATAGTCTTGGAAGAACAGAATGTATCATAAGTGACTTGCTATAATTATCGTCTGCATTTACGGTTTAGTTCTGTCTTTTGTATATACATCCAAACTAACCTAAACCTATTCTTGTTGGCAGTAATAAACGTGCTGGCGAAAAGAGAAAGAATGGCTTTCCTTCTTTTCGCCAGTAGTGTTTTTTATTGCTAATAGTTTGCAGTTGAAATGAACTTCTTAATTTCCTCTTCAGTGGGAAGTTCTATCATATACTTTTGCACGAAGATGTTCGGGTCTAATCCGGCAGTGGCGTATTTTACCAACGTGTCGCCCTTCTCGGTGCAAAGCAGGATGCCGACAGGCGGATTGTCGTCGGGTTGCATCACTTCCGCCTTGAAGTAGTTAAGATATAGGTTCAGTTGCGAAGCGTATTCGTGGCGGAACTTGTCTATCTTCAATTCCACGATGACATGGCATTTCAAAATGCGGTGGTAAAACACGAGGTCGGCAAAGAAATAATCCCCGTCTATCAGGATTCTCTTTTGGCGTGCTTCGAAGCAGAAGCCATGTCCCATTTCCAACAGGAAGCGTTGCAGGTTGTCCAGAATGGATTGCTCCAAGTCGTTTTCCGTTACCAAAGCACGGTCGTTCAATCCCAAGAACTCCAACGTAACGGGCGTGTTAATAATGTCTTTGGGCTGCAGCGGCATGGCTTGCCGTTGCACCAAAGCAGATAAGGCTTCTTTGTTTTTCGACAATCCGCTGCGCTCGTAATAGAGGGAATTGATTTGCCGCTCCAGTTCTCTTGCTGACCAACAACCCCTTATTGCTTCCATTTCATAGAAAGCACGTTTGACCGGATTTTCTATTTTAGAAATAAACTTTAAATGAGAATACGGTAATCTTTCAAATAATCTATCAGCTTGTGTATTCCATTCACTTGGTTGATTATTAACGGATTGTAATTCGGCACTCACCGTGTGCCGAATTGGGTCTGTGAATTCGGCGGACAGTGTGTGCCGAATTTCGCTTCCTGCCAATATGTATTGTGCGATAGGCTCTTTCAGTTGCGGATAAACAAGGTATAGCCGCCGGAACTCACGAAACCTGCGCTCGTTCAGTCCTTTGACATTCAATCGCTGTTCCAGTTTCTTCAACAGTTGTTCGCCGTATGCGGCACGGTCTTCACCGTTTTGCTCAAACTCCACGATATAGCAGCCCATGAGCCAATTGCGGGCAGTCAGGGCGAGGTTTACAGCGTGTGCGGCTTGCGCCTGCAACGTGCTTTGCATCGTGCTGATATGTTTTACTAATGCTTCAAAGTCCATAATTGCAAAGGTAAGTCTTTTATGGTTAAAACTTTAATTCCGGCAGGCTGTTTATCGCCTCCTCTTTCAATTTATCCACCGCACGGGTGTATTTCTCCGTATGTTTCAGTCCGCTATGCCCGAGCAGGCTGGCAACCGTCTTGATGTTCGCCCCATTGTTGAGGATATTCACGGCGAATGAGTGACGGGCGCAATGCCAGCTTATGTGCTTATCTATCCCGGCTCTTTTCACCCAACGCTTGACGGATTTGCAGCAACTTTCATACGAAGGCAGGTTGAAGATGAGAGCGTCTTTGTTACCGTCTGCCGGCGGTTCTCCCACAAGCGAAAGAAGACCGTCATTGAGCGGAATGACCACACCGCTACTGGCGGAATGACCTTTGGTCTTGTTCTGCTCAAATTTTAGCAGCTTATTAGCGTAGTCGATATTCTTATAGGTAAGGTCTTTCACATCACAGAAGCGCAAGCCACAATACAGGCAAAAGATAAACGCACACCTTACGTTGGGGTTCTCGTTGTCATAATGGCACGCAATCAACCGCTGGATTTCTTCCGGCGAAAGCACGTCCTTGCGTAGTATCTGGCTATCCGCCTTGCAGGTAACGCCTTTGCAGGGGTCTTTCAGCATCACATCGTGGTCAATCGCATAGTGGATAACCTTCTTGAAACGCTGGAAGATGCTTTTAGCCCCTTCGCCCACGCTCCGGGATTGCAGATAAGCTACGAACTGTTCCATCATGTCCTTCGTGATAAGTTCCGGCTTGATGCCGAACTCGTGCATCGGGTAATGCTCCTTCAAAAAGTCCTTGAAACGGCTTAGGGCGATTTGTACCATCCGAATGTCTTTCTTGGTATAGTCATTGATATAGGCTTGAAAATAATCCAAGAAATTCACGTTCCGGTCTTTTTTCAGGCGATAGCCCAACATACTTTCCTTAAACTCCTGTTCACGTTCGGCACGTATTTTTACAGCAAGCTCCAGTGTTTCCTTGTTCTGCTGGCGTTCCGCAGGGGTACGTGGCTTCTCTATCAGATACAGGCTGAGGTTCTCTTTTCGCCTGTGATGCTTGATAGCGAACTTCGGCTTTCCCCGCATCTTACCGCTTTCATAATACACCTGATTACCGTTTTCATCCAATACAGGCTTTTCCTCTCTACCCAAATAATACTCCAGATACAAACTAATTCTGCCGTCCGACAGCCTGTTTTGCTCCAATTTAGGGTTTTCTTTCGTTTTATTTTCTAACTTTGCCATTGTTTAGAGGTTTTATCCCGATTTAGATACCGTAACCGGGTGATTACGCTAAATAATTGATTTTCTTTTGTTTTCCGATATTGCAAAGGTACAAAAGAAAATGAAATTTCAAAGTGTACTAAAAGTGTACTTAATGACGAAAAATGGGCAAAATATGGCAAAAATGGAGAAAATAAGAAAGATGCAAATAATTGATAATAAGGAAGATAAATTCTTTTATTTTCCTATGATTTCTATGCCTTGTACCGGGTCTGGGTACTTAAAGTTTAGAAATCCTTGTAAGTGAAAGCTTACAAGGATTTCTCTTTATGTATCTGTTATATTGTATTAGTCAGAAGTCTTTTCACTGCTTCCTCAGCGGTTATCACCCATCCATAGTCAGCAATATTGAAAATGGGTGCAGAGGCATCAGAATTGATTGCTATGATCTTTTTGGCTCCTCCTATACCGGAAGTATGTTGAATCTGTCCGCTGATACCGATTGCAATATAAATATCCGGTGAGACAACATGTCCGGTTTGGCCGATTTGCATTTGTGGTTCTATCAGGCCTGCCTCTACTGCTGCGCGTGAACCTGCTACAACGGCTCCTATTTGTTGGGCCCATTGCCGTATCTGTCTTACTGTCTCAGGATTTTTGACTCCACGTCCTACACTGACAATAATGCGACTGTCGTTTAATGATATGCCATTGGACTGTTCTTTAGATTCGCTGATCCTATGAATACGCTTATCGGCTACAAAATCTGAGATGTCATGTTGTATGATTTCACCTGTTTTATTGAAATCGGCTTCGATGGCTTGCATGATGCCAGGACGTACAGATGCCATTTGCGGACGACGGTCTGGGGTTATGATCGTAGCCATGAGATTTCCACCAAAAGCTGGACGTATCTGATGAAGTAATCGGGTCTCTGGATCTATATTTAATTCAGTACAGTCAGCGGTAAGTCCAGTTTTTAATAAAGAGGCGAGACGTGCAGACAGTCCTCTGCCTTTAGTTGTGGCACCGACCAATAAAATTTCAGGATGAAGTGCTTCTGCCAGGTCGGCTATAACTCTGGCGTAGTTTTCTTCAATATATGTTTCTAAAGTTTCAGATTCTAATAAATGTATACGTTGTGCGCCGTAGGCTGCCAGTTCGGAAGCCAGATGCTTGATATTGTTGCCCACCAGTATGGCTTCAACTTTCTGATTTAATTTTTGAGACAGTTCTTGGGCTTTTCCTAACAATTCCTTGCAGACTGGAGCTAGTGTACCGTCTTGTGTTTCTGCAAGCACCCATATTCCATGGGTTGGTGTGAGACAGGTTGGAGTTGTCTGTTTAGGTGCTTCTTTCATTGTCAGGGCTGTCGCGGGACAAACTTGTACGCAGGTTCCACATAAACGGCAACTGTTGATATCTATTTCCGGATATTCATTGAATTGTATAGCCCCAAATGTACAGCTGTCTGCGCAGATACCGCATTGGGTACAGATATCTTTATTGAATTGGAGGGCAAAAGTATTATCGTTTGTCATATTTCTTATTTCTGAGGGTGAATACTTTCTTGGATTATTTGCATAATGTTGGTCGCATCAGTCAGCCATTCAATAGATTTGTTGCTTTGCGGAACTTGTGTAGATACGACTTTGGTTGGTGAAGCGTATAACCCGACTTCATTGCTTGACAGATTCAGGTCATTTTCATCCCAGCATACGATTGATTGTTGTTGGGCTTTACGCCAGCCAGTGTGGGAGGGTTGATCTCTCCATTTTCTTTACTTACCATGACGGCGCATGGAAGAGTGATTTCAAGCTGTTGTATGGTTTCGCCGGCTTTTTTATGCAAAATGATGCTGTTGTCCGTCAGGCTGTCAATTTGTATGAGTTGTGTTATTTGTGGTATGTCAAGTTGACCTGCCACTTCGGGACCTACCTGAGCTGTATCTCCATCTATGGCCATACGTCCGAAAAATAAGATGTCATAGGAACCTATTTTGCGAACAGCCGCAGCCAATACGGTACTGGTACACCATGTATCGCTTCCGGCAAAGGCACGTGAAGAAAGCAGGATGGCACGGTCGGCTCCGTGCTGCAATGCCTCACGCAGTACATTCTCGGCTTTGGCAGGTCCCATACTTACGGCGACTATTTCGGCTCCGGTCTTTTTTTTCAGGTTTAGTGCGGCTTGCAGGGCACACAAGTCATCAGGATTGGTTTTACATAAGGCAGATGAACGCTTTAATGTTTTGGTGATCGGATCAATTTCCACTCGTGTGGACTGTGGAACTTGTTTTAAGAATACAATATATCGTTTCATTTTTTATGGTCATTAATGATATTAAATGATAAGTGGAAGATAAAGTGAGTAGCACACAAAGTGTTATCCTCCTTTTTTGTTGGACCGTGCATCTGCACAGCGTTGCTGGAACTCGGCAGAGAAAGGATCGACTTTACCGAAACGTTCCGGTGCAAAGTAGGCTGGGTCTACAAATGGCGTTTCTTTCATAATCAGTTCGGCAACCAGTCTTCCCATACCTCCTCCGGCAGCGACTCCACCACCGCAACATCCGGTAATGGTATATAAGCCTGTGTATTGCGCAATCGGGCCAATGATAAATTTAGCATCGGGAACATAACAGGATGGTCCGGCCATATAGTGGGCAATAGGGAGTTCGTCAATATCCTTTAAAAATCTTTTGAGAAGTGGTGCGCATTCATCCAGTACTGTCCATTTGGCAGCTTCGTTGAAATCGAAATCTTCCAGCTTGTCAGTCAGTGTAGCAGGATCGAAAGGCTGGCATTGGCTTTCCCGTAATCCAATAATCAGTGCACCTACGTCGGAACGGGTAAATGCACGGGCATCAGGGATGACAGTGAACGGATGGTTGGCGGGGAAACGTTCAGAATCAATAGCACTGATCCAGAAATGACTTCTTACCGGGGTAAAGGGAAGTCCGATCTGAAGTGGGCGCATCAGCAGGTTTGCCCATGAACCTGCTGCATTGACTACAATAGGAGCAGTAATTGTTTCTCCGTTGATTAATGTAATACCTGTTGTCCGGTTCCCTTCTACATTGATTGTTTGTACTTTACTGTTCGGGCGAAGAGTGACTCCTAATTTCTTGGCTGCTTTGGCATATCCTGAACAGAGCAGGGCAGAGTCAATAAAGGCATCTGTCGGCATATACAAGGCAACATCAATCGGATCGGTTTCTATCCAGGGAAGCAATTCTTTAGTACGTTCCCGGGTGATTCTTTCATTAGGAATACCAAAGCGGTTGGCTGCCTCTTCCAGAGCTTCTATTTCTTTCAGAGAGGCTTCGGATGAAGCTATTGTGATACTGCCGCATTGCTGTAATTCCAGAGACTCGTCTAAAAGCTGTTCTATTTCTCCGATGCAATCATAGGTTTCCTGAACCAGTTCCATGAGGGCTGGTTTGGTTCGTGCCCGTGTCAGCAGGCAGGCAGCACGCGCCGAAGCTTGTGACGCAATTTCATTTCCATCTACTAGCAGAATCTGTCCTGCATTTCGTTTGGCAAGCTGATAGGCTGTTGCACATCCCAGCAATCCGCCTCCTATGATAATGATGTCATAATGTTGTTCCATTGTTAAATCGTATTATATTGAGGATTCATGAAAAATTTTGTTGTTTTTGTTTTCATTTCTTGTGTATACTTCCGGTAGATTAAAAGTCCTGCAATGGTAAAGAGGATCGAACAAATAGCTCCAACGGTACAGGAAATGTGATTGAATAAAGCAAACCATTCAAGTTCGATATTCAAGAACTCCTTGGTGGATAGCAGGGTTACAGTACCCAGGTAACCGATGAAATCAATCATGGCAATGAAGAATCCTACATTTCCCTTGATACGGAAACAAGCTATAAACCGGTCGAAGAAGATGGTTTGGAAAGTCAGGTAAGCAATATAAAGTGACAGACTTTGTATAAATAGCCAGGTGATGGGCGGTAAGTTGAGCGTTTCGTAAAAGAAAGATACGTAAGTCATGGTCAGACATCCGGCTATAACCAGAGTCATCAGCCATAACAGTGCTTTGATGTTGTTTCGGAAAAAGGCGAACAGCGCAAAGATTCCTAAAATGACGAGTGTTACAATGGTATCAATTCTGGCAAACAGCCACGATGATTGATTGCTCATGTCCAGTATGTTGACAAGAAAGTCTTCCTTGATATCTCGTAAGACCAATAGCATAAAGTTTCCGATAAATAGCAGACTCAGGATAGGCGCGTATTTCATAAACAGTTTTTTGCGTCCTTTGCCGTCCAGAATCACGCGCTCATTGCGTAAGGCAATATCTTCAGCTGTCGGTTGTGGTAACTTTTTCAGCATATATCCCATGAGTACTAACAGGGGAAGTGCAAAACCTCCAATGACGGCGGGCATCCAGAATTGGTCAATCTGCATTTCATTCATGGCAAATAATCCGAAGCTTTTGGCAACTCCCGAACTGAACACCATACTGACTCCTAATAAACTGGCCAGGATGTCGGTAACCTTGCGCCCTTCAATAAAACTGAAGATTACTCCCCACATGCATCCCAATGACAGTCCATTGACAAACATGGCGATGACATTGTAAGGAGGATTTAATATACCGAATCCGATAAGTGCTGCTTCTGCAAGTATGGCTGAACTGACAAAAAATCTGAATCGTTTTTCTTTCTTTAGTTCCGAGATTATTTTTATTCCGAAGAATTTGGCAATGACATATCCTAATATCTGGATTGTGGTTACAGCCACTTTATAGTCACTTCCTAAGAATGTTAGCCCTTCAAAGGATGCGGCTGTGTAAGGCTTTCGCAAGGCATATACTAATGAATAGGAAAGCAGTGCTGCGCCGCCGGCCCAAAGGATCAGGAGCGCATCAGATAATTGTTTGTTTTGGGTAGCTTGCTTCATTTATGAGTTTTTTTTGAGATTCAAATTCTGAGTGCAAAGCTATTGTGAGATAAAATCTGAAAGAATTAATTTATAATGTATAATGAAGGGATGTTTATGCTAATTTATAATGTCACATTTATATTATTTTTATGCAATGATTTTGTAATGAGTGACATAACTTTGTAATAACAAACACCTATCTTTGTAATCAAACGAAGGATTTATGGATAAACTTGCATTACTTTATGAACGGATGAAAAAACTCCGGGAGTCGGGTGTGAAAATGAAAGAGATATCGGAGGAAACAGATATAGCTTCCAGTGTACTTTCATCACTTTATTCATCGGTGTTACCGATGTATGTGAATCTGTTGTCTTCTGGTACTGAATCGGAGGCGGCATTGGATCAGGCTTTGCAACAAGTAAATAATGTATCCAAACGTAAACTGTTAGGATGTCTGGATGATTTGTATGAAAAGGTATGTCATCTGGAACCTCGTTTGATTTCCGCTAAAAATGGAGAACGTCCTTTTCTGGATGATATTGAAAAGGAGGCTGTCAGATATTTGCCGAATGCAGGTATTTATGCCGGGTTGTATTTAGCATACAGTGCTTCTTCTTTTTCGGATGGTTTAAAGATAGAGCCTTATATGATTACTTCCATTACGGATGGTAATACGATGCCCAAGGTATATAGTCAGAATATGTCGGGTGATTATTATGTAGGTATCGGATTATTCTCTCCTTTTCAGATCGGTTATCTGATGTTTAATGAGCAAAAACGCCTGCAGTTGGCCTTGAAGGTAATATATCTTCAGCTTCCCATTTTGGAATATCCTGATCTGATAAAAGGTATTTATCTGACCCATGACTATAACCGGAATCCGATAGCCCGCCGTATTTTGTTTGTCCGTCAGGGGGATGAGATCCCGCTGAATGAATTTGCAGAGCTCCGTACCCGAGTAATATCTAAAGATCAGATCGAAACGGAAGAAGAACGGGCGTATTATGATTACACTTGCCATACTGAGGACATAATTAAAAGCATGATGCTTGTTTCTCCTGATAAGAATATAGATGATTTAAGAAGAGAAAAGCGTATCCTGGGATTTTTATGAGAAGAGAACAGACTGCCTCTTGCCAGTTTGTCGGAGCATTTGTTTAAAGTTGAATGACAACGTGGCAGGATTGATCTGCAGAACCTCTTTTTTGTTTAAATTCTATAAAAAGCAGCTGCTTTATCGGAATTGTGGTACTTTGTTTGTTTATTTGTAAGAAACAAATTGACTTGTTCTATTAAAAAATATACGATTATGATTTCAGAAAAATTACAAACAGCAATTAATGAACAGATTACGGCTGAAATGTGGTCTTCTAATCTTTATCTTTCCATGTCATTCTATTTGAAGCGTGAAGGTTTCGATGGTTTTGCACACTGGCTGCTTCTGCAATCACAAGAAGAGTTGCAGCACGCTTATGATCTGGCTGATTATGTGATTAAGCGTGGAGGTACCGCTTCTGTAGACAAGATTGATGTTGTGCCTCAAGGCTGGGGAAGTGCATTGGAAGTGTTTGAACATGTCTATAAGCATGAATGCCATGTTTCTGAGTTAATTGAAAATTTGGTGAAGATAGCTTCTGAAGAAAAAGACATGCCTTCACAGGATTTCCTTTGGGGATATGTACGTGAACAGGTAGAAGAAGAAGCTACGGCTCAGAGTATCGTAGAGAAATTGAAACGTTGTGGTGATGCAGCTGGCATTCTTTATATGGATGACAAGCTGGGAAGCCGTAAATAAAAAACGGAAGAGGATTATTACCGTTTCAATATGACAGATATTTTCCGTCGTGCTTGGAATTGGTGCTGCCGTTTCCGTCATCGTTGTGGATATGGCGTACATTCTCCGTCCGATTTTCATTTTATAACGTTCGTGATTTATGAACGCTTACCTTTTTATGCTTATACTCCTCTGCATCGTCTGCGCAGAGGAGTATTGCATTTGCCGCATTATAGAGAGAAAGTTGACCGCCTTTTATTCCGGGTTGTAAATGAGCGTCGTCCTTCAGCTTTATTGGAAGTTGGTACAGGAAGTGGTTTAAGTGCCCTTTATATGGCATCTGCAAATCTGCAGATGAAAGTACGGACACTGGATCAGAAATATCAGGAAAAAGTAGCCCGTCTTTTGGGGGAGAACTCTCGTATTACTTATGAGAAATGTGAACTGAAAGATGGAATTGAACATTTTCTGTCTGAAAACCATTGTCCTGATCTGATACATATCGCTCATACACCTTATTATAAAGAGGTCTTTGATCTGTTACTCCCAAAAGTAAAGTCAGAGACATGTATGATTATCGGACAGCCTTATGCAACGGCTGAAAAAAAACAGTGGTGGAAAGAAGTTGTGGCCGATGAACGTACGGGAGTAACTTTCGATTTGTATGATGTCGGATTGGTTTTCTTTGATAAATCGCGTGTGAAAGAACATCGTATTGTAA
>UMKB01034888.1_pt1 | contig 12073 bp, 8 predicted proteins | sample 1966171 | NCBI WGS metagenome assembly UMKB01 (sample SAMEA4836164, study PRJEB28245) | human gut metagenome | biome: gut microbiome; material: fecal sample | place: Denmark | collected 2008 | reverse complement strand
CACCAGCAGCGTCAAAATCAAAATGGCGCAGTTGCGGAAGAAGTCCTCGGGCAGCAGCAGGATGATGGGGTCGGTGCGCCAGTCAAAGAGCCAGTTAGTCTTACCTGGGAAAAAGATAGAGTGGAACACCACAAAGGCCCGCTCAAAATTGGTGGCGGCCAGACCGCCCACAATGAGAAACAGGCCGCCCAGGCCAATGGCCGCCCAGAAGCCCGGCCCGTGGCCCAGCAGAGGGGCGGGAGTGAGCTTACGTTTCCGGCTGAGAACAAACAAAATCACAAGCGCAGCCAGGGAAATCACAGCTATCCACAGATCCAGCAGAAACAGCACCCGCACATCGGCAAAGTGGGAGGCGCCGGACGAGGAGAAGGGCAGCACGCCCGCGGCAAAATCGGGCCGCAGGCCCAGACAGTAGTCCATCACCTGGTCGAAGGCCTCTTTGATCTGCTCCACACTCAAGCCGGTATAGCCGTCCAGGTTCAGGGCCTTGATGTGGGCGTAATAGAAGGGGCGGCACAGCAGAGGCACCGCGATGGAGGCGGAGAGTACCAGAAGGGCGGTGAACACTCCGGTAAAAAGAGAGAGCAGTTTACTTGGTTTCATGGGAAAAACCTCCGGAAGAAGGATTTGCCCCCGACAGGGCAATGAGAACTTGGGCGGGAAGATAAAATAGCCACATCCCCAGCGACACAAAGGCGCTCACCGCCGGGGGAACCAGCTGTGGATTCTGGAACAGGCCCACACACGCATCACAGCAGAGAAAAAGCCAAAGCCCCACAGAAAACAGGCGCATGGACTGCCCGAGACAGCTCAGACTGGACAGCGCGTTGCAGAAAAAGTTGGTGAAGTAAAACAGGGCCAGAATATTCAGGGGGATGAGCAGGTCCAGCGCGTTTAGTACGACCAGAGCGAGAACAAACAGGGCTGCCCTCAGCCCCCACAGGCTGCGGCCTCCATTGCTGCGGTAGATGCGGACAAAGTATAACCCCTGCACCAGGCAAAACAGCACAATACCCAGGGCATAGTGTGCGTCCAGCAGCAGGAGAAATACATCGGCCAAAACGGTGAGGGTCAGAGCGGCGGACACCAGACGGCTGCCGCCCTGGTGACTCAGGTACAGAGAGTAGATCAGACACAGCAGGATGCCGGCAAACTTAATGGGGTTGGAGCCGCGGCCTCCGATCGTCACATCCCAGATCAGAAAGGCGGCGTAGAGGATGGCCTCCAGAGTGAGAAACAGGGGCAGTACCCGATGAGATAGGCGCAAAAGACCGCCTCCTTTCTGACTGCAGGTTCTATCATACCACAAAGGGGCAGAGAGAACAAGAAAGAGGGCCCGGCGTTTGCCGGACCCTCTTGTCTGGATGGAAAAATGGAATTACTTCTGAGCGGGCTTCTTGCCGCCGAAGATGGTCATGCAGCCCTCCACAGCCAGCACGATGGCCAGCACGAAGAGCAGGGTGCCCAGAATGGCCTGAGCATAGGGGCCCCAGTCGCTGGCAGCGCCGGCGGCAATGACGGACACCTTGCTGGTCACAGTCTGGAACAGAGAGACCAGAGTGACTACCAGCATGAAGGCCATGGGGAAGTAGAACATCTTGTTGTTGCGGCCGATGTTGCCCAGCCAGGCACACACGGTCAGCAGAGCCAGAGCGGCCAGCAGCTGGTTGGCAGCGCCGAACAGAGGCCAAATCTTGGAGTAGCCGGTCATGCCCAGGCCAACGCCCAGCACCACGGTGATGGCGGTAGCCACCACGGGGTTACAGAGGACGGCCTTAATGCCGGTAGCATCCTTATAGGTCTCACCGGGCTTGAGCCAGAACTCCTGGAACATGTACCGGGCCAGACGGGTGGCGGTATCCAGAGAGGTCAGGCAGAACACGGAAACGGTCAGAACCAGAAGGGAGGCGATGGTGCCCTGAGCGCCGGCCAGGCCGGGGATAGAGGCCACCATGCGGGAGATACCGGTAGCAAAGACCTGGGTGGGGGTGACGATCTCGCCGGAGGCATACTCAGTCCAGATGAAGGACACAGCAGCCAGAGAGATCAGAGCCAGAGCACACTCGATGAGCATGCCGCCGTAAGCGATGGGCTTAGCGTCGCGCTCGTGGTCTAGCTGCTTGGCAGTGGTGCCGGAGCCCACCAGAGAGTGGAAGCCGGAGATAGCGCCGCAGGCGATGGTCACAAACAGGGCGGGGAACACATAGCCCAGAGAGTTGCCGGTGGGAGCCAGGTTATCATACCAGCCGGTGAAGGCAGGCATATCCATGTGAGCAGCGTCCGCACCGGTGAGACCGGCACCGATGACGCCCACAGCGGCGATAACCATCATGGCGTACAGCAGGAAGGAGCTGAGGTAGTCACGGGGCTGCAGCAGGATCCACACGGGAGCCACGGAGGCAACCAGGATGTAAGCGCCGATGATCCACATCCAGGTGGAGCTGGTCAGGTAGATGGGGTGCCAGTTCAGACCGATAAACAGGCAGACCACGATGCCGATCACGCCGGCGATAGTGGCGATGGTCAGGGAAGCGCCCTTGCGATACACAAAGAAGCCGAACAGGATAGCCATCACGATGAACAGCAGGGAGATCATGGCCACAGAGGCGTTGGTCTCATTCAGGGAGCCGTCCGCGTTGAAGCCCACGAAGGTGCTGGCCACGATGGAGGCGAAAGCGGCCACCACCAGCACCAGGGTCAGGTAAGAGAAGATCAGGAACAGCTTCTTGGCACGATCGCCGATGTTCAGGGCGACCACCTCGCCCAGGGACTGACCCTTGTGGCGGATGGAAGCGAACAGAGCGCCGTAGTCATGAACCGCGCCGAAGAAGATACCGCCGATCAGGACCCACAGAACAACGGGGACCCAGCCGAACACGGCAGCCTGAATGGGGCCGTTAATGGGGCCGGCGCCGGCGATGGAAGAAAAGTGGTGACCCATCAGAACAGGAGCCTTGGCGGGGACGTAGTCCATGCCGTCCTCCAGCTCATGGGCGGGGGTGACTTTGGAGTCGTCAACGCCCCACTGCTTGGCAAGCCATCCGCCGTAGAAAATGTAACCTACGATCAGAATGATAATGCCAACGATGACAACAAGCATTGCATTCATTGAGTTTTCTCCTCTCCTTTATAGTTTGCAATGACACGTTCCACCATCCGCTTCAGGTCCTTGCCAAAGGCTTTTCCCGCGCGGTTGGTGGTAATTTCGCCGGTGGACAGGTCCACGGCGGCTATACGAAACTCCATCCATCCATGGAGCGATAGCTTAAATTCTCTGCGGTGCTTTTTCTTGATCAAAGCGCCCAGAGCCTGCTTGTCGGCCTGATCACACAGAACCAAAGCAGTGAGATACGTATACATATGCTGAGCATGGGGCTTGACCAGAGGGGTGCCCAGTTCCAGGGTCTGTCGGCACACGTTCTCCAGAGCGGTCTTGTTCAGCTCAGACAAGGAGTAGAGGTAGAGGTACTCGTGGTGCTCCGCCGCCCAGAGCTCCGCCTTTTTGCTCAGTACATACTGGGAGTCCCGGGAGTGAAAGGCACAGCAGGCCTTCAGAGCAGAATCGTCGCTGCCGCGCTCGATGTCATAGTGGGTGGAAAAGATCGTCAGCAGACGCTCCTCCAGGGTCTGGCGCAGAGAAGTCACGTAAAACCATCCTTTCCCCCGCCCAGCGCGGGGTGACAAAGTTGAAAGCAGCCGGAAAAGGCTGCTTTTCTCAAAAAGTTGCCGGAAAAAATTTAGGAAAAACTTAAGAAATGAAAATGGAAAAATTGTGAATAAATTATTAAGGATAATATAGCAGATTTCCATGCTCAATGCAACCCTAAACTATCTGCAAAAGAAAAAATTCTATGCCTTTTTGGTTGGAACGGCAAAAGGAAGCGGTTAAGAATGGGAGAAAGCGTCAGAATGCAGGAAGGAAGAAAATTAGAGAGTGGGTTGAACCTTAAATTTAAAGGTGAGAGCTGGAAAAAAAGAAAAAGGAACCGGCCTGGGGCGGTTTGTTGACAGGTTAGGCCCAATCGGGTAAAATGAGCCTGCATTTATAAGGTATGGTATATTGGAAAGGACCCGTGCTGCGGGCGGAAAGGAGCTGCGGGATGGAGTTGGCGGATCAGAAGAAAAAAAGAAGGCTTCTCCACCTGTCCAAGACAGGCAGGCGGCGGCTTCTTGTGCCCACGGCCTTTTTCCTGGCCGTTATTTATTATGAAGAGCTGTTTATGAAGCTCTTCTGCTTTCATAGCCTGTCCCCGGCCGGGGCATTTTTTACCCTGCTGTTCTCCATTCCGGTGGCGGTGCTGCTGGGACTGCTGTGCGGCGGCGTGCAGGAGCGGCGGGGACGGTGGCTGGTAGTGATATGTACCGCCCTGCTCTCCCTGTGGATGGGCTCTCAGATCGTCTACTACCATCTGTTCAAAACCTTTTTGACCATCTTTTCCATCACCAAAATGGCCATGGTGGCCGGAGCCTTCGGCGATATGGCGGTGGGCCAGATCCTGATGAACTGGTTTCCCATTTTGATGATGGTGGTGCCTGTGGTGCTGTCCCTGGTGTTCCGGGACCGGATCGTGAGCGGTGAGCCTCTGGCTCGGGGCGACCGGCTGCGCTGGTTTAGCGTGGGTGCGCTGGTACAGGTGGCGGGGATCCTCTTGGTGCTGCTGTGCGGCGGGGGGAACCTATCGCTGCGGTATATCTACTTCCAGGCGGCCGCGCCGGAGCTGGAGGTACAGAACTTCGGTATGATTACCCAGACCCAGCTGGAGATCCGGCGGGTGCTCTTTGGGATCGATCCGGACGACCAGATCCTGCCCAAGCTTGCGGTGCGCACTTCCGCACCCTACCAGCTGGAGGAGAAGAAGGAGCCAGGACTGCATGTGATGGAGATCGACTTTGACGCTCTGCTGGAGCGGGACCAGGACGATCCGGTGCTTACCGACATGCACCAGTACTTCTCCAAAGTGGAACCTACGGCGGAAAATGAATGGACGGGCCGCTTTGCAGGGAAAAATCTGGTCTGGGTGGTGGCAGAGGGATTTTCCACCCTGGCTATGGATCCCCAGCGTACTCCCACCTTGTGGAAGCTATCCCACGAGGGAATTATCTGCGACCACTTCTATACGCCCTTGTGGGGTGTGTCCACCTCGGACGGGGAGTATGTGACCACCACGGGTCTCATCCCCAAGTCGGGGGTGTGGAGTTACTCGGAGTCGTCGGACAACTACATGCCCTTCGGCTTTGGTACCCTGTTCAAAAATCTGGGGTACCGCACCCTGGCCTACCACGACTATCTCTACGATTACTACGACCGCAACCGCTCTCATCCCAATATGGGCTACGAATATTACGGCATCGGAAACGGACTGGATATGGAGATCGACGAGGAGAATTTCCCGCCCTCTGACCAGGAGATGATGGAAAAGATCGTGCCCCAATTTGTGAATGAGGATCAGTTCATGGTCTACTGCCTGACGGTGAGCGGCCATTTGAAGTACAACTATGAGAGCAACTCCATGGCCCGCCGCCACTGGAGCCAGGTGTCGGATCTAGGCTACTCCGAGGCGGTGACCGCCTATCTGGCCTGCCAGATGGAGCTGGAGCTGGCCATGGAGAGCCTGGTCAATCAGCTGGAGGAGGCAGGCAAGCTGGATGACACCGTCATTGTCCTCTCCGCCGACCACTACCCCTATGGTCTCACCGATGAGGAGTACAGCGAGCTGCTGGGCCACGAGGTGGACCCCGTCTTTGAAATCTACAAAAACACCTTGATTTTGTGGAGTGCAGATATCAAAGAACCTGTCCATGTGGATAAATTCTGTTCCAGCCTGGATGTGATGCCCACCCTGGCCAATCTCTTTGGTCTGGAGTACGACTCCCGGCTCATTATGGGCCGAGACATTCTCTCGGACGAGCCCGGGCTGGTCATCTTCTCCAATTACAGCTTTATCACCGACAAGGGACGCTATGACTCCACCACCGACACCTTCCAAATGTGGGACGGCAGTGAGCCTGACCCGGAGTATGTGGCGGAGCGCCTCTCCGAGGTGCAAAACCGGGTGGCCTACTCGGCGTCTATTTTGGATAACGACTATTACCGGGTGGTATTTGGAGCTTCCTGAGCATGAAAAAAGGCTGACATCGTTGGATGTCAGCCTTTTCCTTTTATCTTTTAAAGCTCCAGGCGGATACTGTCCTTGGAGGACAGGCCGTCTTTGGAGAGCATCCGCTCCAGTACCTCCACGTCGGAGGTGATGTCCAGGGCGTCTCCCTGGAACAGCTGGTCCAGCTGTTTTTCAAAGCCCTCCACGACCTTATCCATCATGCCTTCAATGCGTTCCATAGCGGCGGTGATGTTTTCACCTGCCACCTCCTGGTCCTCCAACTGGGCATAGGCTCGGAGGATCTTCAGCGTGGTGGGGAGATAGTAGCTCAAAAAGCTGTGCAGCTGGGGAGATTTCTCCGGGTGCTGCCGCTGGTAGTCCAGAATTTTGGCGGTGATGACGCCGATGCGGTCGATCTGCTGGCTGAGCCGGGGGTTATCGATGGCGTCGTTGACAGCGCGGATCTCATCCAGTACCGCGTCCTGGGGACGCTCCTCTTTGGGCTGTTCCGGCTGCTTAGGCTCCTCCTTGGGAGGATCGGACAGGCCGTCGCCCGAGATCACCAGCATGCCGCTGCCCAGATCCAGGTAGCCGTTGGGGAACAGGTTCTCCTCCAGCATGTCTTCCAGGTCATCCTTCACTTTGGCGGGGGAGGTGCCGGTGGCGGAGGCCAGGGAGGCCAGGGAGATGCTGGTGCGCCGTCCAATCATGGCCAGATACTGGCGGAAGCGGCGTACCTTCTTCTGCCGGCGAAGCCCCACAAACAGGCATCCGGCGCCGCCGCCCAGGAAGCAGAAGATGGGCAGCAGGTTCATCATGTCTTCCAAAAACCATACGACATCTCCGTGGAGCAGCCAATAAAAGGCGTTGCTGACACTGGAGAGGGAAACAAAGAGGAAAACCGCGGTAAGTACGGCGCCCACAATGGTCATCGTGCGGCCCTTGCGCTCCAGCGCGGCCAGCTGGGCGTTGCGGCCTTCGGCGGTGAGCTCAGCAGCGGGCTGGGGGGAGGTGGTTCTGGCTCCCACCGGCGCGGCATCGGGACGGCGGGCATAGGTGGTTGCGCTGCGTCCGGTGCGCTTTTTTCCGCCCAGCAGTTTCAGAACGATCATAAAAAAGCCGATGGGCGGCATACAGACCAGAAATACCACGGCGAGGATCCAATAGGTCAGATCGCCGTTGTTTCGGTTTCCCCTCTGATATTGATAGTTTGACATAATGGCTTTTCCCTCCGATAGCAGGCCGCAGGGCGGCCGACTTAACAAGGATATTGTAGCAGAGATGCGTCAAAAACGAATTGAGATTTTCTTAAAATTGATTAAAGGCGCATACAATGGATGCAGATCCTGAAAACAGACAGGAGGACCTGGGTAAAAAACATGATACCCCAAGGGCGCAAAAAAGTAAAGGGCGGTCCAAATATTTTGCTCCAAAGGGGAAATTTGGGAAAGACAGTTGTAACTGTTCTGTAATTGTAAGGGGAAAACAGGGGTGCTATAATGGGTCATGATCTCCAGAAACACGCAGGATCAGGGAGAAATGTCCATAAAATTCTGAATCTGTGTGGAGAAATAAACAGAAAAACGTATCGGCTGCGGGCCGATGCGCGGAGGTAACGTCATATGGAAGGTAGTCGGGTCCAAAACAATGGGGCCAAGGGCCCTATGAACCCAAAGAAAAAGAAATTGCTCATCGGAATCGGAGCGGCAGCGGTTGTGGTGGTCGGCGCCTATGTGGGCCTGTGTGCCTGGGTGGGCGGCTCCCAGACTATCATGAAGGGCGTCCATGTGGGCGGCGTGTCCGTGGGCGGAATGACCCAGGAGCAGGCAAAGTCCACCCTGGAGCAGAGCATGACCCAGGCCAAGAGCGTCACCCTGCCGGTGGAGTACGGCACCTGGAGCGGCAGCATCAGCGGCAGTGCCCTCAGCCTGGAGGCAGATGACTGCGTCCGGCAGGCGTGGGAAGCCGGCCGGAGTAACTTCCTGCTTCAGGGCGGCGCCTATCTGGGCAGCCTGATGGGAATGAAGCAGGACGTGGATCTGGTGCTGGACTGGAGCGAGAGCGGAAAAGAGGAGCTGAATGCGCTGCTGGACGAGGCCGATCAGCTGGCCGGCGGCGGCATCACCGAGGCCGCCTATGTGGTGGAGGGCGATGCCCTGAAGATCACCAAGGGCGTTACCGGTGTGGCCATTGACCGGGAGCAGTCGGAGCAGCAGGTCAAACAGGCTCTGACCGACGAGATCAGCCAGCAGCTGCGGGGCGAAGCGGTACAGGCGGAGACGGTGACCCTCACCGCCCACGAGGAAAGTCCCCGGGAGCCTGATTTTGAGGCCATGTATGAAGAACTGCATACCGAGCCTGTGGATGCCACCGTGGACCCCGAGACCTATCAGGCCACGGACCATGTGGTAGGCGTAGACTTTGACGTGGAACAGGCCAAGGCGGCCTATCAGTCTGCGGCCGAGGGCGAGACCGTCTCCATCCCTCTCACCCTGACCCAGCCCAATGAGACCAAGGAGAGCCTGCAGGCCAAGCTGTTCCGGGATCTGCTGGGCAGCGGTACCACCAACGTCAGCGGCTCTTCCAACCGCAAGCACAACGTAAAGCTCTCTGCCCAGGCCTGCAACGGCGTGGTCCTTATGCCCGGAGAGATCTTCTCCTACAACAACACCACCGGCAGCCGCACTGCCTCCAAGGGCTATCTGTCCGCGCCGGTGTACTCCGGCGGCGCCTCGGTGGACGAGGTGGGCGGCGGCATTTGCCAGACCTCCTCTACCATTTACTACGCCGTCCTGCACACCACCTTGGAGGTGGTGGAGCGCAAGGCCCACATGTATAACACCGGTTATGTGGATGAGGGCATGGACGCCACGGTATACTATGGTCTGACGGATTTCCGCTTTAAAAACAACACCAACTATCCCGTGAAGATCGTTACCCGCAGCTACGACCAGGGCGGCAAGCGCAAGCTCACCGTGGAGATCTATGGCACCAACGAGACCGGTTATTATGCCGTGCCCAAGAGCACCACCTATGACAGGGTCTCTCCCACCACCCAGTATAAGGCGGATGAGTCTATCCCCCGCGGAACCACCAAGGTGGACAGCAAACAGAATCCTTATACCGGTATCAGTGCCAGTACCTACCGCTATATCTACGACAAAAACGGCAATCTGGTGGAGAAGCAGCAGATGACCTCCAGCACCTACAAGATGCGTCCCAAGACCATTTTGTATAACCCCGCCGACGGCGATCCCTCCACCTGGGTCAACGGCGTGCCGCCGCAGCCCCAGCCCGAACCTCAGACTGAACCGGAGCCTCAGCCCGAACCGGAGCAGCCCATCGATTCCGGCAGCCAGGGCACGGATTCCGGGGCCTCCTCGTCCAGCAGTACGCCGGATCAGTCGGCAGGAGGGGCCAGCAGCCAGGCATCCTGAAGGAGCACAACATGTTTCAAGGTTTTTCACAGCAAGCAGTGGATTTCCTGTGGGGGATCCGCTTCCATAACGAACGCAGCTGGTTTTTGGAGCACAAGCAGGAGTATCTGACCTACGTGGCTGAGCCCCTGCGCCAACTGGGGGAGGAGGTCCAGCAGGTCATGGAGGAGAAATCCCCGGAGCTGGGACTCAACCTCCATGTCTCCCGGATCTACCGGGATGCCCGGCGGCTCCACGGCCGGGGACCTTATAAGGATCACCTGTGGTTTACCCTGCGCCGTCCCAAGGAGCGGTGGGTCAGTCTGCCGGCGTTCTATTTTGAGATCGCCCCGGAGTATTACAGCTTCGGCATGGGCTGCTACGACCCCACCCCTGTTACCATGGCCAAGCTCCGTGCCCGCATCGACCGGGACCCCAAGCCCCTGGAGAAGCTGGCCCGGAAGCTGGAGGGCTCCGGCTTTGCGCTGGAAGGGGAGCAGTACAAGCGGCCCAAGGGGGACCCGGGACCTCTGCTGTACCCCTGGTACAACCGCAAGAGTATCTCCCTGACCCGGGATGAAAATTGTGAGGGCCTGCTGTTCCAGCCTGAGCTGGTCCAGCAGGTGGCACAGGGCTTCTGTTTCCTGAAACCGTACTACGAATATCTGATGGATTTGGCGGGCGATGCGCCGCCGGAACGGATTTAAAAAAGGGCGTGCCCAGCGGCACGCCCTTTTTGCAAGTAATTTTCAAAAACTTGTAAAATGAATTGTAATTTCCTCCAAAAACCGTTGACAAATTATAGGGCGGGTGCTATATTATAACCAGAAAGGGTGATACCAATGTGGTAGCAAACCTAGATACCAGATACACCTGATCCGACAGCAGAAAGTTGAGATATATCAAATCCCTGGTAAATCAAAAACATAAGCTGTCAAACCTGTATCGGAATACAGATCGACCCGAAGGAAAACAAAGGCACCTTAAAGATCTAAGGCAAGTTTATATCTTAAGAATTCCAGATCGGCAAGTAAAATTCGGTAAACCTTGTCAGTACCCGGCGGACCAGGAAAAACTCATGAGAGTTTGGTAAGCTGAAGAGAAATCAAGATCCCGAACGCAGAGAAGAATTCAATGGGTAGCAAAAATGCCAGGGAAATCGAACAGGACCTGCGTAAACCAATGGTAAGCTCTGAACCCCGTACAAGATCAGCTGGTAGGATACAGTGTATATCTGGTCACGCAAATGCCACAGGATGTTGCAGGAAGCATGAGATCGCACAACAGCACAGAACCTCATAAGCGAGGATGCACGGCGAAGTGAACGCGCGGCAACAAAAGTTGAATGGCAGAAATCGATATCCTGTAAACGGAACGTGTGGTAGATGCGAATTAATAGAAAGTGAGGTAACCATATGATGTTAGATAACAAGAACCACCAGAAATGACCCTTGACTGCATTGGATTACGAAACAAGCAGTCAAGGGTCATTTCTTTTTTATCATCGTATGGAAGCGGGCGAAGGCCCGTTTTTTTCTTTTTTCGGCTCTGTTACAAAAGCAGAGAGATCAGCGGGATAGAAATAAGACACAGCAGGCTGGAGAGAAATACCGACCGGGAGGCGAACTCCTTGTCCGAGTGATAGCTCTCCGCCAGAATGGCGCTGATGGCCGGGGAAGGCATGGACATAATGATCAGAGTCACCCCCACCACCAGAGGATTGGAGATGGGCAGCAGCCGCAAAATGGCCCAGGTAAGGACCGGGAAGAAGACGAGGCGCAGAAAGGAGACGGAAAAGACGTCCCGATCCCGCAGCAGATCGCCCACCCGTCCCTCGGTCAGATTCATACCGATAACCAGCATGGACAGGGGAGTGGTAATATTGGAGAGATGGGTGAGGGGAGTGGACAGCACGTCGGGAATGGGAATTTGCGCCACGTACATTACCAGCCCCAGCAGAATGGCGCCGTTGACGCTGGTCAGCAGGATGGAGCGCCAGGAGGGCGGTGGGCTGGAGTCCTCTGACTCGTGGTCCATGCACATGAGCTTGGCGCCCAGTGTGTAGGCCAGCAGATTAAAGGGAATACCCAGAAATACCGCCAGAGCCAACCCTTCTTCCTGAAAGAGAGCAAGGGCTACGGGAAAGCCCATAAAGCCATTGTTGCTGAACATAGCGGAGAAGATCCATGCGCCTCTGCGTCCCTCACCGACATGGAAAAGGCGGCAGGCTGGCAGGGACAGCAGGCCATAGAGAAGGTACAGCACCGTTCCAAGTATCGCAATGAGTACCCCGTCCCGGATAAAGGCGGCGTCGTAGGGCCGCACCAGGGAGACCAGAATGGTGGCGGGCAGGGTGATCTGCATGAGCAGATTGCTCAGCAGCTTGGTGGAGGAGACGGGGAGGACCTGAAGTTTTACCGCGGCGTATCCCACGGCGATGAGCAGAAACAGGCCCACCAGATTGGAGAAGACGTCTCCGATGTTCAGCATGGATCAAACTCCTTTCACGGCGGTGCTGGAATTACGCCCATTACAAGGCTGCGGCCGGCGCATAAGCGC
>UMKB01020148.1_pt1 | contig 12091 bp, 9 predicted proteins | sample 1966171 | NCBI WGS metagenome assembly UMKB01 (sample SAMEA4836164, study PRJEB28245) | human gut metagenome | biome: gut microbiome; material: fecal sample | place: Denmark | collected 2008 | reverse complement strand
TTCTTCAAGGGCCAGAAGATCAACGGCAAGATCTCCAAGGAACTGGACAAGGAGGTCATCCGCAAGATCCAGATGATCTTCCAGGATCCCATGGCTTCGCTGAACGAGCGCGCCAAGGTGGAGTATATCATTGCTGAGGGCCTGCTGAACCATCATCTCTACAAGGATCAGGAAGACCTGCATGAAAAGGTGATGAACGCCCTGCATGAGGTCGGCCTGCTGCCGGAGTTTGCCTCCCGCTTCCCCCACGAGTTCTCGGGCGGCCAGCGCCAGCGTATCGGCATTGCCCGTGCACTGGTCATGGAGCCGGAGTTCATCGTGGCCGATGAGCCCATCTCTGCACTGGATGTCTCCATCCGTGCACAGGTGCTGAACCTGCTGAACGAGATGAAGAAGAGCCGCGGCCTGACCTACCTGTTCATTGCACATGACCTGTCGGTGGTCCGGTTCTTCTCGGATCGTATCGCCGTTATCAGCAAGGGCCGCATCGTGGAGCTGGCTGAGGCGGAGGAGCTGTTCCTCCATCCGCTGCATCCCTACACCAAAGCCCTGTTGAGCGCGGTTCCCATCCCTGACCCCAGCCTCGAAAAGCACAAGAAGCTGCTGGTCTATGACCCCTCGATCCACGATTACAGCGTGGATAAGCCGGTCTGGGAAGAGATCGCAAACGGCCACTTTGTGTATGGCAACCAGCGTGAGCTGGAAGGCTACCGCAAGGAGTATGAAAGCCAGCTGTAAGCTGAACCGCTTTCCTGTATTTTAACACAATGACCCCGCCGCGCTGGGAGTTTTCCCGCGCGGCGGGGTTTTGTGCTGTCAGGGAGAAAAAAAGAACCGGACGCTTCAAAAACGTCCGGTTCTGCTTTTTGCGATTGGCTATTGGTTCACGCGATCAGGCCTGAGTGGCTGCGTCGAATGCGGCGGCAAACGCATCGTACTGTTCGGTGGTGTAGGCCTCCTCGCTGGTCTCCCAGTTCACAGCCTTGTAGTTGCAGGGACCATACATTGCGTTGATCTTGCTGTACTCGTTGACGTGGGTCAGGCACCAGGTGATATCGTAGACGGTGGGGAAGATCAGGTTCTCGTCCAGGAAGTAAGCCTCGGCCTTGGCAAATGCGGCGTAGCGTGCATCGGTGTCGTCAACGATGGCACGGCCCTCGTTCACCAGATCGGTGAATTTCTCGTAGGCGGCAACCAGATCCTTCTGGTAGCTGGCGGGGCCATTGTTCACAATGCCTGCGATGTTGGTCATGTTGCAGCTGTAGTAAGCATTGTCGTCGTGAACGATGATCTGGGTCAGGAAGTTGATGGGATCGCCGAAGTCAGCGCCCCAGCCCATGTGGACGAAGCTCTGCAGCTTGGGAGCCACGACTTCCTTCATGGTGGAGGACACGAAGGTGTTGATATCCAGCACGATGAAGTCATCGCCGAAGCTGTCGGTGAAACACTGCTTCAGGACGGTTGCGCTGTCCAGAGCGGAGGTGGAGCCGGCCAGAATGTAGTAGGAGCAGTGAACAGGGAAGGTGACACCAATGGCACTCAGCTCTTCCATGGCCTGCTTCTTCAGCTCGGTGATGTCGCCGTTGTTGGCGCGCAGGCGCTTCATGGTCTTGCCGTCGTAAGCCTCGCCGTCCAGACCCATCTCCTTGGCCACCAGGTTGGTGTAGTCGGTGCCGTCAGAGGTGTAGCACAGGCCCTTCATGGTGAAGAAGTCGTTCTCACACTTCAGGGGATTGATGGGGTTGTAACGGGCGAAGAACTTGTTCAGCACCATGCCCTTGGAGAAGCACTGACGGAAGGCCTTGTTGGCAATGGCCTTGTTCCAGTTCTCATCGGGGGTGCCGTCGGTGTTCTTCTTGTCGTAGTTGAAGATGAAGCAGTAGCTGAACTTCTTGGCACGCTTCTCGCATAGCTGCTGATTGTACTCGTTGGAAGGATCGGACTGAATGGTGGTGATGTTGCTCTCGCCCAGGTCCACCTCGTCCAGCTCGCGGTTCTGATACAGCTGCAGGCTGATGGAACCGTCGCTGATCATGGTGACAGTGAAGCGCTCAAAGCGGCTGACGTTGGCAGCATCGTAGTAGTTGGGGTTGGGGATGTAGCTCTTGGTGTTGCCCTGGATGTACTCCTCCACCACATAGGGTCCGTTGTACCACATGGTGGTGTTGTCGCAGCTCCGGAAGCCATCGACACCCAGCTCCTCAATCAGAGCAGGGGCCACGGGGTAGAAGCTGTTGTAGGCGGCAACGGTATCAAAGTAGGGGCAGGCGCTGGGGCAGGTGAATATCAGAGTGTAATCATCCGGAGCCTCAATGCCCACACCGGCAGTCAGCATGTCCTCGTAGGTCATGTCAGCGGCAGCGTCACCGGCTTCCTTGGTCAGCTCGTAGTACTCGTAAGCGCCCACAATGGTATCGTTGGGCATGGAGGTGTTGTTGGCTTCGTTCTTAATGGCGTTCATCACCCATTCAAAACCAACCAGGAAGTCCTTGCTGGTCAGGTGAGCCTTCACCTCACCGTTGCAATCCACCCAGTCCACGTCGTCCCGCAGGTGGAAGGTCCAGACAGTGGCATCCTCATTGTGCTCCCAGCTGGAAGCGATGGCGGGCACCACCTTGCCGTAGCGGTCAAAGCTCAGCAGACCGTCCCACAGGTTAGTGACCACGTTGGCATCCTCAGCCTTCTGGGTGTACAGCATGTTCCAGCTTTCCAGCTCACGGTTGCCGCTCTCAAAGGAGATGAACTCCTTCAGGGGGGTAGCGCCGGTGGAGTTGGGGGCAGCAGCGCCGCTGGCGGCAGCACCATTGCCGGTGTTGTTGGACTTTTCGCCGCAGGCTGCCAGCAGGCTGGCGGCACCCACAGCACCTGCACCCTTCAGGAAGGTGCGGCGATCAAAATTGAAGCTCATTGGATGATCCTCCCAGATCTTGCGCGGACAGAGCCGCGCGTTTTTCCTTTTCCTAAACGCAGTGAGGCTGTCTGCCTTTCCAAAAAGTGCACAGGAAAGACAAAAGTCGCACCGCTGTATATTTTAGCACTTTACTGGAAAGAAGTCAATCCGCCACAGCATAGAATTAGAAACAAAACGGTGACAAACACTTTTATGGGAAAAGAATGAGGAAAAAATTACTATAAAATGGAAAGAACTGTATACCTGTGAAGAACAGGCGAAAGAGAGAAACTGTTCACGCTGTGCGCACAAAACAGCTATCTTTTTTCACAAAAACATGATACAATAAAGTGTATCTGTATCAGTAAGGAGCGCACCATGAAGAAACTGACCTCGATGTACAAACGCTACATGTTCCACCCCATTTTATATAAGACCGTGACCCGCACCTCCATTGTGGCCGTGCTGATGCTGCTGTGGCAGCGCTATGTCAGCGATGGCACGTTTACCATCTGGGAGGCCCCGGGCTTTCTGTGCGGCGTGGTGCTGCTCATCTGGGCCTGGGTGGACTACCTGCGGCTGGATGGCGTGACCATCCACCATCTGCTGGAGGAATTCAAGGGGATGGGCAAGCGGCAGAAAAAGATCCACTCCACCCGCTCCATCATCGACTATGCGGATGAGAAGATCGTCTCCTTTGAGGAGCTGGAACCCGAGGAGCGCACCTATTGCAGCCTGCTCTCCAATCTGGTGCTGGGCCTGCCGCTGGTCGCTGCTGCGCTGATCGCCAGCGTGCTGTAAGGGGGCCGCGGCATGGAACAAGAGCACAAGCAGCTGGTCATCGGCATTCTGGCCCATGTGGACAGCGGCAAGACCACCCTTTCCGAGGCCCTGCTCTACGGCACCGGCACCATCCGCAAGCTGGGCCGGGTGGACCATAAGGATGCCTTTCTGGACACCGACGCGCTGGAAAAGGCGCGCGGCATTACCATTTTCTCCAAGCAGGCCCTCTTCACGGCGGGCAATACCGATTTTACCCTGCTGGACACCCCGGGCCATGTGGATTTTTCCACGGAGACCGAGCGGACACTGCAGGTGCTGGATTATGCGGTGCTGGTCATCAGTGGCACCGACGGCGTGCAGAGCCATACCGAGACGCTCTGGCGGCTGCTGCTGCGGTACCGCATCCCCACCTTTGTGTTCGTGAACAAGATGGACCTGCCCGGCCCGGGCAGGGAAGCGCTTCTGACCCAGCTGAACCGTCGGCTGGGGGATGGCTTTGTGGATTTTGGGGCAGAGCAGGCCGACCGGGACGAGGCGCTGGCTCTCTGCGATGAGCGGCTGATGGAGACGATGCTGGACCGGGGAATCCTGACCGATACCGACCTCATCCCCGCCATTGCTCGGCGACATGTGTTTCCCTGCTGGTTTGGCTCAGCCCTGAAGCTGCAGGGTGTGGATGCGCTGGTGAAGGGCCTGGACCGCTATACCCGCCCGGCCCCCGCGCTGGAAGCCTTCGGGGCCAAGGTGTTCAAGGTGAGCCAGGATGAGCAGGGGAACCGCCTGACCTGGCTGCGGGTGACCGGCGGCGCGCTCAAGGTGAAAGCCCAGCTCACCGGAGAGGTCGACGGGGAGCCATGGGCCGAAAAGGCCAATCAGCTGCGGCTCTACTCCGGCGCAAAGTTTACGCTGGCGGAGTGCATCGGCCCCGGCCAGGTGTGCGCCGTCACCGGCCTGACCAAAGCCCGCCCGGGCGAGGGTCTGGGGGCGGAACGGGACAGCGACCTGCCGGTGCTGGAGCCGGTGCTGAGCTATCAGGTGCTGCTGCCCGAGGGCGCAGACGTGCACGCCGCGTTGGGAAAGCTCCATCGGCTGGAAGAGGAGGAGCCCCAGCTCCATGTGGTCTGGAACGAGACCCTGGGCGAGATCCATGTCCAGCTGATGGGCGAGATCCAGCTGGAGGTGCTGAAAAGCCTGCTGGCCGAGCGGTACGGGCTGGAGGTCGGCTTCGGACCCGGCGGCATCCTGTATAAGGAGACCATCACCGAAGCCATGGAGGGCGTGGGCCACTACGAGCCCCTGCGCCACTATGCGGAAGTCCACCTCAAGCTGGAGCCCCTGCCCCGGGGCAGCGGGATGCAGTTTGCCGCCGACTGCCGGGAAGAGGTGCTGGACAAGAATTGGCAGCGGCTGGTGCTGACGCATCTTGAGGAAAAGCAGCATCTGGGCGTGCTCATCGGGGCACCCCTGACCGATGTGAAGATCACCCTCATTGCGGGCCGCGCTCACCTCAAACACACCGAGGGCGGCGACTTCCGGCAGGCGACCTACCGCGCCGTCCGGCAGGGCCTGATGATGGCAGACCAGATCCACAAGACCCAGCTGCTGGAGCCGTGGTATGCCTTCCGGCTGGAGCTGCCCTCTGACAACGTGGGCCGCGCCATGAACGATATCCAGAACATGGGCGGCAGCTTTGACCCGCCCGAGACCGGAGCCAACGGGGATACCACCCTGCTTACCGGCACGGCACCGGCCTCCACCATGCGCAGCTACCCCATGGAGGTGGTGGGCTACACCCGGGGCAGGGGACACCTGACCCTGACGCTGGACGGCTACCGTCCCTGCCACAATGCAGCAGAGGTCATCGAGGCCGCGGGCTATGAGCCGGAACACGACCTCGACAACCCGGCGGATTCGGTGTTCTGCGCCCACGGGGCCGGATTTGTGGTGCCCTGGGAGCAGGTGCGCAGCCACATGCATGTGGACAGCGGCTGGGGCAAGACTGCAAAGACCGAGGAAGCAGTGCAGGCCCGCCCCCGCCGGATGGCCGCCTATCGCGCCACCCTGGAAGAGGATGCTGAGCTGCTGAAGATCTTTGAACAGACCTATGGGCCCATCAAGCGGGACCCGCTGGCGGCGTTCCGCCCCACCCAGAAGCGGGAACGCCCTGATTTCAACGCCGAGCAGTGGGAGATCCAGCCCGAATACCTGCTGGTGGATGGCTACAACATCATTTTTGCATGGGACGAGCTGAACGCACTCTCCAAAGAGAGCCTGGAAGCGGCCCGCCACAGGCTGATGGACATCCTTTGCAACTATCAGGGCTTTAAGAAGTGCGTGCTCATCCTTGTGTTTGATGCCTACCGTGTGCCGGGCAGCCCCGGCAGCATAGAGCAGTACCACAATATCCATGTGGTCTACACCCGGGAAGCCGAGACCGCCGATATGTTCATCGAGCGTGTCACCCATGAGATCGGCAAGGGCCGCCGCGTCCGCGTGGCCACCTCCGATGGCATGGAACAGGTCATCATTCTGGGCCATGGTGCCCTCCGTGTCTCTGCCCGCATGTTCCATGAAGAGGTGCAGGAAGCAGAGAAGGAGATCCGGAGGTATTTGCAGGGAACGGATTAAACCTCTCCGTCATCCCTGCGGGATGCCACCGTCCGGGTTGCGGCTCCCAGCGTCCGCTTCGTGCAAAATTTTGCACTTGCGTCCCGCTGGCCGCTGCCCCAACAACTCCTCCCTGTTTCCGCCACTGGCGGCGGTCGTCGTTGTTGCCCTAATAGGGGAGGCCTTGGCAAAGAGGGTGAGCTTTACGAAATGCCAAGGGCCCCCCTATTAGCGGGGGCTGTCACGCAAAGCGTGACTGGGGGGTTAAACCACAGAAGGAAAGGAGCCGCCTATGTTCGAAACAACTTCTGATTTTGTCTGGCAGGCCATCCAGCCCCGCCCCCGGGACGCGCATAAGGGGACCTTTGGCTCCGTGCTGGCGGTGGCGGGCAGTGCGTCCTACCGGGGCGCGGCGGCGCTGGCCGTGGAAGGTGCCCTGCGCACCGGAGCCGGCATCGTTACGCTGGCAAGTGTGGAGCCGGTGCTGGCGGCTGTGGCCGCCCGCCTGCCCGAGTGCTGTCTCTGCCCCTGCGAAGCGGGGGCAGAGGGCGGCATCTCGCCCCAGAATATCGACCGCATCCGGCGGCAGAAGGCCTCTGTTCTGCTGGCGGGCCCGGGGCTGGGCTATACGGCCCAGAGTGCGGCCCGTGCCGCCGAGACCCGGGCACTGGTAAAAACGCTCCTGCCCGGTTTTTCCGGCAGTGCAGTGCTGGATGCGGACGGCCTGAACGCCGCCGCTGACCTGCTCCAAACGGAAAAAATGCCTCACCCTCAAGGAGAACTGATTTTAACGCCCCACCCCGGCGAGATGGCCCGGCTGACCGGACACTCTGCGGCAGAGATCAACGCGGACCGGGAAGGCACGGCGCTGCGCTATGCGAAAGCATGGAATGCTGTGGTGGTGCTGAAGGGGGCGCACACCGTCATTGCAGGGCCGGATGGCCGCTGTGCGGTCAATCCCACCGGCAACCCGGGGCTTTCCCGGGGCGGCAGCGGGGATGTGCTGGCGGGCATGACCAGCGCCCTGCTGGCCTGCGGTCTACCTGCCTTTGATGCTGCTGCCTGTGCCGTTTATCTCCATGGTGCGGCTGCCGACCGTGCCGCTGCCCTGCACGGGGAAACCGGGATGCTCCCGCATGATCTGCTGGATGCACTGGGGACCCTGTTTGCCGAAAACGGGCGCTGAGCAAGGGGACGATCCCATCAAAAAAAGAAACGCTTCCTTTCCTCTGGATTTGTGTTATACTGGAGCTATCCAAAACACAACGATCTGCCGGAAAGGAAGCGTTTCTTTTATGGTTCCTGCACTGGAAAAAATCATTGCCGAGAGCGACCGCATCGTCTTTTTTGGCGGCGCGGGGGTCTCCACCGAAAGCGGCATCCCCGATTTCCGCAGCGTGGACGGCCTGTACCACCAGAAGTACGATTACCCGCCCGAGACCATCCTGAGCCACACCTTCTGGGAGGAGAACCCCGAGGAGTTCTACCGGTTCTACCGGGATAAGCTTATTGTGAAGGGGGCAAAGCCCAACGCTGCCCACCTGCGGCTGGCAAAGCTGGAGCGGGAGGGCAGGCTGAAGGCCATCGTCACCCAGAACATCGACGGCCTGCATCAGGCGGCGGGGTCCAAGACCGTTTACGAGCTCCACGGCAGCACCCTGCGCAACTACTGCGTGAAGTGCGGCGCGTTCTACGATGTGGACTTCATTGCCAACAGTACCGGCGTGCCCCGCTGCCCCAAGTGCGGCGGCATCGTCAAGCCGGATGTCGTTCTGTATGAGGAAGGGCTGGACGAGGAAGTGCTCTCCGGGGCCGTGTCTGCCATCCGCAAGGCGGATACTCTCATCATCGGCGGCACCAGTCTGGTGGTCTACCCGGCGGCGGGGCTTATCCGGTACTTCCGTGGCCGCCATCTGGTGGTCATCAACATGCAGCCCACCGGGGCCGATGCGCAGGCCGACTTGTGCATTGCCAAGCCCATCGGTCAGGTGCTGAGCGAGGACGTTTTGTTGGAGGACTGAGATGAAAGCTGTCATTCTGGAAAGCTATGTCATGGAGGAAGGCGACCTCGACTGGTCGGGGGTAAAGGCGCTGGTGCCCGATACCACCAGCTATGTCCGCACGGCCTACGAGGAGATCGCCCCCCGCATTGGAGATGCGGACATCGTTCTGCTGAACAAGTGCCGCATGGATGAGGAGATCTTACAGCAGTGCCCGAACCTGAAATGGGTGGGCATCATCGCCACGGGCACCGACAACCTGGATCTGGAAGCCTGCCGCCGCCACGGCGTTGCAGTGGCCAATGTGCCGGGCTATTCTACTTACAGCGTGGCCCAGATGACCTTCAGCCTGCTGCTGGCCATCTGCCAGTGCGCGGAGCGCTACAACCGTGCCGTCAAGCAGGGATGCTGGCAGCTGGATATCCCGGAGAGCATCGGCCTGCTGCCCCAGATGGAGCTCTACGGCAAGACCTATGGCGTTTACGGCTATGGCAGCATCGGGCGGCAGTCGGCCCGCATTGCCAGAGCCTTTGGCATGGAGGTGCTGGTCTGCACCCGCACCGTCCGGCCTGAATACGCCGCTGACGGTGTGGAGTTCGTGGATTATGATACCCTGCTGAGGCGGTGCGATATCCTCAGCCTGCACTGCCCGGCCACGCCCCAGACCCGGGGCCTTGTCAACGCGGAGGCGCTGGCGAAGATAAAGCCCGGGGCCATTCTGCTCAACACGGCCCGGGGCGCGCTGGTGGATGAGGAGGCCGTGGCAGCGGCCCTCCACAGCGGTCAGCTGGGCTTTTACGGGGCCGATGCCTTTGTCACCGAGCCTCTGCCTCAGGAAAGCCCCCTGCGGGCAGAACCCCACGCTATCCTCACACCGCACATTGCGTGGACGACCCGGGAGGCTTTGCAGAACCTGATGGACATTACCACCCGGAACCTGCGCACCTGGCTGGAAGGAAACGGCGAGCACATCGTCAACAGATAAAAAGGAGAGATGAATCATGCAGGCAACCATTCACAACGAATTCCTGACCCTGACCGTGGATACCCATGGTGCCGAAGCAGTCAGCCTGAAAAATGCCGCCGGGCAGGAGATGCTCTGGCAGGCCGACCCGGCTGTCTGGAAGCGCCACGCCCCCATCCTTTTCCCCTGGACGGGCAAGCTGACCGGCGGGGCCTTTACCCACAAGGGCAAGACCTACCCCGGCGGGCAGCACGGCTTTGCCCGGGACGTGGAGCACACCCTGCTCTGCGCCGAGGGTGACACCATCCGGCTGGAGCTGCGCTCGGATGAAAAGAGCAAGGCAGAGCGCTTCCCGTTTGATTTTGTCCTGACCAGCACCTTCCGGCTGGAGGGCAGGACGGTGCACCACACCCTGACCGTCACCAACCCCGCCGATGCCGCCGAGGAGCTGCAGTTCGGCATCGGCTACCACCCGGCGTTCCGCATCCCCTTTGATGACAAGCACACCACCACCGATTACGAGTTCCGCTTCGACCAGCCGGAAAGCCCGATGATCCTGGACGCTTATCCCAACGGTCTGCTGACCGGCAAGTGCGGTTACCGGTGGAAGAATGAGCAGAGCATCCCCCTGACAGACGATCTGTTTGAGAACGACAGCTTCTGCATGGCCGGTCTGCGCAGCCGCACACTGGGCATCTACGAGAAGGACACCGGCAAGGGGATCGTCTGCAATGTGGAGGGCTACCCCTACACCCTCATCTGGTCGGCTCCGGCAAAGCCTGTGCGCTTTGTCTGCATTGAGCCGTGGCACTCCCTGCCCGGTGCCCAGACCGATACCCAGGAGTGGAGCCAGCGCGCCGCTGCCGCCTGCCTTGCGCCCGGCCAGACCTGGGAGACCACCCTCAGCACAACGTTTGAGCGCTGAAGCAAAGTTTGGCAAAGAAATGCAGGAACCCCTTGACAGAGGGGACTGCATTCTGATTTAATTAGAATCGATAAAAGGGAGTAAAGGGCATCCCGCAGGGCCTGCGGGGTGCTGCATGGCAGCGTCATCACGGCAGAAATGCCCGATGTCATGTGTTGGCTTGAGACTTTTGTCACAGACAGAGTGCTGTGGCAGGGGTCTCTTTTTTCTTGCCCGGCACCGGAACACAAGGAGGAAAAATAAATATGGATCTTCTGAACACATTCGCCAGTCTCTTTTCCAATTTTGGGAATCTGACCTGGCAGATGGTGGTAATGTGGGGCATCGGTGCGCTGCTCATCTACCTTGCCATCGTCAAAAAGATGGAGCCGAGCCTGCTGCTGCCCATGGGCTTTGGAGCCATTCTGGTCAACCTGCCCCTCTCGGGTGCCATCACGCAGGGGGATACGGTGGGCCCCATCTCTGCATTGTTTGAAGCGGGCATGTCCAACGAGCTGTTCCCGCTGCTGCTCTTCATCGGCATCGGTGCCATGATCGATTTTGGCCCGCTGCTGGAAAAGCCGTGGCTGATGCTCTTTGGTGCGGCGGCCCAGTTCGGCATCTTCTTTACCCTGTTTCTGGCGGGCTTCTTCTTTGACCTGAAGGATGCTGCCTCCATCGCTGTCATCGGTGCGGCAGACGGCCCCACCGCCATTTTCGTGGCCAACACGCTCAACTCCCAGTACCTCGGTGCCATCATGGTGGCAGCCTACAGCTACATGGCGCTGGTGCCCATCGTGCAGCCGCCCGTGATCCGGCTGCTGACCACGCAGAAGGAGCGCCGCATCCGGATGTCCTATGAAAAGGGCAGTGTTTCCCAGCTGACCAAGATCCTGTTCCCCATCGTGGTCACGATCATTGCAGGCATGGTGGCTCCGGCCAGTGTGGCGCTGGTGGGCTTTTTGATGTTCGGCAACCTGCTGCGGGAGTGCGGGGTGCTGAATGTGCTGAGCGAGACCGCCCAGAATGTGCTGGCAAACCTTATCACCATCGTGCTGGGCCTGACCGTTGCCGGGCAGATGACCGCCGACAAGTTCGTGCGGCCCGACACCCTGCTCATCCTTGCACTGGGTCTGGTGGCCTTTGTCTTTGATACGGCAGGCGGCGTGCTGTTTGCAAAGCTGCTGAACCTTTTCCGGCCGGAGGGCAAAAAGCTGAATCCCATGATCGGCGCGGCCGGCATCTCGGCCTTCCCCATGAGCGGCCGTGTGGTCAACAAGATGGGCCTGGAAGAGGACAACCAGAATTTCCTGCTGATGTATTCCATCAGCGTCAATGTTTCGGGACAGATCGCGTCCGTCATTGCAGGCGGCCTGATCCTGACCCTGATGGCTTAACGGAGGTGATCGCATGCTTCATCTTACTTCGTGGATGACCACGCTGCCGATGATGCTGATCGGGATGGTCGGCATCATCCTTGTCATCGGCATCATTGTTCTGGCAGTGATGCTGCTCAACCGGCTGACGGGCCGGAAATAAAAGAAAAAGGCGATGCAGTTGTTCAAAACTGCATCGCCTTTTTGCTTGTGTAGGTTTACAGGGCCTGGATGGCGGCCTTGATGCGCTGGGCAGCGACCTTGGTCTTTTCGGCATCGCCGAAGGCGGTCAGGCGGAAATAGCCCTCGCCACACTCGCCGAAGCCGACACCCGGGGTGCCGACCACGCCGCAGTTCTCCAGCAGCCAGTCGAAGAACTCCCAGCTCTTCATGCCGCCGGGGCAGCGCAGCCAGATGTAGGGGCTGTTCTTGCCGCCGCAGTACCACACGCCGCACTCGTCCAGCGCGTCGGCAATGACCTTGGCGTTCTGGCGGTAGTAATCGAGGTTGGCCTGGATCTCAGCCATGCCGCTCTCGGTGAACACGGCGGCAGCAGCGCGCTGAACG
>UMKB01021248.1_pt1 | contig 12112 bp, 12 predicted proteins | sample 1966171 | NCBI WGS metagenome assembly UMKB01 (sample SAMEA4836164, study PRJEB28245) | human gut metagenome | biome: gut microbiome; material: fecal sample | place: Denmark | collected 2008 | reverse complement strand
CCGCCGCCGAGGAAAAGGCCCGCTCCCTGGCCGCCGCCGAGGAAAAGGCCCGCTCCCTGGCCGCCGAGGTGGAGCGGCTGGAGGGCGAAACCACCGCCATCCGCGTGGAAATTACCGCCAAGGTGGGCACACTGCAGACCGAAGTGGAGGCACTGAATGGAGAGTTGGCCAAGGAGGCCATGCTTACCTTTGCGCGGCGGAGGTCTGATGAACTGCGGGAAGAGGCCCGGAAAGCAGCTGCGGCACTTGATGAAGTCGACCGAATGCTGTTCCTCTGTGAAGAATTTGCCCGGCACAAGGTCCGTTATGTGGAGGACGCTATCAACAGTCGGTTCCAGTTGATCCGCTGGAAGCTCTACGACCAGCAGGTAAACGGCGGTCTGGCGGACTGCTGCGAGGCAACGGTGAACGGCGTTCCCTACGCCGCGCTGAACAACGGCGGGCGTATCAACGCCGGTCTGGATGTGATTGGTGCCCTGTCCAGCTATTACGGCGTGGGAGTGCCGCTGTTTATCGACAACGCGGAATCGGTGACCCGGCTGCTGCCGATGGACGGACAGGTGATCCGGCTGGTGGTCAGTAAGACAGATAAGGAATTGAGGTGCGAATATGGCGCTTAAAGTAAAAGACCGGGCCAAGCCCAAGATCCCGCCCGTGGAACCCGGTGTGTACATTGCTATTTGCGTGGGGGTCCTGGATCTGGGAGAGCAGTACAGCGAGAAATTCAAGAACTACCGGAATGAGGTTCAATTCGTCTGGGAACTGTGCGGCGAGACAGTGGAGGTTGACGGGGAACAGAAACCCCGTCAATTGTCCCGCACCTTCTCCGTGGCTGCCAGCAAAAAAAGTAATTTGCGCGGCTTTATCAGCGGCTGGAACGGTGTGCAGTATAGTGATGATCAGTTTTCCGACCTGGGTTTGTTTACTCAGGTGGGAAAGGCCTGCCAGCTGAACGTGGTTTTGAACGACACCGGGGAGTACGCCAACGTAGACAGTGCGATCCCATTACCCAAGGGAATGCTTGCGCCGGTTACCGACACAGCCCCAATCCTGTGGAATATGGACGAATGGGACGACAAGGCATTTGAAGCCCTGCCGGACTGGGTGCAAGAAAAGATCAAGAAATCTACGCAGTACCAGCAGATGCACACGCCCACGGATGCCGTAGACTTCCCGACGGATAGTCCCGCCGCGCCTCCTGATGTGGCAGCTGTTCCGCCATCTGGAGAGGAGTGCCCAATATGAAATTCCAAGCCCTGGCCAGTTCCTCCCATGGAAACGCGTATATTGTCGATGATGGAGCAACCCGCATTCTCATTGAGTGCGGGATCTCTTTCAAACGCCTGCAGCAGTTGTCAGGGTTTCAGCTGGCCGACGTGTCCGCCTGCTTTATTTCTCATGAACACAAGGACCATGCCAGAAGCTACCGGGAACTGCTGAAAAGCGGAGTGGAGGTCTATACCAGCGCAGGCACCGCCGCCGCGCTGGAGTGCGAGCAGATTACTGTCATTGAGGAGCGGGAAGCGGTTGTGATCGGGACGCTGGAGGTTATGCCCTTCCGTGTGTTTCATGACGCGGCGGAGCCTTTCGGTTTCCTGGTACGGAGCCATGAGGACGGGGGCAAGCTGGCCTTTGCCACGGACACGGTGAACCTGCGGTATCAATTCCCGGGGGTGACGATCCTGGCTGTGGAGTGCAATTATGCGGCATCTATCATTGATCGCTGTGACAGAATGCCAGAAAAGGTGAGGCGGCGGATCAAAAATAGCCACATGGAGGTGTCCAGATTGTGCCGCTGGATCTCTGGGCTGGATCTGTCCGCCTGTCGAGAGATCCATTTGCTACACCTCTCCGATGCCTGTTCCAGTGAGTTTGATTTTGTGCGGATGGTACAGCGGTGTGTCCCAGCCGGGGTGAAGGTGTCAGCCTGTCCCAAAGTTTCGGAGGTGTGAGAATGGAAGGACGCCGTAGTTTTGTGCTCTACACCGAATATGAGCAAGCCTTTTCCGAATTAGAACCCGAAGAACAGGGGGCGCTTATTATGGCCATTTTCTCCTATGTCCGTACTGGAGAGGTGGCGCCGCTCTCCGGCGGGGCTGCTATGGCGTTCCTGTTTATTCGCGGTCAACTGGATCGAGACTGGGAAAAATACGATGAGATCCGGGAAAAGAGGGCCGAGGCCGGGCGGAAGGGCGGCAAGCAAGCCCAAGCAAACCGAGCAAATGCTTACATAGCCAAGCAAACCCAAGCAAAACAAGCTGATAATGGGAATGTATATGTATCTGATAATGATTCTGATACTGTCTATGGGGATGGTGATGTGGATAAGCATTCCAACTGTCCGCCCGGTGTAGCGGGGTGGATCCCTCCCACCATTGCAGAAATAAAGGTATTTTGCAGTGAACAAGGTCTGACAGTTGATGCAGCCAAGTTTGTGGAGCACTACGCAAGCAGGGATTGGCTATTAGGAGGCGGTGAACCCATGACCGACTGGAGAACAGCGGTGGCAGGGTGGGCAAAAAGGGAAAGGGGATCGCACGGCAGCGCGGCAGGTGCCCGCACCCAACATATTCCCGGCGCGGCGGATTATGACGCGGACAATAATTTCCTGTGACAGGAGGGCAGAAAAGTGGATGTAATACCGGCAATCAGCGCCTTGGCCGAGCAGGAGAACAGAGCCGAGGGCGATTATATAAACGAAGCGGACGGGCTTCTGTATTGCGGTAAGTGCCACACACCAAAGCAGGCGCGGGTATCATTCCATATTGACGGTAATCAGAAAAGAGCCGTCCCTATCGCCTGTCAGTGTGAAAACCAAGCTGCCGAGGTTGCGCAGGAAATTGCCCGAAAGATGGAATTTCGGCGGCGCATGGCAGAACTCCGCAAGGGTGGTATCACGGACCCGGCATATTTACGCTATACCTTTGCCGCCGATGATCGCCAGGATCCCGCCCTTTCCGATGTGTGCCGCCGTTATGTGGAACGCTGGGCGGAGATGGAGGCACAGAACATTGGGATTCTGTTTCATGGTACGGTAGGGACCGGAAAGAGCTTCTATGCTTGCGCCATCGCTAATGCCTTGGTTGACCAGTGTATACCGGCCATGGTCACCAGTTTCCCCAGACTGCTTAACCTCTTGCAAAGTGCCCAAAACCGGCAAGAGATCATTGACGGGCTGGATCGCTACCGGCTTTTGGTCATTGATGATCTTGGCGTGGAGCGGGATAGCTCCTATGCAGCAGAGCAGATATATGGGGTTATCGATGCCCGCGCAAGGTCTGGAAAGCCTCTTATCATCACGACAAACCTCCCTTACAGCGAGCTGGAAACCCCGGTGTCTATGCAATACAAGCGGATATATGACCGTATTCTTGAATTATGTCCTGTTGCTCTGAAAATGACTGGGGACAGCCGCCGCGTGAAAAACGCCGCCGCAAAAAAGGCGGCAGCCAAAGCGTTACTGCAAGGGTGATCCCATACAAACATTCGGAGGTAAGCCGTGCAAATGGATTCCAAAATAGACATTGAGCGGGAACACCTCATTGATTACCTATCCCAGTATTCCCTTGCTATATCCGAAAAGCATAGGCTGGAGCGGCGGCTTTCACAGATTCGATGGGATATGACCCACCTGCATGGCAGACGCCTGCAGGACGCCACCATGGGGCGAACGGGCCGGGATAAACGCGAGGGCGGGGGAACGGCTCTTGTTATCAAAGCCGACGAAATAGAGCGCAGGATCATGGAACAAACTGCGGTTGCCTGTAATGCGTTGCTGTGTATCTTTGATGCTATGGACTACCTCCCGCTCCTATCCATAGAGAGAACGGTGCTTGAAATGCGGTATATTGATCTCTCTCCCTGGTCATTTATTTCAAAGGAAATAGACATAAGTAGATCAAGGCTGTTTGACCACCACAATGCAGGAATTGACCTATTGATCTCTGTGCCAGAAATCCGTGCAAAGGTGGCTGAGTATATCGGCAGTACATGACCCCCTGCTTGGGTCCTCCCCAGGAGGTGGGGCGGTGCGGGGCCTGGAAAGCGCGGTATTTGTCTCCAAATGCAGAGGATTTTTTCAATATGTTACGTTACGCCTTGCCGGAGTTCGGCGGAAGGCTATACCCCCTTTAGGGGGTATAGGCCGGATTGGATACCCGCCAAAAATGCGAAATGTCATATTAGCAAAAAGCGAAAGCAGGACTGCCACTTTAACGGCAACCCTGCTTTTCGTGTTATCTGTGGGCTGTTGGTCTTTTGTCTGACGGCACCCTATTCTTTGTCCGCCGCGCGGTAACCGTCCATGTACTCCTTGAACTTCCCAGCCAGCAACTTAGAAATTTCAGCCGTGGCCTTTTCCTCTTGCCCCGTGCGGCCCCGCTCATTCACCGGCAAATCCTTATAGATTGGCGTGGCCGGCAAGAAACTCCCGTCCGGTGCCCGTAGGGCCACTATGCCAACTTGAACCATTGCCACAATGATCAGTCCTCACTTTCCCGATATCAGCTAACATTTGGAGATTTGCGGATCCTCATTGAGTTTTCGCGGAAGTTCACGGCTGACGCATTATGCCTCGCCTTTGACTATGGCAGAGCGATGGGTTATCGAGCGGCCAGCAGCAGCGCCAGAAAGAAACCCCGCAAATAAAAGCAGGTCAAAGTTGATGGACGCAGAATCCGTCACTGGTGACGGATTTATGGCCTCGCATACCGCAAACTTACCGCACGTTTGCACCACGATTTGCAAAAAGGCACTACACAAAATCAAAAGGAATGTGCACGTTTTTTCGCAAAACAGAGTGTTTTTTGAACCAATTAAAATGCGCTAAACAGTAGTTTTATAATCTGGAATTTGAATATCAGCGCTGATAAGCTCAAACGCGGTGCATACCACAGGTATGCACCGCGTTTTGCTGTTACAGGTGGAAATCGTGGCAGCCGATGGTCATATAAAAGGGGCGGTTCTGGTTGATCCAGTTTACCGGAGAAAGGGCTGGAGCATAGAAATACAGCGCCGAACCAATAACATCTGCCCCCTCCAGGCTGATTTTGGCCGCCAGAACCGCCGAGTCGGTGGGCTCGTCATAGACCGTACCGTTTTCTACCGGCTCAAACTGAATGGCATACTTATCATCAAAGATCACTTCTTTGACTGTGTTTGGGAACTGCTTATTCGCCACTCGATTAAGTACCACGTTGCCCACGGCGATCTGCCCCAGCAGGGGCTCTCCCCGGCTCTCTGCCGAGATGATGCGGGACATCCAATACAGGTCCTCCTCGTCATAGTCGGCCTGGGCAGGGACCGTCCCACGGGTATCCAGCTGAGCAGTGCCGCTGGCAGCGTCCCAGCTCAGCTTTCCCCCTGTTACCTGGGAGAGCAGGCGCAGAGAAAAGACGGTGCGTCCGTCCACCACCCGCACTCCCTCAGCCACATACAGACCGAGGTCGTTGGAGAGGATGTAGATGGCTCCGGGAGCCGCTGTCAATTCCAGTCCATTCCCCTCCAGGATGGCTTGCTTGCCATCCCAGCTCAGGGTACGGCCCGTCTCCCGGGCAAAGGCGGCCAGGGTGATATAGCTGGTTCCATGTTCAATCCAGGCCTCTTGCTGGCTCAGCGTAGTACCGTTGAGCTTTACATTTCCCCCGGCGGCCTGAGCTCCGGGTATCAGAGCAAGGGCGGCCAGAACTCCGGCCGCGCCTCGCTTCCAGTTCAATTTCATGATATTTTTCTCCTTTTTAGCGGGTTTTGCTCTGAAATTGTACCGGATTTTCTATTTTCCATCAAGCTGTAAATCCTGTCATCCTCATATAGGGCATCAAAAGATTTCCTGACAAGAAAACAGAGGAGGCCGCATATGCGGCCTCCTCTGTTCTTGTTCATAATCAACCCAGAAGGTCTTTGACAGCTTGGGTATCGGTGGATACCACCATCAGCACCGTGTTGCCCGCCTGCTGCAGGAAGGCATCCTCCAGCTTGGGAATCTCTGCGGGACGGTAGTTCTTGTTCTCCTCGATCTCACTCTGGAGATAGCTCTCCATCGCGGTCTTGGCGTTCTTAGCGGACTCCTCGTCCTGGAAAATCAGCAGAGCCAGCTCCTCACAGGTACCGCCGGAGGAGCGGTGTACCACTCCGTCGGTGAGCTGATCCCGGCTCACCCCGGCTCCCTCCAGCTGGTACAGGGACCAGGCCGTGTCCAGGTCCAGGTCCTCCAACTGCTCACTGAATACAGATCCATCCAAAAGCTTCTGGGCCTGCTCCTTGGTGTAAGCGGCTGTGGTCTGCTTCCCGCCGCAGGATATCAAAGACATAAGACATACCAAGGCAATTACCACGCCCAAGATCTTTTTCATTCCGCTGCTCCTCCTTCTGGGTACAGAGTCTCATAAGAGACCGTATGTGTCTTTAAGTACTCCAGCCAGGCCTTATAGTACGCGCCGCTGAGATGGACGCCGTCGGTGCTGGCATCTGCAGGCAGCTGTCCATCCTCGCCCACAAAGGCCGAGTACAGATCCAGGTAGACGACCTGCTTCTCCTGGGCCACCTTCTGGGTCAGTTCATTATAAACCCGCAGGTGCTCATTGGTCAAATATTCCGATCCGCCCCGGGCAGCAATGGTTTCCTCGTTGAGGGGGATGAGGTTCTGGATGTAGATGACCGCATTGGGCTGACTGGCCTTGATATCATCAATCACCTGGCAATAGGAGTCATAGAAGCCCTGGTCGTTGAAATAGCCCAGTTCATTGACTCCCAGGCAGATATAGACCTTGTTGTACTGCTTCTGGGCCAGCGCCTCCACCAGAGTGTAATCCACTCCGTCAATGGTGATGGCCTTCTTGCTCTCCAGCTTGAAGATGGAGATGCCGATGGAGGTGTACTTATCCACCTCTCCAATGCCGCTGTACAGCATCAGGCCCTCGGTACGGGAGTCACCGATAAAGGCAGCGTCGGCAAAGTAGCTGTTGTCCACCGCCGGGCTCTCCGGACAGGGTTTGGAAAAGTCGTATGCGGCCTGCTGGCTGCCGTCCTCCGGCAGAGAGGCAGAACCATTGGCGGTCACGCTGGAGCCGTCAGGCTGACTCACATCGCCGCCGGGGTTATTTTCTGAGGTGGACACGTCTGCCGACGACTGGTCAGAGCCCTGGGAATTATTTTTGGGAGCGCATCCGGAAAGCAGTGCAGCGCTCAGGAGAACACCGGCCAGCAGCCGGCGGTTATCATAGAAAAAATGCATAGTTAAGCCCTCTTTTTAATGTTTCTTCTTTTCTCTGCTCAATCGCGGCAGTAAAGTTCGCAGTACCGTGGAAGCAAGCATAGCTCCCACAGCCAGAGATGCTGCCATCCCAAAGGTATGCAGCATTGTGGAAATAAATTGATCGGTCTCTCCAGCCACACAGTAGCGCATGGCGTTATAGATGCCCGCTCCGGGTACCAGCGGCAAAAGCGCCACCTGGAGATACCCGGTTACCGGACAACGGCGCACCCGGGCCATCAGTTCCGAGTAGATGGCAATGCACACCGCAGCCAGAAAGGCCGGTAAAATATCGCCTCCCAGCAGGCGCTGAGCAATCAGATAGACAAACCAGCCCAGCGCTCCGCCCAGACCACAGATTAAAATGCCTCCGCCCTGGATATTGAACACCAATCCAAAGCCTACACAGGCTATCATACCCCACAGGCAGGGTAAAAGCAGTTCTTGTATCACTTCCATGGCATCCCCCTCACATTCCAATCGCCAGAGAGATCACCACGCCCAGAGAGATGGCCGCAGCAGTCAGGATGGCCTCTGCCGTACGGTTCACGCCGGAAATAATATCTCCGGCCATGATCTCCCGCATGGCATTGGTCAGCGCCATACCGGGCACCAGTACCATCAATGTTCCAATGGTAATGGCGTCCACGTTCTCTCCCACGCCGATCCTGGTAAGCAACAGCGCCAGCAGTGATGCGATGGCTGCGCCGATGAGGGTCTGGAAAAAGCCGTTAAAGCCCATCTTCCCTCCCAGATACAGCATCCAGAATCCAACGCCCAGGCCGCAAATTCCTGCGCTGACCGCATCCAAAACTCCGCCGTTGAAGAAGGCAGCAAAAAATCCGGCGGCCACCACATAGCCCAGCAGAAGCACTGGGGTGGAATATTGCCTCTTATTTTGGCTCAGACCGTCCACCAGCTCCTTGGCCTGCTTTACCGGGGGAACTTCCCGGCACAGGCGGCGGCACAGATCATTGCACCGCTCCAACAGCTCAATGTCGGTTCCATGGGAGGGAATCCGGCGCATCCGGGTGATGGGATGGCCTTGAGGGGTATTTAAACTTACGATCAGGCAATTTGGAATGGCAAACACCTGGGGCTGCAGCCCATAGGCAGTAAGCAGACGGTATACCGACTCTTCCACACGGTAGATTTCCGCACCGCTGAACATCAGCTGATAGCCCAATTCCGTTCCCATATTCAGCAGGTCGTCATACTCCATTCCATCCGCCTCCCTGAAACAGAATACCATGTTTCAGGAAAATAACAAGTCACAATTTTATTACAAAAATTTTCTCCTTTCCCCTTCTTTCTGGAGATTTCGATCTCACATTATAAAAAGACGCGGCGAGAGGAGAAAAGGTTTCCTCTCGCCGCAAAATATTTTTTAATTTTCAGGTTCTTACTTCTGCTCCGGGTGGAACTGGGTACAGGTGCACTTCTTCCACTTCAGGCCGGAACCACAGGGACAGGGATCGTTGCGCCCGATCTTGATGGCCTTGCGCTGGGGCTGCTTGCGGACGGTGCCGTCGCTGGCGCCGGACTCGCCGGTGATCTTGGCCACGCGCTCACGCTTGACCTCCTCGTTCTTGCGCAGACGCACCAGGAACAGACGGCGCAGGGTCTCCTCCTGAATGGCGGCCACCATCTGCTCGAACATCTCGTAGCCTTCCTTCTTGTAGGCCACCACGGGATCGGTCTGGGCGTAGGCCCGCAGTCCGATGCCCTGCTTGAGGTCGTTCATGGAGTCGATCTGATCCATCCAGTACTCATCAACCACCCGCAGCATGAGCACCCGCTCCAACTCCCGCATGAGGGGAGAGCCGATCTCCTGCTCCTTGGCGGCATAGACCTCCTTGGCACGGTTCTCCACCAGCTCCACCAGCTGCTGCTCGTTGTACTTCTGCAGCTCCTCATCGGTAAGAGCAAGCTCGCCGTGCTGGAGGAACATGGTGTGGAACAGAGCGGTAGCCTCCCGGAAAGACTCGGCATCCATGTGCTTCTGCTCGCCCATATGGCCCTGGATGGCGTTCTCCACCATGGTGTGGATCATATTCTGGATGGAACCCTGCAGGTCCTCGCCATCCAGCACCTGGCGGCGCTGCTTGTAGATGACCTCACGCTGGGTGTTCATAACGTCGTCGTACTGCAGCACGTTCTTACGGGTCTGGAAGTTACGGGACTCCACCTGCTTCTGGGCGTTCTCAATGGCGTTGCTGAGCATCTTCTGCTCAATGGGGGTATCCTCGTCTACGCCCAGCTTCTCCATCATGCCCATGACCCGCTCAGAGCCGAACAGACGCATGATGTCGTCCTCCAGGGACAGGTAGAAGCGGCTCTCGCCGGGGTCGCCCTGACGGCCGGCACGGCCGCGCAGCTGGTTATCGATACGGCGGGACTCGTGGCGCTCGGTGCCCAGGATAAACAGGCCGCCCACCTCACGTACCTTCTCCGCCTCTTCCTTGATCTCGTCCTTATACTTGGCCTCGGCGTCGGCAAACATCTTCCGGGCATCCAGGATCTCCTGGTTGTCGGTCTCGGCGTAGCCGGTGGCCTCGGCGATGAGCTCGTCGGACATACCCGCCTTACGCAGGTCGGCCTTGGCCAGATACTCGGCGTTACCGCCCAGCATGATATCGGTACCACGGCCGGCCATGTTGGTGGCCACGGTGACCGCGCCCAGCTTACCGGCCTGGGCCACGATCTCAGCTTCTTTCTCGTGGTTCTTGGCGTTCAGGACGTTGTGCTTGATGCCGCGGCGCTTGAGCATGTCGGACAGCTCCTCCGACTTCTCAATGGACACGGTACCTACCAGAACAGGCTGGCCCTTCTCATGGCACTCCTCGATCTGGCTGACCACCGCACGCAGCTTACCGGCCTCGGTCTTGTACACCACGTCGTGGTGGTCGACACGCTGCACGGGCTTGTTGGTGGGGATCTCCACGATGTCCAGCTCATAGATGGTGCCGAACTCTTCCTCCTCGGTCATAGCGGTACCGGTCATACCGGAGAGCTTATCGTAGAGACGGAAGTAGTTCTGGAAGGTGATGGTGGCCAGGGTCTTGGACTCGTTGGCCACTTCCACGTGCTCCTTGGCCTCGATGGCCTGGTGCAGGCCCTCGTTATACCGACGGCCGAACATCAGACGGCCGGTGAACTCGTCCACGATGATGACCTGTCCGTCCTTCACCACGTAGTCGATGTCCCGCTTCATCACGCCCCGGGCCTTGATGGCCTGGTTGATGTGGTGGGACAGGGTGGTATTCTCGGGGTCGGCCAGGTTCTCAATGTTGAAGGCTTCCTCGGCCTTCTTGATGCCCCGGGCGGTGAGGGTAGCGGTGCGGGCCTTCTCGTCCACGATATAGTCCGCATCGATGTTGACGTCCTCTTCCTCCTTGTCATCCACCTTGGCAATGCGCTGGCAGGTGAGCTTGGAGACAAACTGGTCCACCACGGTGTAGAGCTGGGTGGACTTCTCGCCCTGGCCGGAAATAATCAGAGGGGTACGGGCCTCGTCGATGAGGATGGAGTCCACCTCGTCCACGATGGCAAAGTAGTGGCCACGCTGTACCAGCTCCTGGGAGTAGATGGCCATGTTATCACGCAGATAGTCAAAGCCAAACTCGTTGTTGGTACCGTAGGTGATGTCGGCGTCGTAGGCCGCCTTCTTATCCTGGCCCATGACTCCGTGGATGACCAGACCCACGGTCAGACCCATGAAGCGGTAGACCTTACCCATCCACTCGCTGTCGCGCTTGGCCAGGTAATCGTTGACGGTGACGATGTGCACGCCCTTGCCGGCCAGTGCGTTGAGGTAGGCAGGCAGGGTAGCCACCAGGGTCTTACCTTCACCGGTCTTCATCTCAGCGATACGGCCCTGGTGCAGGATGATACCGCCGATGAGCTGTACCCGGTAGGGACGCATGCCCAGCACACGCCAGGCAGCCTCACGGCAGGCGGCAAAGGCCTCAGGCAGGATATCGTCCAGGGTCTCGCCGTCCTTCAGACGCTGTTGGAACTCCGGGGTCTTGGCCTGGAGCTGCTGGTCGCTGAGCGCTTTGTACTCATCCTCCAGGGCCTCGATCTTCTCCACCAGCGGCATAATCGCCTTGACCTCCCGCTGAGAACTGGTGCCGAAAATTTTCTTCAGGAAACTCATATTCGATCACACCTCGTTGTTGTTACTCGTAAAATCGCTCCGCCCGGGAAAGCCATCCGGGCATATTATCGTCTCAGTATACCACAAGCCTTCGGCGGAAAAAAGAGCAAATTGTAAACTTTCCCTCACAGAATCTCCAATTTCTTTCTATCCCGCCCTCAAATATCCACCACATGCACATAAATGTACGCCAGGGGTTGACAGTTTGTAGCACCTGTGGTATGGTTAGATTCACAATTGAACAGGACAAACGAAGCGCCCAGGAAAATGGCCGTCGGCCTGCCGAAGGAGTAACACTCTCAGGTGTCCCTGTTGGGACGAGGACTGTGCGTGGATGTGACTCTGGAGAAGCTCGACCACGAGTGCCGAAGGTGCAAAGCGGGAATTCCCGCCAATCTCTCAGGCAAAAGGACAGAGACGAACAAACCGCCCCGCCGTTTTTTCGGCGTGGGTCTGTTTTCGCCCCATCATAGACCGTGGAAGCTTCCACGGTCTTTTTTGTTCTGGATATTTTAGGGGGAGAAAACGATGTCTGAAGCACTGCAATCCTTAGAGGCCGCACTTTATCCTATCGTGGTCAATATCAACACCTACCTGTCCAGCTATATTCTGGTCTTCCTGCTCATCGGCGTGGGTCTTTTCTATTCCATCCGAACCCGCTTTGTTCAGGTACGCTGCTTCGGCGAGGGCATGAAGAAGGTATT
>UMKB01039956.1_pt1 | contig 12121 bp, 9 predicted proteins | sample 1966171 | NCBI WGS metagenome assembly UMKB01 (sample SAMEA4836164, study PRJEB28245) | human gut metagenome | biome: gut microbiome; material: fecal sample | place: Denmark | collected 2008 | reverse complement strand
CCTCGAATATACAAGAAGAAGTCCCAGCCCATGCAAGCATGGCTGTCACTTCTTCTTGTACATTCTCATCGCTGTCCGCGCAAAAAAAGAGCGACGGCAAATTAACTCTGCCATCGCTCTTTTTAAAAAAATATGAGGGAGAAAAAATGTTTTCTTTACTCCATCATAATACAACATACTTTGTGATATGTTAATATATATTGTATAAAGCATTTATAAAAAAAATATAAACTGGCATTCATCTTATTCCGGTCGTCCAAGATAAAATCCCTGCACTAAATCAATACCATTATCCCTTAAGAATTCATACTCTTCTCTTGATTCAATACCCTCAGCAAGCACTTTGATGCCTCTTTTATGGAAGCTGTCTCTATAATAATAGTAATACTCCTGCTTATCAACATCATTCTCAATATCTGTTATCAGACTTCTATCCAGCTTTACGATATGCGGTGCAAATATATCAACTGCCATCATATTATTATTGCCTGTTCCAAAATCATCAAGTGCAATATTGAATCTGCTTCTGTTAATTGAATTCTTCTTAGACTGCCATTTGTCAATGTCCAGTGCTGTGTATTCCAGAATCTCTATTATCCCCTTATCTCCCAGAACATCGGCATAGAATTCATCAAAAACAGCCTGCTCCTCTGCAGTAAATGATTCCGCAGGGAATGAATTAATTGCTATATATGAATGGTATCCTCGCTTTGCATAACACTGTACTGCTCCAAATATAGTTGCGACCTCAAGTGTATGCAAATCATTCTTTATCCTGAACTCTTCAATTAAATCCATAACACCAATATTCTTAGGTCTCATTAAAGCCTCATATGCATATATATCCATGCCATTCGGATAAAATATAGGTTGAAATGCATAACTTATTTCCAGCTTTGCAAGCTTGTCTTTAATCTCTTCATCGAGCGGAAAAATGCTGTAGTCTACCATACTTTTGTCAATACCCTCTCACATTATTTACAAATCATATAAACAGATTTTACCGCTTTATTACATTCTTTGCAACTGTTATATTCATTCACAATCAATCATAAATAATCATCATAAAGGTGTAAGTTCTGACATTTTACTGCAAGCACTTCTGAAGTTTTCTATCTTCATATCAGAATAACTGATAACAAAGCTGTGGCTGTATTCATCTGTATTATTATGATAATACTCCGATAACGCATTTATATGGATGCCTTCTGCCTCAAGTTTTCTTTTTACCTCATTATCAGAAAGTAATGTATTAAGTTCAAGAATAAAATGCAGCCCTGAATCAGCCTCTCTTACTCTTCCAACACATTTGAACGGATCCTCTTTAAGTACCGAAAGAACAGCCTCTCTCTGTTTCGTATAATACAGCCGCATTCTGTTTAAATGTTTCTCAAAATATCCTTCTTCTATAAATGCAGCAAGTGCATACTGCTCGAAATTAGATACAGTACATGCATAAAAATCAAGTTTTTCCTGATATGTTGCTGCAAGATGTGGTGGAAGAACCATATAACTGATTCGGATTGTTGGGGTCAGTGTTCTTGAAAATGTATTCATATATATAACCTTTTCGCTTATATCTATGCTTTTCATGGTTGGAATTGTCTTTCCTGTCATACGGAATTCTGAATCATAATCATCTTCTATTATATATCTGTCCGGCTTTTCATTAGCCCATGCAAGCAGTTCAAAACGCCGGCTTACCGGCATTGTTATACCTGTCGGATAATGATGTGTAGGACTTATATGAACAATATCTGCCATACATTCTCTTACAGCTTCCGGCTTCATTCCTTCATCATCCATACCGGCATAACAGAATTTCACATTATTACTTGCATATATCCTTGCTATCTTAGAATATCCCGGATCTTCAACACAATACACTTTATCTCTTCCCAAAAGCTGTATAAGAAGACTATACATATATTCCGTTCCGGCGCCAATGATTATCTGTCCGGGTGTTACCTTCATATCACGAAATGAAGCCAGATGCATAGCAATCGCTTTTCTTAACTCCCATGTTCCTTCTCCCGGAGAAATTTTCATAAGATCATCCTGCCTGTCTGTTATAACACGTCTCATAAGCTTAGCCCATGTTGCAAATGGAAAGCTTCCAGGATCTGTCCTGTTTGATGATAAATCTGATTTATATCCGGTCTTCTTCTTTGCGGTTATTTCAGGAACTTCATATTTTACCGGCTTTATCCTTGCAACACCTGAAATATCTGATACATAATAGCCCTTCTTAGGAACAGAATATATATATCCTTCACTCATAAGCTGTCCATATGAATTCTCTACTGTTATGGTGCTTATTCCAAGATTGACAGCAAGCGTTCTCTTTGAAGGAAGATGCTCACCCTTAACAAGTCTGCCTTCTATTATATCTTTTTTGATACATTTGTATAAATATTCATATATTGATTCTTTTCCAATGTTTTCAAACGAGTATGTTAACATAATCTGACCTTGTTTCTTTTGCAGAAATCTTCCTTTATATTAATGTCAGTTATTATAACATACATTATATTTCGTGACAATCTGTCAACATGCATATATCAAGTGTAAGTTATCTGATAAATGTATAGTTACAGACTCCAGTTAGCAGCTGTAAGCTGTGTGTTTACCATACCTGCGTATATTCCGGATTTTGCCATAAGTTCTGATGGTTTACCGCTTTCTGCTACTTTACCATTTTTTAATACTACTATTTTGTCGGCGTCTGCTACTGTTCTCATTCTATGAGCTATTATCATTACTGTCTTATTCTTTATAAGCTGTGATAATGATTCCTGTATCATTGTTTCATTATCAACATCTAAGGAAGCTGTTGCCTCGTCAAGAAGTATTACTGGTGCATCTTTTAAGAACGCTCTTGCTATGGATATTCTCTGTCTTTCACCACCTGAAAGCTCACAGCCATTCTCTCCAATCATTGTGTTCCAGCCGTTTGATAATTTTTCAGCAAATTCATCACAATGTGCAAGTTTTGCTGCTGCGATAACTTCTTCGTCCGTTGCATCCATTTTTCCTATCCTGATGTTCTCGATAACTGTATTATTAAACAGTGTAACATCCTGAAATACTATAGAGTAAAGCGACATTAGTGTCTCTGGGTCAATCATTGATATGTCCATTCCACCAACTGTTATCTTTCCCTTATCAGCGTCCCAGAAACGGGCTGCAAGTCGTGAAACTGTTGTCTTTCCTCCGCCTGACGGACCGATAAGAGCTGTTACCTCCCCCTGCTTTGCAGTAAAAGATACATCATTTAATACAACATCACCTGTATCATATGAGAATCCTACATTAGAAAACTCTATGTCATACCCCTTGTTATCAAGCTTCTCCGAACCTTCCTGCACATCATGTGAAAGTATCTCGTCTAATCTTGCACTCTGTACATCTGATGCGATAATTGCCGCAAGATTCTGTAAAGATACCTGCATTGGATCATATATTCTTGATACAACCATAAGAAACATGAAAAATGTGATAACATCTAACTTTCCACTGGCTAATAATGCTCCGCCTACCAAAGCAACTGTTGCAATACCAAGCTTGAGAATCATCTGTGCACTTCCAACAAACACAGCAGTTCCAAGTTCTGTAGCTACAGCATGCTTCTCAACTGCCTTAATTTTCTCATCAAGTCCCTTCATATACTCTTCCTGAGTATTATATGCCCGAATATCTCTGACACTTTCAAGGCACTCCTGAATACCATCTGCACACGTTATTTTCAGTGCCACCTGCTTTTCGTTAAGCTTTCTCTGAACCTTTCCAGAGCAGCTGACTATAATGAATGATATCGGAAGTACCCACAGTGCTGCTATTGCCATTCTCCAGTCAAAGAAGAATAGTCCTATTGCTACAAATGCTGTAGATATGCACGCTCCGACAAGCTCCGGTATAAAATGTGATGATGCAGTCTCCATCTGTGCGCAATCAGCCATTATAGTACTTGTAAGGTCAGACAAATCCTTCTTTCCAAAGAATGAAAGCGGAATCTTTCTTAACTTCTCAGCCAGTGTAATTCGTCTTACACCACTCTCTACATATGTTGATAAAAATGTTGCATTATACTGGATATATGTTGATATCGCAATCAATACAAGTGTAATAATAACTCCGGCAATATAGAATCCGCCTCTTCCTGCCAGATTCCCTTCCATATAATCTTTAACAAGAAAATACAATAAAGACACAGGTATCATCAGTATCAAATCAGATATTGTAACTGATATGAATGCCTTAATCATATCCTTAGCGCCCTGACTTGAAAGGGCATATTTATGCATAAGCTTTTCTTTCATATTACACACCCACTTTCCAGTTTACTGATTTATTATATTCCTCCCACATATGTGCATACAATCCGCCTGACTCTGCCAGTTCATTATGCTTTCCACTCTGGTTAATCTGACCATTCTTTAATACATATACACGATCAACTCCAGTAACTGACGACAATCTGTGGGCAATCATAATAACTGTCTTTCCCTGTGAAAGCCTTTCAAATGCTGCCTGAACCTTTGCCTCGTTATCAGGGTCAGCAAATGCAGTTGCTTCATCAAGTATAAGCATAGGAGAATTCTTTAACATTGCCCTTGCAATAGCAATTCTCTGGGCTTCGCCGCCTGACAGGTAAGTTCCTTTAGAACCGATTACAGTGTCTATTCCGTCCGGAAGCTTCTCGATAATATCATCGCACTGTGCATTCTTTAACGCTTCCATAACCTCCTGTCTTGTAGCATTTTTATTACCCATACGGACATTATCCAGTATAGACATCTTAAGCAGGTGGCTGTCCTGAAATACGAAAGATACTGTATCCATAAGCTCTTTCTCATCAATGTTCTTAACATTTACACCGCCGATTAATATATTGCCCTCTGTGACATCTGCAAATCTTGCGATAAGCCTTGCAAGCGTTGTCTTTCCACCACCGGAAGGTCCGACAAATGCGACCTGCTCACCCGCATTTATCTTAAGACTGACATCATGCAGTGCATCATTTACCGCACCCGGATATCTGAATGAAACATTTTCAAATGTGATAGATGTATCTGCAGGGTGCTTCTTATCAGCGGTCTGCTCTAACGGCTTTCTTTCTATAATACTGTTAATTCGCGAAAGTGCGTCCTCAACAACCATTGTATTCTCGCCTGCATACATCATCTTTGTAAGTGTGACTGTAATAATAGGCGTAATAATTATATAAAACATCAGATTCAGTAAAAATGTGTTGTTTACCGTGCCGCTCTTAACTCCGCCGAAAAGGAATGTTCCCGCAATAAGTATTGCAAATACTGCATTAATGGCTGCAGTATAACCCATCATCGGGATTCTTAAATCCTTTGTGTAAGATACAGTCCACTTCTCATATTTCTTGATAGAATCCCTGAATCTCTTGAACGAAAATACTGACTGTCCAAATGTCTTGACAACAGGAATTCCTCTCACATACTCAACCGCCTCGCTCGACATTTCCTCCAATGCATTCTGGTACTCTGCCATTTTCTTTTTCATGTTGTCGCCCATCATGCAGCTCATTACTACAAATGCGATTACAACCGGAATAAGGCACAGAAGTCCAAGTCGCCAGTCAAACACTAAAAGAAGAAGCACAAGCCCGACTGGTGTGGCTGTTGCAACACATTTGTCAGGAAGCTGGTGTGCAATATAGGTTTCTGTCGCAGCGCTTGATTCATTGACAATCTTTCTTACCTTACCGCTTCCCTCTTCGTCCATGAATCCAAGCGGAAGTGTAAGTATATGTCTCATAAGCTTAGAGCGCATATTGGCCTGAATCCTGAATGCTGACAGATGCGAACACATCAATGCACCTATGTAAATAAGCATTGCTCCTATTGCAAATGCAACGGCACTCCAGCCATATACAGACAGGTTCTGCGCATTGCCATAATCAGGTGCAACACGAAGCACCTCTTTAATTAATCTCCATATAAAATAAAATGGTACAAGTGCAACGAAAGCACTTATCGTAGCAAGTACCCATGACGCAATTGTCAGATACCTGTAATTACCGGCATATTCAAACAACTGCTTAATTGTATCTGGCTTTTCCTCTTTCTTTGCCATAATTATCCTCCTTGCTTTACTGCTTCGTTATATAACACTATTCAGAGTAAGATATTGCTAACCTGTGCCTTTAAATAAAGGCTGCCATTACTGACAGCCATATACTATTATTTACATTCATCGTATATTACGCTCCAGCCTGCACTGTGATACTTTTCAAGCAGATCAATATACTCCATTGCCTCTTCCTTAGACATATTATGTCTTACCACCTCGAAAAAACTCTCAAAAAGTGCGGTATTCATAATATGCATGAAATCCTTTGTCAAAGGTCTGCCCTCCTTGAACTTAAGTCCGACCGCTTCCATATATTTGTATGTATAATCTGTCTCAATATCAACTAGATGTTCAACAAAATTCTGAAACTTCGTACCGTGAGAACAATTCACCAGAAGATTAAACTCCTCAAAATGGTTATACATATACTCAACAAGCTGTATCATCCCATTTCTTGAATATTCATCAAGGCTTTCTGTCTGCATCTCACTCTCCATCGCATGAAATTTCTTCTGGACATCTTCAAAGATTTCCGTAAATTCCCTTGCTGCCGGCTCAACCAATGCTGAAAAAAGGCCTTCTTTTCCGCCATATCGTGAATATATTGAACCAGTTGTAGTTCCAGCTTCCATCGCAATTGTTCTTAACGAAGCATCAACATAACCTTTGCTCTTAAATTCTTTTCGGGCATATTCTTCTATCTTTTCAGTAACACCTTCAACCGCCTTAGACACTTACTCCTCCTATCTATAACAGTGTTATATAACATCGTTATTAGTATATTATCTTTATATTTTCATGTCAATATTTCACATCACAAAACTCATTTATTGATATATTTTATCATTAACCATCATGCTTTGCCTTATCTTTTCTGTCACACAAGATATAGAATACCACATTTAATACAATTCCGAAAATAGTTGCAACCGGAGCAGCCAGACCAATCTTAGTAAGGCTCGCATCAGGCTGTATACTCATATAATATGCAAATGGCAGACGGACAAGCAGTGTCTGTGTAAGGCCCTGAATCATTACCCATACCGTCTTGTCATGACCATTAAAATATCCAATCATACTGAATAATATCGCAGTAACAATCGTCTCTAATGCAAATCCCTTAAGGTAATCATATCCATTCTGTATAACAGCCTCGTCAGTTGTAAATATCGATGTAAGAAGGTCACCCTTAAACATCACAAACAGGAATACTATACAGCCTATCACAAGTCCAACACCAATACCGGCAAACATCGTCCTCTTTGCTCTCTTTTCATTGCCTGCACCGACATTCTGTGAAACAAATGACGCCATTGACTGCATAAGTGAGCTTGGTATGAGCATTGCAAAATTAACTATTTTACATGCAACACCATATCCTGACGATGCCTGTAATCCCAGTCTGTTAACGAATGCACATAAAGCAAGGAATGAAATCTGTGTAAGAAATTCCTGTAATGCAAGTGGAAGTCCGACCTTTAATGCTCTCCTGCAATGTCTGTTAATTGAGAAATCTTTCTTAGTTATCTTAAACGGAAGTTTTCTCTTAAAAAGTAATACAAGTGCAAATACAACACTTACCGCCTGTGCTGCGACTGTCGCAATAGCAGCTCCGGCAGCATTCATGTTAAACCCTGCAACAAGAACAAGATCACCCACAATATTAATAACACATGCAACTGCCACGAATATAAGTGGTGATTTGCTGTCACCAAGTCCCCTGAATATTGCTGAAAGAAGATTATATGCAACTATAAAAAATATTCCTGAGCCACATATTTTTACATATACAGATGTAAGACCTACTGCTTCTTTCGGTGCCTGCATTATAACTGCAATCTGTCTTGAAAAAATAATCATAACAATGAAAAGCACCACTGAAATCATTGTAAACACAACAATAGCTCCGCCTATCAGAGCACCTATCTGCTCCGGTCTTTTCTCACCAATATATCTTGCAATAAGCACTGTAACACCCATTGCAAACTGTGTTATAACAAATGTAACTAAATTAAGTACCTGGCTTCCTGTCGATACTGCTGAAAGGCCCTCAGTAGTTCCGAATCTTCCAACAACAAGCAAGTCAACTGCACCATACGCCGCCTGTAATATTAATGCCCCAAGTATTGGCATCATAAAAGGAATCAGCTTCCCTAATATACTTCCCTGTGTAAAATCTGATTTTGAATTATTCAATGTCAACTTTCCTTTCACTCATCACCTTATAGAATTTGTTAATAGTTTCGATCATAGAATCAGCCTCTTCATCACTAATATCCGTAAGATATTTGCTAAGCCGGCTGTAATAGTCAGCATCATATTTCTTAGACAACTCTTCACCCTTATCTGTAACCGTAATATAAGTTATCCTTGCATCTTCCTGTGAAGTAGTCTTCTTAAGATATCCCTTAGCTTCCATTTCTTTGACAGTACGGGTAACACCTGGTCTTGGCAGATTAAGCCAGTCACTGATATCCGAAACCTTGACACAGTCATTTCTCTTTAACAGATGATGAATCACATCAATATACTGGATATAAGCAGGTGCAACCCCATCTGGCAGCTCCGGCAGCAGTTCCCTAATCCTCTTAGCCAGATAACAGGCATCCAGCATTCTCTTAATCTTGTCCGGTTTCATAACACATTCGTCTCCTTAAGTTATATAGCCATAAGAGGCAATCATTTCATTAATTACCTCTGTTAATTATTTCTGATAATTACCAGTGGTAATTATATATGTATATTCTTGTGATGTCAACCTGATTTCTATGTAGATTCCTGCTTATCGTTGTGAAACCGGTTTGATTTTGCTTGTAATCCTCTATTTTCCTTTCAATATAACTCGATTTGCATTTTCATGTAACCGTCTCTGTATCTCCTGGTTACGTCTTGGTTTATGCTGCTTTTATTTTCATGTGGATTCTTTTATGTGATTTTTATTTTCGTATAGATTTATTCATGTGGAATTACCGTTCCTATAAATATCATTTTTCATAAGCACATATAGGTACTTTTTCACTCATTCCAATAATTTCCAACAAAAAACACCTATAAGACGAGTCCTATGAACTGTCTTATAGGTGTTTACAGAATAATTATCAAAATAATACATGATTTTTCCTTATTTCTACCTATAAATCCTCCGATAATACGACTACAAATAGGTATCACATCAAAAATGCGATGTTCCCCAAAGGGGAACGAGCCCATCCCACAACAAAACCTTCCAGTCAACAAGGAAGCGATGTTCCCCGAAGGGGAACAAGCCCATCCCACAACAAAACCTTCCGGTCAACAAGGAAGCGATGTTTCCCAAAGGGAAACAAGCTTGAGCCCACACTCAGGCAGGCCTGTTTTATGGTGTGTTGCAGCTTCAGACCGTTGGAAGTGCGCCGGCACTTAGTGAACGCACTCCCAAAGGGAGCAGTGAACTTAGTACCGCTGCGCACTTCCACGAGCGGGAGCGTGTCTGAAGTGCAATACACCATAAAACCCTTACTCTACATTTTTCAATGCATCCGTCTTAGGAATCTTAGAAATCTTCACAAGCTGAAGCACAGCAACAACCGCATAGCATACAATTCCAAGAATAACCATCTCAACAAAGCAGCTTCTTCTAACCATGTATGGAATATATCCTGTCATCATAGTGTAAAGATATGATGAGAATGCCCATTTAAGCATAGCATTTACTATAGGTACAGAAACAACCAGTGATATAACTACCATAATTGAAGTTGCAGCTATATACAGTCCTCCAATCTCTCCATTCTTGAAGCCAAGAATCTTAGTCATTGAAATTGACTGTGCATTCTTTTCAATAATCTGTTTAGATAACAGATACATAAGAAGCACGAACATTATAATTCCAAAATACTTCAGTATATACATCATCTCGCCCATTGAAACCTTCATCTGGTTAGACACTTTGATAAGGTCTTCATATGTAACTATTGAAGCAACATATTTATCATCAATATCTGTCAGCTTCTTGTCTGTGAAGTATCCAGTGAAGTAATCATCAGCCTTGTCAAATGTATCAATAAAGTTTTTTCTTGTCATGAATACTGCAAGTGCAGCATCATATTTATAACTTCCTGCTATTGTGAATTCGTACTCTTCATCAGAATAAGGATCCTTCAATTTAAATGTATCACCTTTTTTAAGTCCGTATTTGACCATTACACCATTAGATACAATTATCTCATCATCCTTGATATCCACATCAACATACCTGCTGTTATCCTGAATACCATATATCATAATATCATCTGTCATATATTTTTCATCAGTTGTATTAAGTGAAGTCACACAGTATTTTTCGGCACCTGATATATCAGTTTCCACCTGACTCTTTAAAACATACTGGTATTCACATATCTGTGACTTCTTAACAACATCAGCATAATCATTAATAAGCGGTTCAAACATGATACTGAATACAACAAGTGCACCTGCAATCAATATTCCTAAGAACAATGTCAGATAATTAGGTATATTTTGGAACATTATCCTTAATCTGAATCTTGTCATGAATGGAAGCTTGTGGCTTAACTTTACAAGCTTCTTTTTCTTTCTGTTGGTAAGCTCATGCCTTAAGAACTTAAGCGGTGAAAGCCGGAGCTTCTTATCAAGCACAATAAGATTAACAACAAACATAATAATAATCGGAACAACTGTTGTATCAACAAATGCTTCTGCATTAAGCAGTGTCGTGTAAGTACACAGACTGTAGCTGTTATAATACACATTTACAAAAAACTTCTCCAGAAGAGTGTAACCAAGTATATTACCAGCAACAGCAGCAACCAGTGTTACAGCAACAGGAAGGACCATGTAATGTCTTACAATCTCACCTCTCTTATAGCCTGATGCGCGGAGAGTTCCGATAACACCAGCCTCCTGACTGATTGTGTTAGATGTTGTAACAGCGAATACAAATGCAATTACAACTACTACGATATAGTCAAAAAGCATAATCGTTGCCTTATCTGACCCCATATCATCTCCTGTGAAATTAACAGCCTTGTTAGTGTATCTTGGAAGATAATCGGATATGCTCATAATGTCATTATTTCCACTCATTATAAGCTCTGTATCATATTCTTTGATAACATCACCAAGATTTTCCAGATAATCGTCTGAAGCCTCTTTTTCTGCCTTATCACCTGAAACTTTCTTGTTATACTTCCAAGCATAATTATATTTCACATGATTACTTGAAACTTTTTCAAAGCCCTTATCAGTCATAACTGCAATAGAAAAATTAGTTGAATCAAACATCATATCTGAATTATTCTCAAAAAGACAGCTGTAATCAGGAACTGCGACAAAACCGGTAACCTTTAATTCTTTTCCTGCGAGCTTAATTGTGTCTCCAACCTTAATCTTCGCATTCTGTGCATACATACGGTCAAGTGCTATTTCATTATCAGAGGCAGGCATCTCACCTTCCATAACGCACTCAAGATTAACCTCTGTTCTGTCTTTATATACTCTGATTGTTGCACTGCTGTCAGCCTCATCTTCCTCAAAATATCTCAAGTCATAAAGCTTACTGTCGGTCTTACTTTCAATATTTTTTAAAAGAGCACTGTCAGGCTCTTTATCTAATGCAAAATGTCCATCTTCAAGATTATATTTTTCAAAGCCCTCATCATATGAGTGCTTAACGCTGTTGTCTGCTACAAGGAATCCGCTGACTAACGAAATCATCATAACCATAAACAAGAATATCACAAGATATTTACCAAAATCATGCTTTAATTCTCTTGGCAGACGCTTATTTAAAGGATTTCTCATAATCATTCCCTCCTACCATTCAAGGTCTGCTGCCGTTATCTTGTTATCATTAACATAGTTCTTACGGATTCTGCCATCTCTTAATGTAATAACTCTGTCTGCCATATTCTTGATAGCGTCATTATGTGTAACTATTATTATAGTATTACCGTACTTCTTATTAACATCTTCAATAAGCTTTAATATATCCTTAGATGTGTTGTAATCAAGCGCT
>UMKB01033664.1_pt1 | contig 12160 bp, 8 predicted proteins | sample 1966171 | NCBI WGS metagenome assembly UMKB01 (sample SAMEA4836164, study PRJEB28245) | human gut metagenome | biome: gut microbiome; material: fecal sample | place: Denmark | collected 2008 | reverse complement strand
GCCGCCACCGTCATCAAGGCCATGGGCGCCGGCAAGGCTGCCGCCAAGGCCATGGATGAGTACATCCGCAACAAGTAATTTCTGCCAAACGGCGCAAATCCCCTGTTTCCTTTGGGAAACAGGGGATTTTTCCTTTTTTAGGAAGACTAGACAGATTATCTATATTTCATTTACAATTCGTCCCACTTTATGGTATACTATTTCCATCTTACGAAAGCACCAGGGGCTGCCGCAGCCCTTGCTCTGTTTGCAGGAGGTGTGCCCCATGCACTCGTTATTGATCCTGGTCCTGATCCTGGACGCTCTCATCGCCATTTCCTCGATACTGAATCTGGTAAATATGGTCCGGGTCAACCTGCTGGTGGAAGAAAAGCAGGCTCAGGCCCTTACGGTGCAGCTGGTGCGCGTGTGCAAGACAAGCGCTGGCAAGGGTGGGCTGCTGTCCTCCTGGTTTGGGGTGTACGCCTGCCCCGGGGAGATCGGCACTGGTGAGTTTACCTCCACCAACCCCTACAGCAGCCCAGAGGCCGTGCCCAAAGCCACCACGGTGGTGCCCATGAAGGCCTCCGGGGTGCTGGAGCACTGCGATATCGGAGCTCACCTGGGCCGTCGTCTGGTGCCGCTGTGGCTTACGGCAGGAGGCTTTTCTCTGCTGCTGGCAGCGTTTATCCGCCTGTAAGGCATTTTCTCTGGACTTTTCGGCGTAGTGCCGACGGCCTGCCTGCTGACCCACAGGCGGACCGCCAGCACAGCGCCGGGAAAATATAAGTATAAAGGAAGGCAATTATGGAACTACTGAAACTACTTGGCATTGTCATCGTCATCGCTGGCTTTGCACTGAAGCTGGACTCCATTCTGGTCATTCTGGTGGCAGCCGTTGTGACTGCACTGGTTGGCGGTCTGGGCCCGGTCACCCTGCTGGAAACGCTGGGCAGCACCTTTGTGGCAAACCGCAGCATGGCCATCTTCATCATCGTGATGCTGGTCACCGGCACGCTGGAGCGCAACGGCCTGCGTGAAGCAGCCGCTGCCCTGATCGGCAAGTTCAAGGGTGCCACCTCCGGCCTGGTCATCGGCATCTACGGCGTGATGCGCTCGATCTTTGCAGCCTTCAACGTGGGCTTTGGCGGCGTGGCCGGTTTCGTGCGCCCCGTCATCATGCCCATGGCCGAAGGTGCCATTGTAGCACAGGGCTATGAGCCCAATGAGGAGCATGTCGAGGAGCTGAAAGGCATGGCTTCCGGCATGGAGAACATCACCTGGTTCTTCGGTCAGGTCCTGTTCGTGGGCGGCTCCGGCGGCCTGCTGGTGCAGAGCACTTTGGCCGGCCTGGGCATCGAGGTGGAGCTGGCCCAGCTGGCTGCCATCGAGATCCCCGTGTGCATCATTGCCACTGTGGTCGCCATCGTATTCTATGTGATCAAGGATCGCAAGATGATCCAGAAGTACTATAAGTAAGGGAGGACAGAAGAATGAGCTTTTTTATGAGTGCTGATTACAGCCTGTCCACCAAGGTGATGGAGATCATCTACTTTATCATCGGCCTGCTGTGCATCTACTGCGGCGTGAAGAACCTGAAGGATAAGGAGAACCCGGAACCCATGGGCACCTTTATCTTCTGGGCCGTGCTGGGCGTCGTGCTTGCCCTGGGCCGCTGGCTGCCCTCTCTGGTGAGCGGCATCCTGGTGGTGGTGATGTGCATCCCCGCCATCCTCAAGAAGGTCAAGAAGGGCGCTGTCTCTGCTGCCACCAAGGCCGAGACCGAGGCTACCTATGAGAAGATCGGCATGAAGATTTTTGTCCCCACCCTGAGCATCGGCGTGCTGGCCGTCGTCTGCGCCATCACCGGCCTGGGCATCGGCCTGTCCGCCCTGAACGGCGTGGCTCTGGGCGTTCTCGTGGCCATCATCCTGCTGATGATCATGAACCGCGACAACAAGCCCTCCACCTTCCTGAACGATTCCGAGCGCATGCTGTCCACCGTGGGTCCCCTGTCCATGCTGCCCATGCTGCTGGCCTGCCTTGGCTCCGTCTTCACCGCTGCCGGTGTCGGCGATGTGATCTCGGACCTGGTCAGCCACATCATCCCCGAGGGCAATGTGAACGCCGGTATCGTGGTGTACGCCATCGGCATGATGCTGTTCACCATGATCATGGGCAACGCCTACGCCGCCATCACCGTGATGACCGTGGGCATCGGCTACCCGTTCGTGCTGGCCCACGGCGCAAACCCGGTGGTCATCGGCATGCTGGCTTTGACCTGCGGCTTCTGCGGCACCCTGTGCACCCCCATGGCTGCAAACTTCAACACTGTGCCCGTGGCACTGCTGGATATGAAGAAGCCCATGGGCGTCATCAAGAATCAGGTTCCTGTCGCCATCATCATGATGGTGGTCCAGATCGTGATGATGATCCTCCTGAAGTAATTTTTTTGTTAGATCGAGTGATTCAATGGAACAAGCAATACAGCACGGAGCCGATGTCATTATACGGGACTGGGTCCGGCTCCGTGCAGGCGAACGCATCCTGATCGTATCCAGCCAGAAGTATGCTGTCGAGGTGGCAGCCATGCAGCAAGCCGCACAGGCGGTGGGCAGCGTGGCGGATGTTTTGATGCTGGACGACCTGCACGAGCAGGTGGGCCAGTATTTCGACGACCGCGAGGACGCCTTTGACCCCTACAACGCCGTGATCGGTGCTGCCGAGTATTCCCTCATCACCACACGGGCCGTCAAGCGGGTCATTGCCCGCCGCAACCGGTTTTTGTCGCTGCCGCTGAGCACCAGCAACGGGCAGTCACTGCTGAGCTACGACTTCCTGAACATGAGCCTGCCCAAAAGCAGGATCATGGCCAGCATCATCATGGCCTGCTACCAGAACGCCAGCCACATCCATGTGACCACGGAGCTTGGCACGAACCTGGATTTCAACATCGAAGGGCGTATGCCCGGCTTCTTCAACGGCTGCTGCCACGACGGCAAGGGCCTTTCCTCTGCCAGCGTGGAAGTGTATGTGGCACCGGTGGAGAGCGACACCAACGGCACCCTGATCCTGGACGGTTCCATGGGCTATATCGGCATCGTGGACAGCCCCGTGCGGGTGGAGCTGCGCGGCGGCCGCATCGTGGAGATCGAGGACAATGCCAGCGGCAGGCGGCTCAAGCAGTTTCTGGCCCGCTTCCACGACCCGGAGAACATGGTGGTGGCGGCGGAGTTCGGCATCGGGCTCAACACCCACTCCCGCTGTGCAGGCAACTGCTACATCGAGGACGAATCCACCTATGGCACCTTCCACATCGGGTTCGGGCGCAACATCGCGCTGGGCGGTGTGCAGGATGCTTCTGGCCATTACGATCTGGTCACCCACGCTCCCTGCATCTATGTGGACAACCGCATGATCATGGATCACGGACAGCTCACCATTCTGGAGCCGTCCATTTATATCTGAGAATCGAGGCTTTTTACTATGAAGATTCTGCTCACTGGTTTCGACCCCTTTGGCGGCGAGACCGTCAACCCCGCTTTTGAGGCGGTAAAGCTGTTGCCCGACACCATCGCCGGTGCCGAGATCGTCAAGCAGGAAGTGCCCACCGAGTTCATCCGTGCCGGTGAGGTGCTGGAAGCTGCCATTCAGGCAAACCAGCCCGATGTGGTCATCTGCATCGGTCAGGCCGGCGGCCGCTCCGCCATCACCCCGGAAAAGGTGGCCATCAACCTGATGGACGGCCGCATCGCCGACAACGCCGGTTATCAGCCCATCGACGTGACCATCCAGGAGGACGGTGAGACCGCCTACTTCACTTCCCTGCCCGTGAAGGCCATGGTGCAGAACATCAAGGACGCAGGCATCCCCTCCGCCCTGTCCTACACTGCAGGCTCCTATGTGTGCAACTACCTGATGTACACCCTGCTGTACCTCATCGACAGGAAGTACCCCAACATCCGGGGCGGCTTCATCCATGTGCCTTACGCCATGGAGCAGGTGGTCAACAAGCCCCTGGGCACCCCCAGCATGGACCTGCACCAGATCGCCCGCGGCCTGGAGAAGGCCGTGGAGGCCGTTGTGAAGAACGACGCCGACCTGGCTGTGGACATGGGCACCACCAACTGAGCACCCCCGCAGAGCCCTTCAAGGCACCCGCTGTGCATCCGCATGGCGGGTGCTTTTTTGTAATGTTTCTCATGCAGAGTGCAATCGCGTGGGGCAGGCCCGATGGCTTTTGCAAGCGGCATCGCCGCCGGGGTCGCTCCGCTGGGCCAGAGGGAGAGAGGGGTGTTTCGACTCCCCCCTCTCTCCCTCTGGACACCCCTCTCCCCGCAACGAGAAAGGGGCTGCTCGCCCCTTTCAGACCCCAAAGAAGTAGGCTCCACCCGAAAATACTGAAGATTCACGCCTGTTCGGCGTGAAGATCTTTTAACCGTATTTTCGGCTTCCACCGATTGGAACGCCCCTCAGTCGCTGCGCGCCAGCTCCCCGGTGAGGAGCGTTGCCGTAAAAGGCATTTGATTTGCTGCGCTTTGGCCGCAGGCCAACAGCAGCCGATGCCACTTCCCGTAACGCCCTCTCCCGTGAAAAAGCAAATCCGGCGGGGCCGCAGCCCTGCCGGATTTGCAAAATCTAAAATAATTTTTCTGCTATTTATGCCCAGCGCAACGCGGAGGGCATTCCAAATCGTTTGCCTTCCAGAGAACAGGCCACTTTCCTTAACGCCCATCCGTGAAAAAACAATCCCGGAAAATCCGCAGATTTTCCGGGATTGCATATCTTTAAAAATAATTTTCCGCTGATATTGCCAGAGCAAAGCGGAGGCAATTCCAAATCGTCCTGCTTACTCCGTGATCCGCCCTGCCGCGCTGGTCTCCAAGACCGGGTAACCGGTGCGGGTGCAGCGCACGGCGCAGCGGGCGCGGCCGCCGGTGGTGCAGGTGAACAGGGTCAGGTCCCAGGCGTCCTCGTCGCTGGCCGTGATCATCTTGTCGATATCGGTGGGCTGGATGGTCTCCACGTTGGACACCTCATAGCTCCAGCGCTGGCCGTCCATGTCGGTAAAGTACACCTCGCTGCCCAGGGCCAGCCACTTGATGGGGCTGAAATGCTTGGCGTAGTTGTGGGCGCAGACCACCATGTTGTCGGCGTAGGTGGAGCCGGAGTAACGGCCCGGGGCCACCTTGAGGCCCGCATAGCTCCATTCGCTCATCACGGGCAGTTCCAGCCCGATGGACGGAATGGACAGGTAGCCGATGTAGCCCCAGCCGTCGATGTCGGTGACGGTCATCTCCTGCTCCGGGTCCAGCTCCGGCTGGACCACCGGCTCTTCGTCCTTCGTCTTGTCCTCAATGGTCTCGGTCAGGGTCTCTTCCAGCTTGCCCAGGGCGTCCTGCGAAGCCTTGTCGGCGCGGTTGGCGTCCCACTGGTTATAGCCCAGCAGGGCCAGTGCGCCCAGAATGAGCAGGATGCCCACGATCATGCAGGCGCGGCCGATCTTCTGCTTTGTGTTCATGCCAGCGTCTCCTTCCGGTCCAGCACCCAGCCGACGGCAAACAGCAGCACGCCGCTGCAAGCCATGAACGGGATGGGCCAGTTCAGCTGGCCGCTCTGGGGCAGTGCATTGCCGTCCGGGCGGCCCGGCGCCACCGGGTTGTCCGGGTTGCCGGGGGCCACGGGGTTGTTCGGGTTGCCGGGGTTCACCGGGTTATCCGGCGTACCGGGCGACACCGGGCGGTTGGGGTCGTTGGGATTGACCGGCATGTCCGGGTTGTCCGGCTCATCCGGGGTGCTGGGCTGGGTGGGCTTGTCCGGTTCCGAGGGCTTCTCCGGCTCGGACGGTTTGTCCGGTTCCGAAGGCTTGTTGGGAGTTTCCGGTTCGGGCGGGGTCACCTCCTGCGTGGGCGCGCCCACCTTGGGGGTGGCGTCCACGGTGTAGAGCCAGCCGCTTTCGTCCGCCATGGGCAGCGACACCAGGAAGGAATTGATGGCCTCGTAGCCCTTGGAGTTCTCGGTCTGCACCACGAGGTACAGGCCCAGCGGCAGCGCGTCAAAGGAGACGATGCCCTGCTCGCTGATCTTATGGGTGGTGCCGACGGCGCGGGCGGGCAGCTTGGCTTCCAGCCTGGAAGCCAGCGTGCTGTCCGTCAGGTCGCCCAGCGCGATGCCGCAGCCCGTAAAGTCGGCGGTGTACACAAAGTGCAGGTCGCCGTTGGTGCGGGCCACGTCCGCCACCTTGTACACGGTGAGTGCGCCGCCCCGCAGGGGGACGTCGTTCTGGTGGTCGTACAGGGTCACGTCCATGCTGCCGGTGCGGCTCAGGTCGATGTTGGCGCTGGCCGCGGGGGCTGCCAGCGCGGGCAGTGCACAGCACACGGCCATGCACAGCGCCAGCAGAAGAGCGGCAAACCGGTTGTTTTTGTTTTGTTTCATGACTGCTCACTCCTCCTCGTTCTGTTTCCGTTTGCGGACCAGCAGCAGGGCTGCTGCAGCAGCCAGTGCGCCGCCCAGCACCCCGAAGGGTGCCGTGCCCATGCCGCCGGTGGACGGCAGCTCGTAGCCGGTGTAAACGTAGTTCTGCACCGTGATATTGCCGGTCTGCACGCCGTTGTTGTCAATGTACACGTTCCAGTTGCCGGTGGTCTCTTCCTCCACCAGGTAGTGGTACGCATTGCCGTTCTTGTCCGTCAGGGGCAGCTTGTCCCCCGACTTGGACCAGGTCCACGCCGGTGCGGTCAGGTCGGCTTCGGCAAACAACGTTCTGTCCTTGTCATTGTCGGTGTACTGCCAGACCTTGATGTGGATGCTGTCCACCGCCGGTTCCACCGGCTGTTTGGTATCCTGGTCCAGCCAGAGCTTGCTGACGGTCAGGTTGCTGTACACGTTGCTGTACTCAGCAGTGGTGGTGCCGGCGTCGCTGCCCACCTGCACATTGCGGTTCAGGTCCACCGTCTCGTCATTCACGGTCAAGATGGTGGTGCCTTCAGCCACGCCTGTGGCATTTGCAAAGGCCTTCTGCTCATTCTCCGCGCTGGCGTTCTTGCGGAACAGCAGATAGTGCGGGGTGGCATCCAGCTGATAGTCCGTGGGTGCTTTGGTCTCCACGAGCTTATACAGCACGTCCGGTTTCAGGCAGCTTGCAGTCTCACTATCCAGCACAGCCAGACTGGCCTGACCGTTTTCGTCCGTGGTCAGGGTGCCGTTGCCGGTCCACGGGACGAACTGCCCGCTTACCGTATCGTACTGGTAAATGGTGAACTCCGCGCCCTTCAGCGACACGCCGGAGTAGCTGTCCTTCTTGCGCAGCACGAACTGTGCGGTGGTGGCCGTTGCATCCGCCTTGACCTGGTAGGTGATGCCGCTGTCGCTGGATTTGCTGCCGTTGCTCAGGGTCACGGTGTTGCTCACCTGGTAGCTGGCGGCAGCACTGCCATCCTTCACATTGCAGTCATACACAAGGATCAGGGCCGCCATATTGGGGATCTCCATATGGAGCCAGCCGTTCTTGTCCGCTTCCAGGATGCGGTACATGTTGCGCGGCACCTCTTTGCCGGTGGTCACGCCGACTGTTTCGTCGTAATCGTAAAAATACAACTTGACCGAGTTGACATCGCCGGTGGCGATGGCACCATTGGTGGTGCTGATGTTATCCCACAGCTCGATCTTCTCCGCTCTGGTCTGCCCGGCCGACAGATCCTCGCCGGCCGGGTTGATGACCACCTGATAGTGCAGCTTCCGGTCGTTGCCGGGGTCCTGCCAGCCGGTCTTTTTCACCTGTTCCACATCGCGGGTGATGGTGGTGGTGGTGGTCTCGGTCAGCTCGCCCCAGGTGGCGGTGTTGGTGTAGATCAGCTTGCCCACCGAGGGGTTCTTCCAGCTGGGATCGTCGCTCACGCTCACTTTGTACTGGATGCGGATGCGGTGTTCCTCCTGCCCCGACTTGTTGTAGTTGCTGATTTTAATGGTGAGCCGCCGGGTAGTTTCGTCATACTCTGCCGTCGCCCAGTCTACATTTTTATCCTTGATCTTTACAAAGTCGCCCTCATCCAGCGCGATCTTGACATTATCCACCTTGAAGCCGACGTTTTCCGGCAGGGTGTCGGTAACCGTGATTTCGTCCCTATCGTCGGCGGAAGTCTGCAGCACCAGCTGGTAGTGGAGGTTGTTGCCGCTGAGGTCGCTCAGCTCGAAGCTGTTGCTGCCGGTCAGATAACCGGTCTCGTCGCCGCTGCTCGTTGCAGCCACACCCTTTTCAAACTTCTTGTAGCTGCGGTAGGTGTCCTCTGCCGAATCATTGCCGTTCACGCCGTGGATATGGATGGTGTTCTTATAGGTCCACACCTCACCGGTGGGCACGTCGTCGCGCTCCTCATGGGTGGGGATGCCGGTCACCGAGATGCTGCGCACGGGGTTCTGGCCGTCCCCGGCTTTCACATGGATGCTGAAGCTGCGCACACGGGTGGACGAGTCACCTGCGTTTACCTGTGTTGTGCCGTCTCTGTCGGCGTAGTAGGTCATCTCGATGGTGTTGCCAGCCTGCGCATAGGTCAGCTTCGTGTTGTCGTGCATGGTCAGGGTCAGATTGGCCTTGATGGCGTCATCCAGCTCTTTTGCAATGGCATAGTGGGTGTCCTCTTTTGTCTCGCCTTGGTCGTTCTCAGCGTCGTCCAGCACATCCCACAGGGTAAACTCCGCTTCACCGGCCTTGTTGGTGGCCGAGAGGTTCCAGGTGGGCGTCTCGCCCCTGGTGGCAATGGATTTGCTCAGGCTCCAATCGCCCTTCCCGATGTTCACAGTATCCGAGGCCTCAAAGGTGTGTTTGCTCTTGGTCTCGATCTGTGCTGTATTGGTCACCGAGCCGCCGCCGATGGGGGTGGTGGTCTCAAAGGTGATCTTCAGCTCTGTTTTCCCATACTCCGCCGGGATGGTATAGCCGTTTTGCAGAAAATTCTCTGCCGATATCGTATCGTTGCCTACCTTTACATCCCCTACGATTTTCACACCGTCTGGCAAGTCATCTGTGATCTTGCAGCCCTGCAGGAGATAGGGCCCCAGGAAAGAATGGGGTACCTTTACAGTGATCGTCCACTGGATGCGGCCTGTTTTGGGGTCGTACTGGCCCTTCTTCTCAATGCGAGAGGTTTTACAGGTGTACCATGCGTCAGCCTGGGCCACCATGTTCCCTGCCTGGGCTTTTGCCGTGTTGTTGATGATAGCGACGCCGTTGGGCATCTTGTCAAAGTCCGCATAGTTCCGCTGAACGTCGTAGTTCCAGATGTACTTCTCTCCGGCCTCCAATGCAGGCAGCGGAGCAAGGACCACCTGGGGGTTGCCGTTGCCGTCGGTTTTCAGTTTATGCGCAGGGACGTCAATCTCCGTTTTTGTGCCCGAAGCATCCACCTTGTAAAGTTTAAAGGAGTTTACCAGATATTTGCCGCCCTTCAGGTAGTCGCTACGGTTTTCGCCATTCCTATTCGTGTTCAGGGTATCCGTAAGGATCACCGGGTCTTTGGTGCCGTTGGTGGTCTCCACCGTCACCTTGTAATTATTTACAAAGGTGCCGTCCTTACGGTCCGTAATCGTCGGATCCCCACTCTCCTTATTGATCTTTATATCTGCCGTTTTCTTCTTGATGGTCAGGATGCAGTCGTCCTTGAATTTGATCTCCTTCTCGTCCTCAAAGTTGTCGGCGCTCGCCGTAACGGCGGCCTTGAAGGTACCGGTGAATGGCAGGCCGCCCTTCTCGTCGGTGCCGATGAACTTTTCGTCCGTAAAGGTCAGGGTCACTTTGCCGTCGGTGTCAACGGTGAAGCTGCCCACGACCTTTGCATTGCCGGCCTTGTCCTTGTCGGACTCATCCACGATGTTGCCCGTCACCACATCCGGCATGGGCAGGCCTTTGGGCAGCTGGTAGGTCAGGGTATTGTTGGTGGGCGTCAGCACACCGGGTTTCACGGTATACTTCAGGTTCACGCGGACGCGGGTGCCGCTGTCCACGGTCACGCTGCCCGCGCCGATAGACGTCCATGTTTTTCCGTCGGTCGTCTTTTCATAATTGACATCCGTGATCCAGGTCTTCAGATCATGGTCGTCTCCGGCAGCCAGCAGGGCGATGCCGTAGGGGTCGGCGTCACCCACCCAGTCCACGGTGGCACCAAAGCCCTCCTCATCTTCCAGCAGCGCATAGCTGCCGTCCAGCTTCTCCTGGGAGCCTGCCGGGTCCTCCGGGGCCGCAGCGGTGGTCTCGGCGGCATAGGCGCCGGTCACCGAGATGACACTGGTCACGTCGGACATGGCAGCGGGCACCTCGGCCACCTTGCCGTCCACGTTGCCAGAGATCACGGTCAGGGTCCCGGCGTCGGGGTCCACGGCGGACACGACGCCCACCGTCTCGGTGGTCACGGTGCGGGTGTCCACCTGCGGCTCGGAAGCCGTGAGCTGGGCGGCGGTGTCGGGGTCCTCGTCCAGGTCCAGCAGGGCGATGCCATAGGAGCTCTCGTCCACGGCCACCTGCTCGGTGGTGAGGGTGTTGTAGATGACGATATCGCCGGGCCTTGCGGTGGAGCCGTCGGCGTCGGTGAGCCACTGGGAGCCGCGCAGGTCACTGTGCAGGGCCATCACGCCCGCACGCTGGGGCACCACCGTCTGGGGCACACCCGCAAAGTGCAGGCAGTAGGACAGGAACATCACGTCCCAGGCACCGTAGGGGTTGCCGTACCAGGCACCATAGCGGGAGTAGCCGCGCAGCACCTGCTGGTCCTCCACATCCAGCTTGAAGTTCTTGTCGCTCTGCTGGTAGTCCAGCTGGGACTTTGCCACGGTGAGCAGGTCCTCGGCCCAGTTGCCGTTCAGGGCCACGTTGGCCGCGGCCTGCCATTCCTCGGCAGTCTCCACGTCGGCCTGGGTATCGGCCAGGCACTCCACGGTGTGGTGGTGCTCCGGGATGGTGCACACCAGCTCCTCGGTGTAGCAGGCGTCGGTGTGGTGATGCAGCACCGGCTCGTCCGGGGTGGTCTCGGCCGGCTCAGGGGGCAGGTCCACCACGGGGCGGCTGGCAGGCATTTCCTGATAGGCGGGGTTGGGCTCCTCCACCAGTTCGCCCTCGTCCAGGCCGCACACCAACTCATACTCGGTGGTGTAGCAGCTGTCGTCGTGGATATGCTCGAACTCGCCGCAGATGAGCGCACCGTACTCGTCAAAGCAGTCGTCGGTGTGCTCGTGCTCTTCCTGATAGCAGGTCAGCACCCGGTGCTCCTCGTAGCAGGCATCGGTGTGCTCATGGGGCACCCAGATGGTCTCCGGCTCGGTCTGCACCGGCTCTTCCGGCTCTTCCGGCTCGGCCGCGCTGTAGGCGGACACCGGATCGGCGCTGCTGTCCGAAGAGGTGACGGGCGTTTCCGGCTCGCCCTCCTCGTAACCGCAGGTGAGCACTTTTTCGTAGCAGGCCGCCGTGTGCTGGTGCTCCTCGTAGCCGCAGTGGTAGTCGGCAGTCATGGAGATGCCCACCCCATGGAGCTGCCAGTTGACGAACAGGGTGGTGAGCAGGGCCAGCACCAGCATCATGGCCACATAGCGCCGGGCCTGTACATGCTGCCTGCGGAACCGCTCGATCAACCCGTTGATGATATCCTTCATAGTAAACACGTCCTCTTGGTTCGCTCTGTGCCCTGGCAGCCGCACACCGCTGCAGGCCCACAGAAGGGTCAGTTTATCGTTTGTGCAACAAAAGCGTCACAATATTGTTCGATACACTGTCATTATACCATTTTAAGGCGTTCATTTCAACTCAGGGGGCGTGCTTTTCCGGCAGAAGAATGCACACGATGCGCACCATGCAAGGGGTCAGGGGCAGCCACAGCACCGTGCAGCCCAGATTGAACAGGGTGTGGGCGTTGGCGATCTGCCGGGCCAGCACGGCGCTCTCCGGCCCGTGGGGCGAGACCAGCCGCACCAGCGCGGTGAACTGGGGCAGCAGCAGCCAGCACACCGCCGCCCCGGACAGGTTGAACAGGGCGTGGGCCGCCGCCAGACGCTTGGCGTCCCGGCTCTGCCCCACCGATGCCAGCACCGCCGTGACGGTGGTGCCGATGTTGTCCCCCAACAGCACCGGGAAGGCTCCCGCAAGGCCCAGCAGGCACCCGCCGTCCGGCCCGGGGCGGGCGGCTACCTGCTGCAG
>UMKB01050701.1_pt1 | contig 12318 bp, 9 predicted proteins | sample 1966171 | NCBI WGS metagenome assembly UMKB01 (sample SAMEA4836164, study PRJEB28245) | human gut metagenome | biome: gut microbiome; material: fecal sample | place: Denmark | collected 2008 | reverse complement strand
GGTGGGAAATTGGCCCGACAGCGCTTCCAGAAGAGTGGTTTTCCCCGAGCCGTTGGGAGCAACGAGGCCCGCCGCCGTTCCCGGGCTCAGGAAAAGCGACCCGATTGAAAGTATCGTCGTGCTTCCGTATCCCACGCTCACGTCCAGGAGCTCAAGCCCATGGTGCTTTTTAGCGGGTCCAGCCTGTTTGGGCGAACGCGTCACAACGGCGCCGACCGCGAAAAGGACCGCGACGTATACCAGGGCCACGGCAAGCATCGATGCGCCGCCCGAACCGGAGCCAATGAATTCTGTCGGGAAGCATCCTACGTAACCCGTTGCCTCGATAGGCGAGAACACGGCCAGCGGCAGGAGCTCGAGCGCGGCATTATGCCCCAGTGCCGAATCGGACAATAACGGGAATGCCGGGGCCGCGACAAGCAACGCGGAGGCAAGGGGGCCCGCGAAGACGCGCCTCGTTGCGGTCGATAGGACGACGGAACAAACGGATATCAAGGTTCCACCCGCGAGCAGCGCGAGAAGTATGGTCGTGAAGACGTTTCCCGCGGTCGTGGTGGTGAGCGCGCCGTCATGGAAGAAGGCGATCGGGTACCCGATCTGCCCGAAGCCGTTTAGGGCCAAGGCGTAAATACTCCCGGGCGCAAGGCCGGCGAGGAGCATCGCGGTCCCCGCGACGATTATCGAAAACACGATCTGGATAAGGCGCCGGAATTTGGGTGCGGGCGCCTTTGCCGCCAGGGTACCGGGCCTTGTGGCGCCGAGCAGGAGTATCGACGAGAGAAGGAAGGGGATGAAGGGAAGGAAAGACGGCGCCGCGGCAATGGCGTAAGGCAGGAAGGAAAGGAATGGCAGGTCGTTTGCGGAGGCCGGGATATCCGTGATGCCGGAGCTGCTCAGGGCGCGGCAATATGCGAGCTCCGCGTCATTGGTCTCTCGGTCTCCCACGATGGACCCGGATTGGAAGCCCTCGTCCATGAGCGCGTAGTAGCTCTCGGCAGAATCGAGAAAGGCGGCGTCGGTTTGAGCGGCGAGGGCGGCGTTCGCGTATCTTGCAAGCTCAGCGTCATCTTGCTGCTCTGGCGATAGGTCTGTGCCGCTGGCCTGGGGCGCGCGCGTATTGAATGCGTCGACAAAGCCCTGCATGCCCTGCTTCATAAAGAAGGGCCCGTAGATGGGTGAATTGAACGCAATGGGGACGAAAAAGGCTGCAGCGAGAACGAGCGTACAAATCCATACGGCCTTGTCTCTTAGGATTAGTTTGAGAAGAAGTCGACAGTACATCTAGAGACACCCACATTCCTCAAAGAATCGTTAAATTAAAAGTAACAGATTGAATGAAGATACGTGTGACGGGGGCGAAGCGAATGGCTGAGCGGCATTGATGTGCGGGTTTAACGGCATATCGACCACATAGATTATTAACCTGCATTTCTACCCGCCCTCTTCGTAGAGCCGCCGATACGTGCTTAGCGCACCCTCGGCGCGTCCGGCAGGCTTTGCGAAATGGGATCCAGGAGACTTCGACGCAGCATCATCTTGCGGAATGCTTCTAATGAGCGTCCCATCCTTCAAAAACAGAATCTCATCGCACAATCTATCGACCGAATCCAAGATGTGGGATGACATGATGATGCACGTACCGGAATCGGCCAACTTCCTAAGAATCTCGGAATGCAAGTCCACCCTGCTGGGGTCGAGCGCGTTCATGGGCTCATCTAATAGAAGGTACCGCGCACCCGTCGCATACGCAATCGCCAGGGTAAGCTGCTGCTTCATGCCCTGGCTCAGAGTGCGGATCCTCATCTTCGCGAACTCGCCTATCTGCGTTTGTTCCACTATCTCTTCGATATCGCGAGCATGCGGCCACATATCGCAAACCATCTTGAGGTGATCTTCCGCACGCAATCCGGGATACAGCAGCGTCCCCTCGCCAGGTGCATAGAAGATCATAGAACGGACCTCTCTCGCACCCGTACCCTGCACCTCATCCAGAACGATGCTCCCGTCCACGCGAGGACCCGGCAAACCTGCCATCGCACGCAGCAACGTCGTCTTTCCATGCCCGTTCGGAGCGACGAGACCGTAGACCGTACCCGGGGCAAACTCAGCGTTCACCGAATCTACGAGCACCTTCTTTCCATAAGAGATCGTCAGCGTTTGAAGGTCAATCATCGAGATCATCCCCTTTCGATCTTTGGAACACTCAGGCGCACCATCAACGGAGATACGGCGCCCAAGACCACCAGCAGAGCGCCCGATGCGCCGACGACCTCTCCAAAAGGCATCGCGTTCGTCCCTCGCCCAAGGAACCCAATCGTCCCCACCTGGGAAGCGGGATCAAACGAGGCGAATGGAGCCAGCAGCGCGACGCCCATGCCCACGCTTTCAACATGAGCGCTCAACGAACCCAACACCAAGAGAACCGCGCAAACCATTCCGGTGACAACGGGGTTGCGGCTAATCGCTGCTGTCAACGCAGCGACGACGGAAATCACGCCGTATGCCATGACCAGCAACGGAATACTGCACAACACCGCCTCCCCCACCATGGACGTTGTCGAAGCTCCCGCCCGAATGAGAGCGACGGGATACTCCGATCCACCCGCACCGTTCTTAATCACGGACACAACGACAGCGGGAACCATCGACACCAAAAGCAGCACCAAGCCAAGCAGGAGAGCCAGCGCAACAGCCGTCAGAAAACGCACATGCGCTGTTGCGGGGATCTGGAGAACCAGAAGGGAACGACACTGCAGGTGGGTGCACGCGAGCGATGTGACAACCACGGGCAACAGCAAAAATAAGGAGGGAAGCGCTGCCTGGAGATACGAAAGGAGGATTAATGGGGGCATCTTCGTACTTAACTCGTAAACCTTGGGGTCCGGCAAGCTCGCGATCGACTCAAGCAGAAGGGCGCGCGCCTCCGCACGAGAAGGAGTCTCCGGCTCGATTCCGATCGATTGCAGGAGAGTCGCATCTGCCGCGCCCAGCTCACCTCGAGCGCGCTCGTACGTCGCAAGGCTTCGAAACCCCTCCGCAGGCATAGGCGCGTACACGAAACCCGAAAGAGCATCCCGCATGTCTTCCAGGGCCGCTTTGCCCTCGACGTCCATATTCGCAGCGTTCTGCTCTAGATACCGATCTATTGAACGGAGCTCCCCATCCCTATACCGAACAGCGGAAACGTTATCAGCGTCAGGAAACATCTCGACCAGAGCCGGGGCCAGCATCGTCGTCGACATTGCAATCGCGCATACGGCGAGGGTAGGAGAACGCAGGAGCAGTTTCCCCATCGTTCTTACGTATGCAACGGCGGAGGCACAAGCGCTCGAACGAGTTGCCGTTCTCGATGCAGTGAAGGAACCTCTCTCAAGACAAATCGGGGATATCGGGCACGCGCAGCCGCTCTTTCCAGCAACGCAAAGCAGGCTAATTGCCAGCACCTCGATCCCGATTGCGCATACGAGGGCAATCGCGCCACGCTCGAAGCAAAGTCCAGGCAGATTCACTATCTGCGTTGTCGGGTACGGGCTATAGGCGCCGACGGTCAACTCAGTGTTCGCATACGTAAGGGGATTCAACAGGGCGAACTCACGTAAAGCGATGGATCTTCCGTAATACCCGGGAACCATCGTCACCCCCATCAGGGCACATACGAACACGATTCCAAGCGTAGGGTTATTGGCAATCTTCACGGCAAGGTGAACGACAAGCGAGATGAACGCTGCCACCAAGAATTGCAAGATGGCCGTCTGCGCGAACACCAGCCAAGCCGGTTTGATAACCGGAGTCGCATATTGAATGTAGCCTATCGGATAGAACGGCGAGCCCGGGCCATTCTTCACAAGCGCGGCGATTATCCCTGGAAGATTGACGGCGAAGACGGCAAGCATCGCAAAAACACTCGCCCATACGCTCGATGCAACAAGCCTGCCCAGCTCACCCATCGGTGCCTGGATGATGAGTTTTTCACGTTTGTTAAGACGCGCGGCAAGGAACGAGACGGCAACGGCCGTTGCGGCCCATAGCAAGTACTCCTTCGATCCGTCATAAAAGGAGTACGTTCCATCCGATACCTGCAGAAACGGAAGCAGAGGAGAGAGCGGCGCCAAGACAAGACGCCCCGCGGCAAGAGGGTACAGAAGCGCGGGCATGCTTGATGAAGAGGTATAGACGCCCTCCTCCCCCGCATTCACAAGCGCATCCGCATAGGATGCTGACAATTCCTGCTCAACACGGGTTATTCCCGACTCGAGGTATTCAACCCGTCCGTCGATGCCAGCCGCGCTCCTGAAGACGGGCAAAGCACAAAGAACCATCAACGCAACAACGGCAACACAGAGCGACCTGGAGGAGAGGAGCGACCTAAAGATTGCCTTCGAGATTTTGAGCATACGTATCACCAGCTCGTTTCAACACGATTCAGCTCGATGCGCGGGGTTACGATTGCAGCATGTTGTGATTACTTGCCGGCAAAGTCAATTTAACATAAACTGTTAAAAAGTAACCTGAGTTTTTTAAATTCTTCGGAGGTTATTATGAGTTCCGACAATCGCACTCCCCGGCTTCATTCCTTCCGCATCGCATGTGCGATAGCCTCTGCGACCCTTTGCGCCACCGCCATCGCACAAGTGGCGTTCTCCTTAAAGCCAGCAATCGAAGTGCTCGACAACCCTGTAATTGCAGACTCCCCCGCGTATCCAGCCCTTGCGATCTCGACATTGGTCCCTGCCGTCATCGGTATCGCTACGACCATCCTCAGCGCCGTTCTCGTGTGGACGATCAAGAGCGGAGACCCCTTCAAGAAAGGGTCTGCGACATGCTTGAAGGTGCTCGGCATTCTCTTCGTTGTTCAAGCTGCCACCAGCCTCTACGCCGGCTCACTCAAAACCTCCGTTTCGATGTTTGGCGGCGAGGGGGCCGTCGGCGCCCAAGAGATCGCTTCATCATTCGATTGGACCTCTCTGGTTCTCGGCATCGTCCTGTTCATGCTTTCCCAGCTCTTCTTGTACGCCCGAGAGCTGTACCTCGACTCCGACGAGATTGCGTAAGGAAACGCCATGCCCGTAATTGTTCGCCTCGACAAGATCATGGCCGAGCGAAAGATTTCCTCGAACGAACTTGCCGAAAGGATTGGAACCACGCCCGTGAACCTGTCCCGTATTAAAAAAGGGCATATTCGCGGCATTCGCTTCAACACACTCGAGCAGCTATGCCTCGCCCTTCGTTGCCAACCCGGAGACCTTCTCGAAGTCATGAGCGAAGAGGATGCCCGAAAGGAGTTCGGACTCGATTGGTCCGCCGAGGATTAGAGGGCGGTCGTACTCGCCCTGCACACGGGGATGCGAATCGGCGAGGTCTGCGGCCTTCGGTGGTGCGATGTGGATTTCGAGACGGGCCTGATCTCGATCAGACACTCGGTGGCGTACGCGAAGGGAATGGGTTCGTTCATCAAGGACACCAAGACCCATGACGCCAGGGGTATCCCCATCGACCCGGTCGGCCTACCCCCCTTCCTGAAGGAGACCCACGAGATCGACTGCGGAAAGCTGCGCTTGCGCGGCCTTACCGGGGCGGTCGAGATCGGGGACTGCTACATCCTGTCGGAGCCGGGCGCGACCTTCGCGACGACAAGCTATATCCGCAGGGCGTTCAAGACGTTCTCGGAGACCAACGGCCTCATGGGCACCAACGACGAGCTGATCACGTTCCACGGCCTTCGCCACACGTTCGCAACGCAGTGGATCCGCCAAGGCGGCGATATCAAGGCGCTCCAATCGATCCTCGGCCACAAGGACGCCATGGCGACGCTCAACGTCTACGCCGACATCGAGCCCATCTCCAAAATCCATAACATGCTGCGCGCCACGCCGTGCCTTTGGCGCGGGCACCTCGGGCCGAGGGTCGATCCGGGTCCCATGTTCCAACAGAGGATCCAGGAGTCCATCGAGACGCTCCAGGCGTTCGGCTACGGCATCACCGAGCCGGACGACCGAAATATCGCCATACGCGACGTGAAGACGAACAGTTGGCTCTAGCTCACCGAGTACGTGGCAGTGCTGGGCCCATCCCAACTGAGGTCACGGTGGTCCGATAGGGGCGCCGCCCGCGGCATGCGCCGCGGAGCGGTATCCCCTACCGAAGGGCGGGGATGCCCTCCGCTTCCAGTTCGGAATCAGCCGTCGGAGGCGTTCGGCTGACTGCGGGAACGGCCTGTCCGCTCAATGTGTTCGGCTGAGATCGGAAATCAACCCAACACGAGCCGGACACGCGCCAGACGGCTCTTCCCCGTGCGGCCTTCCCCCTTACGCTCATGTTGCAGGCATGTAACGCCGCAGCGAGCGCGCCTTTTTTGCGCCAGACAGGTACAATGATGAACACTGTACCGTAGCGGAGCGCCCCGCGCGCGCCGCAATCACGCGAAAGGGTTTCCCATGGCCGAGATCTCGTCCTCCCGTATCGTCATCACCGTCCTTGGCAAGAACCGCCCCGGCATCGTCGCCGGCGTCACCCGTGTCCTAGGCGAGGCCAACGTCGACATCCGCGACATCACGCAGTCCATTATCGAGGACATCTTCACCATGACCATGCTGGCCGATACCGCCGAGTCCAAGCTCGACTTCGCCGAGCTGCAGAAGGCGCTGGCCGAGGCCGGCGAGCTTTCGGGCGTCAACGTGTCCATCCAGCGCGAGGACGTCTTTAACTTTATGTACCGCCTGTAGCGAGCAGGCCGCTGGGGATAGCCTGACACGCGCATGCCCATGCAGGCCACCCCGATGCGGCCCGGAGAGGAGCGCGCATGGCCTACGACGCCAAGAAAATCTATTACCGCTTCGATGACCACTTGAGCCGACTGGTTCTGGATTACGAAGCAAGCCGCCAGATTTCGTCTGAGAGCGAAAGCCTCTACCACGGCCTGCCGACCGACCCTTATGACGAGGGCCTGTTTGTCGAGCACAATGTCAAGCGCGGTCTACGCAATGCCGACGGCTCGGGCGTGGTCGCGGGTCTCACTCGTATCTCGGATGTGCACGGCTACAACAAGGTCGACGGAAAGGTCGTGCCCGATCAGGGCAAGCTCACGCTTCGCGGCTACAGCATCGAGGATCTGGTCAACAATGCCCAGGCCGAGAATCGCTATGGCTACGAGGAAGTCGCCTATCTGCTTATCACGGGTTCGCTGCCCAACAAGGAAGAGCTCGACGGCTTTTGCGAGCGCCTGGGCGCCTTTAGACATCTGAGCGACGAGTACGTTAAAGAGTTCCCTATGACCACGGTATCGTCGAGCATCATGAACGTGCTCCAGCGCGCCGTACTGCTGCTCTACGCCTTCGATGCCGAGCCGGACGTGATCACGCCCGAGCACGAAATCGACGTCGCCATTTCCATGCTCGCACGTCTCCCGCGCATCGCCGCCTTCGCACACATGGCCTCGGTCGCCAAGCTTCGCGGCTCCGAGGTTCACGTGCCGCACCCTACGCCCGGTCTCTCCACCGCCGAGACCATCCTACAGGTCCTGCGCGGCGGCATGGCGTTCACCCGCGATGAGGCGATGCTGCTCGACGTTATGCTCATGCTGCATGCCGAGCACGGCGGCGGCAACAACTCCACCTTCGCTTGCCGCGTGCTGTCGTCTTCGGCCACCGACCCGTATTCCGCCTACGCCGCGGCTATCGGCTCGCTCAAGGGCCCGCGCCACGGTGGTGCCAATGCCAAGGTCGTGTCTATGCACGAGGACATCCGCGCGCATGTCTCCAACTGGGAGGACGAGGACGAGGTTGCAGCCTACCTGGGCAAGATCCTCGACAAGCAGGCCTTCGACGGCACGGGTCTCATCTACGGCATGGGCCACGCCGTCTATACGCTCAGCGACCCGCGCGCCGAGGTCTGCCGCCGTTACGCGCGCTCACTGGCAGCCAAGAAGGACTTGGGCGAAGAGTTCGCACTCATCGAGCGCATCGAGCGCCTGGCACCGCAGGTGATGCGCGACCACGGCATGACCAAGCCCATCTGCGCCAACATCGACCTGTACACAGGCTTTATCTACAAGATGCTCGGCGTGCCCGAGACGCTTTTTACGCCGCTATTCGCCGTCGCCCGCATGGCCGGCTGGTCAGCGCACCGCATGGAAGAGCTCTTCTGCGCGCATCGCATCATCCGCCCGGCATACCGTCCGGTAATCGAGCCGCTGGAGTACAAGCCGCTCGCCGACCGCTAGGACACGGACCGTTATAGAACTCGAGCGTGGCCAGGGCATCACCGCCCTCGGCCACGCTTTTTATGCCAGCAGAAAGGGCTGCATCAAATGATTGTGTTTTCCGATATGGATGGAACGCTGTTGACGAGCGACAAGCAGATGAGCAACGCCACCTGGGCGATGCTCGACGAGCTCGCACGTCGCGGCATTGAGTTTGTACCGTGCACGGGGCGTCCGCTGTCGGGCGTCTTTGAGCCCATCCTCGCCCATCCTGCCGTGCACTACGCGGTCTGCGCCAATGGTGCCAGCGTCTGGCAGCTCGACGACGATGTGCCCAACGATGCCTCGCGCGCCACGCGCATTTTGAGCCGTCCACTCGATCGCGGCATTGCCCATCGCGTCCATCGCATCGCCGCCGGCCACGATGTGACCTTCGATATCTTCGCGGATGGGCAGTGCTTCCTCCCCCGCTCGCTATACGGGCGTCTGGATGAGTTCTGTGGCGGCGACCCCCACATCGCGGCTTCGCTCAAGCGCACACGAACGCCGATCGACATGAATATCGACAGCAAGATCGACGAGGTCGAGACGCTCGAACGCATCGCTATGTACTGGCACGACCCCGCCGATCGCGACGCCATCGCGGCGGCGCTCGACACGCTCGGAGGCATTGAGGTCACGCGTTCGTACGCCATGAATATCGAGGTTATGGGCGAAGGCGCCACCAAGGGAACGGCCCTCACGTGGCTGTGTGAGCATCTGGGCGAGCGTCTCGCCGACGCCTGGGCGTTCGGCGACAACATCAACGACATCCCCATGCTGCAGGCAGCGGGCCATGGCATGGCCATGATCAACGCCGAGCCCGAAGATCGCGAGGCCGCCGACGCCATCACCGAATACGACAACGACCACGACGGCGTCGCCCGCACCATCATGGCCGCCCTCGCCTAGTCATTGGTCAGTCATTGGGGACGTTCTTAAACGACTAGTCACTGGGGACACTCTTCGCAAAAAGCTGCAAGGACTGTCCCCCGCTGTCGGCAGAAAAGGAACGTCCCCATCTGCCGGATTAGGAGAGACTCTCCAGCACGCGACGGAGCTCCTGCTGGACGGCGTGGTCGCGGTTACAACCCACCACGCGATCGGCCACCGCCTTGAGCGCGGGGCGCGCGTTTTCCATCGCGCAGCCCGTGCCGACAAAGCGAATGATCTCGTAGTCGTTCATCGAGTCGCCAAACGCCATGACCTCGTCGCGACCAATGCCGTAATGCTCCGCGAGCTGCGCGATACCCGAGGCCTTCGACACACCGGGCTGCATGGCATCGATCCACGCGTTGCCCGAAGGCGCAAAAGTAAAGAGCTGACCAAGTTCGCGCTGTAGCACGTACGCACTGTCCATAACCGCACTGTCGTCGCAAAAGATACTCGCTTTGATGATATTTACGCTGGGATCGGGCAGCTCCCAAATACGCTCGGCATTGGGAAGGTCCTTATCGACCTCACGCACGAACTTGCACTCGTCATCGAGCAGGAAGGACTTGGTTCGGTCAAAGAGCGCAAGATGCAGATTGGGAAACGTCCTGACGGCTTGGGCGAGCCTTCGAATCGCCAGGTGGGAATACACCTCACGGTCTACCATCTTACCGTCGGCGTAGACTTGGGCGCCGTTAGCGGCGACAAAGTCCATCTTGTCGCGAACGGGCGCAAAGAACTCGCACAGGCGATCGTAGCGACGACCTGACGATGCGGCGAAATGCACGCCATGCTCGTGTAGCGCCAGAATCAGTTCGTAGGTCTCGGGAGGCACCTGGCCGTTTTCGTCAAGCAGTGTGCCGTCCATATCGGATGCAATCAGTTTAAACATAGAAAAGCTCCCTTCGGGCTTGTTGGAATCGAACGTGTATCCGATTCCAACGTACCCAAAGGGAGCTCAAATAAGACTCCGCGGGCGTAAACGTTACATAGACCTGGCAAATAGCTCACGCGTGCCAGAGAGCCCACGACCGCGGCGGCAGGCGACACACGGAAGAGTGTCCCCGACGACTAGTCGTTTAAGAACGTCCCCGATGACTAGTCGGCGTAGGTGAAGGTGGTGACGTCGAACATGCCCTCGGGGCGGATGCGGAGCGTCGGGATCACCGGCAGGGGCAGGAAGATGATGCCCATGATGGGGTCGAGCGGCGGCTCGATGCCCATGGCGCGCGCCTTGACCATAAAGTCGTCGTGCTGCGCGGCGACATCCTCGGCCGTGCCCTCGCTCATCAGGCCACCGAGCGCCAGCGGGATGCGCGCTACGACCTCGCCATCGCGTACCAGCACGTGGCCGCCCTGGCCAACAGCCTCGACGGCAGCCATCATGTCGGCCGCGTTGTCGCCCACCACGCACACGTTGTGCGAATCGTGGCCAATCGTCGAGGCGATGGCACCGCCCGTGATGGTAAAGCCGCGCACCCAGCCGCGACCAATGTGCTTGCCAACGAGACCCAGGCCCGCAGGACCATCACCGTCGGCGCCCTCGGCCTGCAGTGACACGCCGCGGCCGTGGCGCTCGATCAGCATAATGCGGCGCAGGCCCTCGGCGCTCTCGGGGCGAGCCATGCCCGTGATGGCCTTACCCGGCACCACGTCAATCACGGCCTCGCCCGGCTTAAAGGCATAGTCAAACACGTCGAGCGAAAGCTTCGGCAGCTTAACGGAGGCGCGCAGCTCATCGGCAAGGGCCGCAACCTCGGCCATCTCGGGTGCGATCTCGCCCACAAAGGTGCCGTCCTGCGCCACCAGAGCACCGGCGGCATATACGCGATGCGGAGCCTTGGCAAACGTCAGGTCATCGAGCAACAGCAGGTCGGCGCGTTTGCCCGGGGCGATCGCGCCACGGAGCTCATGCGGGTCGCGACAGCCGTGGTCCAGGCCAAATGCCTCAGCCGTGGAAAGGGACGCCATGGAGATGGCGACCACCGGGTCGATGCCGGCCTCGATGGCCACGCGGCAGGCATTGTCGATCATGCCGGTCGAAAGAGCATCGGAGGGAGCGCGGTCGTCGGTCGCAAAGCAGCAGCGGCGGGCGCGGGCAGGGTTCTCCAGCAGCATCGGAGACAAATTGGCCAGGTCGTGGCTGCACGTGCCCTCACGCAGCATCACATACATGCCGCGGGACAGCTTGTCGAGCGCCTCCTCGGGAATCGTCGACTCGTGGTCGGCGATAATGCCCGCTGCGGCATAGGCGTTGAGGTCCATACCGGCAACGAGCGGCGCGTGGCCGTCAACCTGCTTGGACGGCGTCTGGTTGGCAGCATCGATGCGGGCACAGGTCTCGGGGTCGGCCATAAAGACGCCCGGCAGGTTCATCATTTCGCCCAGACCAAAGACATCGCCCGGATGCTCGGCAAAAAACGCCTGCATGTCAGCGGCGGTAATCACAGCGCCCGCTTGCTCGTCGGGCAGTGCGGGCACGCACGAAGGCATCATGTACTTGATGGAGATGGGCGCACGACGACCATCCTCGATCATAAAGCGCAGGCCGTCGAGACCGGCAACATTGGCAATCTCGTGGCTGTCGGCAATGGCGGTGGTAGTACCGCGCGTCGCGGCCATGCGAGCATACTCGGCGGGACGGATGTTCGAGGACTCAATGTGCAGATGCCCGTCAATAAAACCGGGAGCGAGATAGCGACCCTGGCAGTCGACGACCTCAGTTGCCTCGTAGGTGCCAGCGGCATCGTCGCGACCATCGTAGAGCACGCCGACGATCACACCGTCCTTGACGGCAACGCTACCGGGCGCCACACGCTGGCCATACACGTCGACGATCTGCGCATTGGTAAACAGCGTGTCGACGGGCACGCGGCCCTCGGCGGCCTCGATCACAGACCTCATGACCTCAACGGACATACATTCTCCTTTAACCGTAGAAAACAGCTGCGGAGCGGACAGGCCTTCACCGCAGCAAGACAATAGCCATTGTATGCCCAAACGATGGGTCGGGAATACACCCCCTCCGCTTAACGGCACACGCCGCTTGGCGCAATGGGGACAGGTTGCTTTGTACCAATGACAAGGAGTGTCCCAAAGTGCCGACACAGACGATATGAGCAGGACATAAAAACATTGAGAGCCCCTGC
>UMKB01049915.1_pt1 | contig 12358 bp, 10 predicted proteins | sample 1966171 | NCBI WGS metagenome assembly UMKB01 (sample SAMEA4836164, study PRJEB28245) | human gut metagenome | biome: gut microbiome; material: fecal sample | place: Denmark | collected 2008 | reverse complement strand
AGCACACTTATTGAGCTCAATATTGCTGATGATTATTTCAAGGCAAAGGCACTTGTCGAAAAGCTTGAGGGTGATATAGAGAATAAGGATAAGGAAATATACGATTTAAAGCATGATTTAATTTCCAATCAGGTGAAGACCGAGAATGCCGAGGCGAGCATGAAGGAGCTTGAGGCACAAAACAAAGAGCTTTTACTCAACAAGGCGAGACTTGAGGCAACTCTTGAGGAGTCACTTCTTGATGGAAAAAAGCCTGTTAAAAAATCTGCACATGCTTCTAAAGGGGCAAATGACAGTAGCGATAAATAGCAATAAAAGGGAACAGTTATCGTACACTGTTCCCTATTTTATTGCAGATTTATATAACATAAAATTAGCATCTATATGAGGAAATATATGAGAAATAAAGATTTTGAACTACTTGCACCGGCAGGCAACCTTGAGATACTTAAGGGCGTGATAGAAAGCGGCGCCGATGCTGTGTATGTGGGCGGAAGCATGTTTGGAGCCAGGGCATATGCCAATAATTTCACAGAGGAGGAGCTTTTAGAGGCAATTGATTTTGCACATTTACGAGGAGTAAAGGTGTATCTGACGGTCAATACGCTGATTAAAAACAGTGAGTTTTCAAAGCTCTACGACTACCTGCTTGTGTACTACAAAAGAGGTCTTGACGCAGTGATAGTGCAGGACCTTGGCGTGGTGAAGGCTATCCATGAGTATTTTCCGTCAATGGAGATACATACGAGTACACAGATGACGGTAACGGGAGCAGATGGAGTGCGTTTTCTTTCACAGTTTGGAGTGACGCGTGTGGTTATGGCAAGGGAGGTTTCTCTTGCCGAGATGAAGCGCATACATGAGGAAACCGGCATGGAGCTTGAAGCCTTTGTGCACGGAGCATTGTGCTATTCGTATTCCGGACAGTGCCTTTTCAGCAGTATTTTAGGTGGTAGAAGCGGAAACAGAGGCCGCTGTGCACAGCCGTGCAGACTGCCGTATACCGTGGAGGGCAAAAAGGATGAATACATTTTAAGCCTTAAGGATATGTGTGGTATAAAGGCTCTTGACAAGCTGCATGATGCAGGTGTTTATTCGCTCAAGATTGAGGGACGTATGAAGCAACTTGAGTATGCATGCGGAGTGGTAAAATACTACAGAAGCTATATCGACAGTATGAAGCCTGTTACCGATGCTGATTATGACAGGATAAAGGCACTTGGAAACCGCTGTGGTTTCACAGACAGGTATTATTTCGACCACAATGGCTCTGATATGGTGACTTATGTGAAGCCTAATTTCGTTTCAAATGCTGCAGAGCCTTCGCCTGAAAAGAGAAAGCTTTCGATAGAGGGAGAGCTTGTTTTAAGAGAAGGCGAGCCCGGAAGCCTCACTGTAAAAAGAGGTGATGTGACATACAAAGCTTCAATAGAACCTGTCAGCGCCGCACTTAAGGCACCGCTTGATAAAAAAGCCGCTATAGACAGGATAAACAAAACCGGTGATACAGACTTTGAGTTTTCACATATTAAAGCTCAAATCGGAGAAAACGTCTTTGTGCCAAACGGAGCACTAAACAAGCTGCGGCGTGATGCAATTTCAGGGCTTTGTGATAAGCTGTTGAAAAAGTATTACAGGAATGATGCACGATACGCTGATATGTCAAGACTTACAGCACTCCCTGAGCATGTCGTAAAAAGTGATGCAGCACATGATGAAGCTATAAATGATTACACCACCATATGCTCGTGTATGACACGCACGCAGCTTGATACACTTATTAGCTATGACTGCTTTGACGTATTTTATCTGGATTTTGACATGTATGACAGGAAGACTCTGATACAGCAGTTTGCAGATGATGTGCAAAGCCTTACAAAGCGAAATAAAAAAGTGTATCTCATGCTGCCTACGATATTCAGGGCGGATTCATCTGATTATTTTGTAACTATCGCAAAAGAGCTTGATAAGGTAAGTTTCGAGGGCTTTGTTGTGAAAAATTACGAGGAGCTTTATCTGACAGAAAATTTGTTTACAGGGAAAAAAGTTATTTTAGACCACAATATGTATACCTTTAATGATGTTTCAAAGAGTGCTTTTTTTGAGCATGGAGTAAGTGGTGATACAGTGCCGCTTGAACTCAATTCAAAGGAGATTATGCATAGAAACAATATAGGCTCGCAGATGATAGTCTATGGATATTATCCGCTTATGACCACCGCCAACTGTGTGCACAAAAACACAAAGGGCTGTGATAAAAAGCAAAAGCTTATATATTTAAAGGACAGATACAATAAATCCTTTGCAGTTTGTAACAACTGTAAGGAGTGCTATAATACAATATATAATTCACTGCCTACCATGCTCACAAAGAACATAAGTAAGCTTAAGGAGGCAGGTATAAGAAGTTTTAGATACAGCTTTACAATCGAGACTCCAAAGCAGATTAAGGCGGTTATGGATGATAAGGTAGCTGAATATACAAACGGACATTACAAAAGAGGAGTAGAATAACATGGTACATCTGATAGTACAGCTTTCCAAGTATATTATGATAATACTTTTTCTCATATATACTTTTTTATGCTTTCATTTATTCAAGTATCCCGACAAGCCGAAAAAGCAGAGGCATATATATAATCTGCAGAGATTTTATATGTTTCTGATTCATTTAGATGGTTTTTTGGTGCTCTTTGTCACGACAATGGATACAAAGATAATAGGATTTTATATAGCACAGCTTGTGCTTTTTGAATCAATTTACCTGATTTATCATAAGTTTTATAAGAATGCCTCAGAGCTTGTGCTCAACAACATGGTGATGATGCTTTGTATTAGCATGATTATTCTAACGAGAATTTCGTTTGACAAGGCATTAAGGCAGTTTGTTTTTGTACTTGCCGGAACGATATTTGCGTTTTTAATACCGCTTATCATGCAAAAAGGCACGATGTTTCGAAAACTGACATGGACATATGCCGGTGTGGGAATACTTGGACTCTTGTCGGTGCTTGTGGTAGGAGTGGCGAGCAGGGGAGCAAAGCTTTCTTTGACATTTGGTCCTGTTTCGATTCAGCCATCTGAGTTTGTAAAGATACTTTTTGTGTTTTTTATAGCATCCATGCTGTATAAATCAACTGATTTAAAGCAGCTTGCCATAACAAGCGGCATATCGGCAGTGTTTGTGCTGATACTTGTTGCATCAAACGACCTCGGTGGAGCACTTTTGTATTTCTTTACATATCTGGTCATGATTTATGTTGCGACAAAAAAGTTTTATATCTTTGCCGGAGGACTCGCGTTTGTGGGGCTTGGAATGTACGCAGGCTATTATCTGTTTTCACATGTGAAGAACAGAATTGTTGCATGGCTTGATCCTCTTTCTGTCATAGACAAGGCCGGCTATCAGGTGTGCCAGTCGCTCTTTGCCATAGGTACAGGCGGACTGTTTGGCTTTGGACTGGGGCAGGGACTGCCGAATAAGATACCTATTGTGTCTAAAGACTTTATCATAGCGGCTATCTCAGAGGAGATGGGCGGTATATTTGCTGTCTGCCTCATTATGGTTTGTGTCAGCTGCTTTCTTATGATATTTAATCTTTCCATGCAGATGAAGGATGCATTTTACAAGTATGTGGCGTTGGGACTTGGCAGTGTGTATGCGCTTCAGGTGCTTTTAACTGTCGGCGGCTCAACCAAGTTTATACCGATGACCGGTGTGACGCTACCGCTTGTGAGCTACGGTGGCAGCTCGCTTCTATCTACGATGATTATTTTTGGAATGATACAGGGCATGTATATTATGCAGGCAGCCCCTGAAAAAAGGAGAAATATAGATGACAAGAGACGAAAGGACCATGAGACAAAAAACAGACAAAAGCAGACAGCTAAAGAGCCGGGGGCGCAGGGAAGTCAACAGAGAAGGAGACAACCGGCAGCAGGCGGCAAAAACAGCACGAAGACACAGAAATAGAGAGTATGCGGTTGTTACATATTTTTTCCTTATAGTTTTTGTTGGATTGATAGGTTATTTCTTATATTTCCAGTTTGTAAAAAGAGACGAATTCATCAACAGTCCATACAATTCGCTGCAGGATCTTTTCTCAAAGAACGTAGTGAGGGGCGAGATACAGACTAAGGATGGACATGTCATAGCACGGACAAAGGTAGGCTCGGATGCGTCTGAGACAAGGGAATACCCTGACGGCAGGGTGTTTGCGCATGTGGCAGGCTTTGCCGTAAACGGTAAGGCAGGGCTTGAAAAGCAGGAAAATTTCTCATTGCTTCGCTCACATGAGTTTTTCCTTGACCAGATAGTAAATGATATAAGCGGCAAGAAAAATACCGGTGATAATGTCATAACCACACTGGATTACGAAGCACAGGCGGCTGCATACAATGCTCTTGGAGATTACGAAGGGGCTGTCATTGCAATTGAGCCGAAAACAGGAAAGATTGCAGTTATGGTGTCAAAGCCTGATTATGACCCAAATACCATCGCAAGTGACTGGGAGAGCGTAAACGGTGATGGCAGCACTTCTCTTTACAACAGGGCAACACAGGGACAGTATGCTCCGGGCTCAGTGTTTAAGATTTTTACAGCACTTGAGTATTATAACGAAAATCCGTCTACATACAACGACTACAGCTTTGATTGTGACGGCAGTATTACAAAGGACGGCTTTACAATCCACTGTGCCGGCAATAAATCACACGGACAGGAGGACTTAACAAAGTCGTTTGCAAAGTCATGCAACTCGTCCTTTTCCAATATAGGTCTTTTGGTGGACAACAATAAGCTTAATACCTTGTGTGACGATATGCTTTTCAACAAGAATCTGCCTATAGCCTTTGATTCAAAAAAGAGTAAATTTGCACTGGATAACAATGCTTCGTCAGCTCTGACCATGCAGACCACGATAGGTCAGGGAAACACGCTTGTTTCACCGCTTCACATGTGCATGATTGCCGGTGCAATCTGCAATGATGGAAATCTGATGAGGCCATATCTGGTAGACCATACGGAAAATGCGAGCGGTGCGCTTGTGGAGCAGAATAAACCGTCTTCATACAAGCAGATTATGTCAAAGGATCAGGCAGCTTTTCTCCAGAATCTTATGGCAGCAGTGGTATCTGATGGAACAGGTGCAAAGCTAAGAGACCAGAGCTATGAGGCCTTTGGAAAGACCGGAACTGCCCAGGTATCAGATTCTACAGACCAGACCAATGCCTGGTTTGTGGGCTATGGAAAAAAGGATGGCTATAATGATCTGGCAATCGCAGTAATTGTGGAGGATTCGGGTGCCGGAAGCACATATGCGGTGCCGGTGGCAAAAAAGGTATTTGATAAATATTTCAATGAATAGGCTTGTTGCACTTTTTTTAGAAGTAGGTTATACTTAAGTGTAATGACAGACGTTATCGTTCATATTTCGCTTGAACTGACAGATAGCGTTTAAACCACACTTGGAGGAATGGCAATGATAGAAGCAACGAGCTGTGGCGGTGTGGTAATCTTTCGTGGCAAAATATTACTCTTATACAAGAACTACAGGAACAGGTACGAGGGGTGGGTACTGCCCAAGGGAACTGTGGAATCTGATGAAGAGTACAAGGACACTGCAATCCGTGAAGTGAAAGAGGAGACTGGTGCCAGTGCAACGATAATCCAATACGTGGGTAAGAGCCACTATTCTTTTACCGTGCCACATGATACAGTGGAAAAGGATGTACACTGGTATCTTATGATGGGCGAAAGTTATTATAGTAAACCGCAAAGAGAAGAGTATTTCATGGATTCAGGGTTTTACAAGTATCACGAGGCATATCATCTGCTCAAGTTTGCAAATGAGAAGCAGATACTTGAGAAGGCTTACAATGAGTATCTGGATTTAAAGAAAAGCAACTTATGGGGGACACACAAGTATTATTAGTATTATTAAAAAGCAGTTTTAAAAACTGCTTTTTGAGGTTTTGGAATGAAATGGTATGAGGATTTATTTGTAGGAGAGTCTGTTACCGGAAAGATAAAGAAAATCAAGTGGAAGATAGAGCATAATGCCGGCATGCTTCACACATACATCATCACGTTTCCGTCAAATGAGGAAAATCTTTTGGATATCATTCCGACAAGAGAATTGCTGCAAAAGGGATATCCGAAGAAGAATCTGCACATAATCGCAGTAGCGGGTAATTATGATGAGGCACTTTTGCTGGCCTGTGATATTGTTAAGGAGACATACGAAAATACAGGTAAAACAGATGTAAAGAGCTATTTAAAGAGCAGACGGAGGAATTAGATATATGATATTTACGATTTTAAAGGTCATAGGCATCATACTCCTTGTAGTGCTTGCTCTTATACTTACAGCGCTGCTTTGCGTATTGTTTGTACCGGTCAAGTACAGGGCTGTCGGAAGCTTTGACAATACAGACATAAGAGCAAAAGCACATGTGTCATGGCTTTTTCATTTGTTTGCACTGCATATAGAGTATGCACAGGAGACTGACGGATATATAAGGCTTGCTTTTGTGAAGAAGAAGCTGTTTGATAATTATGAGGCTTTGGATGATGACGATATGGATGAGGCAGCTAAAACTGAAACAGAAGATAAAGTCAGTGAAAACACCGGAGATGAGCCTAAAACACCGGCAGATGAGTCAGAACATGTCGTAGATGAACAGACAGAGAATGAAAGCATAGCACAGAATCCTAACGAGCAAAGGACAGTAACTGATGAGAATCAGCATATAAAACAACAAACAAAGCCCACTCATCAAAAAACGTATAAAAAGCCACACAAAAAGTCACATAAAAAGCAATTTAAAGATAAGTCAGAAAAAATAAAAAACTGTATCTATAAGCTAAAAAGAGAATACAGTGATGAGAGAAATAAAGCCGCTTTTTTACATCTGAAAAAAGAGCTTTTTATCATTCTTAAAAGAATATGCCCAAGGAGGCTTAAGCTTACAATGGTTTATTCAACCGGCTCGCCGGATACAACAGGCATTTCATTAGGTATTTTAGCATGTTTTCCTGTCGGCTATACAAACAGATGGCGGATTACACCTGATTTCGAGAGTGAAAAGCCGTATGCAAAGGGCAGCTTTGACATAAAGGGGCATGTGATAGTAATAAGTATTTTAGCGGCAACACTTAGAATTTTATTTGATAAAAACTGCCGCAGATTATATAATAGGATAAGCAGATAGGAGGAAGATATTATGGCAGATAATAGTTTCAATAACACAGTAGAGTCACTTTTCAAGGGGATGGACAGCTTTATCACTACAAAGACTGTAGTCGGTGATGCGATTCATATAGGGGATACTATCATACTTCCGCTTGTGGATGTGTCGTTTGGAGTGGCAGCAGGAGCATTTTCGGCAGAAAAGAAAAATAACGGAGCCGGTGGTATGGGTGGAAAGATTCAGCCTAGTGCAGTGCTCGTTATCCAGAATGGACAGACAAAGCTTGTCAATGTAAAGAATCAGGACGGCATGACAAAGATACTTGATATGGTGCCGGACATTGTAAGCCGTTTCTCAAAGGGAAAAAATGATGACCTTAATCTCGACGATGTAAATGTAGACGAGGCAGAGGACGATAAGCAGGATTAATTTCATATATGTGAGCAAATAAAAAGGACATCCAAACGGATGTCCTTTAAAATTCAAAAGATTCAAAAATAAAGACTAAGCTCTCTCAACTTTGCCAGATCTTAAACATGAAGTACATACATATAACTTCTGTGGAACTCCATTGACCTTGCAAGAAACCTTCTTAATGTTTGACTTCCAAACATGATTTGATCTTCTATGAGAATGGCTGACATTATTTCCATAATGAACACCTTTTTCACAAATTGCACATTTTGCCATGATATTGCACCTCCTTGCATTTCACTAAGCTTACCATACTCTTAAGCTCACAACAAATGTATTCTATCAGATTAAAATAAAGAATGCAAGGATAAAATATAAAAATATTTGCTTTTTGTGAAAAAAAAGGTATAATAACATTAGCTACGTCACAATATGATGGAGGTATATATTATGAAGGGACAGATGGATACCCAATATGGACAAATTTTAATTGATACAGATGTTATTGCAACCTATGCAGGCTCTGTAGCTGTAGAGTGCTTTGGAATAGTAGGCATGGCAGCAGTCAACATGAAGGATGGTCTTGTAAAGCTTTTAAAGAGAGATTACCTGAACCATGGAATAAATGTAAAGGTAGATGAGAACAACGAAATTACCATTGATTTTCATGTAATAGTAGCGTATGGTATTTCAATCGGCACTGTTTCGGATAATCTTATCGAGACGGTTAAGTACAAGGTTGAGTCATTTACAGGAATGAAAATTGCAAAGATCAATATTTACGTTGAGGGCGTAAGGGTAATTGATTAAGGAGGACTACAAAAAGTGGAGATCACAAGCATTAATTCAAAGCTCCTTGCAAGGATGTTTCTTGCGGGAGCCAAGAATCTTGATTCAAAGAAAGACTGGATAAATGAGCTGAATGTATTCCCGGTACCGGATGGTGATACCGGAACAAATATGACAATGACAATCATGTCTGCGGCCAAGGAGGTCAGCTCGCTCACAAATCCTACCATGGCAGAGCTTGCAAAGGCTATTTCATCAGGCTCTTTAAGAGGCGCCAGAGGAAACTCGGGTGTTATCTTATCACAACTTTTCAGAGGCTTCTGCAAGGTTATAAAGGAATACGATGAAATAGATGTCACTATTCTTTGTGAGGCATGCCAGAAGGCGGTTGAGACAGCTTACAAGGCAGTTATGAAGCCTAAGGAGGGAACTATCCTCACAGTGGCAAAGGGCGCAGCAGAAAAGGCTCTGGAGCTGTCAGACGAAACAGAGGATGTTGTCACATTTGTTGAAGAGGTTATAAAGCAGGCTGAGTATGTGCTTGACCAGACACCGGAGATGCTTCCAGTATTAAAGCAGGCAGGTGTTGTGGATTCGGGCGGACAGGGACTTGTTCAGGTATTAAAGGGAGCATATGATGCCCTTATCGGCAAGGAGATTGACTATACAATCGAGGGCGCACCAACAGGAGCAGCTCCTGCAAAGATTTCGGCTGAGACAGAGGCAGAGATTAAGTTTGGTTACTGCACAGAGTTTATTATTGTACTCAATGCGCCAATGTCAGACAATGAGGAGCACGCATACAAGGCATTCCTCGAGTCAATCGGTGACTCTATAGTCGTTGTAGCTGACGATGAGATCGTAAAGACTCACGTACATACAAACGACCCTGGACTTGCACTGCAGAAGGCACTTACCTTCGGCTCACTCAGCAAGATAAAGATCGACAATATGCGTGAGGAGCATCAGGAAAAGCTCATCAAGGATTCACAGAAGCTTGCAGCACAGCAGAAGGCTGAGGAAGAGGCTTATGAAGCTGCTCAGGCTGATGAAAAGATAAGTAACATGCCTGCAAAGGAAATGGGCTTTGTATCTGTTTCAATCGGAGAAGGCATGAATGAAGTGTTTAGAGGCCTTGGAGTGGACTATCTCATAGAGGGTGGTCAGACCATGAACCCTAGCACAGAGGATATGCTTAACGCTATCGAGCATGTAAATGCAAAGACAGTATTTATCCTGCCAAACAACAAGAATATCATCATGGCTGCAAACCAGGCAGTAGATCTTGTTGAGGATAAACAGATTATTGTTATCCCTACAAAGACTATCCCACAGGGTATCACAGCGCTTGTAAATTATATCCCTGACCACAGCGCCGAGGAGAATAAAGAGCAGATGATGGCTGAGATAGAAAATGTCAAGACAGGACAGGTGACATATGCAGTCCGCGATACTGAGATTGACGGAAAAACCATCAAGCAGAACGACTTCATGGGAATCGGAGACAAGAGCATCCTTTCTGTTGGAACAGACTTAAGGGCTACCACACTTGAGATGGTAGATGCCATGGTAGATGAGGATTCAGCGATTGTCAGCATCTATTTCGGAAGCGATTCTGATGAGGACTCAGCTAATGAGCTTGCGGCAGCAATCGAAGAGAAATATCCTGATGTAGAGGTTGAGGTCAACGATGGCGGACAGCCAATCTACTATTATGTTATTTCTGTAGAGTAAAGCCCTTTAAAGAATATAAATGATATTTATTATATTTAGGAGCAAATATGGATATAGCTTCACCGATTACCGCGGTTAAGGGAATCGGGGAAAAAACACAAAAAGCATTTGCTAAAATGGGAGTATACACCGTTGGTGATATACTCCTTCATTTTCCCCGGGATTATGTAAAGTTTCCGGAAATAACGGATATTGATGAACTTAATAATGTAAACGTAAGCAGCACCTATGCCATCCATGCTGTGATTAAAAAGGCACCTGTAGTGAAAAATACAGCGAGAATGCAGATTACATTGCAGGATATCGGCTCGCCCGGGCATATGATACAGCTGGTATGGTACCGTATGCCATACCTTAAGGCACAGCTTGTGCAGGGGAGACATCTTATATTTTACGGACATATTAAGCCAAAGGGAGGCCGATATGTCATGGAGCAGCCTGTGGTGTATGAGGTGCAAAAGTACGAGGCTATACGCGATACACTGCAGCCAGTGTATTCCGTGACAAGCGGTGTGACAAACAATCTGATAGTTAAGACGATAAAGGAGACTCTGTCACATGATACACTGTTGTCAGATTATCTGCCTAAGGATATAAGGCACAGATACGGCTTTTGCGAGTACAATTATGCCATGAAGCAGATACATTTCCCTGATGACTTTGACGCTCTTGTGGAGGCAAGAAGACGGCTTGTTTTTGATGAGTTTTTTCTCTTTATCATGGGCATGCGGTATCAGAATAAAAAGCAGCAGAAGGACAAAAATGAGTTTGAGTTTACGGATGATGCTTTTATAGACGGATTGATTGAGAAGCTTCCGTATGAGCTGACAGGCGCGCAGAAGAAGACAATAGATGAGATAAAGCAGGATATTAAAAGTCCTTATGTGATGCAGAGGCTTATTCAGGGCGATGTGGGCTCAGGAAAGACGATTGTTGCTTTTCTTCTTATGGCGTGGGCGTCAAAATGTGGCTATCAGTCTGCAATTATGGCTCCGACGGAGGTGCTTGCAAACCAGCATTATGAGACGTTTTGCTCACTGGTTAGTCAGTTTGGACTTGACAGTCCTGTTGTGCTTCTTACCGGCTCCATGACGGCAAAGCAGAAAAGAGAAGCCTATGCACGCCTTGAAAACGAGAAAAATGCGCTTATTATAGGCACTCATGCGCTCATACAGGAGAAAGCGGATTTTTCCAATCTGTCGCTTGTTATCACAGATGAGCAGCACAGATTTGGCGTGAAGCAGAGAGAGAGCTTCTCGGATAAGGGTAGAAAGCCACATATACTTGTGATGAGTGCCACTCCGATACCGCGTACGTTAGCAATAATCATATACGGTGATATGGATATCTCTGTCATAAATGAGGTGCCGGCAAAGAGGCTTCCGATCAAGAACTGTGTGGTTGGCACAGCGTTCAGGCCAAAGGCGTACAGCTTCATCGAGGAGCAGGTGAGAGCCGGCCATCAGGCGTATGTTATATGCCCTCTTGTGGAGGAAACCGAAAACTCGGAAGGGGAAAATGTCACAGACTATGCAAATGTGCTTAAAGCGGCACTGCCAAAGGATATCACTGTAGATGTGCTTAACGGCAGGATGAAGAGCAAGGCAAAGGATGAGGTGATGCAGCGTTTTGCAAATAATGAGTCGCAGGTGCTTGTGTCCACAACAGTCGTGGAGGTTGGTGTAAATGTGCCCAATGCAACCGTCATGATGATAGAGAATGCAGACAGGTTTGGACTTGCACAGCTTCATCAGCTAAGAGGCCGTGTAGGCAGGGGGGATGCACAGTCGTATTGCATTTTCATCAATTCGTCAAATTCAAAGAAATCAAAAAAACGTCTGGAGATACTAAATAAATCAAATGATGGCTTTTATATAGCAAGTGAGGATTTAAAGCTCAGAGGTCCCGGGGATTTCTTTGGAATCAGGCAGAGTGGAGACCTTGCGTTTGCACTTGCGGATGTGTATCAGGACAGCGATGTGCTAAAGGAAGCATCTGAGATGGTGGATGAGGTGCTTGAAGAAGACCCGGCGCTTTGTACACCGGAAAACAGGATACTGAAAAAGAAAATGGATGAATTTGCAAAAGAACAATTAAAGAGGATGAATCTGTGATGAGCTTAAATGGCTAAAATAAAAGCTGATATAGCATGCAGGACTATGCATGTGTATATCAGCTTTTTACTTTAAGCGTTGTGCGCCTAGCGGCGCACGTTTCTAACGGGTTAAAG
>UMKB01033796.1_pt1 | contig 12408 bp, 9 predicted proteins | sample 1966171 | NCBI WGS metagenome assembly UMKB01 (sample SAMEA4836164, study PRJEB28245) | human gut metagenome | biome: gut microbiome; material: fecal sample | place: Denmark | collected 2008 | reverse complement strand
GGAGCCGGTCGGACATATAGGAGAGGACACTGAACAACAGGGTGTCCCGCAGATTTTGAGCTGCATTCTCCAAGCCTTTGATGCAAAAGACCAGAAACCGCGCCGAGGTAATGTTGGTATGGCCATTGAAAAACCGGGCGTCAGCACCTTTGCACATCGAGTGGAGTCCCAGCAGCAGATCCCGAAGCATCTCCGCCGGATAGAGCTTCAGCTCCTCTTCCTGCTCATAGTTTTCATACGCCGCCTGGATGGTTTCGTAGAGGTCGGACAAAATCGGATAGTCGGTGGGGGACATCTGGGAGAAGTCGGTGGCATCGCTAATATTCCAGCTCCGGTAGAGCCGCTCAATCATCAGCTCCAGCGTGTCAATATGGGGCGTGTCAAAATTCTTATACACCCGGAAAATATCCCGCAGAAACGAGATGTGCTGGGCCAGCGGGGTACCCCGAAATGCCGGTGGCGCCTCTGGATCATCTGGCTCGCTTCCGTCGTTCCACTGCCTGGGCTCCAGCAGATTGATTCGCGTCTCCCCGCTGAGCAAATCCAAAAAGCTGCCCTCCAGATTGGTACACAGGTCCTCCATCTCATACTCGGAATCCAATGAGATGACCGACTTTCCCGCCTCCAACACATTGCAGAGCAAGAATTTCAGCAGGTAGCTCTTCCCCTGGCCGCTGTTACCCAGGATGAGCACATTGGCATTGGTCTTGTCCCCCGTCCGACGGTCCAGGTCCACAATAATGTTGGACCCGAATTTCTCTTTGCCCAGGTAGAACCCTCCTGGATCCGTTTTTCCGGAGTAGCTCATGGGATATAGATTGGCCACACTGGACGCGGGCAGAACTCGCTCTGCGAAGGAACCAAAGACATTCTGCCCCACTGGGTTGACTGAGAGAAATCCGTCCCGCTGACGCAGCAGCAACGGATCACTCCCCAACTTGGATCGGAGCAACCATGCATTCACCTGATCCCGCAGGGCACGCAGCTGCTCCTGGGAGCTTGCCGCCAACTCGATAAATACAGAACAGTGTAGCAGCGGCTCCTGCTCCCGGCGGAGATTGGTAATCAGGGTCACCACATCCTGAAGCTTGGCCTCAGCGGTGACGCTCTGTTTCATGTTGCTTAGGTTGCTGCGTTCCATTCTGGTTTTATTGGTCGCCGCATGAAGGATTGCATTCTCTTCCGCGGCGGTCACCTGCCGGGCAGACAGGTGGAGGGTCACTCCCCCCAGTTCTCCTAAGCGGCGCAGAAGGGCCAATTCTTCCGTGCTGGGCGGATAGCTGCGCAGCATCATGACACAGCGATAAGAGCCGCCCAAGATATAGTGATCTGTGTTGAACTTTACAGCCGCCGGAGCAATGAGATTCAGAAACTCCTTTGGCCGGTCAGGGCCAGGTGGCTTTCTGGCTGTGGATTTCTTTTTCTGTACTTTCTTCTTAGGCATCCTTGTTCACCATCCTCTCTCCATCGGCATCTTCAAAAAAGTCTGTAGTTACATCGTGCTGATAATAGACGGCCAACAGGCGCTTGATATCCTGCTCCTCTGCCAAACGAACGGAGATCCCATGGTCACATAAAGCCTTCTCCATCTGCCGCAGTCCCGCCTCGTCAGGAATTGCTTTTCCCTCAGGCCGCAGGATCAGCAAAAACTCTCGTGCAGACGCGGAGGCAAACTGGATCTCATCCAAATGCTTCAGGTCCTGCTGGAGCAGATTCCGAAGCGCCGGAACCGTCTCCTTGTCCAACCGGGCCTGATAATAAGCTTTATTGGGCTGGAAGGATTCTCGGGAGTCCAAGGCCATCAGCTCCACCGCCGGCTCCGCACGGAGCAGATTGGTCAGAGCCGTAATTCGAGCCCGCACACCCTCTGCTGACAAAACAGTCAGGTTGTCCGGCCGCACCAAAAAGAACACCATCTCCCCGCGCTCCGTGGTTACGCCGTGGGCAGTGATCCGCTGGATGCCCATGAGCTGCCGGGTGGATTGGTGCTGACGGAAGGCTAATTTTTCTTTTCGTTTCACAAATCCAGCCTCCATTCATAGTACTGTTGCTGCAAGAGCAAAAAGCATGCCGCCCTGCGGAGAAAATCCAGGATACTGGAACCATCCACGCGAATGGAAAGGAACGCAAACAGGACGGTAATCACCAGCGGCAGCATGCCGATCCCTTGGCTGAGCGCCAGGACAGAGAGCAAAAAGCTGACGCCGATGATCCCAATATCCCGCAGCTCCCAGAGCCAGAGCATAGGCTTTGCTCTCAAGTTTTCGGGATAGATAAACACAAAAAAACCTCCAAACACAAGAGCAGGCCGCTATGAGATATCCCATAGCGGTCTGCTGTCCTTATTCGTTTTGATCTTCATCCAGCGATCTTTGGATACACGCTAGGAAGAAGGTATTCTGCTTCATCTTGTGCTCTCTCAAGTATTCCTTGAACTGCTCAAACAGATCCACAGGCACCTGGAAGGCCACTGTTCGCTTGTCGTCCATGGTAGATTTTCCTCCTTGTTCGTATTCATAGAATTGTGTGATCAGCCACGTCATGTATTGGCTCAGGTTCTTCCCGGATTTTTCTTGCCGTTCTCGCAGCTGAGCATGCAGGCCGGCAGGAATCTGCGAACAGAGATTTCTAGTCCCCTCCTCCATTATCTGTCCCCCTTTCTCCACTTTGCAAAGCAAGCATACTCAAACATAAGAGAAAAAGCCATTCGCAAAAACAGCCAAAAATACCCCTGAAATCCAAGCATAAGCCACATAAGGATACGTTGATTCGAGTATTGTACAAATAAAATTGCTATGCTTTTGCCCTGCGCTTTGCACCGATTTAAGTCAAATGCTTTCAACAGATCATCTGTCCAGCGATCTAAAAAGCTCTGAAGGCGTTCACGCGCTATCGGCATCAGCCGTTAAATCAGATATATTACCCCTCGATGGTCTTGGTCTCCTTGACCACGATGGTGCCAGTCACACCACTGATGCGGATCTCGCCATTGGCATCGGTGGTGTAGAGTCCCTTGCTGGACAGGTGGCCGTTGGCATCATCCACATAGCCGCCGTCTGCATAGGTCAGTTCAAACTCCACGCCAGCCAGCGGCTCTTTCGTCACGCTGTCCAACTTGCGGATGACGATAGTACCAGCCTGCTGATTGTAGAATCTGAGCGTTTGCACCTCGCCCGCCTTGATTTTAATGCTCTTGGGGGCACCATCCAGCACATAGCCTTCCAGAGTTTTGACCTCTCTGGCCGTCACCGTAGTGCCGGGCTCCAACCCGTCGATGACGATACGGCCGTTTTCATCGGTGATATACTCTCCATTGCTGGGGCCCACCACCGCGCCGCTGGAATCAGTCACCAGGAACGTCACGCCTTTCAGGGGTGTAGTAGTTCCCTCGATATACTTTTCAATCACTAACGTTGTACTCGGGGTGTTGTAAAAGGTAAGCGTCTGGGTGTCGTTGGGATTAACGACCACAGTCTGGGTCTTGGTCCCAGGATCAATGGTGTAGCCAGGGATGGTCTGGGTCTCTGTGACGACCAGGGCACCCACCACGCCATCGATCTGGATCTTGCCGTCCTTGTCGGTCTTGTAGAGGCCATTGCTGGAAATATAGCCATTTTCATCGGGGACAAATTCACCAGTGCTGGTCGTCACCTTAAAGGTAACCCCTTCCAGGGGCTCCCCAGTGAGCGAATCCAGCTTGTTGATCACCAAGCTGCCGGCCTTGGAGTTTTTGATGACCACTGTCTGTGTATCGCCGCCTTCGCCGATCACCACATTGGTGGAGGGCTGGTCCATGACGTACCCCTGGGGTGCCTTGATCTCGGTGAGTACATAGGCGCCGGGGGCCAAATTCGTGATGTGAATTTCACCATTGGAATCCGTGGTAAAAATGCCGTTCTGGGTCAGTGTGCTGGTCCCGATGACACCGTCCAGCCCGACCTCGCAGCCAGCCGCGGTGGTCACACGGAACTCTGCCCTAGACAGGGGCTTCCCGGTGGCGCTGTCTCGTTTCTGGACGATCAGCTCGCCTTTCGGCTGGTTCTTGAAGGTCAGGCTGACCGTCCTGCCCTCCTTGATCTGGATAGTCTGGGACTGGGTATCAATGATATACCCCGGCGGCGCTGTGACTTCCGTCACCACCACGCTTTTTCCGGGTTTCAGTCCCTCGATCCGGATTTCGCCGTTCTCGTCCGTCCGGTAAATGCCATTGGGGTCACCAATGAGAGTTCCGTCTGCGTAAGTGATTTTGAACTCTGCATCCGGAAGCGTGATGCTGGGATTGGCCGAGCACACCTTCCTTACAAGCAGGATACCGTCCGGCATGTTTTTGAACCGGACGGTAACTACGTTCTGTTCGCCACTGTCGGCCAGATAGACGGTTTCCGAACTCTGAATGATGCTGTAGCCATTGGCTGGATCGACCTCTTCCAGGATATAGGTGCCGGGTTCGAGGCTGGTCCAAATAGCGGTGCCGTTTTTGCCGGTTACTTTCTGACCGATAATTGTTCCGCCAGTGCCAGACGTCCCGCCAAGGTAGCGCAGTTGGAAAGTGCAGCCAGGAAGGGCCTCTCCAGTGACGCTGTCGTATTTCTCAACAATAATGGCGTTAAGCGGGGCATTCTGGAAGGTCACGGTTTTTGTCTCTCCGCCGTGGAGAATGATCTTCTGGGTGGTGGGCTCTACCATCTGGAATCCGGGCGCGGGTTCTACTTCCGTGATGGTGTACTCACCGGGGTACAGGCGCTTCCCCTGCTCATGGAGCTGGATCTCACCATTGGCATCCGTCAGGATCTCACCGAAGTCAATGCTGGCCGGTGCGTCCGATGCCTCGCCATTGCTGGTATAGGTCACGTGGAATCGTGCTCCCTCCACAGGCGCACCAGCTACACTGTCTTCCTTATAGATGGTAAGCTCCGGGGCCTTCCAGTTTTTGAACGTAAGGGTCTTTTCATCTCCGCCATTCAGCGAGATCGTCTGCTCTCGGTCAGCATCCTTGTCAGGCAGGTAGTATGGAGCCGGTACGGACGTCTCAACGATGGTATAGGTGCCAGGGGCTACCCGCAGCGTAACAGTACCATCCTCACCGGTGGTCACATCATTGCGGTAGTCGTTATCAATGCCCACGATCCGAAATACGGTACCGGGAATGGGCGTGTTATCGGAAGCATCCACCTTGGCAATGGTGATCTGAGGCTGCTTGAGGTTGTCAAAGACCAGCTCGCCATGATCGCCGGGGCCAAGCCAGATGGTTTGAGTGGGCTCGGAAGCTACCACATAGGGGTCAGGGACAGAGGTCTCAGTCACGGTATAGCTGTCTACCGGCAGATCACTCAAAGTAGCGGACAAATCCTTTAGAGGGCCGTCCCGCCGCAGAGCATCTACCACGGTTTGGAGTGTCTCCTTGAATTCCGGGGTATTGAATTGATCCTGGTTATGGGGCCACCAGGTATGCCAGAATTCCTTCCCTCCATGGCCAAAGTCCATCCGTACATGGCCGACTGTGCCGCTGTGCCAGTCACGGTTCTCCTCTACCTGGGAATAGAAAAGGCCCGCATCCTCAACGGAAGCGGGCCTTAACTGGACTGCATGGTTCCATTGTCTTTCCGGTCGTTGTTTCATGGCTTTCATCTCCTTCTTGTTTTGGTAAGTACACAACATACCACACAGCGACGAAATTATCTACTGCATTTCCATCACCCCCTGTACCTGCTCCTGACCTTCTCCCATTAATTCCTCCAGGCTTTCCGTCCCGATGTAGGCGATATAGCCACGGTCAGTAAACATTCCCGTCCCAGAATCTATATGTTTCCGACCATACCTCTCATAGTCGTAGAACTCGTCCAGAGTGGGATCGTAATGAAACTGACCGGATTGCTGGATCATAAATTTCCCGTATTCTGCCGGGGTATGAGCACCAGGAGCAAATTCGAACAGATCTAGATTTTCTGCTAAGCGGCAAATCTGACTGGCATTCTCCGGCTGCGCCATACCAACCACAACCCCCAGTTTTATCCGGTCGGCATTCGACAATTTTTCTACCGCTTTGGCCAGTTCATTGAGTTTGTAGATATCCTCATGCGGAAAGTCCAATGCCACATCGATTTCCACAGGTAAGAGGCTATCGCCCATCCGAAGAGATAAATCTCTTGGATCAGTAATGCCAGCTCGCTTCATAGCCCGGTCAATCTGGCAGTTGGATGTAGGAAGGTAGACCCAAGTAATATTCTTGGTATCTCTCGGTTCCAGTCGGGAGGTCAAGCCTACAGAGATGCAATCATTCTCATGGTGGTAGCAGGGCAGGTTCTTTCCGTCATATAGCTGTGAAAGCTGCATACCGTTGTCGTAGACTACACCGTAGCGGGTAATGGTCCCTTCATTGTCCTCAATCAGCAGAATGGCGGTTTCCTCACCATCCAAATTGTCCAGATCCTCTAATGAGGCACATCCACCGTGAGTATTTATGTAGTGTGCCCGGCCGATGCTTTCCAAATCCGAAAAATCTGCGATGACAGTTGCCTGTTGGCAGGTAAAGGTCAGATTGATCAGGTCTTTCATATCCGTGAGCTTCAGCTTATCCGCCATAGCCTGAAACTGAGAAATCTCGACAGCATCAAATCCATCCAGACGCTTTGCCAGGTAGTCCAGCTCATCAATGTTGACCTTGCAGCCTTCCAGACACCGGAGGGTCGGGTATGCCCTTGTAAGTTCTTCGACCTGACAATCTTTGCTCAGAGCATCACCAATCCCCAGGGAAGAAAGCAGATCCATGCAATGACCATATTCACTGGCCTTGATAGGGAGAGGCATGGAAACCTCTCCGTATTCAGTGTGGTCATCATTTTTTAGAATTGCTATCATTCTCACGTTTTCACCCCATTTCAATGTTGTTATATGGTTTGCTCAAAGCAAGGAACTGCGTTGGTTTCCATACTATGAGCAATCCGTTCCTCACAGTCCGGAACCAGCTCCTGTATCCGCTGTTGAATCCCGTCTATGATCCGTTCCTGTTCCTCTGGGAGTGAGCAGCTAAAACGGATGTAAGCGCTTTGTTGATAGATTTCTATGAGCTGCTCGGCTGTAAACTGGCGTTCATCCGGTATCAAGCCAGCGCGGATTGCAAAGTCCCGTTTGGCTCCCGCATAGTTCCCTTCATAATAGTGGCCATGGTTCAGACCAGTGTGGTTGAAGTCCCAGTCCCATGTCACAAACTTAGCGCCCTTTTCGGTCTGCCGACCAGCCAGCACAGTACCGTTGAATTCAGCGAGGGACTGATACGGCTCCGACAATCCTCTCGCCTGGAGAACTGGGGCGTGTTCCAAATGGCTCATATATCCTAATTCTTCTGCAGCTGATAAGTAGTCGCGGACTTCATTGTCAGCTAGAATCGTAGCCTTTACTTTCTTTGGAGCCGAGCAACAGATTCCTTGTACTGGGTTTCTTTCAATCAAGCCATGAGTTGCTGCCTGTCTTAGCACCTTTGAGAGAAGATTTTGAATATGCCGCATGGTCTGCTGGGATAGTGGTTTCCCATTTCGCTTGTTTCCATCCAGTTGATGCTCTTCCAGAAATCTCTCTATCTTTTGCGTCGTCAGGGATTCCAGTGGACAATCACCTATCCAAGGCAGAATATGATTTTCCAATACATAGCGATGTGCTTCGTAGGTCGTATGCCGCACACCCGGTACGTCATAGTTTTTTTGCCAGAAAGCGACCCATTCTTTTACTGTCATAGCATATTCTCCTCTCCCACCTGCTTTTGCAAATCTCGAAAGCCCATTTGAGGAATATGAGCCTCTTTCCTAGCCTGTTGATGTATGTAATAAAGGCGTGGACACGTGTATGGTTCCCCATGCTTCGGATTCAAGAATATACGATCCTGATTTGGATATCGCCGCCGCTCTTGCAGTAAGAGCTGTGTGGCTCTCTCATTGAGCTGCACCCATCGCTTTGGAAGAAGCAAGAGCTTCTTCTGTACATCAAAAGCGGCCCACGTCAGGGAGATCAATTCTCCCTGGCGCAGGCCGCTCGATAGCCCAATATAGAAGATGGGATAGGCTCCCCACAATTGGACAGCCTCCAGATAACGGTTTAGCTGTGACGTACTGACCCAAATTTTCCTTCCAATTTCTCCTTGAGTGAAATTGATTTCGCTCACAGGGTTTCTATCCATTCTCCCCTCCCGGCAGGCCTCGTCTAAGATCCGCCGCAGAAGCAAATGAACACACCATACGCTATTCTGAGCTAGGCCTTGTCTGCCTAGCCGAGCATAGAAGCTGCATACCCGACGAGTGGTCAACTGCGACAGTTGAACCGACCCTAATTTAGGGATGATATGGTGCTCAATCAGATTCCGGTAGCCGTTCTGAGTATTTTCAGATCGCTTGCCATAGATCCGGGTTTGGTACCACTCTAGAGCCCAAGCTTTCATGGTTTCTTGTTCCGGCATATACTCACCTCCGTGGTAACACAAACATATACCACAAAAGTTGAAAGATAGCTACTGGAAATAGTTGGATTTCTTGTCATTTCTAACAAAACCATGTATAATGGGAAAACAGTAGGCTTTTTCTCATGGCTGCCGTATGAGTCTATTCTTATATGGATTTTTCTATATCTAAATACATTAGTGATAAATATTTTTAAAAATACGATTTAACAGACAATATTTCTTAGTAATATATTGTGCCTGTCTGATTCTTGTATCCAGTATATATACTCACTTTTGACCTTTATAAAACTCTAAAGGAGGCGAACGTATGTTGCGAAGCAAACACCCTTTCCCTTTACCAACTTCAGACTCACTATTTTACTTTCTTGAAAAGGCTTGGAATGAAGGATGGTTTGATGAATATTCTAACGAGCATTTTTTAATACAAGCTATAGAAAAACGACTAATTCGTTTTGTAGGGATGCAACAGCATATTAATAATACCGCCGGTTTCTCTCTTTTCACAGATGGGAATATGATCGTTAATCCTCAGCAGTTTTGTTTTAATTTCTGCATGAATTTCTCTGCAAAAATGCAGATTTTTCTTCAGAAATTTGGAGAAAAACAAACAAAATCGTTTATTTGCAATCAAATGTCAGCAGGAAAATCAAGATATGATGAAGATTCTTTTTTTGAAGCACTTTCAGAAGTGTCTATCTTGCTGTTTTATTTAAGTCGGACAAATTGGACCCAGGTACTTTATGAACCACCTGTCTCCCAGAATGGTAGCGCAAAAAACCCCGAGGCCAGCTTTATAGGTAAATTATGCTGTTCCAAGAACAGTAAAGATGTCCAGATAGAGAAAGTTAAAATAAATATTGAAGTAAAATCCCCCAGATTCCCTCATGATAACCATGAGCAAGAGCAGCTTACTATTCCAACTATTTTACTTACTCAGGAGGGCCGAGTAGCCATCAAAGAATTATGCTGCTCTCATAATTTTAAATATTTAGACCCGAGGGTTCAAAAGCTAAAAGATTATCTCAATAGTGCCGCAGAAAAATTTTGTTTTCCTGGCACAAACGAATTAAATTTACTTTATATCAACTGGTCATATCGAGATTTTCCATCTGACAGTTTTTTAGAAGCCTGGTCTTTATTGACTAATCCCATTAACGGTGTATTAACTCATCCCGATATTGCAAGGAAATTGGGAATTGTCAACGATGTATTCAAGAAAATAACGGCTGTAGTTGTTTACACTCAACCGCTGGATGCAATCGTATTTTCAGATTTCCGATATATCTGGACTCGAGGCAATGCTGGTCCCAAATTTCGTATGTGGGTCCTTAACGAAGAAATAAAAAACACTCCAAATCTTTTATTTCGCATCACAGGTATGAACCCAAGTCCAGAATTACTGCAGTATGCTATGGTATCTGGTAGCAATCTTACTGAAGGGTCTGAAGTAAAAAGATCAATGTATATCAAACATCTATCCTCTTTAATTGAGCAACACTCTCTTGTCTAATATAAAATGTTTTATAATTAACTGAATATGAAAGTTGGTCAATATTTGATAGTAAACAACTTGAAATAGTTTTTCAATGACTCCTTTCAAAATTAAGTATTTCCACATTGCTGTTTCTTGAAAGATACTTTTTTAATTTTATGTTAAAATGAGAGGTACATATGGGTAGTCGAGAAAAATGTGAGATAACTTCGGATATAAATCGCTTAATTACGATGATTCGGAATAAAGAAATTGTATTGTGGGCCGGGGCCGGCCTATCACTATATGCTGGATATCCTTCAGGAAATGAATTTTCTGAAATTATTTGTAAGGCGGCCAGAACGGAAGCGGACTCTAAAATTTTATCAAAGAATAAATCTGTTTTAATGAATGTTGCAGAAGAATTTGAGCAACTTTATTCAAGGGATACATTAATTAAATTAGTATCTGCTCATTTTGATAAGAGTCCTCTTGTTACCCCTTATGCACACTATTTATGCACACAAATACCGCAAATTGATACAATTATTACAACAAATTATGACCATTTATTTGAATATGTATATCAAAACAAACTAAGAACAGTAGTTGGCAGTCATTACAAGGCGCCTAATAAAGAATCTGTTGTTCTATATAAAATACATGGAGATTCATCTGATAGTGCGTCCATTGTACTTACTAGTAAAGATTATGCCAAATTCTATGAAGGACTCAATTCTTTAGTCTGGAGTAAACTGAAAGTTATCTTAGCAGAACATTCTGTGCTTTTTATTGGTTATTCTCTTGAAGATAAAAACATTGAAGATATATTTGAAAAAGTATTAACACAGATTGACACTTCAAAATCTGAATTTTTTATAGCTGTGCCGAATTTAGCAGAATATAAACTGCGTCATTTTAATACCATATGTAAGACAACACATCTGCCAATTAGTGGTGAAAAATTACTAACTATAATAGAAAAAGAAATAAGAGAAAATGTTGTCTTTGATGCAATTGACAAAAAAATTAGCATTGACCAAGCCCAAGCAGTAGCACATAAATATGGTATTGAACCAACATGGAGGTCAAAGCCTGTTGGAGAACAAACTGAAATAGAAATTGAAAACTATGCCACCAGTCCATTCAATGAATTGTTTAAAATTAATGGAGCCCAGGTAAGTTCTACCGAAGAAACATATGGGCAGATGGAAAAATTTATGGATGACTGTGATTGTCGAGAAATAGTTCTTCCACCAGAATCAGTAAAAATGTTTGAACAAATTAATGGGATTAGAATTCCCAAAAAGAATCTGATCGATGGAAATAAAACTAATACTGTGAAACTTCAGAAAACAGAGCAAATAGACAAAGTAGTTTTACAGATAAATGGAGTTGAACAAGAATCTGATCCAATAATACTTCATTTCGTATGGGGAAGTAAGCGTCAGCGCATTACTATTGATTTTTCGAGCATAGAGCTATCTTTACTGTATGAAAATGAATCTATTAATGTAACTTTCACTTTTAACAACAAACATACACCAGAAAGTGCTTTGAAAGATCTTTCAATTCTATCAATGTGGTATGGAGGATCAACATTTGTATTTTGCCGTAAGATTGGTGAAACAATGGAACCGATCGTACAGCTACCGCCACTTCAAGATAAAGCTATCAGCAAGAATCTATGGGATTTTATTGCAGAAAATAAACTAATATATCAACGGATGCTAAAGATAGAATCGTATACGAATAAAAAGTTCTTAATTACATCGCCACTTACCGTAGAGAAGCAAAATTCTTTACTAAAAATATTGTCTATTTTTGAACCTGTTAATGTTTATGGCGTTTTTAATTTGAACTTAACTTTGAAATGTGACCAAGCATTATATGAAAGACTTAAACAGGCCAACACTGGTGCGATAGACATGACTGAGGAAATAAATGAGAAAGTAGAATTCTTCGAGTGTGAGTACATAATAAAAGAGCGAAAAACTCGCATTGATTCGCCTGTAATAGATAATCTCGAAGATGTGAAGTTGATGCTCGATATCGGACAAGAAGCCATTGCAAAAATTGTGAGCTCTACCAAAAAGATTTTTATACGCTGTAAGTGTTAATTTTTGATAGGTTACCAACTTAATTTACATTTTAAATGACTTTTATCCTATATAATTATAAAAAATTTTTATTTATCTTCTAAAGTTACAATCTTTCCATGCAACTCACAATAAGTACAGTGCTACTCTCAAACATTCGACGTCTGGGTAAGTCTGCCCTGCAAGGCTTGCCATGCATTGTTTACAATAGGTGTGTCGTTATATATAAGCCACCGGCATTCCCAATCTCGGAGTGTTGTTCTAAAAATACGCAGAATCTTATCCCTAATAAAATCCCTAATCAAGAACAAAGCGTACGGAAAATCTGATGACAGAAACGACAGAATATTGAGTATTCCGCCCAAGATTGCGCACCTCGACCGCTCGAA
>UMKB01038714.1_pt1 | contig 12494 bp, 10 predicted proteins | sample 1966171 | NCBI WGS metagenome assembly UMKB01 (sample SAMEA4836164, study PRJEB28245) | human gut metagenome | biome: gut microbiome; material: fecal sample | place: Denmark | collected 2008 | reverse complement strand
CTTCCGATCTGGGCATCACCCCTAACAGCGACGGCAGCGTTGTGCGTCTTCCCTTCCCGGCGCCCACCGAGGAGCGTCGTCGTGAACTCGTCAAAGAGTGCCGTGAAATGGCCGAGCAAGCTCGCGTTGCCGTGCGCAATGTTCGCCGCGAGGCAAACAATAAACTTGAGCGCGATGAAGAGCTTTCTGAAGACGATGTTCGTCGAGAACAGGCTAAGATTCAAAAGCTCACCGATGAGTATGTCGCTAAGGTCGAAGAAGTCCTGAAGGCCAAAGAGGCCGAGGTCATGGAGATTTAATCTTGAAATACGACCAGGCTAAATTCGAGGCGTACTTCGCTGACGCTCCCGAAGATATCGATATGGGTCTGCTTGATATGGCGCGCATTCCGCGCCATATCTCCTGCATTATGGACGGAAATGGGCGCTGGGCAACTTCGCGCGGCCTTGCGAGAACCGAGGGGCATAAAGCGGGGATCATCTCGCTTCGCGAGATCATTACTGCATCCGTGCGCCTTGGCGTCGATGTTCTTTCGGCATATGCATTCTCGACCGAAAACTGGAATCGTCCCCAGCATGAGGTCAACGTTCTTATGCACTTATTCGCTAAGACGTTTATCGATGAATTGCCTTTGCTCAAACGCGAGAACGTTCGCGTTGTTTTCTTGGGGGATATCTCTGCGCTTCCCAAGAAAACGCGTGATGTGTTTGAGTATGGTTTAGAGGAATGCCGCTCTCACACGGGCATGGTTCTTGCGCTTGCTGTCAACTATGGCGGCCGTGCTGAAATTGTCCGTGCCGCCCGCGCGGTTGCCTCGGCTGTAGCTACTGGTGCTCTTGCGGTCGAAGATATCGACGAAGCAACCTTTGCATCAGGCCTCTACACAAGCGATTTGCCCGACCCGGAACTCGTTATTCGTACTTCGGGGGAGATGCGCGTTTCAAACTACCTTTTGTGGCAGATAGCCTATTCCGAGTTTTACATCACCGATACCTATTGGCCGGATTTTAACCGATGGGGGCTTATCCGCGCCATCTTGGGGTACCAACATCGCGATCGTCGATTTGGCGGGCTTAGCGGCGAATCCAAATAACAATGCATTTTCTAGGACGTTTTAATTATGGACCAGAGCTCATATAGCACAACTGATAGCGCTGATATAACAAATGGGAGCCCCTCTCAAAACAAAGGGGGTCTCAGCTCGTTTGCTGTCCGCGCTGCTTCCGGTTTAATCTATGCCGGTCTCTTTATCGGTTGCCTATATTTTGGCACCATTCCTACTACAATCTTTGTCTCGGCTATGAGCTGGCTATGCTGCTTTGAGTTTTTCCGGATGATGAGACTCGACGGCAAAGTCGCCAACGAATTTATCGGCCTCACGGCATCGATTCTTTTTCCCGTTGCCTCCATGTTTGGAAGTCTTTGGGTAACGATGCTCTTTGCCGTACTCGTTCTTGCGCTCGGTCTTTGGTACGTCTATTCTCCGCGTACACGAATTTCGGACGTTGCAGTTACTGCCTTTGGACCCCTCTATACCGGCTTCATGATGTCTGCGATCGTTTTGCTACGTGAACAGGTTTATGGACCGAAAGGCGCCCTTCTCACCATTGGCGTATGCGCTTCTCTATGGGTAAGCGATTCGTTTGCCTATATCGTGGGAAGCCGTTTGGGCAAACATAAAATGGCGCCCAAGATTTCTCCCAAGAAAAGCTGGGAAGGATTTTTTGGTGGCATTGTTGGTTCCATGATTATCTGGGGAATTCTTTGGGCGACGAAGCTCTATACCTTGAACCTGCCGTTTGCAATGCTGTGCGGTGCCGTTGTTTCCATTCTCGGCGTATTTGGAGACCTCATCGAATCGCGCATTAAACGCGGCGTGGGCGTAAAGGACTCCGGAAATCTTATCCCCGGTCATGGCGGAATGCTCGATCGCTCCGATTCCCTTATTTTCGGGTGCATCACGGCCTACTTGCTCCTTGTCGCCGGGGGAGTATTGTAATGGCGATGCCACGCTCTGCTCAAGATGCCGAACGAAAACGCATTGCCATACTGGGCTGCACAGGGTCTATCGGACGGCAGACGCTTGATGTTTGCCGGCAGCATGCAGATAAACTTGAAGTCGTAGCACTTTCTGCTCATAGCAACACCAAAGAGCTCGTTGCGGCTGCTCGTGAGTTTGGTGTCAAACGCATAGCCGTAACCGACCCTCAAAGCGTTCACGACCCTATATTTGAAGATCTTCCGCGGGATGTGCGGCTCTATACGGGCGCTCGTTCTGCAGTGGACATCTGCCTTTTCGACGATGTTGACGAGGTCCTCGTTGCAATTGTTGGCGTAGCCGGCCTTTCGGCTAGCGCTGCAGTTTTAGCGTGCGGAAAACAGCTGGCTCTTGCAAACAAAGAATCGCTCGTTGTCGGAGGCGATCTTTTGATGCCCATGGCGCGACCGGGCATGCTGCTTCCCGTCGATTCCGAACACGCTGCGATCTTCCAGTGCTATCAGGGAGAAAATCCCAAGGAAGCACACTGCATCTGGCTTACCTGTTCCGGCGGCCCCTTTTTTGGAAAGAGCCGCTCGGAGCTTTCGCACGTTACGGTAAAGCAGGCTCTCGCTCATCCGGCATGGAACATGGGCGCTAAGATTTCCATCGATTCCGCAACGCTCATGAACAAGGGCCTTGAACGAATCGAAGCCCTTCACCTTTTCCATGTCGACATGGACTTCGTCAACGTCGTGATTCACCGCGAAGCAAAAATCCACTCGATGGTCGAATACGTTGACGGTTCGGTTATAGCGCACCTTGGTGCGTCCGACATGCGTATTCCCATTCAATATGCGCTCTCATATCCTGCTCGTTGGGAAAGCCCATCGCCGCGCCTCGACTTTAGGCAGCTTGCATCTCTTTCCTTTGGGGAGCCCGACACCGATACATTCAGGTGCCTCAAGCTTGCTGATATTGCGGGACGTGAAGGCGGAACGCTTCCTTGCGTCCTCAACGCCGCAAACGAGGTTGCCGTCGATGCTTTTCTTCATAATCGATGCTCGTTCACTGATATCGATGCCATCGTAGAATATGCGATGGACCGACATGACAACAGCCCTGTGTACTCGCTCGATCAGCTTTCGGATGCCGATGCTTGGGCGCGCACCCAAGCACGTTGTGCGCTCGACCGTATTTCACGTTGATAATCGGAGCCTTCATGTCAAATCTCCCGTCATTTATTGCCCCAATCTTTTGGGGCCTGTTACTCCTATCGGTTCTCGTGTTCATCCATGAGGGAGGACATTTTCTTGCCGCGCGTGCGTGCGGCGTCAGAGTGAGCGAATTCTTTCTTGGGCTCCCTTGTCGCTTTCGTTTGGCGCACCGCTCGCGTCGTTGCGGAACACTTTTTGGCATCACGCCTCTTCTTATAGGAGGGTATGCTGCCATCTGCGGCATGGAGCATGACAACTCGCCTTGCGCTCCAAATGTTTTAAGTGAAATCAACCGTTGCGGACAAGCCTCAATTCAAGAAATTGCCGAGGCTCTCGATATTGATTCTGAGGAGGCCCTCAATGCCTGCATCATGCTTATGGGCTGGGGGTCCATTGCTCCAGTTTACGCAGAAGGCGACGGTCGTTCTCGCGCCTATTATCCAGAAACCTATGCCACGGTGTCTCGTGACCGCATGGGCAACACTGTTTTGGACGGAAGGGCATTTGACAAAGACCACGCAACGACTGAGGGAGAACCCTGGTCGGGCGACATCGACGGCCAAGAGCTCTTTAAACAAGAGAAAAGCCGCACCTATGATGGTGTCTCGTTTCCTCGCAGAGCCTTCATTCTTTTAGCGGGAATCCTTGTAAATATCATTGCAGGAATGCTGCTGCTCATGAGCGTTTACTCGCTTATCGGATTCACGGTACCTCAGGATGTCAATCGCATCGGAGAGGTCATCGAAAGCTCTCCTGCAGCAGAGGCGGGGATTGTTGCTGGCGATCGCATCGTGCAAATCGATTCCGTCAACGTGAATACCTGGACAGACCTTGTCACCTGTTTGCAGGAACATGAGCAAAACGATTCCAAAACTCCCATTTCCATCGTTTACGAACATAAGGGGGAGCGGCATACGGCCGATGTGATGCTCGAGGACGGAAAGCTCGGCATCTATGCTGCTACCGAGCATATCAAGTTCAATATCATCGACTCGGCCCGGCTCTCGCTCGCATATGTCGCTCAAACCGCAGCCGGTGTCGCTCAGCTTCTGATTCCGACAAAAACAATGCAGGTGCTCGATCAGTCGACGTCAATTGTCGGCATCTCAATCATGTCTGCTCAAGCCGCAGCGGCAGGTCTTGCCACGTTCTTGACGTTTTCCGGCTTGATTTCCCTCTCCCTTGGCTTGATGAACCTACTTCCTATTCCGCCGCTCGATGGTGGAAAACTCGTTATAGAGATTGTTCAGCGCATCAGGCGCAAGGAAGTTTCGGTTCGTGTCCAGACGATTGTCTCCTATGGGGGCATAGCTGTGTTCGCCTTGCTATTCATTTACATGCTGCGAGCCGATATCCTTCGATTCTTCTAAGGAGCACTTATGGCTGATTTTATTCCACGCAACTTGACGCGCCCTGTGCACGTAGGCAACGTCACCTTAGGCGGGGGAGCGCCCGTCGTTGTTCAATCCATGACCTGTACCCCTACGGTTGACTTGGGTGCCACCCTGGAACAAGTCACTAAACTCGCCGAGGCGGGGTGCGATGTGGTGCGCGTTTCGGTCCCAACCAAAGAGGCGCTGGGGAGCTTTCGCGATATCTGTAGAGAGAGTCCCGTTCCAATCGTGGCCGACATTCATTTTGATTATCGCCTTGCCCTTGCAGCGCTCGATGCGGGCGCTGCAAAGCTGCGAATCAATCCCGGCAATATCGGTTCCTGGGATAAAGTCGATGCAATTATCGACAAAGCGGGATCGATGGGCGCGGCGATTCGTATCGGCGTAAATGCCGGATCTATCGAAAAGGATCTTTTGGAGCGCACCGACCTTACGCAAAGCGAAAAACTGGTCTCCTCGGCGATGCGATTCGTCGAGCATTTCGAATCGCGTGGATTCGAAAACATCGTTCTTTCCGCTAAGGCCCACAGCGTGAACACGACGATAGATACCTATCGCAAGCTGTCGCACGAACTGCCTCAGATCCCCCTTCATCTAGGAGTAACGGAGGCAGGCGGTATACGTCAGGGAACTATTAAAAGTTCCATTGCGCTAGGCACTCTACTTGCCGAAGGCATAGGCGACACCATGCGCGTCTCCCTTACAGCAGATCCCATTGAGGAGGTTCCTGTCGCATGGGGTATCCTTTCGGCCCTTGGTTTGCGCCGCCGTGGTCCCGAGATGATTTCGTGTCCCACCTGTGCTCGCTGCCAAGTCAATCTCATCGACATCGCAAGCGAGGTCGAACGTCGCTTGTCTTCCTGTGCAAAACCCGTTTCGGTGGCGGTCATGGGATGCGCCGTCAACGGGCCGGGCGAAGCCAGCGATGCCGACGTGGGTGTGGCGTGCGGCAAAGGATGCGCCCTTTTGTTCAAGCAGGGCGAGATTATCCGCAAAATTCCCGAAGATGCCATCGTCGATGAACTATTGAATGAAATCTCTAAGCTGTAACACCCTGTGCGGTATGATTAGTTACTAACTTAACCTATTAGTTTGAGGAGTTCCCGTGGCCACCACTAAGCGCGCGATGAAAATGTCCAGGCTTTACGCACCTACGCTCAAGGAAGAACCTGCGGAGGCCGAGCTTGCAAGCCATCGTCTGCTTCTTCGCGCCGGCATGATTCGCAAGGAAGCAGCCGGTCTTTACACCTATCTTCCCCTTGCCTGGCGAGCTATTCGTAAAATCGAGGATATCGTTCGTGACGAGATGGACAGCCATGATGCTCAGGAGCTCATGATGCCCATCATGGTCGACGCTGAGCTCTGGCGTGAAAGTGGTCGAATTGACGCTTACGGAAAGGAGCTCGTGCGCTTTGATGACCGTCACGGCCGTGAGTTCGTCCTTGGACCCACGCACGAGGAGACGATCACTGCGCTTGTCCGCAACGAGCTGCGCAGCTATAAGCAGCTTCCCGTCAACCTCTATCACATTCAAGATAAATTCCGCGATGAGTTCCGCCCCCGCTATGGCCTTATGCGTGGACGTGAATTCATCATGAAAGATGCCTATTCCTTCTCCGCAACGCAAGAAAGTCTGCAAGAGGAATACGACAAGATGAAGGAGGCGTACGCCAATATCTGCGTACGCTGCGGCGTCCATGCCCTTCCGGTCGTAGCCGATTCGGGAGAAATTGGCGGTGACACCTCAGTCGAATTCATGGCACTCGCCGATGCGGGCGAGGCAAGCCTCGTCTACTGCGATGACTGCGGATTTGCTGCCGATGATGAAGCGGCAAGCACCAAGGTCTCTGTCACAGAGAGCCCTGGCAACGGAACGCTCGAGAAGGTCGAGACCCCGGGCCTCGGAACTATCGAAGCTGTTGCCGAGTTCTTTGGCTTCCCCAAAAACGGCACGCGTAAATCTCTTGCTCTTATTGACTCTGAAGGCAAGCCCGTCGTCGCAATCGTCCCCGGTGACCATGAGCTCAATGAATGCAAAGCCGAGCATGTCTTTGGCAAGGGCTATCGCATGATGACCGATGAGGAACTCGAGAAATTTGGTCTTTTCAAGGGCTTTATCGGTCCGGTACATCTCCCCGCGGGCATCAAGCTCGTCTGCGATTCCAGTCTTAAAGAGTCCAAGAGCTGGGCTTGTGGCGCCAATGAGATTGATTACCACTTTACGGGTGCATGTCCCGACCGTGACTTCAAGGTGGACGAGTGGGCAGATCTTGTTACCGTTCTCGCTGGCGACCCATGTCCGCATTGCGGAAAGCCCCTCTCTGCCGCTCGCGGTATCGAGGTTTCTCAGGTGTTCCAACTTGGAACCAAGTATTCCGAGGCTATGGGTGCCACCTTTATGGACGAGGACGGAAAGGAAAAGCCGCTCATCATGGGTTGCTACGGCGTAGGCGTTTCCCGCACGCTTGCGGCCATTGTCGAGCAGCACAATGATGAGAACGGCATTATCTGGCCTGTCTCTGTTGCCCCCTATGAGGTTTCCGTTATCCCTCTCGATCCAAAGAAAGAGGATTGCGCCAAAGCAACCGACAGGCTCGTTCAAGAGCTGCTCGACGCCGGCCTGGACGTCGTTGTCGATGATCGCGATGAGCGTCCCGGGTTCAAATTTGCCGACAACGACCTCATGGGCTTCCCGTATCAGATCGTTATTGGCAAGCGTGGCCTTAAGAATGGCACCTTCGAGCTAAAAGATCGCGCAACGGGGGAGCGCGAGGATATTTCTATCGATGAAGCTGCCGCAATTGTGGCAGCGCGCGTTCGCGAGGCAAAGCAGGCGCTCTCTTAGTCTGGAGCTAGACATGAACGAATTTGACGGTATTTCACCTATTCAAAACAGCGCCATGGAGGGCAAGCCCATCTCCATACGCTTATACAATTTCATCATTGCTGCCTTAATCTTCATTGGTTTTTGCGTCATGGGAGCGGGCTGCTATATCACGCGCGACATTCATTTTCTCATGTATTTGAGCTCGCACGCCTTTTCGGTCATGGGCATCACCTTCCTTGGCACGATTGGTGGCTTGATTTTGATGAGTGTGGCACAGAGTCGGCAAAGTGTTCCTATGTCGCTCGGTGGTTTTATTCTCTTCATTACGACGTTTGGATTTATTTCCTCGATTGGGGTTATGGCAGCCGATTTGCCCGCGATCAACACCGCTTTCACGGCAACAGCGGCCATTACGGTCATTTTCGGAGCACTCGGCGTTCTCTTCCCGCGCTTCTTCGCAAAGATCTCGGGAGTTCTTTGTGGGGCTCTTCTGGCTGTAGTCCTGGTCGAGATCGTTTTGATGGTTATGGGAATCGACCAGACCGCAACCGATTACGTCATCGTGGCACTTTTTGCCTGCTTTATCGGGTGGGACACGTACTGTGCCACGCAAGTGCCGCCCACAGTCCCAAATGCCGTACTTATGGCAAGCAATCTATTTGTCGACATCATGAATGTCTTCCTGCGTATCCTGAGCATCATCAATCGATCGAACAATTAGATGCTAGATAATTCAAAAATGGTTAAAAGTTTTTCTTGCATCATTGTCTCGGTTCTCGTATAGTTATTTCCGCACCGATTGGGGGCGTAGCTCAGCTGGGAGAGCGCTTGACTGGCAGTCAAGAGGTCAGGGGTTCGATTCCCCTCGTCTCCACCACTTGCACTTTACAGCCTTTGGGAAACCAAAGGCTGTTTTGCTATACGGGCTCTTGGCGCAACGGTTAGCGCAGGGGACTCATAATCCCTGGGTTCTGGGTTCGAATCCCGGAGGGCCCACCAGGAAAACAGCAGGCCAGACCATGTGTCTGGCCTTTTGCATAAAGAGGGGCCATCCCACTATGCCCCGCTGGGCACAACGATACGTGGCACGATATCTCGCCTAAATGAGTCAACCGGATCCAAAGTTTTTAAAAAAGTGTTGGACAAAGCGAGCTGTCATGGTATTATCAATTTCGCTGAAAAGCACACGGGCGATTGGCTCAGGGGTAGAGCATATCCTTCACACGGATGGGGTCACAAGTTCGAATCTTGTATCGCCCACCATCGAAACCTAAGGTCAGGACATACGTCCTGACCTTTTTCTTTTGCGCCAGATATGCACATGATTAGACCCAATAGACCCATGTGCTATGATTCTGACGGCTCAAGCACGATGCATTCGTTCGAAATACAACATCTTACGAGCCCTAATACTATTTTCTACGACGTCATTCAGCGAGGCTTCATGATTCTGCTTGCCGATAAAATCGAAAAAAGCTTTGGTGCGCGCGTTTTGCTCAACGGCGCTTCGTTTCAGATCAATGCAGGGGAACGTTATGCGCTCGTAGGGCCCAATGGTGCTGGTAAAACAACGCTGCTCAAGATAATCATGGGTATTGATTCTTGTGACGGGGGCACAATCCAGTTCGCTAAGGACACCCAAGTAGGCTATCTGGAGCAGGAAACGAATCTAGCCTCCGATACCTCTATCATTCAAGAGGTCGTTGCTTCCGCTCAAGAGATTCGCAAGATGGGGGAGCGCGCCCAGGAATTGCAGGGGATGATTGCCGAGCTTTCCGAGAAAGGGGAGGATGTCTCCTCACTTTTAGACGAATACGGTCGCGTTCAGGATCGTTTTGAACATCTTGGCGGCTACGAGCTTGAAAGCAATGCGAAGAAGATTCTTTCGGGGCTCGGTTTTCACCCTGAAGATTTTACAAGGGCATGCTCCGAGTTTTCCGGCGGCTGGCAAATGCGCATCGCACTCGCTAAGCTTTTTCTCCGCCATCCTGATCTTCTTTTGCTCGACGAGCCTACAAACCACCTTGACCTTGAAAGCGTTCAATGGCTTCGCGGCTTTATCTCCAGCTATGAAGGCGCGGTCCTCATCGTAAGCCACGACCGCGCATTCATGGATGCTTGCGTCGACCACGTTGCCGCCCTCGAGAACCGTCGTATTACCACATATACCGGCAATTACAGCTCTTACCTCAAGCAGCGCGAGGATAACCTTGAGCAGATGCGTGCAAAGCGCGCCGCTCAAGAGCGCGATATCGCCCATATGCAGGTCTTCGTCGATAAATTTCGATATAAACCCACCAAAGCAGCTCAGGCTCAGGAGCGCATCAGGAAGATCGAGCAGATCAAAAGCGAACTCGTCATTTTGCCTGAAGGCCACAAACACATCGACTTCAAATTTCCCGATCCACCGCGTTCGGGAGATATGGTCGTCTCGCTCGAAAACGCCTCGAAGTCCTATGAGGACAAAACTATCTACGAAAACCTCGACGTTAAGCTTTATCGCGGCGACCATGTGGCGCTCGTGGGTCCTAACGGCGCGGGCAAGTCTACGTTGATGAAAATGCTTGCAGGGATTGAGCCTCTTTCGAGCGGAACGCGCGACCTGGGCACAAACGTCGGCATTGCGTATTACGCCCAGCATGCCCTCGAGGGGATGAACGAAAACAATTCGGTCCTCCAAGAAATCGACACCGTCACCCCAAAATGGACTGTACCGCAGCAGCGCAGCCTGCTCGGCGCCTTCCTCTTTAGCGATAACGATGCAATCGAAAAGAAGGTCCGTGTGCTTTCTGGAGGCGAGAAAGCACGCCTTGCGCTCGCAAAGATGCTCGTTGCGCCCGAGGCGCTTCTGTGTCTCGACGAACCTACAAACCATCTCGACATCGACTCCGTCGATATGCTCGAAAATGCACTCAAGCGTTTTCCGGGTACCATCGTGCTCATCAGCCACGACGAGCACCTTGTGCGTGCCGTCGCGACTCGCATCATTGACATACGCGATGGAAAAATGACCGTCTACGATGGTGATTATGATTACTACCTGTATAAACGCGATGAATTGGCTCAACGGGCTGCTTCCGCTTCAAGCAACACCCCCACGCCTGCCGCCCACGCAGACTCCGTCGCAGGACGAACGCTTCGCCGCTCCCATGTGCCGAGTGCAAGCACCGCGCCCGCACGTGAGGGTGGAAAAAAGACTAAAGAGCAGCGTCGAGCCGAAGCTGAAGCAAGAGCAGAGCTCAATCGACGCCTCAAGAAGACCAAAACCCGGCTTGCAACCGTCGAAAAGCAGCTGGAGTCTCATCGCGCTCGCTATGATGAGTTGATGGAACTGATGGCTTCCGAAGAACTTTATGCCGATCAAGAGAAATTTAATACGGCTCTCATGGAATATAACGGACTGAAAAAAGAGATTCCGGCACTCGAGGATGAGTGGCTGGAGCTTTCCACCACCATCGAAGAGGAGACCTCGCGTGGACGCGCATAGAGCCGGAGCAATTGCCTGCACCATCTTGAGTTGGATAGCACGTCTTTGTGCCATAGCCCTGTGCATCCTGGCGATTATGCTGTGTTTTCCAAGCCTGGTTGCTCGTCTTCATCTAACCGGATTCATCCTGGATATCTCCAATGCGCTGCCTTCCCTCATCGCGGGGTATGGATTGATACCCTCTCCATTTGGCGGGGTGTTCCGTTTCGATTTTGCCCTGAGTGCGGCCTTGCTCTTCCTCATCGACTACGCTTTACAGCGTGCAATCTTTAAACTTCGCTAGAACGGATTGGAATGAATATCCAAACCCTGCTCATCGATGCCGTTGCTCTCATTGTCGGTATCGTGATACACGAAAGCGCGCATGCCCTTGCCGCGTATGTGCTCGGCGATAAAACGGCTCGTTCGCGAGGTAGAGTCTCATTAAATCCCCTTGCCCACATCGATCCCTTTGGTACCGTCCTCCTGCCGCTGCTTATGCTTGCCGCCGGAGGACCTGTTTTCGCATTTGCAAAGCCAGTTCCCGTTTATTTGAATAACCTCAAGCATCCCAAGCGCGATGAACTGCTCGTGGCACTTGCCGGGCCACTTTCAAATGTACTGCTAGCCCTTGCCGGAGCACTTATCGGGTACGTTTTACTGCCCACGCTCGCCGGGCAGGCCCCCATGAGCCTTCTGTACTCCCTATTCTCTTTCTTTATGACCTTTATCGTTGTCAACCTATCGTTGGCCTTCTTTAACCTAATCCCCCTGCCCCCGCTGGACGGGTCCTCGATTCTAGTTCCCTTTTTAAAAGGAAAAGCCCTACGGGAGTACTACCGCATCCAACAATATGCGATGCCAATCTTGCTGGTTATCCTCTATCTTCTTCCCACTGTGCTGCACGTTGACATCATTGGCATGTACTTTGACATTACCGTCTATCCTTTGGCGCAAGGACTCACTTCATTTATGGTGGGCGCGATATAGTAGACTAGTAGTTCTTTAAGCACGTTGTAAGGTTGCCAACAGGATAGGGAGGCTTTGTGTCATATCGCGTTTCAACGCAGGTCTACTCAGGGCCTTTCGACCTCCTTCTTCAGCTGGTAAGCCGGCAAAAAGTCGATATCGGTTCCATTTCGATCACCGAAGTGACCAACCAGTACCTAGCAGAGGTCGACCGACTCGAAGCGCTCGACCTCGATGTCGCGAGTGATTTTTTACTCGTGGCGGCAACGCTTCTCGACATCAAAGCCGCTTCTCTTGTTCCAGACGATTCGGATTCTGCCCCGGTGCTCGATGAAGAAGAGATGGGGGAGTACGCGAATCTCGATGGCGATGCCCTGCGCGAGGTCCTCATTGCACGCCTCATTGCCTATAAGCAGTTTAAAAGCGCAGCAGCGGCGCTTGGGGCACGTATGGAAGCGGAAAGCCGCATGCATCCTCGAGTTGCGGGTCCTGATCCAGAATTTCTCAACCTGATGCCCGACTACCTCTCTGGCATCACGCTGCGTGGACTAGCGGTTATCTGCGCCGACCTTGATGGACGTAGGGAGACTTTTCTTCTCGAAGCAGAGCACGTGGCGCCTCACCGCATTCCACTCGAGCTCAC
>UMKB01016193.1_pt1 | contig 12539 bp, 8 predicted proteins | sample 1966171 | NCBI WGS metagenome assembly UMKB01 (sample SAMEA4836164, study PRJEB28245) | human gut metagenome | biome: gut microbiome; material: fecal sample | place: Denmark | collected 2008 | reverse complement strand
ATTACACATCGAAGGTAAAACGGCATATTATAAAGCCGCTGGGTCATATGAATATAGCAGATGTTACAGCAGATGATATTCGTCTGGCACTGGTTCCGGTATCAAAAAAATCAGCATCTGTGTACAAATCGGTTAATATCCTTTATAAGAGCATTTTTGCGGCAGCAAAAGAAAGCAAAGTGATTCAGGACAATCCTACAATTTATTTGTCTGGAAAGAACGGAGGCGTTCCTCAAAAAGAGAAAACCCCTTTGACGGATGATCAGGTGGAGAGGTTGCTGGATGCGATAAAAGGATTGCCACCGTATGTATTTGTGATGCTTGGTTTGTATGCGGGGCTTCGGCGAGAAGAAATTCTTGCATTGCAGTGGGATTCAGTTTTTCTGGATGAAGCAGCACCGTATTTGACAGTGTGCAGAGCTTGGCATACAGAGCACAATCGACCGGTAATAATGTCTGAACTGAAAACAAAGGCTGCTCATCGAGATATACCGCTTCCTGATTGCCTGACGAAATGCCTGAGAGAAGCAAAGGAGACTTCCACATCAGACTATGTTGTTGCGAACAGCGAGGGTGAACCGCTTTCATATACGCAGTTTAAGAGGCTCTGGCAGTATATTGTGACCAGAACTGTAAAGGAACGGAGCTACTACCGTTATGAGAATGGAAAACGAGTGAAGCATACGGTGAAACCGGTGCTGGGCGAAAGAGCTGCGCATAATGGAAAGGTGGTTTATAGCTTAGACTTTGAAGTGACGCCACATTTGCTGCGGCATACTTATATTACAAATCTTATTCACGCATCGGTTGATCCTAAAACAGTTCAGTATCTTGCCGGTCATGAGAACAGCAAGATAACGATGGACATTTATGCAAAGGCAAAGTATAACCGACCGGATGAACTGGCGGGCATATTAGAGGATACCTTTACACTGTGGGATGCAGAATAGGCCAGACAGTTTCATGAATGAGATCAAAAAGAGTAGGGATAATCCCTGCTCTTTTTACATATAGCCGACATCCTTGAGAACCGGAGCAGCATTCTGGATAATTAAAGAGCAAAGATCAATTTGGATATATCAAGAAAATGGAGGAAGCAATAATGGCAAGAAAAAAAGTAGTGCCGGAATATGGAACAATTATGAAGAGGGGCGTTCAATATTACAGAACACGAATGCAGGATGCGGATGGAAAATGGATTTCGCTATATGCACAGACTCCTGAAGAGCTGTACGATAAATCCATTGAGATGAAGCGCAGTATTGAGGATGAAATATTCCGGAAGAATAATCCGACAGTAGCTGAGTATTGCGAAAAATGGTTGAAGATGCGCTCGGCGAGTGTGCGAGAAAACACATTGAGTGGATATGAGCGCACGATAAGAAAATACATTATTGGAGCTATTGGAGATATGTATATGGACGAAGTGACGACCGATGACCTTCGCTTGCTGCTGGTGCCAATCTCCAAGCAATCAGCTTCCCTGTACAGCAAAATGAATATGCTGATCAAATGTGTTTTCTATTCAGCAGAAGAAAGCAAAATCATCAGTTATAATCCGGCTGCGTCGCTTTCTGCAAAAGGCGGAACACCAAAGCAGGAAAAGAAGGCATTGACGGATGAGCAGGTGAAAATTCTTCTGGATACAATCAGGGGATTACCACCGTATGTTTTCGTAATGATTGGGTTGTACGCAGGGTTGAGGCGGGAAGAAATTCTTGCACTGCGATGGGATTGTGTTTTCCTGGATGGTGCCACCCCATATATATCGGTAAGGCGAGCATGGCGTTCTGTAAATAATCGTCCGGTAATTTCAACAGAATTAAAAACGCCAGCAGCCAAAAGGGACATTCCCATTCCGGGCAAGTTGGTGGAATGTTTGAAAGAGGCAAAAGAAAAGTCAAAATCGGAATATGTGATCTCGGACAGGAATGGTAACGCTCTGGCTGAATCTCAGTTCGTGAGGGTGTGGAAGTACATAGCAGTTCGTTCTACGGAAGAACGCTGCTATTACACCTATGTGAATGGGCAGAAGATTAAGCATGTGGTAAAGCCGAAGCTTGGTGAGCATCAGCCGAACAATCTGAAGTTGGTATATACGATGGATTTTCAAGTGACACCGCATCAATTGCGTCACACTTATATCACGAACCTGATTTATGCTTCGGTTGATCCTAAAACCGTACAGTATCTTGCCGGACACGAAAACAGCAAGGTGACTATGGACATTTACGCTAAAGTCAAGTATAATAAACCTGTCCAATTACATGGGGTGATCAACAGAGCAATCGACACATCAAAAAAAGATTAGGGTTAAAATCCGACAAGGGCCTACAAAATCGTGGGTTTAAGAACTGGTGGACGAAGAGCAAAAAGCTTGAAAAACCGCGTAAAATCAAGCAAAATCGAGCTTCGGTTTCGTGAAGTATGGTCTGAAGGCTGCACGTCGTGCACCCCAGTTCAGCAAGCGCTGATTTATCCCGTATCGCAAACCTGGCAGTTCTGCTTCGGCAGAACTGCTTTTTTGTTGCTCTTTTTCCTGCTGAACTGGGAGGCACGACGACCGGAACGGCAGGCCGGACCGTGTGCAAGTCCTGTACCGTCCACCACAAAAAATCCCCAGACCGAATGGCCTGGGGATCATGGTGGAGCATTGTCCACAGCAGGCGAACCCGAACCGTTTATTCCAGATACTGCGGAAGATTCCACGAACCGCGCAGTACACGGTGAATTTCCACGGTTCTGGTGTTCTCGTTAACCTGATAAAATACAAGATACTGGTCAACGACCATTTTGCGATATACCGGGTCAAGAGGATAGATTTCACACATCTTCGGGTTATCGCCCAGTTTTGCGATTTTATCCTGCATCTCTTTCAGCACCCGGCTGGCGGTTTTGGGATAAAATCCCGAAAGATACCGGGCGATATCGTTCAGGTCCTGCACGGCAAGGGGCAGATATTTGATTTTATACGTCATACTGTTCATGGAGCGTCTCCCATACACTTTCGTGGTCTGCCCACTGCGTGCTGGGGTCAGCCGCCTGCTGTTTTGCCTTGGTGAGTGCCTCGGCAACATAGCGCTGGTGCAGGAACTCCTCGTACTTGGCATAGTCCTCAATGTTGATGAGAACGGATTCTCCACGGCCATGATTTGTGATGATCACATGGTCGTGGTCTTTAAGCATATCCGAAATTTCAGCGTAATGGTTGCGCAGATCGCGGGATGGGCGGACAAATGTCTGCATCATGGAAAAACACCTCCTGTCAGAGATATTGTATCACAAGATGACTACAACTACAATGGCAATGACAGAGCAAGAACCGTCCCGTGGCCGCAGATTTTCAATTCTTGAAAATTTCTTGCCCATCCGGGACTGCACTTCTGCAACGCGCCCACGTTTTGAAGTAGCCCTTGTCGGGGCAAAGCCCCTCCATCTTGCTTGCGCAAGACCGGGCTGCCACTCAAACGCCCCGCTGGGGCGTTCGTTGCTTCGCAAACGCGGTCTTGTTGGGGCGTGCCTGCCCCAAACCCTGCTGGAAACGCGTGCGACAAGCTGAGAGTTCGTCATCTCCTGATTCAAATCCGTTTTTGGGGGCTATTTCACGATTTCAGAAACAGACGGTGCAGGGACTTGGCAAACCCGCCGTGATTGCGCTATAATGGAGCCGTAATAATTCCACAAAGGTGTGGTAAGGGAGGTGCGGTCATGATCCGGGTGGCGATCGTAGAGGATGACGCGGAGGTACAGGGGGTATTGCAGGAGTATGTCCGGCGGTATACCCGGCAGTACGGGACAGAATTTGAAGTAACGCTCTTTGCGGACGGGGTGGACATTCTGGACGACTACCGCGCGGTCTACGATATTATTTTTCTGGATGTGGAGATGAAACATCTGGACGGCATGACCACGGCAGAGCGCATCCGGCAGATGGATGCAGAGGTGATCCTGATCTTCATCACCAACATGGCCCAGTATGCCATCCGGGGCTACTCTGTGGGGGCCTTGGATTATGTACTGAAACCGGTGCCCTACTTTGCCTTTTCCCAGCAGCTGATGAAGGCGGTGACCCGGCTGGAAAAACGGGCAAAGCACTACCTGACCGTCCCGGTAGAGGGAGGCCTGCGGCGGCTGGATACCGCCAGCATCTACTACCTGGAAAGTGAGGGCCATCGGGTCCACTTTTACACTGACGAGGGGGATTTTTCGGCCCCGGGTGCGCTCAAGACCTTTGAAGAAAAGCTGGCTACCTGCCCCTTTGCCCGGTGCAACAGCGGTTATCTGGTAAACCTGGTCCAGGTCCGTGGGGTGCAACAGAACACCGTAGAGGTGGGCCCCTACGAGCTGCAGGTGAGCCGCCCCAAGCGCAAGAGCTTTCTGGCGGCCCTTACCGATTACATTGGAGGGGAGGGGTCCTGATGGCACTGCCGGATATCCCCCGGCTGTACACCGCCCTGGCCGAGTGCCTGGCGGTGCTGTTGTTTACCCCGGGGCTGGTGGCCCGGTTCTCCCGGAGGGCCACGGCGGCTATTACCCTGGTGTGGGCGGTGGTGCTGTCAGTCTTTTTGGGGCTGACAGACAATGTGCCGGGGCCTTTTTGGATCCCCTGCATGGTCACGGCCATTGGCCTCTCCTACCTATATTTGTGGGGCACCTGGAGCATCACCCTGCTGGAGGCCGGGTATCACTGTGCCCGGGCCTTTATCGTGGCAGAGTTTGCCGCCAGCATCGAGTGGCAGTTCCACTGCTACCTCTGGCCCAGCCGGAGCCCGGTCCACCCCTTGTCCCTGGTGCTGCTGGGGGTGGTGTATGGGGTGGTGTTCGGGGTCCTCAGTGGGCTCCAGCACAAACTCCCCCAGCCTACAGAGCATCTGCAGATCAGCGGCAGTGCGGCCCTGACAGCGGTGATGCTGGCGCTGACCGCCTTTGCGGTGAGCAATCTGGGCTTTTTGCCGGGCAGCGAGATCAACATGAGCGTCTTTTCCATCCGCACCCTGGTGGATTTTTCCGGGGTGCTGGTGCTGGCAGTGCAGCATGAGCAGCTGCGAGAAAACGCCCTCCACAACGAGCTGGCCGCCATGGATAAGGTGCTGCATCGGCAGTACGAGCAGTACAAGCGCAGCAAGGAGGGGGTCAAGCTCATCAATCGGCGGTACCATGAGCTGAAGCTCCAGCTGGCCATTATCCGGCAGGAACAGGACCAGGCCAAGCAGAACGCTGCCCTGGAGGCCATTGAGGAAAACATCCGCCAATACGAGGCGGAGAATAAGACCGGCAACCCGGTACTGGATACCATTCTGACTGCCAAGACCATGGAGTGCCAGCAGGAGAACATCAACATCACCTGCGTGGCCGATGGCCGGATGCTGGGGTTTTTGACCATCCGGGAGCTGTGCACCATCGTGGGGGTGGCCCTGGACAACGCCATTGCCGCCGCCCGGGCCCAGCCGGACCCGGAAAAGCGGCTGGTAAAGGTGGCGGTGTACGCCCAGGGGGGCTTTGTGATGCTGCGGTTCGAGCACTACACCGAGACACCGCCGGAGCTGGGCCCCGACGGCCTGCCGCTCCAGGACCCGGACCTGAAAAGCCTCCGCACCGCCGCCCAGCAGCATGGGGGCAGCATGACCCTCCATTGGGAGAACAATTGGTGCACCCTGCGGATCCTGTTCCCCCTGCCCGAAAACAAATGATCGGCCCTAGAAAGCATCTGCGCCCTTCCCACCCCCGGCCCCAAGGCCCGGCGGAAGGGGCTGCAGGTGCTTTTATTTTTAGCAGGCTCGCCCTCTCCGTCATAGCTATCGCTGTGCCACCTCGTTCCCCTTTTTGTCGCCTATGGCGACATCTTCCCCCAGCCGGGGGAAGTCTGTCAAAGGGAGAGGCCTTGGCAAAGAGATGAAGTCTGCAGGGATCGCCAGAGGCTCTCCCTTTGGGAGAGCTGCCGAGCAGAGCGAGGCTGAGAGGGCGAGGACCCTGCCCGGAACTCTCCTTTTTTTCACCTTCTGGCACCCTGCACAAAAACATGCAGGGTTTATTTGTGCACAAGCACAATAAAAATTGAAACCATTTTGAAACTTTTGCAAATCGTGCATCGGAAACGACAGATTGTGCGAAGAACGGTTCGTTTTGCGGTTTATATGATAAAATGACATCAAGCAAAGGAGTGGACGCACTCCGGAGAACAGCCATGAACCGGGTCGTGTACCCAAAAGAGAAGGAGTTAACAGTTATGGCACAGAAAAAGAAGGACAGTAAGATGATGGGCAAGATCATCAAAACTGCCGTTTCGGGTGTGTTGTGTGTCGCGTTGGCGGGCGGTATGGTTGCGGCCAATGTGCTGATCCCGCCCAATGCTAGCAGTGTGCAGAGCATTTTGGGCCTGAAGAGCGGAGGCATCGACAACAGCAAGGCAAAGACCGAAGGCATCAATATGGAATACAGCAAGCCCGGCTTTGATACAGAGGCTGCGCTGGTTGAGGATGAGATCGCTCTGAATAAGAAGATCGCCGCCGAAGGCATTGTTCTGCTGAAAAACGATGCAGGAAAGATGCCGTACAGCACGGATACGACCTTCAGTTTTGTCAGCCATTCGGCAGTCAGCTACATTGGCGGCAATAAGGTCGATATGAAAACTGCTTTTGAAGATGCAGGCTTTGGCGTTAACGAAGCACTCTGGAAATTTTATTCCGAAGGCAACGGCAAGGACTACGGTCTGGGCGTCGGTTCTGTTTCCTACGGTGATGACGAGGACTTTTCCATCAACGAATGCCCCCTGTCTGTCATGAAAGCAGAGCCGGGTCTGACCGATTCTATGAAGAATACGGTTCCGGTCTTTGTGTTCAGCCGTGTGGCGGGCGAAGGCCGTGATATGCCCCGCTCCATGTACAACCACACCGATGTGGAAGAGGACAAGACCAAGACCTATCTGGAGCCGGATTCTACGGAGCTGGAGATCCTTCAGTATCTGAACGACAACTTTGATGATGTGGTTCTTCTGCTCAATTCCAGCGCAGCAGTTGACCTGAGCTGGGTCGAGAACTATCCCAGCATCCATACCATCATCTCTGCTCCGGCAATGGGCGATTACGGTCTGTGCTCTCTGGCAGAGATCTTCTCCGGCAAGGTCAACCCCTCTGGACGTACCGTTGATACTTATGAGGTCGATGCAATGAACAGCCCCGCTGCTCAGAACTTCGGTGACTTTGCTTATTATGATGAAAACGGAAATATCACCAAGTATAACTATGTCAGCTACAAAGAGGGCATTTACGTCGGCTATCGCTACTATGAGACGCGTTACGAGGATAAGGTCCTCGAGCAGGGCAACGCAGGCGATTACAGCTACGATGATTCTGTGATGTATCCCTTCGGCTACGGCCTGTCTTATACGGACTTCGAGTGGTCGGACTACAGCACCAAGTGGGATGGTGATACCTGCACTGTTACGGTCAAGGTCACCAATACGGGTGATGTGGCCGGTAAGGATGTCGTACAGGTCTATGCACAGAGCCCCTATACCGATTACGACAAGGCAAACAAGGTGGAAAAGGCTGCTGTGGAGCTGGTGGGCTATGCCAAAACTGCAGAGCTGGCTCCCGGCGCAAGCGAAACCGTAACGATCACCTTTGATCAGGAGCAGCTGAAGTCTTACGACTACGTCAATGCCAAGACCTACATTCTGGATGCAGGCGATTACTATATCACCGCAGCCAAAAACGCACACGAAGCGGTCAACAACATCCTCTCTGCCAAGGGCAAGACTGTGGCGGACGGCATGACCGCCGACGGCGACACTGCTTTTGTTGCAACCTACACCCCGGCAAACGGTACTGTGGACACCACGACCTACAAGCTCGATACCACGACCGGTGTGGAGATCACCAATCAGCTCGACCATGCAAACGGCGGGCTGCAGTATCTCTCCCGCAGTGACTGGACTGGCACCTGGCCGACCGTTGACGGCGAAGTCAGCGACCAGATCAGCACCTGGGGCAACCCCATCAATGGCACCGATGCCGGCGGCAAGGCTGCATCCTATACCTACCGCAAGACCATCAGCAAGGAGGACCTTGCAAAGCTGGATTCTTTTGATTCCCTGAACCCCACCGACTTCTCTACCCTGACCGATGAGATCGTTTACGGCAAGGACAACGGTCTGGGCCTGATCGATATGCGCGGTCTGGATTACAATGATGAAAAGTGGGATGCGCTGCTCGACCAGTTGACCCCCAGCGATTATCAGACCCTGATCACCCAGTCCGGCTACGGCACGGCTGCCATCAAGTCGGTGGATAAGCCCTCCACGACCGACCGTGACTCTGCCACCGGCCTGATCAACTACGGCTTCGATGCAAGCGGCAACCTCTACTTCAAGGGCAACATCACGCACTGCGGCGTGATCGTTCTGGCACAGACCTACAACGATGATCTGGCCTACCATTATGGCGAAAACATCGGCGATGAATCCTACTATCTGGGTGTTGATGGCTGGTATGCTCCGGCTGTCAATATGCATCGCACTGCATTCTCTGGCCGCAACAGCGAGTATTACTCGGAAGACCCGTTTGTCGGCGGTCATATCGCTTCTCTTGAGTGTGAGGGCGTTGCTTCCCGTGGTATGTATGTTTTCGTCAAGCACTACGCCATCAACGATCAGGAAGACCACCGCGGCGACCGTGAGGGTCAGTACAGCATTGCAACCTTCCTGAATGAGCAGGCCGCTCGTGAAATCTACCTGAAGCCCTTCGAGATGTGTGTCAAGGCTGATACCGTCGAGATGAATTATGTGAAGGACAATGGTGACGGCACTTACAGCAACGCAACCACCGAGATTCCCTCTGTCACTGGCGTCATGACTTCCTTCAACCGCGTCGGCTACACTTGGGCTGGCGGCAACTACAACCTCATCACCGGACTGCTTCGCAATGAGTGGGGCTTCCACGGCTTCATCATCACCGATAATGCAAACACCGGTGTCTTCATGGACGCAGGCCAGATGATTCAGGCAGGCGCAGACGGCAAGCTCACGAATCTGCCCTCCGGCGCACGGTACACCTTTAACAAGGATGACGTTGCAGACTACCACTACGGTCGTGAAGCGATCCATAACATTCTGTACACCATTGCAAACTCCAAAGTGATGAACGGCGGTATGCCGGGCAGCAGCTATCTGGCAAAGGTCGAACCTTACCAGAAGGTCATCTACGCAGTGGATGGTGTTTGCGGCGGTCTGATCGCAGTTCTGGTCGTTCTGACGATCCTTCGCTTCCGCAAAAAGAAAGAGAACGTAAAAACCGTCTGATCAACACATAGGAACAGAAGGGGCGGCGGGCAAACGCCCGCCCCCTTTTTTGATTGTCAGGAGAGACCCATGAAACACGCAGATATCATCAAAACACTGGATCTGGAACAAAAATGTGCGCTGCTCTCGGGCGAGACGGTGTTCACCACCCGGGCGCTGCCGGGCAAGGGTATCCCGGCCATTACCCTGTCGGACGGCCCCAACGGCGTCCGCAAGCAGGCCGGTGCTGCCGACCATCTGGGCCTGAACCCCAGTGTGCCGGCCACCTGCTTCCCCACCTCCGCCACCGTGGCCAACAGCTGGGACCCTGCCCTGGGCCAGGCTGTGGGCCGGGCCATGGGCGAAGAAGCCGCTGCCCAGGGGGTATCGGTGCTGCTGGGCCCCGGCCTGAACATCAAGCGCAGCCCCCTGTGCGGCCGGAACTTTGAGTATTTCTCTGAGGACCCCTATCTGGCCGGCAAAATGGCTGCCGCCTACGTCCGGGGCATCCAGGAAAACGGCATTGCCGCCTGCCCCAAGCACTTTGCGGCAAACAGCCAGGAGCTGCGGCGCATGGCCTCGGATTCCATCCTGGACGAGCGCACCCTCCGGGAGATCTACCTGACGGGCTTTGAGATGGTGGTAAAAGAGGCTAAGCCCAAGACCATCATGTCGGCCTACAACCTGGTCAACGGCACCTACGCCAACGAGAACGCCCACCTGCTGCAGGATATCCTGCGGAAGGACTGGGGCTTTGAGGGGGCTGTGGTCACCGACTGGGGCGGCTCCAACGACCACGCCCTGGGGGTCAAGAACGGCTCCACCCTGGAAATGCCCTGCCCCGGCGACGACTCCATCCGGGAGCTGGTAAAGGCTGTGGAGACCGGCAAGATCACCGAGGCCGATGTGGACGCCCGGCTGGAGGAGCTGCTGGAACTGGTGTTCACCACCAAGGCAGCGGTGGACGCTGCCCCCAGCAAGTTCGACGCTGCCGCCCACCACGCCCTGGCCCGGCAGGCCGCTGCCCAGAGCATCGTGCTGCTGAAGAACCAGGACAGCCTGCTGCCCCTGGCCAAGGGGGAGACGGTGGCGGTCATCGGCGACTTTGCCAAGACCCCCCGGTACCAGGGTGCCGGTTCCAGTGCCGTCAACTCCATCCAGGTGGATTCCTTCCTGGACTGCCTGGCAGAAAGCGGCCTCAACAGCGTGGGCTACGCCCAGGGCTTTGACCGCCAGGGCAAGGCCGACCAGGCCCTGCAGGCCCAGGCTGTGCTGCTGGCCAAGAACGCCAAGGTCGTGCTGCTGTGCCTGGGTCTGGACGAGATCAAGGAGAGCGAGGGCATCGACCGGGCGGATATGCAGCTGGCCCAGAACCAGCTGGACCTGCTGGCTGCCGTGGCTGCTGTGAACCCCAACGTGGTGGTGCTGCTGAGTGCCGGCTCCTCTTTGGAAAGCCAGTGGATCAAGGACTGCAAGGCCCTGGTCTACGGCTGCCTGGGTGGCCAGGCCGGTGCCGGTGCCCTGGTGGAGGTGCTGACCGGAGCCCAGAACCCCAGCGGCAAGCTGGCCGAGACCTGGGCCTGCCGCTACGCCGACACCCCGGCCCGAGAGAACTTTGGGGGCCAGGGCCGCACCGTGGAATACCGGGAGAGCCTGTATGTGGGCTACCGCTACTACGACACCGCCGGGGTGCCCACGGCCTTCCCCTTTGGCTACGGCCTCAGCTACACCAGCTTTGCCTACAGCGACCTGCAGGCCGACGCCCAGGGCGTTACCCTGACGGTCACCAACACCGGCAGCTGTGCCGGTGCCGAGGTGGTGCAGCTGTATGTGGCAAAGCCTGACGCAAAGATCTTCCGCCCTGCCAAGGAGCTGAAGGGCTTTGCCAAGGTGGAGCTGGCTGCCGGGGAAAGCAAGACCATTACCATCCCTCTGGATGACAAGGCCTTCCGCTACTGGAACGTCAAGACCGATCGGTGGGAGGTGGAAGGGGGCAGCTACCAGCTGCTGGTAGGTGCCTCCAGTGCCGACATCCGGCTTACCGCCGTGGTGACGGTGGTGGGCACCAACGCCCCGGACCCCTACGCCGGGCTGGCCCTGCCCCACTACATGACTGGGGATGTGGCCCAGGTGCCGGATGCAGAGTACGAGGCCCTGCTGGGCCGTCCCCTGCCGGAAGGCAAGGTCCGCATCGACCGGAACATGACCCTGGGCGAGATGGGCCATGGCCGCAGCCCCCTGGGCTGGATCGCTGCCGCTGTGCTGGGTGCCCTGCTGAACCGCAGTATCAAAAAAGGCAAGCCGGACCTGAACATCCTGTTCCAGTACAATATGCCCCTGCGTGCTTTGGCTAAAATGACCAATGGTGCCATCAGCATGGGCATGGTGGACGGCATCGTCATGGAGCTGAAGGGCTTCTGGATCATCGGCCTGGTGCGGGTGATCTGGGAGGCTCTGAAGAATGTGGTGCTGAACAGCCGCATGGAAGAACGCCTGAAAAACAGCTGAGAGGAGCCAACCTATGAACTTCTGGAATAACTTTGCGGCCAAGCACCCGGCCGCTGCCAAGTGGGTGCGTGAGGGCGGCCTCTTTGTCATCGTGTCCAACCTCATCACCGTGTTCAAATACCTGCTGCTGCAGTTTTTGCCAAAGGCCTTTGCCAGTCTGCCGGTGGTGGACTTTGGCTGGCCCGGCATTGATATCACCCTGTTTGGGGAGACCTTCAAGTGGAATATCCTGGGCTACGACGCCGCCCACGGCGGCCTGCCCTACTTCTGCGCTTATATGATCGCCATGGTCATTGGGGAGTGCATCAACTTCCCCATCCAGCGCAGCTTTGTGTTCCGCAGCAAGGGCAACCTGGCCAAGCAGATCGGCTGGTATGTGCTGGCCTTCTGCATCATCACCTGCATCGTCAACTCCATCAACTGCATCTGGGTTGCCGTGGCAGGTCTGCTGGTGCCGGACTTTATCTACAACATCGGCACCACCGTCCTCAACGGCGGCATCTCCATGGTGATCTTCTTCTTCGTGAATAAGATCATCTTCCCGGAGGGCGAAAAAGCCGCCAAATAACAAGCTATCCTCCTTCATTTTCTTCTTTTCATCACAAAGGCTCTCGCTCGTTCTGCGCATACGACAGAACAGGTGAGAGCCTTTGGCTTATAATCATCCTATCGCACAAAAGGCAGGATACCATCGCCACGATGATACCCTGCCTTTACTCATTCCTGCTTACTGTTCTGAGTAGTGCCTCCGCAG
>UMKB01047381.1_pt1 | contig 12621 bp, 10 predicted proteins | sample 1966171 | NCBI WGS metagenome assembly UMKB01 (sample SAMEA4836164, study PRJEB28245) | human gut metagenome | biome: gut microbiome; material: fecal sample | place: Denmark | collected 2008 | reverse complement strand
CCGCTACGCTTGGTACCGATACAGCGCTATCGTCACACTATCGGCACTTTTATAGAGAAACTATTGCTTCTTGAGAGTTAAGTTGGGCTCTATTCCATTGATGCCAAGTCCTAGAATGTTGGTTACTTCCCTGCATCCACAATCACAATTCTTAGCCGATGAACATCCATTGCAGACTGTAGGCTGATAAGAGCGGAATGCAAATTTGTTCCAATAATCAGTATCCTTAATCCAAGGTTCTTCGAAAACATTTCCTACGATGTGAGGAGAATGATTGCAGGTTCTTATTTGTCCTGCTGGATCAATAACGAAGAATCCTTTTGCCGCAGCGCATAGATACCCTACATGTATTCTTTTGTATGAATTAGCAGAAGCTATGATGCACTTTGGTATTTCTGTACCCACATTTCCATAGCGATTAGCTAGTGTTAGTACTTCTTCTGCAGTATCAAGCATTCCGTTGATTTGCTCTGTGGAAAGGCAAAGTTCATTCATATATTTCAAACCACGTCCACCAGGCAGAAAACGGTTGAGAAGAATTTCTGTAGCTCCATTGATGAGGGCAAGCGATATGGTCTCAAATAGCTCATAATAGTTCTTTTTTGTAACGGTAATATTTGCTGTGCATTCTAAGCCGATTTCTTTGGCTTTCGAAAAGTATTCTAACACATAATCTGCATTAGCAACTCCTGTATGCTCTTCAAATGATTGGTAGCCAGGAAGGCTCATGCTAAGATGAACATTCATTTCCTTGAAGAATTTGAGATGTTCTTCATTCATGAGTCTTCCATTGGAGATGAGTATGATGGGATAATCTATTTTCCTCTGATTACCAATTGTTCTGATGTGCCTTATGATTTCATGAAGGTCTTCTCTTAGCAATGCTTCTCCGCCAGAAAAAGAAAATGTCTTTACTCCATAGTCGTATAGTTTTTCTATTACCCATTTCCATTGTGTGGTAGATAGTTCCTTTCCTAATGGATATGAAGAGTTAGGCGCATACCAAGGGCATGAGCAAAACAAGCAATGGTGATTGCACCTATATGTCAGTTCCAAAGCGACTGACTTCGGAAGTATGGGTATGCTATTCTTCATTGCTATCATTTTCGTTTATTTTTATTCCCGTCATTCTCTTGATGGTATCTTGCTCATCCATAATGCTATGGTAGCAGTCATAACTATCTCTGAAATATGACTCTCCTCTTAGAAATGCTAATACGGCTTGGTAGTCATACAGTGACTCCATATCGGTTATGGCTTGATGATAGTCTTTGTCGCTTTTGGTCTTAAAACCGAACAAATGATATGTTCCTTTTTCATAAATGTCAGTCTCGGAGGTAAATGGTAAATCGAAAAACTCTGCCTCTTCCTTAATCTTTAGGGCGCATGAACCACATATTATTTCAAAAGTTACATCATATCCCAAATCTTTTATCTCTTTGATGATGGTATTGAACTTTTCTTCATCGCAGTGGAAAGCTTGATAGGTCAATGGGCGATGGCAATGTTGGCATATTGTGGAAAAACTATCAATCATCGAAGGTTCATAGCACATGGCTCCCATGTGATTTGCCAGATACGATGGCAGCTTTTGAGCAGCCAGTTCCTTTAGCTGCTCAATAAGCTCTTCTCTGTTAAGTGAATGTTTCATATTCCTGTTACTTTTTTCTCTTGATAGGAGAGAGGTTAAACAATAATTTATCTATGTCTTCTGCTGGCATGTCTTTGAAGGACTCTAGAAGTTCCTCTTGTCTGGGCTGTCCCATGGTTAGACGGTAGAGGCGTAATACAGACTTCATGTGTCTGTATCTATCATAGTCCATGCTCAGAGGATAGAGTGGTACAATAGATTCGATATACTCTCTGTCAGTTTCAGCTATGCTTTTTAGCATATCTTGTGGAATCGACCAATAGGGAACTAGCTCGCAGAAGCCCTTATCTTTTGCTTCGGTTCTTGCCAAATCAAACATCTCATTCCAGGTATATGTTTCAGGGTGGAACTTGGCTACGTTTCGTCTTACAAACAAACTCTTGTATCGATCTATTCTTCCTTCTCTCTGCTCCATGTCTTGTGGATTGGATGAGATGTTCCAGTGCATGATTTTACGGCAATACCAATGGAAGTCAAGACCTTCTTGTCCTACGCTTGTTGAGGCTAAGACGAATGGACGAAAAGGAGAGTTGAATGCCAAACGAACATCATTTGCCCTGTTGGTGGCTTGATCTGTCATTCTAATGTTGCCATAAGGCATAGCGTAATGAGTGCGGATTCTCCATTTCTTTTTCTTCTCTTTGCCAAATGACTCGGTAGTATCAATCTCTTGATAGTTTCGATCGATGAACGATTCTATCATTCTTTTCTGAATCATTTCTACATTTCGCTCACCATTACTTCTTTCATCTATCATGTAGGCGAACTCATCCAATACGGCTTGCAGATTGCCCATCACGCAATAATCGATAACTTGCTTGAAGTAGGTTTGAACGCTCTTCTTGTTGTAGAGTATGTCTATGACGGCTGCATTGTATCTACGGTTGAAGATATTATTGCAGAATTTTGTTGCTGCTTCTTGGGCTAAGTCTTTGTTGCCCAATAGACGATAAAAGCAAATACCAGGTGAACCTATAGCCATATTGACCAAAGTGTCCAAACCATCTTCTGATATTAGGATTTTCTCTTCTGTATTGGAATCTAAGAGTTTGATAGCTTCCAAAAGAAACTTTGCTGTGGTAGGTTGCTCCACTAAGGTGAATCTACTTGTATTCTTGAAGTTCTCCTTTATGCCAGCTTTTATTTCTTTGAGGTCGTTTCCAAGGTAGGCTTTTGGGTTATAGGCATCTTTCAAGAAATCTGAACAGCAAGTTACCAGTTCCAAGCTTTCTCTACGTAATCTTCCAGTTCCTGCTTTTTCCCCTTCTTGTTTGTCGAGTGCATCTTTTTCTGAATTTTCTTTAGTATTTGTATATGTTGCAGAGGGAAAAGCATGGCTGATGCTCTTTTGCTCTATGGCATAGGAAATCATGCAAGCAATCATACGTGGTACCATTTCCCATGCGGAAAAGACCAAGACCTTGGAAAAGTCGTGATTCTTGGCAAACACATTGCTGGCTGGTATCTTATAGTATGGATGAGAAGCTGGAATCCAAAATAGTTGCTCTCCATGTTTCTCTCCTTTCTCACCAAATAGAATATTGCTCAGCTTATCCAATTTGGCATTGCAAGAAGGAATCCTTTCATATGTATTGATATTCTTCTTTTTAATCAAATATTGTTGTTTTTGTTTAATTTTCCATGGGTGCTCTGCGTATGCTTTTGCTAGCTTCTCCTTAAGTTTATATTTGTCCATGAAGGATAATAAGTAAGGAGATGACTTGGCGTATTCCATCGGCAAGGTCTTTACGCCGAATCTTCCTTCGCTCATTTTGTTGCATTCATCAAGAACTTCTTGCATCTGGCAATAAGACGCAATATCTCCTGTACTGATTTTCAGATAGGTGTCGTCTTGGGAGGAATTGCGATAACGCTCAGTTCTGCTCATAGCTTCATACATGGTATCTTCTGCAATGTTCTTTTTTGCAATGAGTATGTCTAAGTTATCCGATAAGATGTGACACAATTCTTTTGAGTAATCATGCCAAACCTGTTGGAATACAATATCCTCTCTGCCGTCAAACAAAAAGTCTGCTAACTTGTTGAAGTCTTGATATTGCTCATCAATCTTGTTCTCGTTCAGTTCCTCTAATGTGGTGAAGGGCTTGTAAGGTGTCGCAGAAACCAACAGAATGAATGGACCATCCTCTTTTCCAAAGAATGTACGTGTCAACATTGCCTCTTCACTGTTTCCTTCCAAGTCAAGAAGTGAACTAAAACGTTGGAACTCATCCATAATCACCAAGTCTGGATTAAGCTCTTTCATGCTAATTTTGCAGAAGATGATTCTGAATAAAGTGATGGCTTTATTGGTTGTATTGTAGTCATTTAGCGCAATGGCTTTGAGAAGTAAATCCTTCGCTTCTTGATAGCAATCATCATTCACCACCTCTTTGCAGATGTTTTCTCTGTATCCAGTGCATACATTTTCTTTGATATCTTTTTCATATTTGTCGATAATATCTGTCCAATTATCTCCATTCGCACCGTAAATATTCAGACGGTTTTTAAGAGCAGTCTTATGATCTTTGAAGTCATCAAGATGGCTCAAGATGGCAAACATCAATGCACGTTCATTCATATTGCCAGCTGATGTCTGGAGATTAAAAGATGTGCCAGGGGTGAGAGGAATCAATATTCTTGGTTTGCTCTTCTTGGATTTTTGAAGTTCTTTTACCTTTTTAGCTACTATGAAATGCTGCATAGACAGTCTGCTTTCGTCTATGTTCATGACATCTTCTATTCCCAAGTTTTCTGTGTTTTGTTTGACAATGTTGGCGTTGGAGCAGATATATACTACACGATAGGTATTGTCATCCCATATACCATATTCGTCGCTCAGTTCTCCAACGGCCTGGATAACACCTTTGGACACGATAGTCTTACCCAGTCCAACTTCGTCAGAAAGCAGAACTCGGCGTTGCTTCTTGCTTTTGAAAATGTTAACGATATGTTCTACTGTTGCCTTTTGAAAATCCTTTAATTTCTTTTCCATCATTATTTCTGTTTTATGGCTTCCTTAAAAGTTTTGAAGACCTCAAGAAATTCTTGGGTGTATTCTTCTTTGCCGATTTTTCTGATGCCTTCCTCTATCTCTATGAACTTTTGGGGATTGCTACTAGCAGCTTTCAGCAGTTGCTCATAAATGTTGAGTGAGAGAGGCATGGAATCTTTATTATTGCCGTGCTGAGCAATCAGCTTCATGCTTTGTTCTGTATCAAACAGATATTCGTCTATGTCATCGGTCAGTATAAATGACAAGTAACGGAGAAACTTCTCCTTGCTATCCACAATCGATTTATATATGGCAATGTCTCTTTCTTCGTATGGGATGCCTTCTGTCGGAATCTTGATGACTTTGTCCATATTCTGTCCATTGGTGTCTTGTATTGAGATAATATAGAAGTCTGACAACTGAGCCAATGTTAAGTTGGAGAGTATGGCTTCATTTTCGAAATCCACTTTGTAGCCTGCTGCTTGCATTGGGGCAATCTGTATTCGATACTTGTTGTCGTGATGTTCAGTCTTGATGATAACATCGTAGTTGCCATTGACATTGGCGTGGCATTGTGCTGAGAAATCTTCGGTGATATATTTTCGTACAAAGGCTTCTAGCTCTGATATCTCATGAGCTTCTTCTGATTCTGGAGGAAAGTTGACGGTCTCGAATATTTTACTTTCTTCGTCTCTTGCATCCATTTGTAGAAACTCTTTTCTGAAAGTGTCAAACACAAGATGCTTGCCATATTTGTATTGCAGTCGGATGGTGAATTCAGAGTTTACATGGAATGCTGCGGGTGTCGCTTTGGCTGATCCGATGAATAGAAAATTGCCGTATTCACCTTTAGGGTTGCATACTAGATATGTCTTTGCATGAAGGTCAGTTGGCATGATGTCGTTATGTGTCATCCCATCCTTCATCACGTAGATTTTATGGTTTTCTCTATTGAACAGGTCATATATGTCTTTAGATACATATCCAGATGTAGTAACGAGAATGTGTCTGTTTTTTACATTCTTGTCTAACTCTTGTAGAGTATTTATGCCTATAAATGGAGAGATGGTCATTTGCTCTGTTCCTTGCCATGATTCGGGGTACCTAATGTCTTTGTTCAGGTTTTGTCCAAAGAGCATCGGGATAAATTCATATCCATCCTTTTCAAATAAATCAGTGTCTATCTCAAAATGGTTGACTTTCCTTATGGACTCAATGACCATTTTTATCTTTTTCTTCTTGTCTTTGATGATGTGCTGGTTGTAGGAAGAGCCATGTCCCATTAAGGTGTTTAATGAAGTCAGAAAGTCGATAAGAGGTTCATGTTTCTTATTGTCTATGGTTTGTTTTCCAATCTTACCTGTGAGACAGACAGTCATGTCAAGGTTATTGTCAAGAGTAAGGTTTCTGCTCATGACGATAACTTTGATTTGCTGTTCGTTCTTGTTGCTTCTGTTGGTCTCTTTGATGATCCATACCTTTGGATGAAAGTTGGAGAGAGGCTTTTGAGGGTTTTGCACTTCATACATGCAATTATCCATGAGGGATAGATAAGGTTGGTTGTTTAAAGGAAGGTGTATTCCTCCTTTGTTGCAAAACAACACAAAGTTGTCTGTGCTTCTTCTGATTCCCTCTAATAGGCAAATGGGGGATTGAACAGCAGCTTCGTTGTTGCTACTTAGCAAACCTAATGCCATTGGGATGATAAGCAATGCTTGTGGATTAACGCTATAGGTTGTACCTATGGCGAAGTCCACATCATAGCCTGGTGAGACCAGCATCTCGCCATAAGTATAATTATTGAGTTGTTCTTTTGCCATTTGATAGTCCTTTCTTTATTTCTGTGATGATGTTATATACTGTTCCCCAACGATAATCGAAGAAATAGGCTTCTATTCTGTCGATTCCCTTATATTTGTTTGGATTTGCCAATTTACTTCTTGATGAACCTTTTGTTTGTTTTTCCCGATTAACAATGATTTCTTGCAATCGGATGAAGTTTTCATCTGTAGGGTTGTTAATTAATGAGCATGCTTCTTTGCAAAATTTGATGGATCCATTGTCTTGTAGGGTATAGCCAACGAAATCTAATGCTTGGAAGAGGTTTTCTTCGCTAATGTCTGATTTCCATTCTTCTTTCAACTGTTCGTAACGTTCAAATTCTTTTTCAGCTTCTTCGGTTCTATCTGTTCTTGTATAAAACACATAGTTATAGACTAACCGAAGAAGATACTGAAACTTCGAAATTCTTGCGGATAGCGTATAAATCATAAAATGCTCATCGGTCATGTATTTTTTCCATTGGTCTCCAAGGTCGAAATATGACTTCTGGGCAAGTCCAATAGGGTAGTCGTCACGAAGGATAGTAGCCAAAAATGAATCTTTGGCTATTTGTGAGGCTATTATCTTGTCTTTGATAAACTTAGCTTCGTCAAATGTCAAGTCTATATTGATTGGAGTGTAGCCATCAAATGTATATGATAATCCACCGCCATCAAATAGTTGATAATTGCCCGATAACTGATTAGCGTCTCCCATTTCTTTTTCTTCATCTTGGGAAATGTATTTCTTGGGTTGTTTGTGGATAGTCTTGCTTCTTTCGTAAATAAGACTATAGATGTTGCTGTTTGTCAATATCATCCCATAAGAGACAAGTGCGCCATAATAGATGTAAACTGGGTCGTACTTTACGTATTTACTATTCTCGGTTTCTGCTGTATCGATTACGCTACTTCCTGTTATTCCCCAGTTGTTGGCTGGTTCTGTACCTCGTAAAAGTTGGCGTGTTAGCATAATTTCCAGATTCAACACTTTGGCTCTGACTTCATTTGCGCTTTTGTATGTGCCTTTCTCTGCTTCCAAAAACAAGGAAGGGAGTATGGCATAGTATTTCGCTCTATTATGTAATGTGGAGATTCCTGGAAACAGCTTGTTTGAAAATGCATCGCGAATGCGTCCCAGACCAAGCTCGTCAATTGCTTGATGCTCTTGGATGGCTTGTATAACTTGATGCATTTTCAGTTGTTCCTCGGAACTGAAGTTTATGAATCCTAATTTCATTCTAATTTCCTTTTTTGTTTTGACATGGTTACTAACATAGTTACTATAGCTCTGTTACGATTTTACGAAAAGTAACAGAGCTTGAAATGTCTGACTCTGTCGTTGACTCTGTCGTTGACTATATCGTTGACTCTGTCGTTCAGTACTAAAAAAGCGACAGAGTCGTATTGTTTATATTGTCTCCAAGAACAACAAACCCTTTTTGGTCGTTCTGTATTGCTGCTTAGGACTTGTCGGCTTGTCTGGTACCGTAAGTTCCAGATAATCATGAAGTAACAGAGGCTCGATGAATGCCTTGAAGTTCTTTGATTGATAAGTAACACCGAGTAGCTCGAATATATCTTTTCTGAATTTCGGGTCTTTGCAAAATTTGAGAATGGATACAACTTTGTCTGTAGCATCTATGTATGTATCTTCTTCAGCTCTGTTACTAGCTCTGTTACTAGCTCTGTTACTAGCTCTGTTAGTAGCTCTGTCACTAACTCTGTCACTAACTCTGTCACTATTCAGCCAAAAAGTGACAGTGCTGGTACAAATATCACTCTCAAAAGTCACGTCATTGCCTGTGATTTCTTTCCACTCGTTCATCATGTCAAAACCATAACCGATGGTTTCAGATAGGTTTACCAGTCTGAATATCTTGGCGATAATCGGGTTGCGAGGATTAGAATAGAGATGGTTGCCCAGTTGGGATATAGGCACAGGATAGCCACCTGCATTGAAGAACTCGACTCTGTCGGTGTAGATATGGATGCAGGAGTGAATGGTGCTGAAAGGGTCGAAGTGGGAGAGCATATTGACTAATGCTTCTCGCAAAATCTTAAACTGCGAGCGGTCTTCCACATTGAATCCCTCGTCGTTCATCATGAATGGAGTATCCACGATGAGGCGCAATCTCCTAATCATAATCTGAAAATACTCCCAAAGGTTCTCTTACTCTGGGATGCGATAGGTATAGCGAGTTCGTGCTTCTCTCACGCTTCTGCCAGGAATCTCCACCAAGTCCATCCAAAACGTAGGGACATAGCGGCGAACCCATTCTTCTTTGCCAAAGCACATCAAGCCGCCATAATTCAGATGTCCCTCATTATCGGCGATGCCGATGCGCTTGCAGAAGTCGGCGATGTCATTGCCTATCAGATTGGGACGAGGACTGTATAGCTTGAAGTAATTGCGATAGTCACGAATGGTGTCCTCGTTGAGCATGGAGAGATTGGAGTCTAAGAGTATTTGCTCAGACTTGATGCCGAATGATTGGTTATGAAACATGGCGGTTATCTCACCATTGGTTGCTCGTTGGTCTCCACTGCCAAATCGGATGAATGTATTCTGTGGATTGTTATAGTAGATAGGCTTGTGGGGTGATGATGCAATATGAAATGCCAAGACCCTATGCCCATCTATATGATAGAGCATACTCTTGGCATCGACTGGCTCATTGAACTTTTGGGAACGCAAAGTACCCAAAAAGTCTTGTTCCAACTTCTCTGCATTGTCAACTCCGGAGATTTCAAACTTCTTGCCATTCTGCTTCACTCCAAGCACGATCCATCCGCCGGAAGTGTTGGCGAATGCACTTACGGTTTCCCATATATTCTTAGGGAGTTCGCTCTTGGCCTCCTTAGCCTCGAAGTCCTCCCATTCGATGTCGTTGATTCTGTCTATCAGCTCTTCCTTTGTCATAATAATGATGATTAAATTGAAATATAGAATTTCTTCCTCCCTTCACTTCAAGAAATAGATAGGAGCATGCTGGGTGCCTTCCTTCTCCATGATGCCTTTCTCGCAGAAATGGTTGAGCCACTTCTGTGCCATGTAAGGAGTCAAGCCAAAGAGGATGCGCAGGATGCGAGTGGTGATATAGCGGTTCTCCTGGAGATACTCCTTGATTTTCGCCAATAGCTTTTCCTCGGAGTATTTTGTAGATTGGTTGGAATAGCGGGAGCGGACAAAGTGGACGTTGCGCTGTACCTCCTCCATCAGTTTAGCCTCTGGTCGGAAGTTGATGCCGGTGATGCGTACTTCCTTGCCCGTAATCTTCTTGTCGGGATTTTCTTCAGGCGTCTCCATACTTGCCGACATGGAGAAGTAGCCTATCTCTGGGATGTAAAAGCGGCGTCCCAGTGAGAATTCTTCCACCATAAGGTCATGAAGCTCTGCCAACACCGCAGCCACATCTCCCTTGGTGAGTGAGCAGCGGCTCTGGATTTTCTCTTGCAGTTGCTTCTCGGTCATAGGTTCATGCTGCACGATACGAATGTATTGGCGCTTTTCTCCTGTGCCCTGGGCATTGTTGAGCATGTAAATGTCGTATTTCAGTTCCATATTTCTTGTTGTTTGATGGTTCGTTGTTTTCTATTTTCTTTGTCTTCTATGAAAGATGATGCAAATATATATAATAATGTGATAACTTGTATCTTTTGGTGTAAACTATTAGGTTTATTTAAACATTGGTATATGTCATGTGATTATACGGCATTTGTCATCTGACCGTATGATAAGTGTCCTATAATCACATGACAAATGTCATGCAATCACAAATAAGGATTTCTTGCATCGTTATAATTGCTTTCTTGCACCGTTATAGTTGCTTCCTTGGTAAGCGTCTCCGCGTTTATACCTTGCATAATTCAAAAAAAGCAGTAACAGCTGATTAAACTAATGCTGTTACTGCTTTTTCCATCGGTCAGGAAGTAAGTCTCTATATTTTTCCAATGGAGTATTTGGTTGCCATTCTGCAGTCTTTTCTATTACGTCGCATATGTATTCAAACAGATTAATGCCATTCAGCCTGCATGAGATGGCGATGGAATATAGGATAGCCGCCCGGCTTGCTCCTTCGTGCGAACCAAAGAACATTGAGTTTCTTCTTGATAGTGATATGTACCTCTGGATTCTCTCAATATAGTTGTTATCGAGAGCCGTATCACCTCTTTTGAAGATGTCACAAATGGCATAATATTCATTAAGGGCATAACCGACCGCCTGCGCCAAGGTAGACTTGGGCAGCAAATCCTTCCTGGAAGATATTTTCTCCAGTTTCTCCAATAAATCCTGTAAAATGTCCGGTGCATATGACTGCCGATAGGCTAGATGGTCTTCAACGGTCCATCCATTTACCCCAACCTTATGTTTTTTGTCTTCTCGATAAAATCTGTTGAGGATATCTACGACTTCCTGAGCATCCTTGTCTTCCTTGCCGCAGTCGATGAAATCTCTCTTGACATGCTGTAGGCAGGCGATTCTCATAATGTCAGGATAAGCATCCGATTCCAGTTTCCGGTAAGGAGCATATGCATCACTCTGTATGGTACCTTTATAATCAGAGAATACGTTAAGTATGACCTGCTCAGAGCGTGATCCATCCTCATATACGAAGAAGACAAGTCCCAGTTTAGGCGCACTTACAGCCCAGAAGTAGCCTTTCTTCGACCCCTTGTCCGCAGGCTTTGTCTTGGCTAACAGTACTTTATGGTATGTCTCGTCTGCCGAGACATAATCCTGCTGCAACACTACTTGGCAGATAGCCTTATAGAAGTTTTCCAGTACATCGGCACTTCTGGCAATCAGTTTGTTTGCCGTGGCTTTCCTTAACGTAAACCCATTGTCGGCAAAGTATTTGATGATTCGCTCTACCGGCATGGAATAGATGTATCGCATCTGCAGGAGTCCTGCTGCAAAGGAAGGTGAATAGGAAGAATTCAACAACAGAGCCGGCGGAGTTTTCCCCGGATACATGATACTTCCATCAGTATAAGTGTTGATGTGATACACGGTCTTGATGAATTTGATGGGTTCCATGCTGTAACGTATACAGGTACGAGTTCCGAAGAGACGCAACGTCTTCAAAAACCCTGCATCCATGACTGGATCTATCGTAACATGCACCTCTTTCATCTCGTAATGCATGTCACGCTTGGCACCGTTGTTTTTGCGTGCCTTTCTCTTTTCGCCCTGCTCTGTTTTCTTCTTGTCAAATTCCTCCTGGGTCATCGAGGCTTGTGGATTCTTTTCCTGACGTTCGGACTTCTTGCCTGAAACGAGCTTGCCGAGTGCCTTGTTCTGACGATTCACCTTGTCGATGGCGATTCCTTTCTGGACGAGTAGTTCTTCTAATGACTTTATACGTTCAATGAGTTCGTTGACCTGTGTAGTCAACGAACTCACTGTATCATTAGCAACTCTTAGTTGCTCCTTTAGAAGTTCTATAATTTCGTCCTTTTTCATAGTGCAAAGGTACGAAAAAATATCGAGATATGCAAGGATTTTCAGATATTTATTTTTACTATCTTACTGATATACAACCTATTAAACGCAACCTTACACACCTACAGATTAAGCCGTTTTCTATATCTCATACTTTTCAGGCAAATTCCGCTCATGATGGCAGATAGCGTCTTATAAGGCATTTTGCATTGTTTGCTTTGGGGATCAAAGAATGGTAATTCAAAGGTTCCTCGCTCCAGTCGCTTCTGATACAGCAGGAAACCGTCGCCATCCCATTTGAGCATTTTTACCTGCTGGCGGTTCTTGGAGAAGAAGATGAATACCGCACCACCGAGTGGCGGCAGCTCCATCTCCGTCCTCACAATCTGGTACAGGCCATTTATGCCCATGTTCATTCGGACATATCGCTGGCAGACGTAATACTGGGTATTTTCGTTTAGTCCAAACATAGCATATCCTCCTTTTCATAAAGTTTCATCAGATGCATGACAGATTTGGCGCTACCTTTCTTGATGGTGACTATCGTTCCATTTGGGAAGGTTAGGGTTATGCCAAAAAGATAGTTCTCTGGACAGACGGGTTCGGAAGGCATTTCCATGGGAAGGAACATCATCCCAGTGTCCTTGGCTATTGCCTCGGAACATTCCTTACGGGCTTCGGCCTGAAGCAGACGAATTTGCTGTTTGGC
>UMKB01012736.1_pt1 | contig 12621 bp, 8 predicted proteins | sample 1966171 | NCBI WGS metagenome assembly UMKB01 (sample SAMEA4836164, study PRJEB28245) | human gut metagenome | biome: gut microbiome; material: fecal sample | place: Denmark | collected 2008 | reverse complement strand
CCGCCGATGAGGCCAAGGCCGACGATGCCGGCGCACTTGGGGCCGCCCTGGTTAACGCGCGCGTTTCTCACTGTACCCATGGGCTACTCCATGGTCTCTTGGCAGACAACCTCGCGGATGGCTCGGATGCGGCGCATGGTGTCGTCGAACTGATCGGGGGTGAGGGCCTGGGCGCCGTCGGACCATGCGCGGCTGGGCTCGTCGTGGACCTCGATCTCCAGGCCGTTGGCACCGCAGGCGGTCGCGGCGAGCGCCATGGGCTCAACGTAGCGGGTGTAGCCGGTGGCGTGGCTGGGGTCGGCGACGACGGGCAGGTGCGACAGGTGGTGCAGCACCGGCACGGCGTTGAGGTCGAAGGTATTGCGGGTGCGGGTCTCGAAGGTGCGGATACCGCGCTCGCACAGGATGACGTGGTCGTTGCCCTCGCTCATGATGTACTCGGCGGCCATGAGTAGCTCGTCGATCGTGCCGGACATGCCGCGCTTAAGCAAGATCGGAGACTGGGTCTTGCCGACCTCCTTGAGCAGGGGGAAGTTCTGGGCGTTGCGGGCGCCGATCTGCATGACGTCGATCTTCTTGTCCAGGAAGACCTGCACGTCGCGCGGGTCCATGATCTCGGTGACGATCGGCATGTCGAGCTCGGCGGACGCCTCGCACAGCAGGTCGAGGCCGGCGGGGCCCATACCCTGGTAGGCGTAGGGGGAGGTGCGGGGCTTGTAGGCGCCACCGCGCAGCATCGTGGCACCGGCGGCCTTCACGCGGCGTGCGATGCGGATGAGGTTCTCGCCCTCGACGGAGCACGGGCCGGCGATGACCTGGAACTGGTCGCCGCCGATCTTGACGCCGTGGCCGCAGTCGATGACGGAGTCCTCGGGGTGGAACTTGCGGTTGGCGCGCTTGAACGGCTCGGAGACGCGCTGTACGCGCTCGACGACATCCATGGACTCGAGCAGGAACGGGTCGATCTTGGTCGTATCGCCCACCAGGCCGATGATCGTCTCGTTCTCGCCGCGCGAGACATCGGTCTTCAGGCCCTTTTTCTCAATCCAGCTGACGATATGGCTGACGGCCTCGTCGCTGGCGCTCTGCTTTAAAATTGCAATCATGGTGTGCCTCTCACCTCGATGGATAACCCTTGCAAAAACGGCCCGCATCGCGAGCCGTGTATATATGGTGCATGAGAGTTTATACTATCTGACTTGCTTTTGCCTTCTAAAGTGGGCCGTTGCACCGCGTCTTCCTCGGAATTGCAAAGCTTTTTCTTTTATTTTGATAGCCCGTGGTGCACTTGGGTATAATGCCAACCGTTGGCCCTATTAGCTCAGGGGATTAGAGCGTCTGCCTCCGGAGCAGAAGGCCGTTGGTTCGAATCCAACATGGGGCACCATCGAACGTAAGACCGTCCGAACCTCGCATGGTCCGGGCGGTTTTTCTTATACCGACGCGACGTGATGGGACGTGGTATGGCAGCAACGGATATCGAGCGCGGACTCTCGACCGCCGAGGTCGAGGAGCGCATCGCCGCCGGTAAGATCAACCGCAACATGGAGCTCAAGACCAAGTCGGTCAAAGAGCTCATCATCGAGAACCTCTGCACGCTGTTCAATTTGATCAACGTGATCTTGGCGTTCCTGGTCATTTTGACCGGTTCGTTTAAGAATCTGACGTTCCTGTTCGTGGTGTTCCTCAATACCGCTATTGGCGTCATCCAGTCCATGCGTTCCAAGAAGATGGTCGATAAGCTCACGCTGCTGACCTCCAAGAAGGCCATCGCGGTGCGCGACGGCGCCGAGGTGGAGCTCGACTTGGACCAGATCGTGCTCGACGACATCATTCGCTTGGGGCGCGGCGACCAGATTCCCGCCGACGCCGTGGTGGTTTCGGGCGAGGCGCTCGTGAACGAGAGCTTGCTGACGGGCGAGAGCGACCTTATTAAGAAACAGCCCGGTTCCGAGCTCATGAGCGGCAGCTTTATCGACTCGGGCCTGCTGCGCGCCCGCGTGATCCATGTCGGCGCCGACAACTACGTGGCTAAGATCAATAACGAGGCCAAATACGTCAAAAAGGTCAATTCCGAGATCATGAACGCGCTTAACGCCATCGTGCGCTTTGCGAGCATCATCATGATCCCGCTCGGTTTGGCGTTGTTTGCCTCGAGTGTGAGCGAGCTGTGGGATGCCGCGGGAACCCCGGGCGATAGCGCGCTTTCGTGGTGCTTCTCCGAGCTGTTGGCTGGCCATGTGCCTTCGTCGGCGCTACTGTCCACGGTGGGTGCCCTGCTGGGCATGATCCCGCAAGGCTTGGTGCTGCTGACCTCGTCGGTGCTCGCCATCGCCACGGTGCGTCTGGCCCGCCGCAAGGTGCTGGCGCAGCAGCTCTACTGCATCGAGACGCTCGCTCGCGTCGACGTGCTGTGCCTGGACAAGACGGGCACCATCACGTCGGGCCGCATGGAGGTCGAGGGCACGTATCCGCTGCCGGTTGAGGGCGTGAGCCTAGGCGCCGGCTCTGACGAGGCGGCTGTTCCCGTCGATTCCACGGTGCTCGATTTTGCGCTGGCTAACGTCGCGCGTGCGACTTCGGCCGATGCCAACGAGACCTGCCAAGCGCTGCTCAACTATTACGCCGATCGTCCGGTCGAGGTGTCTGAGCCGCTGTCGGTCATTCCGTTCTCGTCGTCTAAAAAATGGAGTGGCGCTTCGTTTGCGCAGGGCTCCTACGTAATGGGCGCCGCGCAGTTTGTGCTCTCTGATCGTGTGTTTTCTCAGGTCGAGAACCGTGTCGCCGAGCTTGCCGATACCTGCCGCGTGCTCGTGGTGGCGCGCGTGGACGGCTTTACGCCCGATGGCGATATGGTGGGCGAGGCCGAGCCCGTGGGCTTTGTGACCATCCGTGACGAGATTCGTACCTCAGCGGCCGAGACCATCGGCTACTTTAACGAGCAGGGCGTGACCCTCAACGTGATCAGTGGCGACGACCCGCGTACGGTGTCGTCGATCGCGCGCGTGGTGGGCGTGCCGGGGGCGGACGCTTATGTGGACGCCACGACGCTCGACACGCCGACCAAGCTCGATGCCGCAGTGGACCGCTACCATGTCTTTGGTCGTGTGACCCCGCAGCAGAAGCGCGAGCTCGTGCAGGCGCTCAAGCGCCGCGAGCACACCGTGGCCATGACGGGCGACGGCGTCAACGACGTGCTGGCTCTCAAGGAGGCCGACTGCTCCGTTGCCATGGCGGCCGGCTCCGATGCCGCGCGCAACGTGGCCGAGATCGTACTCGTTGACAACGACTTTGCCTCGATGCCCGCCGTGGTGGCCGAGGGCCGTCGCTCCATCAACAACCTGCAGCGTTCGGCCTCGCTGTTCCTGACCAAGACGCTGTTCTCGATGGGCCTGGCGGCGCTGTGCATTGCACTGCCGCCGTATCCCTTCGAGCCCATCCAGATGACGCTCATCAACTTCTTCTGCATCGGCGCGCCGGGCTTTGTGTTGGGCCTGGAGCCCAACAATGCTCGCGTGAAGGGGTCGTTCCTGACAAACGTGCTCAAGCGGGCACTGCCGGCGTCGATTGCGGTCATTTTGGCCGCGGCGCTCGATATCTTTGTGGCGCGCGTGTTTGGCTTTAGCCAGCTCACGCTGTCCACGATGTGCCTGCTTACGTCGTGCGCGGCGAGCGTCAGCCTGATCTGGCGCATCTCGCAGCCGCTCACGCCCTTACGTGTGGTGCTCTTCGTGTTTGTCGTCGCCGGCATTTTGACGGGTGTTATCGGGTTCCCGGAGCTGCTGTCCATTGCCAACCTGTCGATGAGCCAAATGATTATCTTGACGGGTATCGTTGTCATTACCTGCTCGGTGTTCTTTAAGCTCGCCGCGATGATGGATTCGCTTAAGCCGCGTCGTCGTCATGCCGCAACTGGTTTTGGCCGCGGTGTGCGCGTCCGCCTGGGTCGCGGTGGCGGCAAGGTGAGCTCGACGGGTTCGACGGCCGAGCGTTTTGCCAAGCGCGTCGCCGCCGACATGGCGCAGCGCCGCGAAGCTCGCACCGTTCGTGAGGCCGAGGTCCGCGCACTCGAGGGCGTGGCCCAGGCCCAGCCCAAGAAAAAGAAGGGTAGCGGAGCCAAGCGCTCTCGCGTAACCAAGTCCGCCCAAGGCATCAAAGTCTCGATGCCGAGCAAAAAGAAGAAGTAACTACGCGCCCTGGCGATGTTGAATTGGTGCCTTGCTCCAGTGGAGCCGTGGCGATGTTATGCTCTAACCTCGATTGTTTGAATTGCTTCGAAAAGAGGATGCCGTGATCTGCCCGCATTGCCTTAAGACTATCGAGGACGGCGCCTCGTTCTGCCCCTACTGCAACGCCTATGTGGGTCCGGGCGATGGTCCCGAGCACACCGAGTTTGTGTTCTGTGAGGGCTGCGGTGCCCGTCTTTCTCCGCATGATCGTACATGCCCCAAATGCGGACGCCCGGCTCCGGGTATCCTCTCCGAGGACGCGGCCGCATCCGACCTGGCAGCGGGCCGCACGGCGGGCTTTCCGCGCCTAACGCAAGAGCAGATCGATACCGAGGTGCCGCATGCGCCGGCCTCTGCCGCTGCGGTGCTTTCGGACGCCGCCGACCCCAATGAGACCTGCGTGCTGCCAGCTTTCGATAAGGATTTTGGTATCCCCAAGGTCGATATTCCCATGCCCGTTTCCCTGCATGACGATGCTCAAAAACCCAAGCGCAAGGTGCACCCCGACGAGGACGCCTATCACAAGCACAAGCGTCATATCCCCAAGCCGCTTATTGTCATCGCGGTCCTTGCCCTTGTGTGCGGTGGTGCCTATTGGTTCGTGACGGCCGATCCCATGGGTGTCATGCCCGGCTTCTACGACCAGTTTGGCCAGGCCGCGCAGACGACCTTCCCCACGCGCCAAAAGGGCGAGGCCACTGAGGACGATACCAAGCAGGACGATTCTGCCGAGGTGGTCCAGGAAGAAACCGTGCTCACCGATGATCAGCTCTATACCAGGCTCGACGGTCTGTATCAGACCATCGTGTCCTATGCTGACGAGGATCAGATCGGCGAGGTCATCGATTCCTTTAACAACGGCTATCTCCGAACGCCGCTGTCCACCCGTCAGGAGCTGTCGCAGAGTGCCTACGCCCTGCGCGACCAGATCAAAAAGACGCAAGATGAGCTCAACAACCTTAAGTACCAGGACGATACGGTCTATGCGGATGACATCGCCCACTTAAAGCAGCTTGCCGAGTGGATGTACGAGCGCGTCGACGTGATCTGCCAGAGCTGGGACATCTCGCTGGCCATTCCCGATGGCGAGTCGATGAGTTCCCACCAAAGCGATATTCTGGCGCCCATCGCACAGGGCGGCAACAGCGCGCTGAATCAGTATGACGCCAACGTGGGCTCCTGGAAGCCGCAGCAGCGTTCCTAAAATTAGTTCGCCATAGTCGGCATAACCTACGTGCGCAATTGATGTAAGCCCGTGCTTATTGCTACAATTCGTACAAATATGCTTTAAACGCACGAGGAAGGAACCACATGTTTGGTTTTAAGAAAGAGCTCTACACGCCCGAGTATCAGCTTGCCGGCGACGAGTGCGCCGTTATCGAGACGTCGAAGGGTACCATCAAGGTCAAGTTTGACGGTGAGGGCGCTCCCATTCATGTCGCGAACTTCTGCGAGCTTTCCACGATGGGTTTCTATGATGGCCTTAAGTTCCATCGCTATGTGCCCGGCTTTGTCATCCAGGGCGGCGACCCCAATACCCGCGACATGTCCGGCGCCGACGTCGCTGCCGGTCTTGAGGGCCCCGACGGCATGCCCGGTACCGGTGGCCCCGGCTACTGCATCAAGGGCGAGTTTGCCACCAATCCGCGCAACAGCCATGTCGATGGCGCCCTTGCCATGGCACGCTCTATGGACCCCGATTCCGCGGGTTCGCAGTTCTACTTCTGCCTGGGTGCCCAGCATAACCTCGATTCTGGCTACACCGTCTTTGGTACCACGGTCGAGGGTCTCGATGTGATTTCGCAGCTGCGTGCCGGCGACGAGATCGTCCATGTCGAGATTGTTCACGAGTAAAGGGGACTTCCTTGAATAGCCAGCTGATCCAACAGGGCCGCGCCGCTTACCGCGCGGGTGATTTTTCCGCTGCAGCCCAGATGCTTGGGGCGGCAAAGACTCCCGATGAGATTATGGGCGAGGCCGATCACCTTCGTGGCAACGCCTTGATGCACCTGGGCATGTATGCCGAGGCCGCCGAGGCCTATGCCGCCGCCCTCAACGACGGCACCTACGGCAAGCGCGGGGCGCTGCTCACCAACCGCGGCAAGGCGCTTGCCGCCGTGGGCGACTACACGACGGCCGCTCAGGCGTTCTCTGCCGCTACGCAGGATGCTTCCTATGCCACGCCGTTCAAGGCCTATCTGGGCCTGGGCAATGCGCTGTTCCAGTCGGGCGACTATGCCAACGCAGGAACCGCCTTCCGTCAGGCTGCCATCGACGGCGCCAATCCGGCTCCTGCCGCCGCACTCGGCGAGCTCGGTCGTTGCTTCATTAAGCTCGGCCGTCCGGCGGATGCCGTGGAGACCTACCGCACGGCTATCGACTTTGCCGGCCCCCGCGACGACACGCGTGCGCTCAACGCCGGCATGGGTCAGGCGCTTTCTGCCGCCGGCCGTCCCTCCGACGCACTCGACGCCTTTAACGCCGCTACTGCCGATGGCATCTACCAGCTCACCTCCGAGCAGGCCGATGAGCTTGCCCGCGTGCACGATTCGCTTGCCGCGCTGTCTGCCCAGACGGCTATGGCCACGGCTCCGGCGCCCGCGATGGACGCTCCTGCCGTCGATCCTCTCGATCCTACGGGCGCGACCGGTCAGTTTATGCCTGATCCCTCGGACACCGGCTTCTTTACGCTGTCCGAGTCCGAGATGGTCCAGCAGGACCGCCAGGATCGTAAGCAGGCCAAGGTCCGTCGTCGCCATCGCCATACGGGTCTCAAAGTCTTCATCGTGCTGCTTCTGCTTATTTTGATCGCCGCGGGCGGTCTGGGCTTTGCCTACACGCGCGGCTTTGGCTTCCCGTCTCAGGAGTCTGTCGTTACCGATCTGTTCCAGGCTGCCGGCGACGGTGACGCCGCAAAGGCCGAGTCTTGCCTGGCCTCGAGCCTGTCCGAGGACGCTAAGTCGATGATCATCTCCTCGATTCCGCAGGGTGCCACCGTGTCCGTCGAGGGCATGGATCAGTCCATGACCGAGACGACCGCCAAGGTGAAGGCATCGCTGTCCAAGGGCGGCGAGCAGGAGTACACCGTCAAATTCGTGCGCTCCGACAACCATATCGGCTGGGCCGTTTCTTCGCTCGATATGGATTTCTCGGCTGCTGACAACCAGTAGTGACCTTATGGGATTTAGCTTTGCCCGGCGCTTCACCGCAAGTGAGGTGCCGGGCTTGCGCTAGTATGATGAGCTAGTAGTTTTCCAGCAATCATCCAACACATCAGGAGTTGCGTTGTTTTCTTTGATGGATATGTTCTTCGGTAGCTATGCGGGCGATCTTGCCATCGACCTCGGCACCGCAAATACGCTTGTCTCCGTGCGCGGCAAGGGCATCGTCATTCGCGAGCCCTCTGTTGTCGCCATCGACAAGAACGACGAGCGCATCCTGGCGGTCGGTATCGAGGCAAAGCGCATGCTCGGCCGTACGCCCGGCAACATCGTGGCCGTTCGTCCCCTGAAGGACGGCGTCATCGCCGACTTCGATGTTACCGAGGCCATGCTTCGCTACTTTATCGACAAGGCGTCCGAGAAGCGCTATCCGTGGACTCCGCGTCCGCGTGTTGTCGTCTGCGTTCCCTCCGGTGTCACGTCGGTCGAGAAGCGCGCTGTCTTTGAGGCCACGATCCAGGCCGGTGCCCGCCAGGCCTATCTGATCGAAGAGCCTATGGCAGCTGCTATCGGCGCCGACCTGCCCGTCGAGGAACCCACCGGCTCCATGGTCATCGACATCGGTGGCGGTACCACCGAGGTTGCCGTTATCGCCATGGGCGGCATCGTCGTCTCGCAGTCCATCCGTATTGCCGGCGACGAGTTCGATCAGGCCATCCTCACGCACGTTCGCGATGCCTACAACCTGGCCATCGGCGAGCGTACGGCAGAGGACATCAAGATCAAGGTCGGCTCCGCCGTGCCGCTCAAGGATGAGCTCGACGTCGAGGTCAACGGCCGCGACGTGATCACCGGTCTGCCCAAGACCGTGCGCATCGAGAGCGAGGAGATTCGTCGCGCACTCAACAAGCCGCTCGACGAGATGGCCAAGGCCGTCAAGGACGCACTCGACGCTACGCCTCCCGATCTTGCCTCGGACCTTATGTACTACGGCATTTTGCTGACTGGTGGCGGCGCGCTGCTGCGCGGTCTCGACGTGCGCCTGCGCGATGAGACCGGCGTTTCGGTCAATGTTAGCCCTACGGCGCTCGATAACGTTGTTAACGGCTGTGCCCGCGTGCTCGAGGCCAATGCGTTTGATGGCGGCTTCGTCCAGACCAATGCTTAATTTCCAAAAGGTGGATTCCATTTGGCACGATCTTCGGGTTTCTCCACAAATCTGAATACCAAGCGACAATCAACGGGTATGCGCCCGTTGATTGTTTTCAGCCTGATTTCGGTGTTGCTGCTCACGTTTTACATCCGCGAGGGCGAGGCAGGACCGATTCATGCCGTGCGCTCGGGCGTGACGACGATTACCTCGCCGGTGCGCTTTGTGGGCTCGGCTGTGGCGGCTCCCTTCAATGCGATCGGTAACGTGTTCTCTAACCTTACGGCGTCGCAGGACACGCTTGACGAGCTTAAGAAGCAAAACGAGGAACTGACCTCTAAGGTTGCCGAGCTCTCCGAGGCTCAAAAGACCGCCGAGCGACTGGAGGGGCTGGTCGGCCTGCAGTCGACCTACAACCTCAAATCAACCGCAGCTCGTATCGTCGGCGCTTCGGGCGATGCCTGGACCTCGACCGTCACCATCGATAAGGGTTCTGCCGACGGTCTTACCATCAACATGCCTGTGACGAGTTCTGCCGGTGTCATAGGCCAGATTATCGAGGTCTCGGCCAAGACGTCCACCGTGCGCCTGATTGGCGACGAGAACTCGGGCGTGTCCGCTATGGTGCAGGACACGCGCGCCCAGGGCATGCTGCAGGGTCAGGCTGACGGCACGCTGCGTCTTGAGTACGTGAGCGTCGACTCTGACGTTAAGGTTGGCGACATCATCGTGACCTCGGGCATTGGCGGTGTGTTCCCCAAGGGTCTACCGCTCGGCACCGTCTCGTCGGTTGAGAAATCGGCAAACGACGTGTACTACACCATTGTGGTGCGCGCCCAGACGACGGCCGAGAACAACGAGGAAGTGCTGGTCATCACCTCGCTGACTGACGAACAGTCGGCCTCGGATGAGGACGTGAGCACCGCTAACAGCACGCCGCAGGGAACGTCGCGCGATGCTGCGACCAAGACGAAGGACGAGAGCTCGGATGACCGTTCCGACACGTCCGAGACGACCGATTCCGGCTCGAGCGAATAGGGGGCATGTCCATGGATCTACACGAGCAGGGGATGAGCTCCCGCACGTTTGTAATCGCCGCCATCGTGTGCGTGCTGCTGCAGGCAGGCCTGGCACCGCAGATCTCCATTGCGGGCGGTCGCGTCAACTTCATGATTATCCTGGTGTGCCTAAGCGTGTTCTCGGGCGACCCGACCCGTGCCGTCGCGTGCGGTTTTTGCAGCGGCTTGTTCTATGACCTTTCCGCTGCCGTGCCGGTGGGCGTTATGTCGCTCCTGCTGACCGTGGGTTCTTTTGCCCTGGTGCATAGCGCCGCCGGTCAGACGGGCGGTACCCCGAGTGCGCGCGGCATCACGGTGGGTGTCTTCGCGCTCGTCATTAATGTGATCTACAGCATCATCTTGCTGTTTATGGGTTTGGAGACGAGCTTTGTCGTGGCGATCTTCGGCCATGCGCTGCCGTCTTCGATCCTGACGGGTCTGGTTGCCATTCCGTTTTTGATGTCCGGCGTCGTGCCGCAGTCCGGTTATGGATTCTCCGCACGTGGCGGACGCCAGACGGGCATGCGCTTTAAGCCCAAGACCCGTAAGCTCAAATAGGGGAGGCTCGTAGATGTCTTCCCAGATGACGGTTATTATCGCCGGTATCGTGCTGGTTGTGGCCATCGTGGTCGCACTGGTCATTATGCGTCGCGGCGATTCTCGTTTTACCTACGATACGCAGCATGGGACGGCCCCGCGCGCCACCGAGGGCGAGGGCAATACCGCGGCGACCGCCTTTAAGGGCCGCTTCTCCATCCTCACCACGGGTGTGGGCGCGATGTTCGCGGCGCTTGCCGTCAAGCTGTGGGGCATGCAGATGGTCTCGTCGGACTATTACGAAAAGCAGGCTAATAGCAATCAGACGCGCACCGTTACCACACCCGCTGTGCGCGGCCGCATCCTCGACCGCAATGGCGTGGCGCTTGTCCAGAACCGTCCCTCACTTGCTGTCGTGGCCTACCGCGACCTTGCCGAGGATGAGGTTCTGGTTCGCCATCTTGCCAACGTGCTCGGTATGCCCTACGTGGCGGTGCTGCGCAATATTCAGGACAATTCCGAGGGCGCCCAGAGCCTGCATACCATCGCGACGGACGTCCGTCGCTCCACGGTTGCCTATATTCAGGAGCACGCCGGCGAGTTCCCGGGCGTCAAGATTGCCGAGCGTACCGAGCGCCAGTATCCATATGGCGAGACGGCATGCCATATCTTGGGCTATACCGGCACCATTACCTCCGAGCAGCTCGAGGCCCAGAATAAGAAAACCTCTGGCGATGATGATGCTTCTGCTGGCCGGATTACGTACCAGTCGGGCGATATCGTGGGCCAGGCGGGTGTTGAGAGCTACTACGAAAACCTGCTGCAGGGTATTCGTGGCGAGCAGACCGTCAAGGTCGATGCCTCGGGCAATGTGACCGGTCAGGCCGGCGCCGTGCCCGCCAAGGCCGGCTCCGACATTAAGCTCACGCTCGATCTTAAGATCCAACAGGCCTGTGAGACGGCGCTGGCGAGCGCCATCGAGCTTGCCAAGACCACTGGCTACAGCAATGCCGGCAACGGCGCTGTGGTGTGTCTCGATCCCAACAATGGCGAGATCCTGGGCATGGCGAGCGAGCCCAAGTTCGATCCGTCCGTCTTTATCGGCGGCGTCTCAAATGACGTGTGGACCGAGCTCAATGATGACAAAGGTTCGCACCCGCTGCTCAACCGCGCCATTAGCGGACAGTACATGTCGGCCTCGACCATCAAGCCGCTCTCGGCACTGGCCGGTCTTGAGTTTGGAACCTACACTTCAACGCAGACAACCAACTGCACGGGCTATTGGACGGGCCTGGGCAAGGCTTGGGGCAAGCGCTGCTGGCTGACGTCTGGCCACGGCACCATGACGCTGCAGTCGGGTATCGCCAACTCGTGCGACCCCGTCTTCTACGACATGGGCAAGGCCTTCTTTTATGACGAGCAGCATTCCGAGGGCCTGCAGGAGGTCTTTCGTCGCTGGGGCCTAGGCAAGACCTGCGGTATCGATCTGCCGAGTGAGGGCGCGGGCCGTATTCCCGATGCCGAGTGGAAAGAGTCGTACTTTACCGACGCCTCTGCCGAGGACCGCAAGTGGAATGCCGGCGATATGACCAACATTGCCATCGGCCAAGGCGACATCCTGGTGACGCCCCTGCAGATGGCGTGCGCCTATATGGGTCTTGCCAACGGCGGCAAACAGTACGTGCCTCACGTGTTTTTGTCTGCCGTGTCGCGCGATGGCGACGGCGATGCCTATAAGTACAACGGCAAGGGCAAGAAGAAGCGCCTGGAGGCCAAGATCAACAGCGATTCGGATTTGACTCTTGTTCGCAACGGCATGCACGACGTGATTTACACGGCATCGACGTCCCTGGCGGCTCACTTTGGCACCCTGACGCCGCAGGTGTACGGCAAGTCGGGCACGGGCGAGAAAAGCGGCGAGGACGAATACGCGTGGTTCTGCGCCTATGCACCGGCCGATGATCCCAAGTATGTCATCGCTACTGTCCTGGAGCAGGGCGGCGGTGGTTCGGATACCGCGATGCATGTCGTGCGCGACGTGCTCGGCGTGATTTATGACGAGCCCGATACCTCTTCGGCCTCGGGCGATTCTTCGGTTCGATAGGAGGTTGCGATGGATTTTTCTCCGGCGGATCTGTTCCGTTCAACCAAGACCGGCTCTCGCAGCAGCCTAGACCGCGTCAACAAGCAACTTTCGGCCTCGCGCGGTACGTTTCGCCAAAAGGTGCATATCGGTGTGCTGCTGGCTACCGTCGCGCTCGTTGCCTATGGCGCCATCATTATTTGGTCGGCGTCACAGTTTAAGGCCGACGCCTCATTCTCGCGCCACCTGCTGGGCATTGGCATTGGCGCGGTGCTTGCGGTGCTCGTCTGGCGTACCGATCTGCGCGGTATTTCCAATTTTTCGACGGCGTTGCTCGTCATCGACCTGATCGTGATCTTCTCGCCCAAGATTCCGGGTCTGTCCTATACGGGCGGTCTGGGCA
>UMKB01000634.1_pt1 | contig 12624 bp, 17 predicted proteins | sample 1966171 | NCBI WGS metagenome assembly UMKB01 (sample SAMEA4836164, study PRJEB28245) | human gut metagenome | biome: gut microbiome; material: fecal sample | place: Denmark | collected 2008 | reverse complement strand
GAAATTGGACTGCCAGGTGTGCGACATCGTAGAATATAAAAAATAATATATTTTCGTGTATTTTTTTCTTGACATAATAGTCATTATCATGTACAATATGATTAAATCAAGAGAGGAGATATAGAGAGAATTATGAGTTTTTCAGATAGATTAAGACAAGCGCGAAAAAGGCAGGGGTTAACGCAAGAAGAGCTTGGTAAAAAAAGCGGACTTTCGACATATACCATTCAACGCTATGAATACGGGAAATTAAATCCGAAGAAAGATACAGTAGCCAAACTTGCTGCCGCTTTAAATCTTGGATATAATTACACAAAAAGCGGCGAGCCATACTTTTACACTTTCGCTGATACCGTACCAAGTCGAGAATATGAAGGTGTCGAAGATTTTAACCAAGAACAGTGCCGAAATGCAATAGAAAAAGCATTAGAAGATGTAACTTTGTCAATGATAGGAGAAAAAATCAAAACTGTGCGCCTACAAAAGGGAGTTTCACAGGCGGCACTTGCTAAATGTCTAGGTGTTTCAGCTGCCATGATTTACCAGTACGAAGTCGGAAAAAAGAAGCCAAAGGTAGAGACCTTATCAAAAATCGCAGGCGCTCTAGGTGTCGATTTAAAAGTTTTTTATGACGATTTGCCGCAAAAAGCTATAGAATTAAAAAGATACGAAAACATAGCATTGGTTAACGAATTTGAAAATGCTTGTTTTCGCTTGGTTAACTTTCCGGATAGTGAAGAAATAACCGAGAAATACGAAAAGCTTAGAAAAAAGCTAATAGACAGGCTTAGTTGTATGTAGATAGCAGCACCCGCCCCGGAGGTACGAAGGCAGGAAGGGAAATAAATGAAAAGAGCCGCTTTATACGTGCGAGTAAGCACGCAAGAGCAGAAGAACAGTGGATTGTCCGTTGATTCGCAGATAGATGCGCTTGAAAAATATTGTGAAGAGCAAGGATATACGGTTGCTGGTATTTATAACGATGCCGGCATATCTGCACGTAAAAAATACACAAAACGCCCTGCTCTTTTGCAGTTACTTGAGGATTGCAAGCAATGTAAGATTGACATAATACTCTTCACACGCCTTGACAGGTGGTTTAGAGCCGTTGCAGGGTATTATGAGGTACAAAGTGTCCTTGACGCGTGTAAAGTGCCTTGGAGAGCTATCTGGGAGGATTATGAGACAGAAACAAGTCAGGGAATATTTAAAGTAAATATTATGCTGTCCGTAGCGCAGGCAGAGGCAGACAGAGACAGCGAGAAAATACGGTCTGTTATGGGATTTAAACGGAACAACAAGGAATATATTGGTGGAAAAGTGCCGGTAGGTTATCGCATAGAAGGGAAAAAGATTGTAAAAGATGAAAAGACGCGAGGAATAATTGAGGATATGTTTGAGCATTATTTCCAGACTTTCTCGAAAGCAGGAACCGCAGACTATATTTTAAGTAAATACCCTGATTTTGTAAGAACCAGAACAAGGTTGGTTAAGATTATGTCTAGCCCGGCTTATCGCGGCGAAATGTATGGAGTAAAAAACTACTGTGAGCCGTACATCACAGAGGAGCAAGCGCAAAAAATCAACGAAGTATCCAGCCAAAAAACTTGGACAGATTGCAGGAGGCGTATTTACATTTTCTCCGGCTTGATGAAATGCCCGATTTGCGGTTGCAGGCTTTCCGGGTGTGCAATAGGCAAAAAAGGAAAAAAGTACAAAGTATATCACTGCCCCCACTCTGTCGCACAAAAGCATAAGACCTACACGCGATCAGAAAAGAAATTAGAAACATATATGCTCGATCACATCGAAGAAAAAATACAGTTAGATGTATTAAGGGCAGAAGGTCGTGTGAAGGCAGGCGGAAACGATGCGGAAAAGAGAAAGAAAAAATTATCCAGTGAGCTGGGAAGAATCAACAAGATGTTTGAAAAAGGTAGGATAACAGAAGAATACTATGACGAAAGATATGAGGCTATATCAAAGGAATTAAAAGAACTATCCCAGACCGCCGCAACGGAAGAACTAGAAACTAAGAAGAAAATACAAAGCAGATTTCCTGACGGTTGGAAAGATATGTATATGCAGTTAGGCGAACAAGACAAGCAGGTGTTTTGGAAAAGTATTGTAAAAGAAATAAAAATATCCCCCGACACTTACGTGGAGGATATTATATTTTTTTAGTTTTTGTTATACAGTAACTAGCCGTAACCACCAGGTTAAGGTCAGTTACCGTATAACAAAATATGATAGAAATAAAGGAGAAGTAATTATATTATACAAGAAGAAAGAGGACGTTTCAAGCGCCCTCTTTTATTTTTCGCAAAACTGACCGATATTCTCGCGGATACATTGCTTCGATGGCTTTCATGTGTTCGTCAAGCACGCGTAATAAGTGCTCAAAGTCTGCGTTTCGAGCGATTTCTTTAAATTCAGAATCCGGCTCGGAACTGTAAGAGTAGTGTGATGTGTTGGAAGATAGTTGGTTCGGTTGTTGATTGCTCATTAAATTATTGCGTACATTGTATAAAATCGAAAGCCGTTCGCAAGTGGCGTAAGTTGTTTTTCCTGCCTCTAATGCCGCAATTTCGGCATTAATTTCGTCCATATTAATCATTGCGGCACTCCTTTCTCTTATCGGTCTAATTCTGCTAATGCTCTGCCTAGTGCTGCCTGATCTGTACTAGACAGATTACTGTCGTGCATCATGTCTTTGATAGTTTCTTTTACCTGCATTTTTGCATCATTGTAAGAGTAATGCCCCCTCACATAGTGCTGACCTCTACGAGCGTTGCTATAGTCGTCGTAATCCATGTCGGGATAACGCCCGCGACTGTATCTTCCTGACGTGTTCCAGTCGCCGCCACGGCTGTATTCGCTGTCACCTTCCAAATACATAATCTTGTCGATGTTTTTAATCGTGTCTGTCAGTTTGTGGACTGCCTCCAAATCTCCGGCGCTCATATCGCCTTTGTTTGAAATCTCGTCCAGCTCTCTGCACATCATCTTTTTTAATTTGTGTAATGATTCCATTTTACGCCCTCCTTTACGCTACTCTCTCGGCGATTAAATTGCTATTGGCTATATTAATTGCCTGCGTAGATGTATTTTCGACCGCGATTGTTATGCAACACCCGCGCGGTACATCAATAAACGCCGCTGTAAATACATTAAAATATTCGCCTACGGCCGCAGGTGTTACGATTGCTGTCGCACTATTTAATGGTTCTCCGGCGATTGCCAGGGCAATAGAAATAGGTGTCACAGTTCCACCGGCAGGTATGGCGATATTAGCCCCGAAACTGACCTTATAGCGTGCACGACACTGATTTGTAAGACCTCTAAGGGTCACAATTCCTGCCCCCTCCCGGTGCGCGATACAGCTACCGCACTTTACGGTTGTCTCTGTGAGCGGTAAATTCTGCCCCGCTGCCACGGTTACGATATTGCTATTAGTAAATTCTGCCACGTTATCACTCCTTTTTTAATAATAAACGGCGGAACGATTGCCCCGCCGCTATAAGCATCATCGGCACAAGCCGAACAATCCCGTCAACGCAGGAAGCTGCTAATTATAAAATTTTAGCATCCGCAACCGGTATTGCACCCACAGTTACCGTACTGATATGGTGCGGAAACCGGAAAAGCCGGCACCGGTCTAGGGTTGTAGTAAGTAAACTGTCCCTGCATATACGCCTTTAAGGTTTCATTCTGTGATGCCTGAGAAGCCGCTAACTGTGCCGCAAATAACTGCTGATTCTGCTCGGCAATCTTAGCGTCCTTAGCTTCGATTCTCTGCGCTGTGAGGGCATCGAGGATAGCTCTAGCGTTGTTATTCTGGTTGTCAATGATGTCTCTTGTGTTGTTTGCGTTGTTAAAGTTTGTCTGGCAGAAGCCGTTTGTAACTTCCTGCTGTAATGCATTGGCGTTCATTGCCATGTTGTAGTTGACGCCCGCAATAGCCTGTTTGTTATCACAACAGCACTGCGCTAACTGTGCCTGTAAAGCATTAAAGCTCTGCATATCTGCGATCTGTCCCTGCTGGATTGCATTTCGTGTATCGTAGCCGTTCTGCTGGATTGTGCTATTTGTTCCTGCAAATCCGTTGAGCAGAGAGGTGTTCATTGCATAAAATCCGTCACAAATACCGGTGTTGATAGCATCACCCTTGCGCTCAAGGGAGGAAATGCCGCTATCAATCTGGCGCTGTAAGGTTGCAAAGTCAGAAGCTAATACATAGTTATCTGCCGCACCTCCGCCACCGTTATTCCATCCATTTCCGTTTCCCCATCCACAGAAGATGAAAAGGAAAAGAATGATAATCCACCAAGCACCGTTACCCTCGCCAAATGCGCCGTTATTGTTGCCTGTGACTGCCGCCAAATCTGCCGGACTCATTCCGTCTGTTGTTAATCCCATGAAATCACTCCTTTTTATTTATTTATTTAAAACCCTTTAAAAGGTTTTGAAACTGTGTTGCCATGCCCTGCAACTGGTTGTACTGTTGCTGGCTCATTTGCCCGCTATTTAGCAGGTTTTGCACTTCCTGCTTCGGGTCCCCTTGAAACTGCTGTCTGAACTGCTGAAACTGCTGTATCATCTGCATTGGATTGAGATTCATTCAATACCCTCCTTCTTAACGTCTCCATTTGCCTTTCTAAGGCATTTAATCGTTCCTCGTAGTTAGTTGGTTGGCTAGACTGTGAAAGCTCCGCTGTGGGCGAATCTGTGCCTTTGCGCTTGTATTCAAACACCTCTAAAAACGGTCTGCCCGTCTGGTCTGCTCTTTTTTCGTAAAAAATCGGTGCCTGGCTGTCCCACAGGCGGACAAAAGAGTTTGGTGCTACTAAATACGCCTCCGCCGCGCCCTGCCCCTGCACCCAAATCCGCTCATCGGGGTTGGTCTGCTGTTGCATTTGTTGTGGTGGTGACTGCTGTTGTTTTAGTCGATTTAGTTGGTCAAGATAATCCGGTTGTGGATATTGTGCGTACTGTGGATACTGTTGTGGATACTGTGGATAACCGAACATTTATTTTCCTCCTTCCCTCCAGTAATATATTGGTGTCATTGCTCCGCTGTCCCACGTATCGTAGTAATTGCCGTCAATTACCGCTATAACGTGCCCTGACAGTGCTAATATATAAGCCCCTTCCGGGTGGCTGTTTGCAAATTCCGATACAGTGCAAGTCATGTACTCATCGGGGATTATGTAGCGATTAAACCCCTTATCTTTGAGGTATGCACCCCACACTGCATTAGCTGAGGGCATATCTGACAACATTAAGCCGTACAGGGCAAGTTGTATATATGTTTCTTCCCACGTTTGCTTTGTAGCTTTTGAGATAGCGCGCACGGTGCAATCTCCCACTTTTGCCGCCGCTGGGTTAGGATTCCAATATTGATACATTTTTTTGCCCTCCTTATAGTTTTATTATCGCAAAAAAATAAGCGTGCCACCACGAAGGCAACGCGCTTATTTCTCGCATGATTTTTAGTTATCTTTAGTTTCTTAAAGGCTGTTTATGTACGGGATCGTGCCGGGAACTAACAAAATTTTTTCCACAGCACAACTCCACAGCCCTTGTAATCCTCTTGTGCTTATATCCATTTTCTCGGCGGCTTGCTCCTGCGTTAATCCATCAAAAAGCAAGTACTGTACAGTTTCGCGCTCCCGTAAAGTTAAGCGGGCGCACGACAAGGCGTAATCAATAAATTGTTTATCGCCTAATTTCCAGAGTTTTTTTATCAAACTTCTGTTCACTGTATCACCTCAACACGCAAAAATTACGTAAATTTATTTCATTTTGTCCAGTCCCAAAATCGCTCTAACTTTGTCCGGGAGCAAATCAGGGTTAATTTTGCCGATGTTTTCCACGATGGAACCAAGCTCCATCAGAATGATGTAAACGCACACGCCTGCGGCAATAGGTACCTGAAAGCCCAAGTCTACATATTTCTGGGCGTAGTCGATAAGATACGCAAGCACTACGAGCATAATAGAGCCAAATTTATGATACAATCCTTTTCTCATTTCTGAGGATTTCCACTCGTGGTTGGCACAGGCGGCTACTCCGCCACTAGTCAAATCAAAAACTACAAAAATACAAGTTATTAAGGGTAACATAATATCTACCATCTCCATTCCTCCTTAAAAATTATTTTTCTTTTGTTTTTATAAATTAATTAAAGATTTCTTTAGTTAATTATTTTCCGCTTTCGGTTCTTCTTCCTTACCAACGTCCATTAGCTCATTGTACTGTTCCTCTGTGATTCTTCCAACTGCAAAAAACACATCAATCTTATTTTTTAAATCATCTGTAAGTCCATTTCTTTCTTTAAGTTTTAATAATGTTCTATATAGCATAATCACACCTCCAATTCTGTTAATGCTACTGCATATTCGCTGTTGATATAAGCTTCTGCTGATTGTGTGTCCATATCATAGATATAATCACGATTGTCATTGAGTTGCTGTTTTACATAATTCCAACCATTTTGCATCGAAATCGGATAGTTGAATACTGTATATCCGTCAAGCTGTTCTGAATTGACACTGACGTTTGTAGTCGGATAATATGTTGCAAGTGCTTTAAATGCGATGATTTCTTCTGGTGTGAGGTCGGTTTCGATGGGTTCTGCAAGCGGATACATTATATCCATTGGATGCTCCACAAGCCATGCATTAATATCATTCGATGTAATGTTTCCGTCATTCTCATATGGGACAATCCAGAATACGTTACTTCGTCCAAACGAAAAAGCGTTACCCCATGCACCCGATGAATTTCCTACATTGCTTTTCCATGCCTTCTCCATTCCGGGGGTACTTGTTGATATACCATTTTTGAAGATATTTGTATACCCAAGCGAATACCCTGTTTGTTGCTTCTGGATGTTCCACACTGCGTTGCTTGGAACTTTGTCTGTCTGTATCATTTGAACATACTTTCCCCTCTCCACATCCACGTAATCAGCAATATACTGTTGTCCATTGATTGTGACATTACCACCACTTGAAACTGGAATTGAGTTAAGGATGATTGTTAACTGTATGGTCTGTTCTTTGTATGGTTCGTAAGTTGTTGCGTTTTCGGATAATTCTATCTGTGCTTTATCTTTTTCTACTGTTTTAATGTCAAATCTGACATACATTGTTCCAATTGGAACTTGACCATTATTTCTATTAACAGTATTAATGAATTTATAATCTTTGTCATATGCACATAATGTCATTGAAGCGTTAAATGAAACTTTTTTTCCACTATACGGAAAATGTATATACTTCTCAACAGCACAATAATTTCCGCTTAATGATTCATATATCTTACCTGTGTTGGTATCTATCGCCCTGTTTAATATAATTGGGAATTTTTTAGAATCAAACAAGTTCTTCCCACAAATCTTAATAACAGGATTTACCACGCTCTTAATCTCAACTGGATTTTCGAGTGAGGGCGTTCCATCCTGTGATGATTTGCCATATATCATCATATCTTGAATTTTGCCATTATCAGAATCGGCAAGATGGGTTTCGCCTTGATTTGATGCATAGAACTTTGTGATTTTGTTAGATAAATCTTCCTTTAGCTTACCAATTTCTTTCTTTAGCGGGCCAAGGTCTTCTGTTGTTCCCCTACGTTTTGAGAGTATATACGCCTCATCTCCCGTTAATCCACTTTTTCTCATGCTCTACACCTCCCTGAAGTAAAAACCACTTGCTATCAGGGGCATAAAAGCCATATAATTCCCCTGTGTCTACACATAACGCCGTTGAACCACTTGCAACATAATGAGGTAATTTGTCCACCTCAGAAGACTTACCCCAATAATATCGCTTACTTCCGTCCGTATCTATGCAATCCCAGCCGCCTAAATCGTGTATAACATCTCCTTTGTGGTATGTCTGCCCATCAATAATTATTGTTCCACTAGCTATCATACTTTCGCCTCCTTATGCATAAATCTCCTTTGCATCTTCGTATTCCTTCTCTTAGCATATTTCATTGCGACAAAACGGACAAATTTTATAAATCTCCTTTACTTATAGCTATTTTACTCCACCGTCCGTGGTATTTGCCAAACAACGGACGTATCCTAATATAATAATTCTGGTGTATTGTTTTGCATGGAGTATCGTGCAAATTACAAACGTATTCCATAGTAGATGATACCCAATTTGCACTACCAGTTTGTCTATGTACATCCTTGCGAAAATTCTTATTAGGAGAAATTTGATGTTCGTATCCTGTCGCACCTTGTACGTGTGTCCACCTGTACATATATTTACGTTCGGTTTTTCCAATCGTATTATAGCCAAGTGACACTTTTACGGGTTTATGTGTCATTGCGCGCACAAAATTTTTATAATTTTCTACAATCTGTGTTCGCCCCGGCTGTTTAGCAGATACGATAACCGGAAATAATAAACACATAACTAACACTGCATACAGAAAAATATTTTTTGCTTTCATTTTACAATTCCTCCTTGTAATCATCATATGTCCTCCGCATCTTCGAACTCTGAAAGAGTTTTGAGGTACTTATAAGCATCTTCAATAGTCATATTCTCTTCATATTCTTTCTCATATGTAACAGCGGCTCTGTACGGTCTGTCACCGTTGCTTTCCATAACTCTACCAATCTCATCCACATAAGACACTACAGCTATTGACTCATGGCTGTTGATTGTAGACTGGATATATAAGATTCTGTGATAATTAGTAACTACGCCATCGCTTTGACGGATTTCTTTTTTTAAAGCCAATTTTATTCCTCCTATGAGAATGTTATCTTAATATTAGCCCAGATGCCGCAAGGACTATTGTTTGTAACATCTGTAGTATTTGACATTGTTGCAAATACATGGATGCAGCCTCCACTAAGCGTTGAGTGTATAGTATATTTTCCAGGTTTGACATATTTTGTTGACGAGCCACCATACAAATACTTATTATTTTGTCGGACCATAAGCCCTTCCACACTTGTTACTGTTACCGTCGGGTTCCCAACTATTGGTTTTGATAATGGAATTATAAAACTGACATCCTTGCCAGAACTCGTAATATATCCAGCAGTACCAAAAGTTGCACTGATCGAATCGCCAGCGCAAAAATATGGTCTCCAAGTCCCTAAATAGGTAGAGAAATATATTCTCCCTGCATCCAACTTTATTACGTCCGAAGACACAATCTTTGTATTAGAGTTATCAGCATATATTCCATTTCCAATGCTTTCGTACAAATCAGTATAGGATGTTCCACTTTTTACAGATAACGAGAGACCAACTTTGTCTTTTGCACTATCATAATATAATTCAAGCGCAGCTTTACCACCGACGCTAGTATTGTTTGCATCTTTTGTTTGCTGTGTTGATATAACAATGTTGTTTTGCGACTTTACAACAGAACCAGTACCATTATAAATAGGGTCTCCATCTTCATTTACTACCTTAATATCTGTAATTCCAAATCGTACAATTTCGCTGTTATTGTTGCGTACACACATTCCATTTGCGTCAAGTAATGCGTTCTGTCCAAGCGTATTTCCTCGCATATCACCGACAACTAATCCAAGTCCTTCGATATATTTCATGAAGTTAGTTGCAACTTTAGCAGCCTCTGCTATCTTGTCTTCCTGACTGCTAAAGTTTTCCTCAGTAATATCTTTAAAGTTCTCGTAGGATTTCTTTACCTTAGTAGCTGTCTTATTCGCTTTAATTGCAACAGAGTCATCTGTAGGTGGTGCTGTAATGTTTCCTGTTAACCATGCTTTTCCGCCGCTGACACGGATTTTTACTGTGTCACCTGTCTTACAATTAATCGCCATCTGTGCGGGGGTTTCATCTGCTCCACCGTCAATGTGGACATATGCCGTTTTTTCGTCAACGCGAAGGACTTTTGCAACCGTGTCGTAAGGCTTTGTTTTGCTTTCTTTCATTGCCGAGGCAATCTCTTTTATAAAATCATTCAATGCTCTCTACCTCTTCCTTTGTCCGGCATCCATGTTCAAGCGACAAGGTTTGTGATATTATTCTGAATTTTCCGGTAAGGCCATGTCTCGGATAATTCAAAAAGACCACATCGCCTAAAAGAACGTCCTCGAAAAATCGCCGGCTGTACTGTATCGTTCTGGCAGGATTCTGCAATTCTTTTAGTTTTCTAACAGCATAAGCCGCTATGCTTTCCCCGGAGGATAATTCAACGCCTGTTTCCGATTTCCACACTTCCCTGCCCCGGCTGACGGTTGATAAATAACTGTCCGGGCTGTCGTCCCGCGCGATGGCTGCGCCGTAATCGTCATGTATTGCCATAAAACAGTTCGGTGTGTCGTACCAATTAAATGTGTCTGTTACATCGCACTCTATGATGTCGTTTGCGTTAATCCCCACTGTAAGACTGCTATTATTATCATTTGCGCAGATAACAATGCTTCCATCGCCAAGTATTCGTATCCGCCAACCAATAGCATCTAAAATATGCAGTGCCATTGTGAGCCTTGTTTCCCCATCTTCCGCAACGATGTTATCTGTAGTTATCGGTGATGTTCCCTCGACATACACGGGAGCAGGGATGCAATCATTAAACAGATTTTTAATCTGTTTTGCTCCGCTACCGGCTGGTGCATAATAACCACGCGGCAGAATCACATCATCTGCCGGCTTGAGAACGGAATAGCAGTCAATACTGTAAGTCTCTCTCACACCATCAAGCTTTCTTTCTGGGAAGGCGGTCAAGCCAGTAAACAGTGCTACTTTTGCTCCTGACCCTCCCTGTCTGGCTTGTAGGTAAATGCGGACCCAACACTCATTGTCTGTTATCTTTTCCGTCATTGTGACGGAAGCAGATTCCCTTAAATCTGACGTACTGTCCCGGTCAATACTACCCTCAGTAAATTCAAATTCTTGACGGTCTGTCCACGTCTTAGGGTCAACTGTTGTTAAAATATATCTTGCTGAAAATCCTTTGCTCCAATCCATCACGCCACCTCATTAGGATGCTCTGCGTTCCACTGTTCTTCCGTCACAGCATCCAGTTCTTCCGAATCCACTTTTTTTATCGTTAATGAGAAATCTGTCCTCATTTTATTATCGTGGTCTTTTTTCTCCGACACCTGTATATCGCAGGAAAACGATGAACCATCTGGTGTCCTAACGTGACATATTCCGGGATACGTTGCGAGCCGTCTCATTTGCTCAATCATCGTTGGTTCTGTCAGTGAGATACTTACTGCATCAATTTTTAAATCGCGAGTGATCGCAGGGTTCCAATCGCCTTGCACAGAGCCCCCAAGGTATACTGTCCTCTCAAAATCTTTATCCCACGAATTATCACAGTCAATGTTATACTGGATTTCGATAGATTCACCGTCAAAATCAATGATTGCCTTTTTATATTCGATGGAAAAATCGCTATATAACCATGCAAACGAACTATCTGACGTTATATAGTCACCGTTGGCAGTTTTATTTACAACCAGTATGCCGCCGTACTCATTTAACGCTGGGTATGGGTCAACATATTTCTGTCCATAAACCCCATTTTCCAGAATCAATTCTGCTCTGTCTACACTCATCCGATACAAGTCGAATGTATCCCCATCAGCATATGTGGTTGGTTTAGCAACAACAATACTCGCTGTTTTGTTGTCTGCAATCGTATTTACAGTGGCCGTTGGCACTTCCGGCTGGTGTTTCCACCGTACAACAAACGGTATCTTTTTTTCTGCCACATGGTCATAAATATCTGTAAATGCAATCTGTATGCTGTACCTTGCACCGTCATCCATCTGCCCAATCAGGTCGCCCAAGGCAATACTGTAGTTATCTGTTTCGCTACCGGTAAAACTGGCAATAATTTCGCCGGCAAAATGCTGTTCCTTTAATCCGTCCGGGCGCAGAATATAATAATCCTCGTCCCTGACAATCGTTACTTTTGCTGTGCCAGCAGAATCCCCGAAGGACGGGGCTATCGTTAATGGTAGCTGCTCCAAATAATTTGTTGTGCCTTCCGATGATTCCGGCACTGTCTGGTCGGTCGTTTCCGTGGTAACATCGTCAGAATTATATGCTGTTGCTTCCGAAACAAGATTTGTTGTAACGCTGTCTATTGCAGGTTTTGCAACAATTTCAACAGCCACAGAATCTGACCATGCACCTTCCTTGCCTCCCTGTGCTGTAACCATTGCTTTTAAATAATGGATTTCTCCTACATTCCACAGATTGCTCAAAAGACCACTTGCAGTATAGATTTTATTAATGTTTTCAATAGTTTCCGATAATGTCTCCATGCCGGAAGACATCATTAAAACAACGACGTTTCCATCTTTGCCTTTAACCGGCTCATCGTTAACCGCTTCCGCTATTTTTATGCTAGCTTTGCTGTTTCCGGTGTAGCCAACACTGCAAATAACTGTATCGTCCAGGGCAAGATAATTTTCTGTCGTTGCAAGCGTAGGAGTTGTTGGGGTCTCACTCAGAGATACGGAAACCGTATCAGACCAAGGAGATAACACTTCCTCATCCCCGGACGTATCCCGCAATCTTACGCGGAAATAATATGTTTTTGCCGATTCTAGGGACCCGATATGCCACGTGGTTTCCCTGTCCTCCACGTCATAAGTAGTTG